>Ga0213833_1002524_pt1 | contig 11784 bp, 15 predicted proteins | sample SWATP21_FD_160575 | JGI IMG/M metagenome (GOLD analysis project Ga0213833, IMG submission 160575) | Coastal seawater microbial communities from Marineland, Florida, United States - SWA TP2 #1 | ecosystem: Environmental > Aquatic > Marine > Coastal | place: USA: Florida | collected 2016-08-14
GCCCGTGGTTCCAAGTTCTCATGTGTACCGTGTGACTGTTGTGACAGACGACCGTCACGTGTGGGTCAGATTCGCGAGCTATTCTCACTGCAAAGCATCCGCAGAGGGGTGACAAAGAGCGGGCGCAAGGAAACGTATCGCGTTTTCATTTGCAAGTTATGCACGCGGGAAAAGAAGGTCAGCCAACCTGGCTCGAGCACAACCAACTTGGAGCATCACTTGAAGGCCCACCACCGGACACATCCATCGTACCTGCAAGCGCTCGTCTTGCTGGGAGACATTGCGGAGGGCGAAGTCGGCCGCAGAGTCCACTCAGGCATTGCCAACCGCCTGCGGCAGCAGCAAGCGCATGAAGAGGCTGCGCAGCGCCGGGCACCACTCATGCACTTGACACGTGCTGGTATGAAGGAGGTACGTGCCCGGTGCATCATCATTCGCTGTGATCGTGTTGTGAGTCACCTTGTGACACTGTGTGGGTCATGCACAGGCAGACAGATTGTTTGCCGAGATGGTTGTCCATTGTGACCTTCCGTTGTCTTTGGGCACCAAGCTTGAAGTTCGGCGTTTCCTCAATTTCCTACGGCCAGGCTACGTGCCGGGAATGCGCACCACCACAACCACTCATGTGGAGGAATTGTGTGACAACGCGCTGAACCGCTTGACAAAATTAGTCCAGGATGCGGTGTGCGCTTCCATTACAACGTGGACGAGCAAGTCACACACAAAGGGAATGACGCCGTCACAGCGCGCATGGTCGTTGTCGCGCCGCGACACTCCGACGGTACTCCAAGCTACAAGCCGTGGAGGCTGTGTAACGTCGTGCTTTCGTGTTTGCCCCACGCGGGCAGCTCACTGAACGCCACGGCTATCACTGAAATGGTTCTGAACACGTGTGACAAGTTCCAAATCGATCCCATCACCCTGACCACGGACAATTGTGCGACAAACCTCAAGATGGGCAGGAATATCAGTGCCTCCCGCCATCGTTCTTGTGCAATGCCTCTCCATCGCGTTGCATGCATGGCGCACGCGTACGTTGGCGTGCATGTGCTTGATGTGTGTATTTGCCCCAAGCGTCAACGCTTACAGTATGCGTGTGGTTGTGCAGCGCTCAGACGGCAATGCGGCGAGCGACTAAGCACGTCCCGGCGTTTGATGCTGTGGTCAAGAAGTTCACGAGTCTCTCCGGCCACATCATGTCCTCACACCGCCAGCAGCACCACTTTAAAGCCGCTCAAGCATCTGCGCGCGCGGAACCTGACCTGCTGCCAGTGGTGCCAGTTCTGACTCGGTACGTCTCGTGTGAGCTGCTGAGCTTCTTCTTCCTCGTCACGTGCCTCGCTGTCCATGGTGGAAGCAGATGGAACTCTATCACGGCGTGTCTGGAGAGATGCTGTCTCATTGGAGCAACATTGATGGTTTACTGCGAAGATCGCGCCGTGGTCAACTATTACAACGCCAAACAACACCGCTATGTACGTGGCCCATGTTTGCAGCACACCGTTCTCACTGAGAGCTTCTCACATGCCTCTTTGGCTGGCGCACAGTACACATCCGTCACACCATCTGAGGCAGATTGGGACTTTGTGCTTGCAATACTGCCCGCGCTCCAGGCTATTGCTACTTTCACAACATGTGTCGAGGGTGGTGGCTACACAGTGAGCGGCCACGAAGATGGCAGGCAAGTGACGGGTGCCACGCTGTTCTACAAAAGCTTGTGCAAGGTACTGTCGCAACAGCCGCCGCTGCATTTTGGCTGTACGTTGGAGGTGTCACTCGTTGCGCACATGCTGCTCGCAGCTGGAGGAGACGCTGAAGTTTGAAGCAATGCCAGAGTATGGGCAGGCCGAACAGAAGAAGCTACAGAAGAAGAAGAAGAAGAAGAAGAAGAGGAAGAAGAAGCAGGCCGAGCAGGAGCAGGAGTCTGAGAAGGAAACAGATTCTGATGAGGACTCGGATTCTGATGAGGACTCGGACTCAGTTGACGATGAGGATGCAGCTCCTGTTGCTGCAGATCATGATGCCGCAGATCATGATGCCGCAGATCATGATGTTGCAGATCCCCCCCCCCTGCTCCCGTTGCAACAACCCGCCCCAGTTGCCCCGCCCAAGCGGAGCTACTGATAGACGCGCTGGGCTATGAGTTTGCAAAGAAGTTCAACCTGTACCGGGACGCCCGCCGCGGTACGTGTGGAGCAGTGGTGCGTGTGCTGTTGCACGTCAGTGACGTCACGTCACACGTAACATCATGTGACTCACACGAACATTGTGTTGCGTGCGTACAGGCAAAATCAAAGACACCGCGGCACTGCACATTGCAATGGCAGCATTTCTGAGCCCCGCTGGGTATCAGTACTTCACACACAAGGACGCCATGCCCATGCTGCAGAAGCACGCGTGTTACCTGATGCATACCAGGAAGCGCCAATTCGCGGCGATGTTTTGGCGCGCTGGCATGCATGGGCATCGAGCGGCGGTCATCAAGTCGAACAAGGAAGCTGAACTCTATGTTGCGGGGCAGCAATTCAAAGAGCAGCTTGCAAACCAGATGCTCAGATATGCCAAGTTCGTGTCCAGCACGCTCCCCAAGAGGGAAGAAGGCGATGGGTACGTGTCAGCTGGCGAGGAAGACCCCACGACAACCGGCCACGAGCAGGTACCACGCACGGTCCAACAAATGTCAGCCTTACAGTTCTGGACTACGTACACAACGCGGTTCCCCCTGCTGTCCGTTCTCGCTCGCATGGTGTTGTGCATTTCATTGTCAAGTTGTGATTCGGAGCGTGTCTTCTCAAAGGTGCGGTTGTGTGTGCGGCACCGCGCAACGTTGGCAGGTGTTGACATCTCACTGGTTGTGACACGTGTCAGGCTAGCCGTATCACCCGCGACCGCAACCGGTTGGACCCTGATCGCGCCGGTGCATTGATGACAACATCCATGAACCGGCGCGTGAACTTGGAGCTTACGGGCGTGTGCTATGAAGATGAAATGGAGAGGTTGCGCCGCGTGCGCAGGGCAGTAGATGGGGACGCCGGATTGTGATTGTCACTATAACCCATGATACAGATACAATGTACGAGGCACACTGGCAATCGTGATCAGCAACAATGGCAACACTGCAACAACTGGTTTTACAGCAACAGCTGGCTCACCACTGCTCACAACAACAGCTCACAGCAACACCTGGCTCACCACGGCAACAACTGGCTCACAACAACAGCTCACAGCAACACCTGGCTCACCACCCCAGCGTCTGGCTCACGGTCGGGCTCAAGAAACGTGTTCGAGGACGCTGAGCAGATGGAGGGCTCAAGGCTTCGCGCTCCGCTTCCGCTTCCGCTCCACATCCACGACTATGCGGTGAAAGTTTGTGTCACCGTGAAACAAACCCAGAGGCCCTGGCTGGGCCAGAGCAGGCTTCGGACTCGACCTGTTCGGATTGACGGCGCGTGCCCGACTCCTTCATGCACGCGGGCAGAACGCGGCGCCGTGGCTGGCACGAAGAAGGCGTTGGGCGACTGACGCATGTGGATACTGTGCTACTCACCGGGTTGCTGTTTTGTGGCTTTGAGCACACAGTGGGTACATCAGCATCATCCACATCAGAGCGCACCACACCATCATCATTCTCGTCATCGTCAGTTGTTCCAAACCCTCGCGCTTTGCGTGATGCAGTAGCACGGCCCCTTACTGCAGGGGTTGTCACTCGAGACGTTGGTGACACGGGACCACTACTGTTGTTCCGGACTGACGTGCCTGCCAGAATTTTGTGCATCGCCGACGTCATGCGCGGCAAGGGGATACATGTCTGAGTTGAGACTGTTGCACACTTCACAGCCGTACTCCGTGCATGCTTTGTGACCGGCTGAGTATCGATACGATATCGCCTCATCATCGTAATCGCATCGGAAATAATCGCATCTGCGGCATCCCGATGGCCGGGCCATCATGGCCCACACCTGCAGTTCCATGGTGGGTGTCTTGACATGTTACCGGTATGCTCTCCCAGCAAGGTAGAAGCGCAGTGCACGTGCTACACCCCTTCTAATTCCCGGCAGACCAGCTTTGAAGCTTCTCTAGCTTTCTACCCGCGTGTGATTTTGCATGACAGTTTTGCCTGAACTTGTGGCGGTTTCCCGAGTCGCGTGGATTGTTCACAAGTGCCCGGGCCTGCTGCACAAGGAATGCATCCACGGTGCGTTGGACAGGTGGGAAAACAACTTGAAAGCCGATGACACAAAGGTCTCTCCAATACAGCCCGTGGAACTCTAGTCACGGGAACCTAGCCTTCCAACTACAAACGCTGTCTCACTGACCGTGCCAAAGGTGTAGCCACGGGCCTTGCACGCTTCCGTTGCTTGGTGAAGCTGCGGCGTGCAGTCGCAGACAGCCGATGGAAGTCTGCCCAGCACGTGCGCCGCATGTGTGAACGAGTTGGGTGGCACAGGTGCACTCCAGCACAGCTCGCATCCACGCAGTGGTTGGATGTCCTGGTGTCGCGACCTGCCTTGGCGCACATCACGCAGCGTCTCTTGACCGCTTTGCCGCCGACCATGCGCTGTGTCATGACATGGCCAAGGGATGCAGCTGGTGTCGCCGGTGGTGGGGGCACTGCTACACGCTCCTGAGGCTCTTCCGACACCGCAGCAGGTACCGCTGGCCTGGCACACGTCCGGTTCCGTTGCTGGGTGACGCTGTGGCGTGCAGTCCCATGAAGCCGATGGTAGTCTGCCCAGCACGTGCGCCGCTCGGACTCCTCAGACGCCTGAAACTCCTGCAGCAGCCCATCGACCACCAGCAACATGAACTCCCAGCGAGACACCTTCCCGACGCCCGTCACGGCGACACCGCGGAGCCGCGCGGCGTGCCCGTCACGGCGACACCGCGGAGCCGCGCGGCGTGCCTGCTTGCCAAGAAGATGGTGTGCGCGTTGGTGATGGTGGCGTCGACGAGGAAACACAGAACCCTGTGCCACCACTTGCAACCGTGTTCCCTCGACGTCAGGATTTCTGCTGTGTGCTGGTTCGTCTGCGGTGCACGCACACGCAGAGCGGCGGTCAACATTGTGCACACTGTGCAGCTACCTACAAGCTGCTGTGCACATGGTGCTGCTGTGCACATGGTGCACAACCACGCCACAGGCTGTGGCCCACAGCAAACGCACCTCTTCTTCGACGTCTCGTATGCCAGCGTTGAACACATGGACGGCGTTAGGACAGTTCACACTCACGCGTCCCTTCCCGGCCACAAGAGTGGTGACGGGTTCACCCTCGCTCTTGCAGCAGTTGGACAAGAAGTACACAACGGGGTGGTCGTCCCACGCTGTGCACACCGTGCCAGTCTCTCGGTGCAGCTTCTCCTTCCACGACCCACGTGCTCGGCGCGCCATGAGGGCAGAGCGTGGCACACGCGCCGTGTTAAGGAACCCACAGCTATACAGACCTTCTCGCCGGAGCTCCCTCACCAGCTCCATGGACGTGTAGTCGTTGGCGATGCACACGGAGCGTTGTGTGTGGAGCAGCTTGGCACGCCGCAGCAAGTGCATGGTGGCCTTGGTGCTTTCGGCCACGCCCTCACTGGCTCGGCTGTGCGCCTCCGTCTTCACGTCAAACGCCAAGACGTACGCTGGATCTGCCGCCGCCAGCACCAGTAGCTTCAGACCGACCGGGTAGGAGTCCGTCATGATACCGCGGAAGGTGGAGGGGCCCTTGAACAGCAAAAGCGACTCCTCGACGCCAACAACGGCACCCGGCTCGTACGCCGACTGCCAAGCATCCATGGCCAAGTTCATCATCTCGCGGATCTTGTACAGCGGATCGTACGCCGGAGACAACTTGCGCGGTGTGGCAGTCGCGTCAGCCGCGTGCATGTTCCTCCATATCTGCTGCAACCGCTTCCACGTAATGAAGCGCCGGAACTGGGTGCCCGGCGTCAGTGGGTCGCCGCTGAACATGAAGTCAACGTCAACGGCGGCGCTGCGGATCAGGGCAAGCTGCAGGGTGCAAGCGAACCACACACGGATGTCGCGCCGTGTGACCGGCACCCACGCAAGATCGCCCACGCACCACACCCCGCACGAGGAGCCCATGCCGCGGCGGCGTCGCGCAGCATACGCGAGGAACGCCTTGATGCGGCGGGCGGCGCGCTTCTGTGTGGCATACAGGTTGGTGTGGCGCACCAGGAGCGCCTCCACGCCGCGGAACAGGCTGTCGAACGCCGCCTGTGCCGTCTGGAAGAGCCGACGCGACGTGGCGCCGGGGGTGATGCCGGCGGCCTGAAACAAGCCCGCCGGAGAACGCACGATGGGTGTCGCCACATCCACCCACCCATCGCCGTCGTCGTCGCCGTCGCCGTCGCCGCTAGTGCCAGCGCCAGCGCCAGCGCCAGCGCCAGTGCTGCTGCTGCTGCTGCTGCTGCTCGACTTGGCATATGGCGCATCGAGGAAATGGCCTGATGCCTCCTGCAGTTCGTCTGAATACACCGCCATGCCCCCCTCCTCTGTACCCTCTTCATCCGCGCTGGCGACGCCGCCGTTTGTCTGGATGTCCGCGTCAAGTGCCGCACGCAGCGCCCCAATCCTGCGCTCCCGCTCCACGAACTTCTCCCACGACATGACGAACGTCAGCAGCAGGCCGCGCATCACGTCGCATGCCATGACGCGCACGAGTGCCGCGGCGGCGGCGGCGGTGGCGTCACGTGCTTTCTCGAGGGCACGGCCGGTGACGTGCTTGAACAGCGTGCTGAGCTTGTGGTCGGCCAGCGGCGCACTCCACAGGCCTGCCTTGGTAGCCTTCCTGGCGAGCGTGAGTGCGTCGACAGCGTACGCACACGCAACTGGCAGCCGCAGCTTTGCCCTGTCCAGGGTGTGGGCCAGGTGCTGGAAGCCCAAGCGCGAGCCGTTGTGGGTCACCAGTGCACAGTTGCCGGCGGCATGATCGTCGACAAACTGCACAAACCCTGCACACGCCACGCACACGCCACGCACACACCAACAATCACACATAAAAGCACATGCCACGTGATGGTGATGCACCGCAACACGCGGGCGGGTGATGTTTACTATTATTCGCTGCGATCCTCACGTACGGCGTGCTCCCTCTGCCTGAGGAACTGGGTGCGCTTCGAGGATGTTCATGTCAGTGAAGCCGTGGATCCTTGAGCTGTGGTCGGCGATGTGCACCCCCTCCGGGTCCAGGGTGTACTCACAGCGCCCCACCTCCTTGAACGCGCCGTCGCATGCCACCGCACACACCTGGATGATGCGGCCGGTCATCGCACATCCGCCTGTGGTCTGCGCACGGGTACATCACGCACCACCACATTGCGCGCCAGGTGAGCCGTGGGATGTAGCAAGAAACGGCACCACCTTGCAAGCACAAGTACCTCAACGTGAAACACGATCCAGCTGTCGATGCGGTCCACGTCGACGTATGTTGTGAAGCGGCGGGCGCGGGACGCATGCCTTGCGTTGTTGGGCACGCGAACCTTGCGCTCGCGTATCGTCCACGGCACCCGCCGCCACAGTCACGGTCGTGGCATGTGCAGCACCGCGGGCATGTGCAGCACCGCGCGCAGCATTTGCATCATTGACGCCCAGCATTGTTGCGTGGAGCAGCAGTGCAGCAGCACACGATCTGACGCATCAACTTGATGGAATCCGATTTGTGTGAAGTTGGCATGACAATGTCGTGGAACTTGCTGGCGCGCGACTCTTTGACACGGCCGGCGACAACCACGACGACGACCAGAAGAAGATAAGCCAACAGCAGCAACAGCAGCAGCCGCAACGTCTGGGAATGCTCGCGACGCACGTGCGCCGCGGTAGCCGGGAGTGGTGCGAGACCGTGCTATTCAGCGAACTGCACGAGCACGTCGCACGGCAGAGGAAGTCCTTCGCCGCTGCGTGCTGGGTCGACCGCGTGCAACACGAGCTTGCGCCACGGCTCGAACGCCTCAAGGCAGAGCGGGATGCCCTGCGTGCTCGCAAGAAGGAACTGCAGCACATAGCCATGGTGTATGGGCATCGAAGCAACTCATGTGCATGGCAAATCGTGTGTTTTGCAGCAGTGCCTCACGCCACCTTCGACGGCTAATCCGAACAAAGAGTGGGCGCAAGTGCTCGCTAGTGAAGCAACCAAACGCCGGTGCAACAACCACAAAGAAACGAACCAAACGACAGACGGGTTTGTCTACTTTTTCACCTCCTCCACGTGGCGGCTAAGCTCCACTGTGTAGGTGTGGACCACCTCCTCCACGCCAGTATCCAGCGGGAAGGGTGCGTACAGGTCGTCGCGGATGGGTGCAACCTCTTCGTAGCGCTCCTCGCACTTGCGAGTCCATCCCTCGAACGCGCGCCGTGCCTCGAACCGATCGTTGTACTTTTTGTACTTGATGCGGTTGGCCTTGCGCCGATCGTCGGACAGGTACTTCTGGATGTGCTTCTTGAGGTTGGCTTTGACGTCGGCACGCTCCTCCTTGCTGAGCAGGCTGGGAGGGCGCGGGCGCCACTCGAACTGGAACAGCTTTTGCTTGCTCTCGTCGTAGATGGGGTAGCCTTGGAACGTCCACATGTTGAAGGCGTTCGAGTTTGTGTAACGGGGGTTAGGGTTCTTGATGGCCTGTGACACCTGGGTCGTGACGATGCGGCCGCTGGGGTCCCAAGAGATGTTGCTGCACAGGTAGTGCTCCTGGCAGCTCATGGTACGGCGCTTGTCAACGTCGTAAAACTCAATCAACTCGCCGCTCAGGTTCTGTGCACCAGACGGAACACGCACAAGGTTGTAAGACGGTGAGAAGCGGGGCAGGGCACAGCGCATGGTGGGAAAGGGGGTGAGGATGTGTGGTGGTTTGGAGATGTGGACACAAGCGGTAAGAACTGTTGCTGCAAGGCGATTACACGGCAACGCCCAGCTATTGCGACCTCGATACATATGGTGTTGCACGTAGTTGGACCGGAAGGGTATGAGGAACCCAGCCGTTCTTGGAGCATGCGTAGAAAGGGTGGAGGTGGGTGGGTGGGTGTGGTCGTGGTTGTGAGTGTAGTGGTGAACGAACCTGCAATCCAGCGATGACAACGTGGCCACCAAGCGGTGACCAGAACAGCTCGTTCACGGGCCTATCCTCGAGCTTGACTGTACGAATGACAAACATCACCCGGTGAGTATCCCGCGACGCTTGTGAACACACATACACACACCCGCAACACAGATGCCAGCACGTACACAGCATTTGGTGGTGGCCACCAGGCGGGCCCATATCGTAAAACACAGTCTGGAAACGGCCAGGGCCCTCACCCTGGTGGATGATGCCGAACCGGGTGCCAACGGGCTCCCAAGCAAAGTTGTAGATGGTGGTGGTGAAGGACAGGATCTCGATGGGGATGTTGCGCTCGCGCATGCGGAACAGCTGGAAGTCGGTGTACTCTGTCTTGCCAGACTTGCTGACGCGCGTCACCTCGACGCACAAAAAGTCGCCAGACTTCTGCCAGTACACGCGGCAGGTCTTGACATGGAACAGGTTCTTGGTTCGGATGACGCTCTTGCTGGGGAACTTGGTCAGTGTGACGCACGCAGGGATGTTGCGGTGCTCGGGGCTCCACCACACCATGATGGGGTCCGTGGGGGACCACGAAATCTCCTGGGCTCCGCGTGCTCGGATCGAGCCCTTGCCCAACAGTCCCATGTGCGGCACCTCGTACACCTTCACCAGGTCCTCGCCGTCACGGCGGGACAGGCGAGAGATGAAGTTGCTGCACGGGCTCCATGCAAAGTCGGGTGTGGAGGAAATCTGAACCTGCTGGAAGTCGCGCAGGGGGCGACCCGTCTTGATGTCCCACACGATCAACGCGCCGTTCGTCTCGGACGCGGCGTTGATGTCGGGCAGCTCCACGCCGTTCCATGTGGCCACGTAGCGCTCGTCCGGGGAGAACTTGGCGGCGTGGACGTTCATGTGAGGCAAACGGAGGAGCTTGTCAAAGTTGGGACCACCCCACAGCGCGATACCGCGGGTGTGGAAGGTGCACAAGTACGTGCCCTGGGGGGACCACATGACCTGCAGGTCCACCCACACCTTGCCGAACTTCTTCTCGCGCTCGCCACCGTAGGAAAGAACGGGCGCGTTCTTGGTCTCGCCCCATTGGACCTCTGTCTCGCGGTCGTACCGCAACACGAACTGGTCACGGCACCCCTTGTCGGCGAGCCACGAGTACAAGTTGCTGTGGTCCACGTATGGCTTGGCCTCGGGCGCCTTGAACTCGTCGCTCATGCTAGCGTACTTGTCCACGTCACGGAGGAGGTTCAGCTGGAACACACGGCCCTTGAACTCGATGGGGGACGCTTGTGTGTGGGCAACCGCCTCGTGTGCCATCTCTGTGGTCTCGAACTCGACGATCGCGGCGCCGGCACTCTTGCCGTCCTCTGTGAGCTGGATCTCCACCGCGGTCACGGTGGCGATTTGTGCAAGGAACTTGCGGACAAACTTCTCCAGCTTGGATGGCTTGGACAGCTTGCCCTCGAACGGGAGGCCGTCGAACAATACAAGGCGGGAAAAGTCCTGCAGGCACCACACAAACCAAACAAACCAAACATGAGCTTCCCTTTCGCAGCACCACACAGCACCCCCGAAGCCACCACACTTGTGTGTGCACACATGCCAAGAGACAAGGTACGAAACACAAGCAACAACTTGGTGCCGAACACCCACCCACAAGCGACAGCAACACACGTACGGGCTCAGGTGTGGCGACACGCGGCTCGAAGTCCTCATCGCTCAGGTAAGCGGCCAAGTCCTCAAGCTCCTCGGCACCAAACTCGTCCGCGACGCAGTCCAGAGCCAGGTACCTATCAACATCAATCCCATTTCCCGACGCCATCGTGACGTGTGGCACGAGGGCAGGTGGATGGGTGTGTGCTGCTTGGTGGCTGTGTGTGGGGTCTGCAGCGCTGTCCCAGCCGTGCAAATTGCTTGGTTGTGGTGGCTCGCCAAAATGGCCCAAGACAAATAGTGACAACACCCTGGAAAAGATCGCTTTTGGATGAAAAGGCCGCATTGGATTGCCAAAGATAGCACGCCTGGGCTGGGATCCGTGTCACAGCGTGTCACATGCTGCAACAGCGGACTCACTGCAACAGCTGTGCAAGCACCACCATCGCCGTACTGTGGCCCTGCGTTGTGTCTGTGCCATCACCATGATGCGCCACGTCCTACTTTTAGGCGTGCTTTTCGTGTGTTTCACTGGCTTGCATGCCACTCTGCCTCCGCAAGAGGTGCTCGACGCAGCGTCAGGCAGTGTGTTCTGGTCGGAGCAAGCCAACCCAACACCCACCTCCTTGCTGCGCCGCACCCAGACTGTTGATGATGTGGGTCGCACACTCCTGCATGCCGCTCGTCGAGGCTCCGCATCTCCAATGCATGCGACATCCAGCCAGTGGTGTGTTTGTGTGTGTGTGTGTGTGTGTGCGTGTGCGTGTGTGCTGGATTAGACAGATTGCGGCATGGACACCAGTGACGACTGGCATGACCCTGACGTTGCTATGCTTGCTCTGCTGCTCACTCCTTGGCGTCATACAGGTACCAAACGTCCGTCGAAGATGGGCCACCATGTCCCATGAAGCTGCCCCTTGATGTGACGCTAGCAGCCTCGGACCTGGCCAAGCCACTGGAAGAGGTGTCTGCTCTGGCCCAGGCAGCTTTGAAGGCAAAGTCATACGCGCCGCCCGGCGTCCACGTATCTGTACGTGTGCACCGATGGACTGTGTTCGCAAACGTTATACACGTTTGTTGGGG
>Ga0213833_1002525_pt1 | contig 11782 bp, 11 predicted proteins | sample SWATP21_FD_160575 | JGI IMG/M metagenome (GOLD analysis project Ga0213833, IMG submission 160575) | Coastal seawater microbial communities from Marineland, Florida, United States - SWA TP2 #1 | ecosystem: Environmental > Aquatic > Marine > Coastal | place: USA: Florida | collected 2016-08-14
ACAAACCGCGGTGTGTGCTGCCTTGGTTGTGACCACAAGTTGACGATCACACTTGTGTTGCTTCGCTCGAGTTGTCAAAATGGCGCGAGCTTTTTTTGCGTGTGTCGCGCTGACGATGATGTTCGCATCATCAACGGCCATGTTGACGAGGCCATTCTCGCAAACGGCGTTGGGTCGCCACCTTGCGGCTGGTCATACGTTACCGTCCCTGTCCAATGTGGGCAACTTCTCCCACTACACGTTCACTCAGAAGGTCGACCACTTCGACCCGTTGAACACGGCTACGTACGAACAACGTTATGCTGTTGATGCATCTGCATGGTCCCCTGGAAACCCTGTGTTCATCTTCTTGTCTGGTGAAGGTGGGTGGGTTGTTGTGGGTGGTGTGGGCAACTCGTTTCTCAGCAAGCGGTGTTCCACGCTTTGTTCCAGCCCCCATGGAGTTTTTCGAGTTTCAAGAAGTCAGCGCTGTGAACTGGGCCCACCACTTTGGCGCCATGTACATCTCGCTTGAGCACCGATACTACGGTGACAGCAACCCGGTGGCCAACTACTCCACCGCAAACTACAAGTACCTGTCATCTCGCCAGGTGTGTTTGTGGGTCGTCAATGCCGTCTGTCATGTGCCGAAACATGCATCACAGCTGAGAGTTCGTAATGGTAATGATGACTAATGTTTGTATGTGTATTGGTGCAGGCTCTCGCTGACGCGGCCAACTTCATTGTGTCGTACAATATGAGCAACGCCGACCTGGGCGACTGGGTCGTGTTCGGATGCTCCTACTCTGGCGCCCTGTCCGCTTGGTTCCGTGCCAAGTACCCGAACCTTGTTGTCGCAAGTGTTGCTCCTAGTGGCCCTGTGGAGGCACGCTCCAACTTCACGACGTTCCTGGGTCAGTTCAGCAACTCTGCGACGCCTACCTGCGTCGACGCTGTGAAGACCGCGGTGAAGGCCATTTCTGTTCAACTGACGACACCAGCAGGCCGTCAGAGCCTTCAAAAGACGCTGAATGCGTGCAACCCTCTTGAGCCCTCTGTACGTGCCGTGCTGTGGGGTGTTGTTTCTGTGTATGCTGCACGTCCTCATGTGTGTGTTGTTCAGAATGACTTCCAGTTGCTGGTGTGGCTGGCGGAGACCGTCGGCAGCTCCGACCAAATGAACAACCCGCCCACTTGGATCCTGAACACTACGTGCAACATGCTCACGCAGAAGGGTGTGTTGTGTTTGATGTGTGTGGGGACTGAGGTCCATGCGAAGAGTGTTGACATTTACATGTGTGCAGGTGACATCATCGAGAACTTTGCCAAGGCCTACAACTTCAACGTTGGCCAGGCTGATGCCGCGACGTGCAACAACTTCCAGCGTTCTTCGTATGTCAAGGCACTCCAGTCTACCGAAGTTGGCCCTGCGAACGCGGGTACGTGTTGCTGTTGGTGAGAGTGCCTTGTGCATCCGAGTGAAGTTTCGCCTCCTTTGTGAATGTCACATCAGACCGCTCGTGGTGGTTCCAAAAGTGCACGGAGTTCGGATTCTTCAAGCCCACGTACGCCAACACCAGTGCGTTCTGGTACCCTTTGCCTGTGGAGCAGTTTACTGCGTACTGCGCTGAGATTTTTGGCATTCCCGACTTCGCCCCTGACACTGTCGCTACCAACGAGTACTACGGCGGCTACAACTTGCAGGGCTCCAACATCATGTTCACGAACGGCCTTTTGGGTAGGTGGTGCACGCCGTGCAAGCGGTCTGTAGACCCTCGTCTGATCGTTGCCTGTTCTGTGTGGTGGCTGCTTTGCACAGACCCGTGGCACCTGCTGTCAATCACGGAGGACCAAGTGCCCACCCAGAAGTCGTCGGTTCAAGCCGTCACGTATGAGGCTGGTCACTGTGCGCCCATGACTGCGGCGACTAGCGTGGACCCTCCGTCGTTGACGAAGGCGCGCGAGACCGTGGAAGCCTTCCTTGGTTCGGCGCTGAACATGGCTCCCAAGCACGCTGGACCTTTGCGCCGTGCCTACCCGAAGCAGTTCTGAGCGGAGGTGGTGAACAAGAAGAAGGACTTGTAGTGTCTCACCGCGGGGTGCACTGGGCCTTGTATGAATGCCTGGGGCAGGCTATCACAGGATAGCGTGCTACCACAAGAAAGACACACGGTTCAACCACCACATCGTCTATGTTTTCTCAAATACTGCATCATGAAACCGAGCTGCAAGACGAGCACTCCCTGATCTACAATGAGGCACGAATCTATGCGTTGTTCTTCTCAGCCTGGATTCGAGAAAGCATGTCCTGGATCGCATATTTCGTCACTGGCTGGCCTTTGGCGGTGCGCTTGCTGAGCAGTCGGTGGCGCTTCTTTCGCCGGCGCTCTGCCAGTTTGCGCTGTGTACACACCCCAAGCAACCACAGGACACGCACCACCTTGTTATCAGCATGCTCCAATGCCACCGAACGTGAGCCTTCCCTGCCACTGCATTCACACCTGCTTCTCTTTCTCAGCCCTCTCCTGTTGCTTTTTCGCCTTCGCAGCTTCAACTTCAGCCGCTTTGGCCTTGGCCTTCCACATGGGGTCGGGTCTGTGGCGCTTCTCTTTCTTTCGCTGCTTCTTGCGCACAGGGCCTGTACGTAGGCACGCACATGGATGTGTCAAGCACGTGGCGGCGCGCGCACGAGACTGCTGTGTCTCACCTTCCGTGTTTGTGTCTGCCGCGTCTGCAGCACCTCCACCTTCACCGACACTGTTGTCCGCGCCCTCCTCTTGTGGCACTGCGTCTTTTCGCTGAGGCACCTCCCCATCGAATCAAACAAGGCATGTAAGTATGCACAACATGAAGAAGAAGCAGCACGTCACAAGGCGTACCGGCTTTAGTCTGCTGATGTTGTTGTTGTCGGCGAAGACCTCGTCATAGAACTGTCTGCGCCGGGAAACCGTCGCATCTAGCTCTTCGACTGCCTTCTCTTCCTTAGCTACAACCTTGCGATACTGCTGCAGGCGCTTTGCTTGTTGCTCGAATCGGTGCTTCTTTTCTGTGGAGTGGAAACGACACACCGACGAGCATAAAAGCATGAGGGAAAAACGCTGCTGTGGACACAGTCAACGTACTCTTTGAGCGATACACTGAACTCTTGGCAGCAAATCTGTGAATGCTAAGACCGCTCCCTTGTTTGGAACCTTGTTGAGGGCGTCTGCGCTTCGCGTACCCGCTCATCGTGCGAAGACAAGCCTGGACGTGCGCCTGTGCCGGTGTCTGCGGCTGGCAGGGGATGATTGATGTGTAAACACCAGAAATGTACCTATTACCTGCTGTCTTATGCCACGAACTGCTACCGCCTCCGCGACTTTCCACAAGCAGAGCCACAAGCGATGTCGTCAGCAGACGGGTTCCACAGCACCCACACCAGCGCCAGAACACAAAACACTTGGATGAGGGACCACCGTGCCGTGATGGCAGCGGCGAAAGGAATCACTGCAAGGGGAACGCGGATGAGGCTAGTTCATCACATAAACGTGCAGTGCTCCATCACGTACCGAACGAGCAGTCGTCACCAGCATAGGGATAGTATGGCCGTGTTCGATTGTAGGGGTTCACTGTCATATTGCATATGCAGACGCCGTTCTGGCACTCACCATTCGGATAACTGCAATTGTTCAGACATACGCCTGCAGTGTGTGGAGGCACCCCAGTCAGATCACGCAGTCGAGCAACGCATACATCATCAACTTACGCTCATTGCAATCCTTTCCTATCCACCCTGCATCACACATGCATCTTCCAACAGGATATTGTATGTCACACCATCCATTGTACGAACAATTATTTGGACAGTCCCCTGTGAACATGAACAAAAAGGTCAGCATCCCCACAACGGCCATTGCTTCTGCAGAATACCATTGAACGTACGAACGCTGCAGTCACGAGTCATGTAAGGTGGTGCACACTGACAGTTTCCAAATCCGTCGCATATTCCATGCATCTCCCCGATCAGGTCCAACGAACAAGGCACTTTGCGGTGGTCTTCAACATACCACTCGCCATCCGTGTGCGAATAACCAGCGTGGCAGCAGTGGTGGCACACTTGGCGATGACTATCAGTGTCCATGTAGCAGAAGGTACCCGGACAAGAAACTGCACCACAGCACAACCAAACGACATGTAAGGACCACATTATACCCATTGACGGGCCTAACAGCAACCTGACGAGGCCCTGGGAACACGTACTGTTTGAGCAATCGATGCCATAGAAGCCGTCATCACAGTAGCAGTAACCGTGGAAGCACCGTCCGTGGTTGGAGCAATTCTTTGGGCAATGGTCTGGGTCACACAAGACACGTGCTTCATTAGCGGCCCTGTCACACAAAGCACCCAACCACAGCGCAAGACATACCGAGGTGGTGCTGCCACAAATCTCCCACAACATGCGTGGCATGACTGGTGTCGAACTCCATCTTCTGCTCAAGCACATTCGCTTCGCCGCCATACACCAGCATCAAGCGATGCTTGGGGCTGAAGATGGACCTGTGGCCGGCCCTCTGGGAGGGTCGCAGCCACTGGAGCGCAACAGGGAGGTCCGGTCGGCCATCGAGACGGTCACGACAGCCGTCCCACCCCGGTGCGCGCCGGCGCGGTTGCTTGACGAACACATGCTCACCCGCGCGGCCATACTGGAGATCCAGCGTGGTGAAACGCGTGGGCTGACCCCACACCGAGTAGCTCCGAACCACTTCGCCCACGCCGTCAATGAACTCCGTGTCGTCAGTGCAGTTAATGGGGTAGAGGGCATGCACATACTCCTCCTTCTCCAGCCAGGTGTTGGTAGCTGCAGCAACCCCCCAACGGAACCCAGGCGCTGTTAGCCCTTGCATTCACAGCGATGAATAACTCCGACACAACAAACGCACTGATATTGTACATCCACAAGTCACCAAAGTAGTAGTTGGAGCGGTAGCCACCAAAAAGGATGAAAATGTCGCCCGTGAGCACAATTGTGTGGTCAGTGCGCGCATCAGGCTTAATGGTCTTGGGTACAATCTCTTGCCATTTGCCAGTGACTGAGTGACACGTTCAAAGAGAGGCAGCCACACGCACAGCCCACGCAACAGTGTCATCAACATGGATTGCATGCAACAACGGCACACGCAGGGCACCTACCGAAGCTGTACTCCCACAAGTCATCCAAGTAGAATGGATACGTCGGGTATGGTGTGAAACCATCGCTTCCAATGGTGGCCGTTCCAGGTCCAGCCCCACGTGCATTGGTATGAGGATACGGGAAGAAAGTGCGGTATCCACCGTGGAGCAACAGGGTGTTGTTGTAGTACTGCATGACCGCACCGGCGCGCTGAGGGGGCCAGAATACGAGGCAACGCAGGTTGAATCGATCAGCCCACTCAATGCCCGGGTTTGGAAAGCAGGTTTGAATCCTTGGTATCTCGTACCAACTGTTGTCGGCTGCAGAGAGGAAGTGTGGAAGGCGAGACAAGTCAGATGCGAGGCGTGGGATTGCAACAAGGGTGGACTTCACAACCACCAACGCACCGTATGTGTAGCGCCACAAGTCGTCCATGTAGCCACCAAAAGCGTACTGGAACGTATCAGCCCATTTGTTTTCAATCGAGTTGGTTTCGCCAAATCCATGCCACATACGGTTGCCGCCGTACATGTAGAACACGCCTTCGTGGCGAATGCTGGCAGCACGCCAGCGCTTACCAGGCCCCGTCCGACCGAGCACTGACAACTCCGTCCAAGAGCAGGCACCCTCCAGATGCGGTCGGTACTTGCAGTCACCAATGCGGAAGCGCCACACATCCGAGCAAAAATCTTCACAGCGGAAGCTGAAGCCACCGTAGACAATGAGGGTGCTGCAACCGGTCAAACACAAGTGCACACGCAGTGTGAGCACAAACGAGTAGAGTAGAGACAGCATACCACACACCCAGCATACACACACAACAGGCAACAGCGCCCGGAACAAGACGAAGGCGTACCCGTCGTCAAACATGGCCGAAGTATGTTCCAAGCGCTCAGTGGGGTGTGAGCACCGCTCGACGCCATCGTTGATGGCACAGCCGCCGAGTTCGGCGCCTGGGTCGATCACCTTCCAACCTTCTTGCCGGCAACTCAAATCCGACCAACGTACACAATCCAGTGGATACTCCCAGATGTCGTTCAGCATGACACCCATGGGGATGTAGCGCTGACAGTCCGGCGATGTGAGGTTTGCACATGCCTCCTGCACGGGCTTCTGATCGTACGTGGAAAACTGCAGCGTTCCATTGATCGTCACAATTTCGTACCTATAGACCATAACACGCCCGTTCCGTTAGCCACGCCATCAACCAGACAACAGACAAAAACCATGAACCCGAACCAGTCCCCTTCCAAGCACCCCACGCCCACGCACGTTTTAGGGACATGCTCACGCATGGCGTCATTGGCTCGTCCACCGAAAAGATAAATGGAGTTATTCCACAGATGCATACTATGACCACGCCGCGCTCCAGGGTCCCAGTCCGTGACATTAATGTTGTAGAAGTCCCACTCTTGCCAGGCAGCCACGGGTGCGGGCACACATGCCACGGCAAGCACGAACAACAACACGCAGGTCCGCTGAGCGGTGCCGGGTGCCATTTTTCTTCCCTTACAGGCTTTCATGTCACCGTCGCCCTTTCCTTCGCCTGGTGAAGGAAGTTGAACCAACCAAACTCCCAAGGCGTTGTCCGGAGCGTCTGTCGCTTGCCCAAGCTCCTCAGCTCCTACGATTGCATCGTCCAGGCTGCGGCCCGAGTGCGCCAAAGAACCGCCGCGTGCTCTGCACTGGTGGCCGCGAACGTACACGTGCGCAGCGATGTGTATGGGTGGAACCGGAACCACGGCACAGGGGTTCCACTGGGCTCGCGAAGCTCCTCGTGACGTCCTGCTAGAAACCCATCACCGGCGCATGTTTGTTTGTCTGCAGTCGGCTCGGGTTACGTTGATGTGAGTAACAAAATCGACATGTTTTCGCCCAGATGATGTTGGTGTATTCGTTCGATGAGCAACGAAACCACCACGGCTGAAACAGCTGGCAGCGAATCGGTTGTGCGAGTGAGTGCGAAGACGAAACTCAGCGCAGGTTTGGTTGTCCTCTCGCCGGGGGCTCGCATCCCCGATATCTGCCGTCTGTGCTGGCTTCCATCCCCAGAAGTCACAAGCTTCCTATCAGCGTTGTCTACAGGTGCAGGGCAGCGCAGCAGCGCTGTCAACTGACTGCCAGTGCCTCTGTGCAACTGCTGCTCGCGTTTCGTTGGGACGCCACTGCTCGGTTCGCAGCGCTCTCAGTGGCCTGACTGTGGGCTGGACGTGCGGGAGCATGGTGGTCATGTGTGAAGTGAAACCGTAGACACACCGTGGCGCGGCTACGGCGTGGGCCTGGCACCCACACTGCGTGATGTGGACGTCAGGCGGCTTGTCGTTTGGACGCCGAGGGCGCTGTGGTAGCCGTCCCGGCCACGCGTTCTGCGTCCCGCACCCCACCCCCGGACGTGGACCCACGAGGCTCTGGTCACTACACATTGTGCTTGTTCTTGGCATCATCATACTTGGTCTGGCTCCTTGGGCGGCTGCAGGCGCCGGCTGCACGGCCGCCAGCTACCAACCGAGCCTGTACGAGTACAGCCGCAGGGACTGTGTCCGCTACGCTGACTCACTCCTGCCCGGCGTCGCCGTCTATGCCGATCAACCTCAGTCTGCCGGAGTGACTTTGTCCACACTTCACGTGTGCTCTGTCGAACTGGTGAACGGTGTCACTGGGGAGCCCGATGTGGACGCAGACGCAACCGATTGCAAAATCGGTGATTGCCCCGAGAAATGGGCCTACAGTGTTAATTTTGTCGGCGAGGTGCTGTTGTACCAAGTGCACACCGCCGTTACCAACTCGCAGCTGGATGTTTATTTCAACACAGAGCCAGAGGTGGCAGTTTCAGTGTTTGCTCGCTGGGACACGCCGCCGCAGCTGTCTGTGAACGTCACGGCAGGCTGTGTCGTGACCGCCACAGGTGCTGTGTATGACCACGTCGTGGAACACAGCAACGCCTCCAGCACCGCGTCATTCAGCTTTGGGCGTGACCAAATCCTGGGCGACGTGCTGTTCGTTGCAGTGGTTGCGCGGGGCGACTTCCTCGCCGGGTCTACCAACGGTGTGCTGGACAACCCCGTGCACCTGTTCACGACCGCCACCATCAGTGACAGCGTGGGGCCACTGTTGCTGTTGGCGGCAGCTGGCGCTGTGGGTGTCGCGGTCATAGCGGCCCTTCTGGTGGTGTTTTCGCCCAAGCTGTCGACATGCCGCCGGGCGTGCCGCCGGCGCGTGCTGGGCCGCTCGCGCACCATGGCCCGTCGCACCAAGTCAAGGAGGGAGCTCATGACGATGCTGGGTCCGGGGGACTCCACCTGCGCCGCCTCCGTGTTCCCTGCCTTCACCAGCGTGCGCTCGATTGAGCCCACGGCGTTGGGCAGTTTCCGCTCCCACGGATCACGTGCCGGCATGTACTCCACGCAGGGCTCCGCACGCGGCGGCTGGGGCGCCGGTGGCCCACCGACGAAGGGGTTGACCGTGGACGTGTCTCCCCCCGCCGCTGCGGAGAGCAAGGACATGGCCAACAAGAGCGGCGGCAACCCGCAGCAGTTGCTGCTGCGTGTCCACCCCTCTCCGTCAGGCCGCTCGAACCGCCCGCGTGTGGTGGCGGAGGACGCCATGCGCGCCGCCAACCAGTTCCCTGACACCGTCCACAGTGCTGTGGACACGCTGTTGGCGCTGCTGGAGCGCAAAAGTGTGGCCACCGTGGATGTAGGGGCGTTGTGCCAGGCGGTGGACTCGTTCCGTGCCCTGGTGGTGCCGGGCGCCGAGCTGATCCGCGAGGGACTCGTGGCGGCAGCCGTGGCGTGCCATGCCAAGGCCAGCCAGCGCCTCAACGTCGGCTCGGCGTTCACCCGTGCCCAACAACTTGTCTCGGCATCGCACGGCGCGTGGAAGGGTGGGGAAGCCATTCGGGAGGGCGTGCAGGAGCTTGTGAAGATCCTTGCGGAGATAGACTCTGACGGCTACACCGGGGACGCCGCGCGGTCGGTGCAGTTTTCCGCGCGTGTGCAGTCCGTGTACGCCGTCACACACGCCGCGCGGCGGGCCGTTGTGAAGGTGGACGAGGACATTACCGTGTTGAAGTCCCGCGCCCGGCGCATTTATCAGGTGTCCCGACTGGGTGGCGGTCCTGGTCGATCGCCACGCCGGCGCCAGTCGCACCGCCGGCTGCGACAGCGCATCGAGCAGCTGCGACGGGACGGGGAGGCGGTGACGCGGGCAGTGACCGACACCATCACCGACTTTGCGGCCACGTTGCGTGCGGCGAGGAACTACACCCGTGCGTTGTCCACCGGCACGGGGGCAGACCCGCGCAACGACGTGGAGGTTGTCATCCTGAGTCAAGCCACGCTGCAGGCCATCACCACGGGCATGGAGATGCACAGCGTGATTGTGAAAGCCGCGTCGCTTCTGACACGCCTGGACTCACACATGCGTGTGGGTCAGACAGCTCAGGCAGGGGTGGACGACAGCCCCGCCGCCATGCGCCGTCGTGTGGCGGACAACAGTGTCTCGCCCGTATCGCGCGTGCCCAAGAGCCAGCTCGCGACCTCGGCGCTCAAGTACGCCACCATGAAATTCACGGAAGACGAGCTGCTGGGTGACGAAAAGTCGCCCTCACCCACCCCGACAGCGAGCGCCGCTGCCGGCGCTGGTGGTGGTGGTGGTGGTGGCGGTGGTGGAAGTGGAAGTGGTGGGGAGGCCGGACACGCCTTGGGGCCGTCGAAGTCCGCTCCCACAACCACGGACGGGGACAGTGGTCGTGGTGGCAGCGGCGGTAGCAGTGGCGGCAGCAGCAGTGGTGGTGGTGGTGGTGGTGGTGGTGGTGGTGGTGGTGGGGGTGGTGGCAGCTTGAAGACGCGGCCTCACCGCGCCACCGCGGCGAGCGGGGCGAGTCAACGCGCCGCGGCTGCGACGTTGGGATTCCACACCGGCGTCACGGACGCGTTGGCGCCGCCCCAAACGCGGGTGGCGCAGCAGCCGCGCTCCAATCCCAGCCTGCGCACCCTGACGGCGGGCCGGCACCACCATCACCACCCGCACCGCACAACGCCACCCACCTCGTCCACCGGCGCCACGGTGTTGTTGGACGGGCGGCGCACCTCCAGCTCGTCTGCGCCAGCCGTTGCGTCACCCGGGGGCGCCGCCGTGCAGTCCCTCGCCCACGCGAGTCTGGGAGGACTGCCGGAGGAGGCTCCACGCGACCCACGGCAACACACACAGCACCAACAACAGCCACCACCACGGTGGGCCGCGTCGGATGGACGACCGCGTGGTCGCTCTGCCAGTGCCACGGTGGTGCCCGCTGCGGCGGGACAACCCCAACCGACCTCCAACAGCAGCCACAACCGCAACAGCCACAACAGCAACAGCCGTGTCGGCGACGCGGGCGTGGTGTCGCCGTTGTCGTCACCGTCGGTGTCCGTGCCCACGGGGCGGGTTGGCTCCGCGACCGCGCCGCCGACAACGGCGGGGGCCGTGGCGTGTCCCTGTGACGCCTCGCCGGCGGGGCCGCGTGTGGATGCCGTGTTGAACAACCTTCGCCAGAACCTGGTGATGACGTGTGCGGCGCCGCTGAGCACCCTCCTGCGCCGCGAGCAGCACAACACGAACGCCGTGCTGTCGCGCCTGCTTCGCAACGTCAAGCGGCGGCTCGGCGGCAGCGCCTCCCGGTCGTCCGCCGCCACGGCGACAACAGCGGCGGCGTCGACGCGTGTCGGGGGGGAGTCGGGCCACAGCGGTGCCTTTGGCATGACGAGCACCATCCCCGAGTCCACCCGCAGCGCCACCGCCGACGACCACACCGCCGAGGAGGGCGCTGAGCGAGATCGTGATGGGCTGTCCCACCGCGCCACCTCGAGCGGGCTGCCCAGCCAGCAGCTGGCCGCTCGGCGCCGCCGTTCGCTGGTGCTCGCGTCCTCTGCCATGCGGATGGTGCCGCCGCACGGCACAGACACCGGGGCACTGGGTGGCGTCTTTACGCGCCTCAACGCGCCGCCGACATCCGCGGCGTCGTCTTCGTCGGGCGCACTGGGTGTGGGAAGTGCCGACGGCGACGCGGAAGGACAACGCGGTGCCCGTAGCAACCCGCTGGCTGCCGCATCGCTTGCGGCAGCCAATGCCGCGTCACGCCCGGTCCCCGCTGCCGTCGCCGCCAAGCCTGTCATCACGGCGCCGAGCTGCTCTGACCTGCCCGCTGCAGACGCTGGCGTCACTGCCGCTGCCAACGCCAACACCAACGCCAATGCCAACGCCAATGCCAACGCCAACGCCAACGCCACACCTGCCCGGGCAAGCGACCAAGCAGCCAGTGCAGGCGCAGCTGGCAGGATGCCAAGGTCTTCGTCCAGCAGCCACTCCTCCTTCCCACGGCGCAACATATCCATTGACACCGAGCCGTCAGGCTTTCCCGGTTCCAAGCGTGGGCCCTTGCGCAGTCCGGCGGGTGTGTTACAAAACATTCCACTGCCTGTGCTTGACACCTCGCAGGCGGTGGCGACGCCCTGGGTTACGTTGGAGGGGTACAGTGATTTGATGCTGGAGCTGCTCTCGGGGCTGTCCACGCATTCTACGCTGGCGGAAACCGCGATTGGGTCCATGTTGACCTTCAGTCAGGACGAAATGCAGTCGCTCATGAATACGACCACCCAAGATCAGAAGCAGGTT
>Ga0213833_1002526_pt1 | contig 11779 bp, 18 predicted proteins | sample SWATP21_FD_160575 | JGI IMG/M metagenome (GOLD analysis project Ga0213833, IMG submission 160575) | Coastal seawater microbial communities from Marineland, Florida, United States - SWA TP2 #1 | ecosystem: Environmental > Aquatic > Marine > Coastal | place: USA: Florida | collected 2016-08-14
GGACTCCTTTGAGGCCGCACAACGCGCTGGGTTGGTCGCGGTGCCTGCCTCGCCGTCGACACCAACATCGCCGTCGGCATCCGTGTCGGTGTCGGTGCAGCCGCTGCGCATCGTCCACCCAGTGTTCGAGAGTGGCTTCCACACCCACACCACGAAGGGTGGGTCCACAGCACCAGCAACAGGGGGAGGACGAGGTGGCAAGAGCGCCAACGCCGGTCACGGCCGCCGCAGCGTGGAGGAAGGAGAAGGTCACGGCCCCCGCAAAGAGTTTTTCCATGCCCTGTCCCACCACCTGGCGGCATCGCGCACGCCCGTGGCAGTGGGTGCCGGCACCGTGTCAGGCCCTGCCGGGGGGCGCACGCTTCGTGGCCCGGGCTTGCGCGCCGTGCGACCGGGTGACGAGCTGGTCGTCGTGCGGCGCGGCGTGGCGCTGGGGTCGGACGCCCAGCAGGGTGGTGGCGGCAGTGACGGGAAGGACAGCGGGAGTGGGGGAGTGGACGACGCCAGCGTGATGTTTCGTGCGGGTGTGGTGTCGGGGGTGGCTGCCGGCTCCAACAGCGAGGTGGAGTTGGACACGCCGGTGCCGCCGGCGGGGGTGCAGGACCAACGGTTCTTATTCTCGCGCCCCACCGTCGCGCTGTTGGAGTACCGGCAGGGCATGGAAGCGTACTGGCCCAGTGCCACGGTGACACGCAGCGCAGAGACGGTGGCCCAGTTTGCGTACCTGGGGTGGGTGCTGGGTGCGTGCCTGGGCAACCGCGCCAGGGTGTCACTGCCACTGCCCCGCTTGCTGTTCTCGCTCCTCATGGCGGAGAAGGTGCACTCGTCACCCCTCGCGGGTGCTGGCGTCGATGTCGATGCCGATGCCGATGCCGATGTCGATGCACGAGGCGGCGCCTCGTCGCCGTGGACCGTGTTTGTGCCTGGCGTCGCTGACCTGCGGGAGCTGGACCCTGACCTGCTGCACACCGCCGCCACCGTGCTGCGCCTGGACGCCGACGGCTTTGCGGCGGTGCTGGAAGCCGAAGGGTACGACGCGGGGACGTCCAAGGCCGCCTACGTCCGTGGCATGGTGCACCAACTCGTGGTGGAGCCCGTGGTGTGGCAGCTGGCGGCCATGCGGGCCGGCTTCCGCGGCGCACTGGGAGCGGTGGGCGTCGCGGCGCTGGAGGGCGTACGCATGACGGCGGGGGACCTGGCCGCGTCTGTGGGCGCGACCACCTCCGATGCCGCGTGGCGTGACGTCGCGCTGCGGGACGTGTTCCGGGTTGTGGCCCGCTCGGACGCTGCCGAGTGGCCCTTGCTGCTGGAGGTGTTGTGGGAGGTGGTGGACGGGTGGAATGTGGCGAAGAAGCGGCGCTTTTTGGCGTTTGTGACGGGCGTGGACAGGCTGCCGGCGCCACAAAGCGAGGTATGATTGCACTGTTTGCGTGCCGCGCGTTGGTGTTTCGCGGGTTTTTGTTTCTTCGTGCTTGTGCTTGCGTTGGTGTGTCGTGTGCGACGTGCGCCTTCACTAAACGGTGGGGTGGTACAGGAACTCATTATCGAGCTCCCCTTCCTTGCGTTTGACGCCGAAGAACATCGCAGCAACCTTGACATGCTCCCGCATGCACATGTACGAGCACCACGTGGGAGCAGGCGCCTTTGCGGCGATGCGGGTCTTTTTGAGTTTGTTCTCACCACCAGCTGCACGTGCCGTGGCGCGCAGACTTGCACCAACACGCTCGAGATACCAAACTATCAGGAGTCCTTGGTGGAGGTTGCCAAAGCTAATGGACAGCCAGAGTTGACTCAACAGGCTCTGCGCTCCCGACTGAAAGAAGTGCTGAACACCAAGCTCAGCTTGGCCATCGACAACACCTCTGGGTGCGTTGCGTATCGTTGCGTTGCTTCATGCACCGCCTTGTCCACGTTGTGCTCACTTTGTTTTCTTTGCGTTCATTCTTTTGTCACGTGGGGCCGCCAGATACGGGCTTGATACGTTAGCCCATGCTGAAGAGCACACCACCTTCGATGCTGCGCCGACAGCCAGTGCCACAAGCCAGCACACTCCTGCTGCGGCGCCCGGTGACGATGACGACGACTTTTTCATCCCCGTGCTTGGTGATGACATGATTGGAACACCTGCCCCTCCTCCAGCCGCAGCCCCAGCCCCTGCTCCTGCCACCGCAGCAGCCACTGCAGCATCTGATGACGATGACTTTTTTATTCCAGTGCTGGGCAACGACTTGGAAGCGCCTGCCCCAGCGCCTGCACCTGCGCCTCTTGCTCCAGCGCCTGCACCAGCGCCTGCACCAGCGCCTGCACCAGCGCCTGCACCAGCGCCTGCATCTGCACCTCTTGCTCCAGCGCCCACGCCTGCGCCAGCGCCCATCCCTGCCCCTGTCCCTGTGGTAGGCCTTCTTGGCACAGACGACGGTGATGATGAAGACGATGACTACTCTGATGACGACTTTGCGTCCTACGATGATGATTTTGAGGATGAGTAGGAGTACGCGAGCAAAGAAATATTTTTGGCGAAAACTATTCAAGTTCCACCAACACAATGACAGACAGTGCACTGCCAGTGCTCTGTGTGCACGTCACTCGAGCGCTGTGCCTGACACCATGGCATTCCACACAGTCTCGCGTGCCACACGGGGTCTGTTGGGCTCACTTGTCGCGGCAGAAAGGGGTGCACGCCTGAAATGGAGCCGTGCAATCGCGGCAAGCCCCGCTCATGTTCATGTTCGCTGCCTGTCACAGCATGCCACTGATCACATGGAGAGGACAGCGTCATCACCTCGAAGCGGGGTGAGTGTGTATTCGTCTGCCCGTTGTCAACACACATGGCACACATTGTGCACCGTGTGCTGGTGCTGCCAGCGTGTCGGAACTGACGCAGGCATATGTGTTTGTGTGGCCGCCTGCCAGAGTGTTTGTGACGCGTCACTGGTACAACTCCAGCCGATTTCCCCGACAGTGCGACATGCCATCATCCAAGTCCACGACGATGCGTTCCGATTTTCTCCTGGCCAAGTGCGTGTTTGTGTTTGTGTTTGTGTTTGTCTGGGGGGGGAGGCAGTTGGCTGCATCCTTCTTTCCTTCTTGAGCTGGGCCTGACGGCGACCTGTGTGGCTGTCGTGCACAGTGGGTAGACGTCATGATTCCAGGGGTCACCCCGGTCGGCGGATTCTCGCTGTGCTCCTCCCCCGCTGTCCTCCCGTTTGTGGAGATCGTTGTCAAGTACCCCCTTCGGCCCCACGAGCCCGCGCTGTGGTTCCACGGCGAGCCGGAAGAGGGGGCACCACTGCAGCTGCGCGCCGGAGGCGGCTTCACATACGACCCAGCCCACGATGAGCGCCTGGCACAAGGAAAGCGACGCCATGTGGTGCTCATTGCTGGTGGAATAGGCGTCTCCCCGCTCCGATCCATCGCGTTGCAGGTGGAGCGGTACCTTGCCGACGCCACCGATGGCGGTGGCGACGCAGCACTGACCATGACTGTGCTGTACTCTGCGGTGTCCACCACCGAAATGGTGTTTGCGAACGATTTCGCAGAGATGGCAGCCCGCTTTCCCCATGCCATATCGGTTGACTTGTTTGCCGCAGACGCTGGGCCACGCGACGATCACTGGGCCGAGCCGCCGCCAGTTTTCTCACAACCAGACGCCCCTGTAGCACTGCACGAGCGGCAACAACTCACACAGGAAGCCCTGTCGTCGACGCTCACCACATCACATGGCGGGGTGGACGACGTGCTCATGGTGGTGTGTGGCCCACCGCCCATGACAGACGCGGTAGTAGACATGTGTCGCAAACTGCAGGTGCCCGAGGAAGCTGTGTTGTTTGAGAAATGGTGGTAGGGTGGACAAGCCACCATGAGGTCAAATGTCACAAACACAACACATGTTTATTCTCTTCTTCTCTTTGTCGAAAGGCTGTGTGCTGCGACGTCACCCACAACCACAGCCACAACCGTTGCCCATCACACAGTCCGCTACACCTACTCCTCAGCGGCTGCCTCGGCCTCCACCGCAGCTTCCAGTGACTCCGCCGCTTCATCCTCTGCCTGCACGACAGCTGCGTCGATGGACTCCGGCTCTGTTGTGGCAGCGGCAGCGGCATCAGGGGCAGGGGTGGTGCCCTCTTCGCCGGTGCCTTCCGCAGCAGCCTCAACCGCGGCCGCAGCCGGTGTGTCTGCTGCAGCGGCGTCAGCAGGGGGTGCTGTGTGTTCCAAGCAAGCAAAACAAAACAAAAATCAAAAGAAAAGGAAAGTGATGAGGAGGCAACGCGACACAAAGCAGGGTATCAAGACAACACGCCCACACGGTCACCACACACCTGCGGCCGCTTCATCCGAGGCACCCATGAAGGCGTCCAGCTGCGCGTTGAGCTTGTCCGCCTTGGACTGACGCCACATGTTGAAACAAGACACAGAGGGAACGGAAAGCATTGAGCAACTCTCAACCACGCTGCAAACGCGCGTGTCTTTGGGTGTGGCAACTTGGTTGGACGGTGGCACTCACCGTCTCGCGGCCAAAGTACGCATCCAGAGCCTCGTTCAGAGAATCCGCCGTGGCGGGCTCTTCCTGCTTCTTGCGACCACCAGACCGGTCGCGACTACGCCCACGACGCCCACCTCGGCGCCCACCGCGACTGCGCAGCATTCAAAGAGGGGAAGCACGCGGCAACCCACACAACAACAGCACACGCAGTCAGCGGTTTGACAACAGCGCCCGCGCGCAAAAGAGAGGCCACACCACAACCACCGCTACACCTCCGACCACGCACGATGCGCAACATCGCGCCATACTACACTCCACAACACAACACAGTCCATGCCACAAACGACGAACAACAGACGACCAAACACTCACCCCGCACCACGACCACGTCGGCTGCGCCCACGGCCACGGCCACGACCCCTGCCCCCACCACGGCCCTGGTTCTGGCCTTGGCTCTGGTTGCCATTCGACGCCCACCCACGGCCCTTCTTCTGGCGATAGCTGGGGCCAGAGGAGCGTGGAGCGATCACGCGTCGCGAGTCTGCAGGGCACGTGCAAGCCAACCCCCAGGCAGCACAGCAGGGCACATCACACCAAGGAGGTGCGTTAGAACACAGGGCACCCCGCAAGAAGACCCATTGAGGTCGCGCCCACGACTATGTTCGTACCACTTCCGCCAGGGTACGGTTCATAACGAAACATGGCAACGAAGCAAAGATGCGCGGTGAGCGTGGGGCGAACATGGCAGCAGTGCAGTGTGATGGTTGTGACATAAAAAAGGAGTGTCATAAAAACAAGCGCCGGCTGATCCGGCTTACTCCTGCTCGACCTTCTCGAAGTACTTGGGGTTCACGGGTCGCATGGTCAGCTGCACGACAGATGCGACAGTGGCGAGTCCTGCCATTGTGTACAGTGTAGAGTTGTAGATGAACGGGGACGGATCGGCAGTGCCAGGGGGGCACAGTTCCATGAGCTTCGGGATGGTGACCGTTTTCGCGTCGATGAGGGTCGTCACGTTCTCCATGTCATCACCGAACCTCTCCTGGAAGGCATCGCTGTTGATCTGCCCAAGACAAAGAAAGAAGACGCAAGAAACATGTGTTAGTATGGCGTGAGAGGGACCCACAGGGAAACATTGGGGGCATGACACACCTTTGTCAGCAGGGCATCCATGGCTTCCCGTTCGCTACCAGAACGCAGGGTCTGGCGTATTCACAACCATCCAGCATTTACCACGTCAAATGACGCCCCCATATCCACAGCGCGCAACCCAGAACCACATGCCAACTCATCAACGCACCTGCAGAATCGCAGGCCCGACAAACGAAGCAAGAGATGACCACAGCAGCATGCGGCCGTGAATGGGACCAACATACTTGGCGCCGAATGTGTCAGCCTGAAACAACCATCATGCATGGACACAAGACCGTCACCACCCAATACACAGGTGCGAAAACACACAAACCTGGCGAAACAACGCCCAAGGTACGACACAATCGATAGGGACCGCACCTCATAAGCCGGAAGGATGGCGTACACGCCGCCCATGAAGGAAACGGCGAGCACCGTGCTGCCCACGAAGGCATACCTGCGATAAGCAACAAGACCAAAACAGAGGGCGTGGTCACATGACATGGATACGCGCGCAAGGCACCACCGCAACATTTGAAACGCGAACACGTACAGTGGCAACGCAGCGCCAGTATCAACAACCTGCTCAACAAAGTAGGGCATTGACAGGTATCTGCAGCAAGCATCACCAACAACAATCGCATGGGTGGGTGAGTTACCTCCGCAGCTCGCGCCCACCCATTCCCTGTCGATTTGAGAGCCAAAGCACCAGGTACGCACAGAGGTACAGATCCCATCGCGAACATCAAGAACGTGTTTCGACGGCCAATGTTGTCGCTCAAGGCACCCCAACCGATGCGTCCGGACAAGTTGCCAAACGCCAAGGCTTGGACAAACATGCCAGCAAAGGCGGACGTTACGATGGACGGCAACGACGAAGTGAACACCTCCGTCATCAGCGGCTTGGCGACAGAGAACAGGCCCATGCCACCTGATGCCAGGCAAAAGAACACTGTCCCCAGAGTGAAGAACCTGAACGAGCACAGCCACAGTGTCCAGGTCAAACGCCATCACGGGCCTCGTCGCCGTCACACCACAACAAGCAGCAGGAAGCAAACGCACTGTGGCGTCTTCATCACAGTGGACACATCCACGTTGCCAGCAGGAGCAAGATCCGTCGCGGGTGACTTGTCTGCGTCATCGTCAACGGCGGCGACAGGCGCCTCGACTTCCATGCCATCCGGAACATAGTTGGCGTGGGGGCGGAGCATCGTCATGGCCGACGTGAACATGATGCCGGTGTACATCAATCCACACACAGCCAGGGCGCCAGCGACACCCGTGTTGCCTGTCCCGACAGCGTACAGTCCCTCCATCAGGCCATCGTAGGGCAGCCGTGCGATGTCCGAAGCGTTGGCGAAGACCACCTCCGTGCTCACCCCGTCAACTTTCGCGTACAAGCGCCCGTCGATGGTTTCCGTGGCAACACTTCCCACCGGCCCAACGTACGTGGGCATGGTGGCGAAAATAGACTGCCAACCCAACAACGCAACAACGCACCAGCACACACAAACGTAAGTGGGGTTGTCATTGCACAGCAACGGGAAGCCATGATCGTTTCGTTTCGTTTCACTTCGTTTCGTTTCGCATCGTTGCACACCACACGTTGTACCAACCTGCAAGTGCGACATCAAGGGCGCGAAAAGAAGAGCGCCAGATCCGAAACCAGCAATGGCCAGGGCACTCGCCAGACCCTTGCGGTCGGGGAACCACTCGATGAGCGCTTGGACCGGCGGCGTGTAGGCAACACCAACTCCGGTCCCGGCCAAGATGCCATAGCTGCCATACAGTACATCACAGTACAGTACAGTCCAGTACAGTCCCGCATCCCCACAAGGTCAGTGAACACAACCACCACTTCGAGTGAGCGTGCATGCGTGCACACCACACACTACCAACCATGCCACCAAGGCAACAACAACAACAACAACAACACGCAATCAACGCAGCACGCACCCCAGGTACAACATCCACAGCTGATGCGTCGCGATGCCAGCAGCTCCGACCACCAGGCCACCGCCAAAGCAGAGAGCCGACACGGCCATGGCGGCCCGGTGCCCCACACGCATCTGCCACTTTCCGGCCACGGCAGCCATGATGCCCTGCATAGCAAATACCACGGACAAGGGAGCAGAGCAAGAGGCCAGGCTCCAGTCGCTGCGAAGGTGGGGAAACACGTAACAAGCACCAGGTTAGCTAAGGCGGGTCAACCACCACAACAGTGCACACTGTGAAGCCACCCTCGACGCGACGCACTCGGCTGCAGCGGTCACGAATCCAAGGTCTCGGCTCACGGAATCCGACACGACAGACCACGCCCATGGCGAGCCAATGCTCAAGTGTGTGGCAAAGGCAGGCACCGCCATGGCCCAACGGTTGCGGAACGACTCCTTGGCATATCCAGACCCGGGGCCAAATACCCTCTGCATGAATGAAGCAGACCCTGCGTCAGCCTCAACGTCCGTGGCTTCATCCTCTGAGTCTTGCGTAGCTGGAGGGGACGGGCTGGTGTGAACGGAGCGCCGGTGGCCGTGTGAGTGGGCCCATGTCTGATTCGAGAACGCGTCACAGCGAACAGGGTGGGCAGATTGTGTGCCTGTGCCACACGTGGACGCCTGGGCCTCTGCTGGCGAAGAAAGCGGCACATCTGTCAACAACGTTGCCGCAGCCGCACCGCGAAATCTGGCAATACGAGCTGGCCCACACGAGCCAGGGTTCACGTGCTGCAGGATCCCAGCAGCACGACGCATTGTAGCAGTGAAGAGTGCTGCAACGGTAAGCTGCAGGCGGGGAGGGGGCCGAGGGGGGGCACAGAACTGGGCCGTGCAAAGTGTGTGTCCACACTGTCAATCAGCGCTGCAAAAACAAAACCCGCGTTCCGAGCTTCGGATTGACGGAGTGATCATCATGGGTAATTTGGTCGTTGAAAAATAACTTACGCCCCGCGCTGGCTTGCCAAGGGCGAGGATTGCTGCGCTTGTGGCAACATACTCCTAATAATGCACTCGCGTTGCGTTGGCCCCTATGTCCATGTCAGCACCTTTCGCTTGAGAAGATGCCGTGCCGCAAACCGTGGTTGACACCCTTGACTGGTGGAGGTGTACGTGGTGACGAGCTTTCCACGCTTGGGAACACTCTTCACCCAGGTCGCCGGCAGCTCCCACCCGTACTTGTCATTGTAGCACTCATCCTCCCAGTTCTCGCCTGCAGGGCGGCACACAACCCCTGTTGAGTTTACAGCCACGCCACCAAACAAACGGACGCAGCGCTTGCTCGTGCTCACCTGGCTCCACCACTGCGAGATGAACCAAGCACTCGGCCAAGGCTCGTTGGTCGGACAAGGCCAAGTCCATGCGGTACGCTCCGTCAGGGCGCATCGGATTCCATCTGAGACGCCCCGGGCAACCCAAGAGTGCAACACAACGCAACGAGCACGTCAGGCATGTGGTGTAGAGGTAGGGGGGGTGGGGTATGGTAACGTACACACACATCACGCCGAGTCTGGACACGACGGACTGACGCTCTGGAAGGGACATGGCCCACAGAACCCGCTCAAAGTTCCGCAGGTCCACCTGCGCCCCAACAACGCACGCAACACGCGGCGGTTAGCTGATGCGGCAAGAAATGGTGACATCTGGGATGTGTGTGTGTGCGTGCAAACTGCGGCGTACGATGCGCGTGAACAGAACAATCGCCGCTTCCACGCGAACTGAGGGCAAACCACGAGGGAGCATGCGTATCATCCGCTCCACCTGCATGACCAGTCGTCACCAAGTTATGTTGAAGCGACACCAGCTGACCAAACCAACATTCCACACACACACACACACACACACACACACACACACCTGGCGAGCAGTGAAGTACTTGAGGGAACACACGTGGATGAGATCGGACATCACATCCGCCGCCAGAGCCACAGTCTCCTGTTGCACCCTCAACACACAAGTTTGTTTACCCACGCGGAGTGTCTCCAGCCCAGTAGACAGAACACAACACGAACCGGCGACAGCGTGGGGAATACTTCAAGGGGTTCCTGTTTGAAGATCTCCGGGAACTCTTCCTTGTGAAGGAACGGCTTGCGGACATCTTTGGCACTGGGATCCTCCACAATGTCACGCCCCGTCAAGAAAGGGTCGTCCTCCTCTTCATCGTCACTGGCTGCCGCCAAGGCCGCCGACAAGAACCGTGTGCCTTGGGGCTTGATCGTCTGCTCCAAGCCCGGGCCGTCAGTTCCAGTCTGGTCACCGGCCGCTGCTCCATTCTGCGTGGCGTCCCCGCCTTCCTTCTTGGCATCCTCTTCTTCGTCGCTGCTTTCGAACTTGGTTTCGCGCCCCGCTTGCTCCACGGGATGCGACACGGACAGCCGCCGAATACGGGTGCGCCGCGCCTTCACCTGAGCCGCGGACATTTTCGGGAGGCACGATGAGCACTGCTTGTACGGGGGCAGCGGGTTGGGGTTCTCCGTCCAGGTGGTGGCAGACAAAAACTCCGGCGGCCCCTCCCAAGCAACCACGGCACGATCCACCCACTCCACCGCCGCCGCAGCACCAGCACCAGCACCAGCAGCGCCTTCTTCCCCGGGCGGAGCTTCGCTTGGTGCGGTGATGGTGCTGGTGAGTGAGATGATGGACGTGTCTTCCAGCTCGTTGGGTGTCGGTGGGAGGCCAGAGGCGACACGCTCTCGGCGAATGCGGCGCTTTTGCTTGCTGTGTGTGTGTGTGGAGGGGGGGGGAGTACACAGACCCCGTTTCGCCAGATGGATACCACACCACACCACACACACACGCACACGCCAGCCAGGTCGCAACATGGTACCACCCGTGAGGTCAGTTGTGGCTCGGCTCAAAACACACAGCTACCACACGTGGCTCCATGAAACGCACCGACGACTGCGCTCCTTTTCTTCGCGCCACTCTTTCTGAAACCTCAGTTCCTCCGTTTCCATGGCGGCTCGCTCACTCAGCTCCACCACACCAATGATCCGTAGAATCTGAAGTTCAACACAGTGGCGTCGTGGACACACCACCACAACACACAATGGTTGAGGCTGCTCTGCGTCATATCACTCCCCAGACAGGCGCTGCCACGTACTCGACGGAAGGTGTGCGTGGTAACTGGGCGACAGCGTGAGGAGGGACGTTCATATGACACGAAGTCGAACTCGTACACGCCTTCTTCCATCATCTGTGGATTTCGTGCAAGCGGAACCACCAAACACCAACAGTACATTCGTGACTCCATGCGTTGGACTCGACTCAAGAAGGGGTGGGTGGTGAATTCGTACCGCGCTCAGTCGATCACCACGCATGGCGTACGGCTTCTTGGACAGAACTTGACGTGTCGCGTTGCGGAATCCGTCTTGTGTCCCATGCGCACTGGGGTCGAGGCCCGGGAATCGATCCCGCAGCCGTGCCTTCGCGGAGTTGTTGTGTTGCACCAGTCGGCGCAGGATTTCGCTGTTCCACATGACATGTACACGTCACACCCCATTGCATTTCCCATTGCGCCAATACCGCGGATGACCTACCGATGGCGACTGTTCCTCATGTCGAGCTTGTAGCGACCCGTGGGATTGCCCAGCACAAGACGATACGCCACCCCCAGGTGGCGCTGCGACGGACCATGCCGCACACACGTGAGCATGGTGGGTGCCATCACGAACACAAAACCAAATCTCCCGAACAGCACGACAGCAGCACAGCGACCCCCCACGCACTTGCAGCATTTTACGCTCGCGCTTGTTCAAGTTTCGCTCAATCAGCAAAGGTGCAGCTTCGGGCTTCATCAGGCGGAACAGTATGCCAGACAAGGCTTGAACACGCTCCGCACTTCCCACGGAGGCCAACAGGTTGGTCTGCAGCAAGTTCTGAGCCTCTTGGGGCATGAAGTACAGGTCGTCACTCGCCACATGAAGCATCTTGAGCTTCTCCCTGTTGGCCAGTTTCGAGTCCCGCAACAGGTGCAACACGCCAAGCAGCCCTGTTTCACGTCCCTCGGCGGCAGTATCCTGCGGACAAACATGCGACACCCCCCCAATGGTGAACATAACCAAAGCCACACCATGCACCAACTCCACACACACACACACAAACACACACACACAAACACACACACACAAACACACACACACACACACACACGCAAAAGTAGGCGTGCAGA
>Ga0213833_1002528_pt1 | contig 11777 bp, 23 predicted proteins | sample SWATP21_FD_160575 | JGI IMG/M metagenome (GOLD analysis project Ga0213833, IMG submission 160575) | Coastal seawater microbial communities from Marineland, Florida, United States - SWA TP2 #1 | ecosystem: Environmental > Aquatic > Marine > Coastal | place: USA: Florida | collected 2016-08-14
CCTGCGGCTTGTTGGCTTCTCAGTCGGGATTCCACATGGCGCCGCGCCTTTTTCTCGGTTTGCTTCACGTACTCTTCCACGCCTAGTGCGAAGGAACCCTGTGTGTACGTGTGTGTGTGTGTGTGTTGTGTTGTGTTGTGTGTGCGTCGGACAGATCGCACCAGATCAGATCGGATCGAAGAAAAAGAGGAGAAGGGGGTGAGCAGTGGCCAGACGACATCACGACGCATGGTCCACAAGAAGAAAGTGGAGGGAGACAAACATTGAAAGGAAAGCACATGCATACACGATACAACGGTGTGACATGTACCTTGCGTGATGGAGAACGGCGAGGGCCAGGAGACCTGGCCATTTTTGCCTTGTCCTTTCGCAGTGCCATGTCATAGTCACGGTTCGCCTGGCGTGCATTGAACACACCCCGAGCCGCACACGTCAAAATGCGCCTCTTGGAAAGCAGCAGCAGCACCACAGCAACATGACACACCAGTTGAAAGTTGCCGTTCATGTTGTGACAAGCAGCCCGGCCATAGGCTGCGTTGACATGGTTCGGATCGATGTCCAACACGCGTGTGTAGTCACGAATCGACTGGGACAGGCAGCAGGGGGCAGCATGTGAACACCCACGCGGGCACACAAGAGGAACGAAACGTTTCCACAACCACCACGTGGGTGGGACCTACCTCGTTGGTGCACCCAAGCTTGTCGAATGCAACAGCACGGTTGTACAACGCGTTGACATCCTGCAGCGGTGGCGCATGCATGATGCTACGTCAATGCAAGGGGCAACGAACCGGCAGGCACACGCGGCAAACACACATTAGGGTACAGCTCAAGGATGCTATTGTAGTCATCAATGCTCCTGGCAAAAGCCTTCTTCTTCAGGTATGTCGACGCTCGTAGCTGAAGGGCCTTCAGGTTCTGTGGGTTGGCCTCCAGCTGCAGAAAACGAAACACGCGGTGAACGCCGGTAGAGAGAGAGACACAGAAACGCAGAAAGAAGCGCAACACACAGCGCTACATGCTTGCACACCTTGCGTGTGCACTGCTCAATCACTTTGTCCATGTCGACATTCTTTCGATAGTAGTATGCACGGGCAGGGTGCAACTTGGCTGTCACGATGTGGCACCCAGGTCGCATCAGCAACCGCACAACATGCCGTCCACAGCAGCTCATCCAACGCCGAACGTCAGCCATGCACACTCAAAGCACCCTCACCTTCTTCCTCCACGTCCAAAAAATCCTTCCTCTTGTACAAGGCGCCACTAAAGCCTTCCAGATCCGCGTCTCCGTCTGAAACAGTTGCAGAGCACCTCGCATCAGCCTCTCTCGATCATCACCCGCACGCACAACAGCACGCGCACTACCAACAGCGCACGCACCCCAAGAGTCGCGCCGTCTCCATACGGGTGTCTTCACCGGTGTCTTGGAGCCAGAAGAGGGTTGGTCCGACGAGGGCGTCCTTGGTGGCGCAGATGGCAGTGACGTGGTGCGCACCTGCAACCGTGGTGCCTCCCCGGCTCTTCGGCCCACGGCTGCAGCCATGGCTGAAGACGTGCCCGCCGTAGGTAGGTTGGCGAATGAGGTACCGGCGGGTGACTGTGGTGTATCGAGACGAAGACAATGGGAAGTCCCACAGCTTGCTCAAGCTTCCATGTGGTGGTCGGCGTGAAAAGGACGACGTGCACAGGCACCACAGGAGCTTGCTGTAGAGGGCTAACGCACACGCCGACTGTGCCAACTTTCCTCCGAGGAGAAACAACAACAGACAGAAGCGACGACACCCAAAGCAACAGGCAACACAGGCCACCTCAAGAGCCTGTCTGCTCCGCCAAGCCTGCACTGGAAGCTGTCCGTGCTTCGATCAAGCGAAAACCAAAACAACAGCCAACGATCTTTTTCTCTTGTTTTGTTTGTAGTAACATTGCATCCGACTTGTTTGTGCTACAGGGTCAGCGTCTCAATACTGTAGTCTGGAGTAGGGTTGACGGGCATGGCCTTGCCGTGGTTGAGCATGTGTGCCAGCGCTCCAGGGATACCAGCATGGGACACTTGCTTTGCCAACGACGTATGCTGCTTGACAACTTCATTGACGCTCTGCACCACCGGAGGCAGCCCAACAGTGAGAACAGCGAAGCAAACCCTACACCGATGCACACCACGACGCACCTTCAACAGGTCATGTACAAACGGCTTCTTTTGGGCTTCAACAGCAAGGTTCAAGAACTGGGCATCAATAACCATCTGCGTCCACTCCAATGCTTGCTGCAGCGTCGGAACCGGGGTGCTGGGTGCTGCACCAGCAAACTCGCGTGTCTTCTCCGACGGAGGCGTGCCGGACACAGGCATGTCCAGGTACTCAATCCAGTAGGACTTCAACAACCGCTTCAGTGCCACCAGCACAGCCAACGCCTCCGAGGGGGACAGCTTACTCAGAGCTGCCTGCATCAGCACATCGTTCACGCGAGTGCGGAAAATCAAGCACCTGGAGCAAGTTCGCAGCAACCGGTAAGCGCACAGTTCACAGACCGCACTCCACAGTCCGCAGCACACACAGCGACCGCAATGAGAAGAATAACGCACAAGAAATGCTCCACACCAGCCATGACTGCTGCATCCTCCTTGGGTGTGTCAGCCCCAGCGGCTTCAAACTTGGCCGCGACAAACGTCTGCATGTGCTTCGCGTCAACCTCCGCGACAACGAAGCGAACCACCTGTGCCAATGATGTCTCGGACACGTCGCTGAGGTGCGTCAGGCACGTCTCCAACACGTCCTGTGGAGGAAAGCATACACACCAAGGCATGAAGCCGGTCAACCACCCCCCATGCACACGGCAGCAGCACCACTGTGATCACAGAAACACAACTCACCAACTGCTGTCGCTTCATCACAAACGGAAGCAAACGAGGCTCTGTGGATGCAGACAACTGCCGCGTGCCCAACAGGGTTTGAAGCGGTGCCCACAGGTTCATGCGGGGGGCTTCCACCACACGCGAGGCAACAGCTTTCAAAAACGCAAACGAGGGGCTGAAGTAGGTGACAGCAGGCGCCGAGGCAGCATCCACAGCAGCCTCAGTTGCTTGACGCTTGCGCTTCTTTTTCCCCGCCTTGCGTGCCTTGTTCGACGCTGCCTCATCCATCCCCGTGGGATCGAATGCGGTGGTGTGCCGTGCCACGTACGCGTCAAACACGCGCTTGAAGGCCCGGGCGTTGGGTGTGACGCTCTTGGTGGACAAGTCTGCAATCACGCGTGCCTCCACCTCCGTTTCGCGCGCAGTGGTACTCTGCCACGCAGCCAACTGCTCCGCTGGCAGCGAGCCACCACGACCAGCGTTCACGCCACTGGTGGCACTTGGCACGCCGTTAGCACCAGCGCCAGCGCTAGCACCTGCGCCAGCACCAGCACCTGCACTTGCACCTGCACCTGCACCCACACCAGCACCATTGGCACCACTGGCACCCTTCTTGTTGGCTCGCCTCCGCTTCTTTGCGGGGCGTGCATCAGCAGCAACAGCAGTGCCATCGGTGCCAGCAGCCGCAGCCGCAGCCGCAGTCGCCAGCACGGGTTGTGGCAAGCACGTGCGCACGTCCACGATGGGCGCAGGGACGACGTCAGCCGCGCCTGCCGCCGTGCCGGCACTCGACACGCCACGGCCCATGGCTGCGGCCAGCGAACCACGGTTCGCCACAGGCAGCAGGTGCACAGCGGAGGTGGACGCGACAACCAGGTTGCTCCAGTCGGGTGCCGGAAACACCCCGACAAGGCGGCGCGTGGTGGTGCCGTCATCCACGGCGTCGCCTTGCGGCACGGGCAGCGGGGTGGAGCTCACCACCGCGCCGAAGAGGGCGTCCCAAAGCACGATCTGCGGTGTGTTGTTGTCGTCCGCAGCTGTGCACCCTGCCACCACCACACCGTGGCGGTCAATGCCGGACGCAGTGAAGGTGGGGCCGGAAGGTGTGGTGGAGGCCGCTCGTGCACGACGGCGGGAGCTCTTCTTGCTGCCACGTGCAGTCGACGAGGACTGGGCCACTCCAACACGCAGCGTGTGGGCAACGGTAGAGGCTGGTGTGGTGAGCAAACCCGAGTCACTGAACTGAAGCTCCTGCCAAGCACCAGAGGCCCAGAACACGGACAAACGCTGCAGGTGCGGGTGGTACGCCGCGGACACGACATCTGTTGGCGTGCTTCCTGCGCTGTTCAAGGCGGGGAGGGTGTGCCGCACGAGGTTTGTGGAGGAGGCCGTCACTTTTTTGTCGCCGCCGCGTGCCCGCACAACCACCTGCACCACGTTGAGGATGGGACCGGCGGTGGAGGACCCATGGCCGTGCAGCGTCAGCACCACCGAGGTGGAGCCTGTGCCGGGACCAGAGGCAAGCTTGGTGACATGGGACCATACCACAGGCGGCAACTCTTCACTGTTTGGGAACAGTATCATCCACGAATGCTGTGTGAGAGAGAGAGAGAGCGAGAGAGAACGCGAGCAGCAAACGCGTGCGAACCTGGGTGCCACAGATGTGACCATTCGACTTCCGGTGAAGGCACACACAGTTCCGTCTGTGCAGACCACGATAGCGCTGTTGCCGTTGGTGGCCGAGTGGAGAGCAAAGCCAGGCGAAGGAAGCTGTAGTTGCAACAGCCGGCAACCCTATGTGAGCAACACAAGCGCGGGCTGCACTCGCCCACTGTCCACTGTATCACACGGCGTACATCGTGAACCTGCGATGATGCAAGGTTTTCCTCTGACCACTTCCAGCTCACCAATGACTTCTGGGCACGGATGCAGTACAGAGAACTGCGAGACAATCCAGCAGCACAGCGGCCATGTTACCACGGGGGTGGGGCGGCAATGATTTTCGCTACAGAACTCACCTGTCGGCATTGCAGCGCACACAAGCAGAGGAGAAGCGCATGGACACTCCTGGACGCGCGATCCAACTCCGAGCACAGCTTTGTGTGGACACCTGCGAGCAACCCGATGAGCAACCTGAGTGGCACAAGAGCAGCCACAAACAGCGCACCTTGAACACGCGCACAGCGTGCGAGGTGGTGACCAACAGCATGTCCTTTGCGCCCCACGCCGCACCAACAACATCATCTCCCCCCACATCGAGACGAGAAGCTACTCCAAGCACCATGATGAATGGGGTTGGAGCAGGCAACAAACGACAAAGGAAGGAGCCCACACACGCACACAGCAGCATCATGATGGACGCGTAATTTGATAAATTTCGAAATTCGAAATTTTGTTTCCCAAACTAAATGTATGCAAAACAATCTAAGTAATACAAACAAATGCTTGCGCCTGCGGTTCGCAACGACACGAGACCATGCTTGCGCCCCGCAACACCTTGCATTCCACGCCGTTGCCATGTATTCAAACGGCCTTGCGTATGATGGAGGTCGCACAGCCCGATGTGTTGTATGATATTGGCTGTGGGGACGGCAGGGTGGTGGTGGAAGCTGCGACCAGCGTTGGCTGTCGCTGTGTCGGCATCGACTTGAACCCGACGCGGTAGGTGGTGACCGGGAGTGGTGTGTCGCAGGCACGGCCCCCTCTATTCGCTCCTCACCATAGCATTCGCTGTGTTGCTGCTGGTACAGTGTGGCGGAAGCAAAAGCCGCTGTGGAGGATGCGGGCGTCGGGGCTTTGGTGACCGTGCACGAAGGCAATGCCTTGGAGCTGGACATGAAGCCAGCTTCTTGCATGTTTCTGTTCCTCATCAAGCGTGGGTTGAGGATCATGCACAAGAGACTGAGTGCGATGATGGAGTCACGTCGGCGTGCGAATGCGGCCTGTCCCAAGCTGCGCGTGGTGTCGTATTTGTACCGGTACGCAGGTGACTCCTGCTGTCCGCTGAGTTTGTTTTCTGACGTCGTGTGCCCACGCCAATGAACGCGACAGGATCCCTGATGTCAAGCCCGTTGCCATCAAGTGGGTGTCCTTACCTGATATTGGTGCCAAGTACCCGCTGTACTTGTATCACTACCCCTGCGCGCCCTGTGATGATGGTGCAGCCGCCGACCCAGCACAGACAGCCAAGACGGCTTTGCACAGCGCAGTGACGGCAGCGCAATGCGATGATGCAGATAGTGGCACCGCCGCACCGGCACCTGCACCTGCTCGCGCCCTTGCTACTGCTGCAAGGGTTGGCACGGCCGCTGCCGCTGCTCCGGGTGCAGGAGCTGGTGCAGGAGCTGGTGCAGGGAGTGACGATGGTGGGGCAGGCGCCGGCGTTGCAGCGGGGAATAGTTGTGAACCTGTGACAGACGATAGCGCACGAGAAGCACCAACAGCAGGAAGTGGTACTGCTGGCACCGCGTCGGCGTAGCTTTGTTTGTAAGGTCTTTTTTTTTCTTCTTTCCGTTGTTGTGGCGTTTCGCGCCTCAGTTCGCAGTCGTCCCACGGTGAACCAGTAGTTCGATTGATAGAAGCACTTGGCAATGTTCTTGACCAGCAACAAGCACAGCAACTGACGCAATGAGAGCGCACGGAGAGCAAGGGTGGCGTGCACTACCTTTTGCCGGTGACAGGCACACCACTTTGGCATGCATGAAGAGAGCAGTCAGGAAGAGCAGCTCAGTCGTGTCACGCCGACGCGAGCGGCCCAGGAAGGTGGCGGGGCACTGAACAACTCTGAACCCTCCGATCGCAGTCTGCGTGCGTACTCGAGTGCTTCATCGGTGCGGGCATGGTGGAGGAAGTTTGGCGGGGCGTTGTCGGGGAACAGGTCGTGCACATCCATGGGCGGTGCGCTCACGCCTGTCAGCTGTTCGACACAAAAGGGCCGATATTGAGAACCTCCATGTGGCACTGACTGCGCTTCACTTCACTTCACAACCCGGGTACAACAAGTGCAGTGCTCAACTGCCACTATGCGCGACGTACATCAACTTCATCATCAAAAGGGTGTCTCAGCACCTCCACTAACCGTCGCAATTCCAGGAGACTTCCGTGCTCAGCGGCGACCAACGCGGCGTGCATCTAACGAAACAGGGCAAAACACATGACATGAGGAGCACCAAACACTATGCTGGCCACCCATACACCAGCGAGCACGAACGAGATAGTTTCGCGGAATAAACTTGGGGTTGATGCTGTTCTGTTGTCGAACTCGGGCCTGCTCCATCCCAGCCACGCCCAAATATTTACTTAGCGAAACCAGGAAGGCCACGATGGAGTGTGCAGTGCTCACCTCATCCTCGCTGCCATGCTCTCGCAACAGACCCCGGTACTTATCCGTCCATTGTGCCCACTCATCCAGCCCTTCGCTGCCCCCACCCGCCGACACAACCTGGTCCAAGGTGCGGGACGATGAAACAAGTGCCGTGTCAAACGTGCCCACCCCTGAACACAAAACTGTGACCTACGTCATGCATCGCCTCAGGAAGTCCACAACCCGTCTGTGTGACACTACTCAGCGCACGGAAGGTGTTGGTGTAGTCTGCTTGTGTGGCTTGCATGAGTCCAAGCAATTCCTTGGCCTGGAAGTTGGTGTTAGGTATGCACCAAGACCAAGTCAAGGGCGTGAGAACGGTCAACAAACACGAGCGTGGGGTTGCATTGACGCGTACCACTTGCTCGACAGCGTCGTCCCAGACATCTAAACCCAGTTTTCTGCGAAGGATAGCCAGCGATGCTGCTCCATACACTTCCGCGGCGCTGCTTAGGACAGGTTGCAGATCTGGACACGGACAACAACCATATGAGCGACCATCTCGAGCGAACGTCCGTTGAACTAGAGTGGCCACGTTGCGGACCTTCCACAGAGGCGACACGTGACAACACCATTCCTAGTTTCATGACTGGTTCCACAACATGCGCAGGTAACGACATGCCAACCACAGCATGGTTACCAGGGCCACGGTACATTTTCATTGAAATCCAAGCGCGAGTGCGTACGGTTCCACTTGACAGCTTGGGGTTGAGACTGGTACGAGTACCGTTGTCCCGCGTCACTTGTATTCGGCGTGAAGTCGGGGTCAAACCTGGCGAACATACATGGTCATGCATGAATGTACATGCATGAATGTCCTTATTACCACCACGTCGATACGAGCGGAGGTCTCAGCATCACATGGGACGCAGTGGCACAGGCTCATACAAAGGTGTGGCGATGCAACAAGGTGTAGACGCACGCTTCCATGAACCCGTATGGTCCGTAGTCGATCGTCAATCCGAGCACACTCATGTTGTCCGTGTTGAGAACGCCATGCGTGAATCCAACGCCTTGCCACTGTGCCGCAAGGTGCAACGTAGACTGAAGAACACATCGGTACCACTCGACGAATCTGTGCCATGGAATGGTACGGAGCAGGGAACAAGATGCATGGTCACCCGAAGGGCCCACCCACAGCCATCAACAACACAAACGCGGCCCACCTAGCCTCCCACTCGGTGTGCTCCGCCATGATCTCGGGATAAAACGTCTCGATGATGTACATCAAGAGTTCCCGAAGCATGTCGTCGTCTTCCAGTGACACCGCAAGCTCCAGCGATCCAAAACGTAAAAATGACGGCGCCACACGTGCCACTACAGCACCAACCTCAAGCTGCGTGTCCATGCACACCCATCCGCCCTCCCCGTGTGAGAACCACACCATACCAACGCCCCATCCGCCTCATCCCCCACACCTTTGTGTTTCCGTTGTAGAACTGGTCGCGCGCCACAACCTCGCCTGACGACACCAGCGACAGAGCTCGCGTTGTGGGAATGTTGAGGGCGTGCATGGCCTCACTACATACAAACTCGCGAAGAGACGACCGCAACACCGCGCGTCCATCTGCCGTCCTGGAGAATGGGGTGAGCCCGACACCTTTCAACTGCACATCCGCTCGCTCCGACGTGTCACAGTGAACAACCTGTGGCGCTTGCAAGTGGTATTGGCGCAATAAGACGCGGCAGTGGCGACACACAGACCACCGGAACACAACACACTGGCGGGCTACCACACGCACCTCACCCAGCGAAATAGCACGCCCATCGCCAAGCTGGCCTGCCCATTGGCCAAACTGGTGGCCGCCATAGTTAAACGCCACTGGCGTGCTGCCAGATACACACAATGCAGCAAGAAGGGTGCAAACAACAGTGGTGAAGCAATGCTGCTGGTGGGTGCTTGCCAACTGTATTGTTGCACTGCTTGGCCCTTCCCACTCACCTCCCCTCGAACAAACAGTGTCCCGCTAGACCCTCAATCGTCCCAGCAGTCAGATCCTGTGTGCGACAGGGGACGAGCCAGGCAAACCCCAACCTCTGGCGTGAGTTGGTGTCGGCAGCGGCGGCAGCGGCGGCAGCGGCGAGCAACAACGTGATGGAGACGCACTGACTCCGCCGGCAGTCCCATGTCACGAGCAAGTGGCTCCGAAAAGGCCAACAACCGCGGGGGTAGCGAAGGACGCAGGCTTGGCGTGACATGGGCATACGGAGCATGTACCTACAGCCGTGCAATAGCGGCATCCGTCCCACACCTCCACCAGTCGGTAAGAGCTGCAGAGAGAGAGCTGCACAGTGCACACGGCGCATGTCTCACAGAACACACCAAGCGGGGTCGCTGGGGCTGCGAGGTGGCTTCAGCAGGAGCGAAACGCTTGATGAGGTCAGGTTGGAACCTGTACCGGGAGAAAGGGAACGGCTGCAAGTTGCGAGTGTGGTGCTAGTATCAGCCTGGGGGCGAGCGAACACGATTGCTGACACTGTCCGTACCACTGTGTCCAGATCGGCGCTCTTGCTGCTACACGCAGCGGTGCTACTGCTGGCTCGTCCAACCATATTCCCTCCTGTGGTAATGCTCCTACGTGATGGCGTGCGTAGTGTCCGTGCTGCAGAGCGATACAACGTCATGGTGCGACTCAGATGTGGCGTGCTGTGTACACAAGCAGCAGCAAGAAAAAGTACAATCGAGCCGGCTGCATAAATTCTAAACTACCCAAAACTCGACCTCTCTCTGTTGTCGTGCTACTTGCTGGAAGTGCGCGCTCGCTTCGAGAAAAATTGGTCTGTGACGTGATGGAGCCAAGGGTCGTCGGGTAAGGCGTGGTGGTACAGCGCCCACGCGGGCACAAGGGGGAATAACAAACCAAACACGAAAAGCACCGAAACACGCACCCATGTCGGTTTGTGTACTGCTGCCGGGCTCGCTTCGCTTGTGAGAGGCAGCACGACCCCAGACATCATTTCGCCTAGTTGCTTCTGCATGGACGGAGCATAAGGCGGAGAGAGGAAAGTGTTTCAAGACACGTGACAAGGCACCACGAGGAGCGTCACAGCACTGCAAACGAAGCCAAGAGCACCGCTTGCAACACGAACACACAACACACAGCAAACGTACCCATTGCAATACCGCGACCAGCACCAACGCCAACACCAGCACCGGCACCAGCGCCAGCACCAGCGCCAGCACCAGCACTAGCTCTGGCACCGCGTGAAGAGAGGACGGAAGTGCTGGCACCATGGAGGCTCAGTGCGCTCGGCAAGGAAGCCGCGGAGCGTCCATCGAACGCCAGAGACCGAGCGCTCATGCCGGTCAGAGAGTTGTTTCCGCTGCCTGTATCCCCACGCTTGTCTGGAGACTGCCACACCTTGGACACATTGGCCGCGGTGGAGGAGACTGTGCGTTTGAACTTGCGGATGTAAGCACGGAAGGCCTTTTGGGTTGCCGCAAGCTTTTGTGGGTCGTCGTAGCTCTTGCAGTAGGCGCGAATGATGCGCTCTTGGAAGTGGGACGGCAGAAGCAGAGACACGGTTCCCTTTTTGATGTTAAAGGACTCTGTGTAGTGCCATGACGATGACGACACAGGCCGCCAGAGTGATGAGTTACTTGTATGAGCCCGTAAGTCAAGATCGAGGGGGTGTCAGGGGAAACGCACCAGTAGCATCCCAGTCCCGGAAAAACTTCACGTTCTCCACAGGATCATTTTCCTGCAGGCGCCACACCCAAGCATACAAAACGGAAAACGAAAACGAAACACGATCAGGGATGTTGGCAACATGAGCAACAGCGGGTGGGAAGAGAGGGAAGGGAAGGGAGAGGGGGAAGGAGAGGGAGAGGGAGAGGAGGGCAGTGCAGCCATCTCACCTTGTTGGTGTAATTCAGCTTCATGTCGTGCACCACGATGTCTTCCGGGCGAAGGTCGACGCTTGACATCGGATTACAAGACGAGATATCCTTAGCAGTGACCTGAGAGGAGGAGGGGGAGTAGGAGGAGAAAACACACACGCACAATGCCCACACCATGTGGCGTCAACGGGCTGGCGGGGAACGCAGGCGCACACAACAACGGCGCACCTTCGGCATTTTCCCTGCAACATCGGGAGGAAGGATGTACTCATCAGCAAGGCGGTACAACTTGCGGCGTCGGATGTTTCGAATAATTTGGCGTGCCTTGCCCAAATCTGGATGATCTGAGAACTCGATCTCCTGTGTGTGCGTGGTCACCACACATGGAAGTGTGAGACCCACCACGTGCACTGCATCACGCTTATTATTTTTCACCGCCATCTCGCATGAGCAAGTTCCCGACCTTCAAGAGACAATCGGTCATCTTCACGAATTCACGAGGGTCATCGATGCAGTTCGATAACCGACCCTCCCAAGCGACATCTGCACCGCGCCGTTCACAGTGACTGTGAGCAGACACACCCGCGCCCAACGAAAACGCAGGCGTAGCACCACATCCGCACTGTACCAGCTTCGATAAACGCGTCGGTGATCATGTACTCGACTCCTTTTGCAGCACGGTGGGAGTAAATCTGCAGGCAAGGATGGCGTGTATGGGTGGG
>Ga0213833_1002530_pt1 | contig 11775 bp, 17 predicted proteins | sample SWATP21_FD_160575 | JGI IMG/M metagenome (GOLD analysis project Ga0213833, IMG submission 160575) | Coastal seawater microbial communities from Marineland, Florida, United States - SWA TP2 #1 | ecosystem: Environmental > Aquatic > Marine > Coastal | place: USA: Florida | collected 2016-08-14
CCCCCTCCATCCACCAATCCAGCCAGCAGGAGCATAAAAGTACCTTGCGAGAAAGAACCGCCTGCCATCCCAGCACTTGCCCCAGCCCACTTCGCGTGGCTTCCAGCGCATCCGCCAGGCTGGCTCCAGCCACCATCCTTTCGATGGTATCACACGCAAGCAGCACAGAGTCCGCAGGCCCATGGACCACAGCTACTTGTGCAGCTCGTCTTCTGGCTTGGTCCCCTCCCTCGCTGGCCCGAAGGCTCACCTTCGCCTTGGTGGACGCCATGATCTCGCGCACTGATCTACCTGCAGCTCCAATGACCACGCCGACCTTGTCCGCAGGAACAGCAACAGTGGCACGCTTGAAGGCGGTGGCAAGGCGGTACAAGCCGACTTGGAGCAGCGTGAACGCCTTGAAGGCGGCGGAGTAGGTGCCTTCCAACTGCACCACCGTGTGAGCAGGTGCAAGTTCAAACCCTACAATTAGCGCACTACGAACCTCGATGGGAGCATCGTCTCCATCATCCTCAGCCACAAAAATGCGGACATTTGTGTCAGCACTGACTTTTGGAACGGACGAGCGCACAGCCTTCAACCTCTGCGGCACTGTGCGAAAGCTGACAATCACGTCGTCGATCTCTGCACACCACCACCGGGATGGAAAAACATCAGGCTGGGTACACGCGGGGCGACGTCACGCCTACGTACCATCGACGAGGCCAACGACGGAGTCCACAGCCTCCGCACAACCCCGCGCTGAACCAGAGAACGATACCTCTGCCCAGGGACACGACTGGTCCACAACCTGCCGGAACACGGATCAGCAAACCAACACAGGCACACTGCTGTCCAGCACGCCAGGTACACGAACCGGAATGTGGCATGTGGTGGACGTAGCACGCTCCAATTCCGCGACACCCGCACCCCTGTCCCCGATCACAAGCGCCAGTTCCTCAACAGGCACCCACGCTCGAACAGTGAGCGGCATCAGCGCAATCGACTTGCTGAAAGGACCTGCAAGCGCAGATACAGCTGTGGAGCAGCCGTCTGCGACGCCAGCACCACCACCACTGCCTGAAGGCCCAGCAACTGCAGCCGCAACCCCGCCGGAACCGGCACCGGAAGCAGCAGCCATCTGCCGCCGCGGAAGCCCGCTACAGGACCACTACGACAACCACACCCACCACCCCACCGCCAGCGTGACACAGCGGGAAAGAAGGCGCGGAAGAAACGAGCGGAGCTGGCTGCGGGGTACCACAGGTGGCAGCAACTGCAGGAGCGAAGGCTGACGTCCGTCTGTTGTAGTGCTGGATGGGCGCTGAGCAAATTACTGTGACCCAAAAATCAAATTTGACATTTCACTTTGGTATTTTGCCCCAGCTCCGACTGCAACACAAAGAAAGGTGCCCAGGATTTTCCGGCTGCGCACCTCCTTTGGAGCACGGGCTGCAACCGGCAGCTCGCTTGTTTGCATTAGCTGCGATCCGTTGTGACACTTGTGGTCCGGGATTTTGGTGGTGAGGGCACGTTCCGGGTTACATGGCGTCCGAGGTACGTGTTTGTGGAGGCAAAGGGTGTGACGGTTGACGCACGGCACGCGCGTCGTGTCAAGCTATTTGGGTGGCTGCCTCTGTTGGAGGTTCGCTTTGATGTGGGCCTACACCTGTGTGTGCATGTGTATGTGTGTGGGCGACCTTCCAGACGTCCCGTGATGGTGTAGCAGCTCGGCTGCGAGCCAACAGCGCGCCATCGTTGTTGCAGGATCGCCCGCGTGTCTTGCTGTCCACAGCGATGGGCGCGACGTGGGAGAAGTTTGTCGCTGACGTGGGAGACGGCGCGGATCCTGACTGTGCCATTCATCCACTGGACACCGCGATGCGGCGCCTGCAAGCTGTGGCAGGGGTTGCGGTGCGAGGCGTACCGAGGCGTGGCCCGCGCGGCCGGTCGGACGTTCCCGGCGCGGATGATCCACATGTGAACGAAGAGTGCTGCATTCTCAGTCCTCACGACGTGAACGTCCTCACTGCGTTAATTTCCAAGGCGCTGTCGGGGAGCCATCAGGACGTGGCACCGCGTGCCAGGCCCAGCTCGTTCACCATGCTCAAGTCCTCGCTGACGAAGCAGTTCTCGGATCATTCTGAGGTGTTTGATGAAGGCACTCAGGAGTACATGCTAGACTTGACCGACGCCAAGGTATGTGCTGTTTGGCTGTGAAGGAGTTTGCTCGTTCGTTGATGTTTCCCTCTTTTGTTTGAGTGCGGGTGGGGTGGAGGAGGTGGGGTGGGTTGCTCTCACCAACCGTGCCATCGTCCTTTCATTGCTGGTGTGCAGCGTTCGTCCCCCCTCACGACACTTCAACGAGTCGGGCGCCGTGTTCGGGCACGACTATCCATGGTTAGGGCGTTATGCGCGTGTTGTGTTGTCTCTCGCAACTGCGGTGTGCGGTGTGGTGTGGTGTGTGATGGGTGATCTGCCCTGCCATATTGATATTGATCTGACGCGGCCGTTTTGCAGCGCAAGAAGCGCGGATCCATCAAGAACATTCTGGAGGGACTGTCCCTGCTCAATCGCAGAAACTTTGCCACCCTTCAAGCCGTGCAGGTTTGGTTTCGTCGTTTCGTTGCCGCCTGGTTTGCAGTTTCGTGTGCGTTGTGACGCTGCCGCCTTGACTGTCCACAGTTCATGCATTGTTGGGACTTCGACATTTTCAAAGCGCGTGACACTGTGGGTACGATCCTTGATCCTTCCACTGCATTCTCGCTCACCGGCCTCCCAATTGGCACTCTCGAGACGTACACCGCGGTTTGCATGTCGACATTCATTCGATTGGCATGCATGGTGCCGATTGGAGTGGAGGTGAAGGTGCGTGTGCACCCGCTACAAACTCCCCCCTTCCGGGCGGTTGTTGTGACATTGACGTACGTGTGTGTGGGTGATACAGGAGCTTCGCAACTATGTCATCGCCATCGGACAGCAGTACAACGCTGTTCCATATCATAATGCACTGCACGCAGGTGTGTAGCTTTCCAGTACACCACATCCACCCTCGTCGGGTGTGGGGATTGTTGACACTAGTTCTCGTGTTGGTGATGCGCTGCATCAGCCGACGTGACGCAAACCATGTTCTACTTCTTGGACAAGGGTGGGCTGGGGAAGCATTGCCCCCCTCGTGTGCAGTTCGCTGCCCTATGGGCTGCACTCGCTCATGACGTGGTGCGTAGTGTTGTGTGTTTTTTTCTTCTTGGCTTGTTGTCGTCGTCATGGGCATTTTGCGGCGGTGGTATGCGATTTGTGGCGGCTGATGTGTCAGGTTTTGTGTTGACCTGACGTGATCGTGGTGTGTGTGCAATTGCAGGGACATGGTGCTCTTACAAATGCCTTCTTGGTACGATCATCTGACCCATTAGCCATTCGGTACAATGATTCGTACGTTTTGTGCTTCACATTTCCCCGCCGCGAATGCCCTTTGCTTCACGTGATATGCAGCGGCCTGCAAGCTTCATGCGTTTGGTAGCGCCACCAACATGCCTGCTTCCCTTCGCAGGAGTTGCTTGGAAAACATGCATGCTGCAACGGCGTTTGAAACCCTACGAACACCTGGGGCGGACTTCATTCGCAATGTCACCGCACTCCGACGTTCCGAGGTATGTGGGGTGTTGGCCTTTCACCTCTGAAAGACCTTGGGACTGTAGATCCGCTTACATGAAAGATGTGTGCCTTGTCTTTCTTCCCCCTCCCTCCTTTCATCTTCCACAGCTCCGCGCTTTGGTGGTGAAGATGATCCTCGCCACAGACAACGCTGTGCATGGTGCTGTGTTGTCGGGGTACGCGGAACGCCTGGAGCAGCATGCAACCAACCCACTGGACTTCCATGGAAACGAAAAGGACGTGCAGACGGTGTTCTCTGTCGCCCTGCATGTGGCTGACGTCAGCAATGTACGTGTCACACGAGTGTTGGAGGGAGGAGTGTTCGTGTGACTTGTGATGGCATGGATCCCCTCGATGTCTCTGACACGTGTGCCGTGTCTGACACTACCACCACCACCAGCCCGCGAAGGAGTTCGGCACCTACATGAAGTGGACCAACCTCATCTGTGAAGAGTTTTTTGCGCAGGGTGACCGCGAGAAGGAATTGGGTCTCCCAGTGATTGCGATCAATGACCGCGCCAAACCCGTTCCGTTGGCGAACATGCAGGCAGGGTTCATCCGTGGCCTCGTGCTCCCCTTGTACTCCAAGTTTGCTGCCCTCCCGCTAGTCGACATTTCAGAGCCCATGGAGCAGCTGCACGCCAACCTGGCCAAGTGGGAGGGTCAAATCCACGCTCGACGTGCCAGTGCAGACTCATCCTCCGGCGCAGGTGCAGGTGCAGGCGCAGGCGCAGCAGAGACGGGTGCAGGTGGTGCAAGTGCAGGTGCAGGTGGTATTGAGGCGGGCGGTAATGCTCCGCCGATGCCACCACTGCCCGACAGCGCTGTTGCTGACGCGGCTGTGCCAGTGCCTCCGCCGGCTGTCCCAGCCGTGTCCGCCTCTCCCCCTCCCCCTCCCCCCTTGCCTCCCATGGCACCGCCACCTCCTCCACCCACACCACCGGCCCCAGAGGCGCCGTCCTCTGGGCAGTAGGGGTAGGGAGGGAGAGGCAAGGGGGAGGGTGTTGTTTGCCCACTCACAAGTGAGCGTCCACGCGTGCGCTGTGGTGTTTTGTTCGGATTGTCGTCATGACTGCTGGTGCCGCTTTCATTGACCCACTCTGGGCATGTGTTTTGGGTTGTTGTGTGGACATTCAAGCGTGCTGTGGAAGTGGGTGTCTGTGGTGAAGATGAAGCAGCGCGGTTCGCGCGTTACCGTGGTCTGTAGTGGCTGCGGTAGCTTTAGCTTCAGGACGGTTTCGTGCCAACATGGCTTTCTGTTCCATTTGTTTCACCGCTATCGAGTGGTGTTGCTGCGGCAGCAACAACGACAACACAACCAACGCAACCAACGCAAACATACACCGCGCCACCACCAAGGTCCTGCAACTTGAGTTCAGCGGAGCGCTTGACTACACGCCACCGTACAAAGCCGCAAACGCGGCGGCGGCTTCTTGTCTCTCTTGTGGGGATGGCACAGACTTGACACCGCTGGACAGCCTTGCGGAGCTACTCCGCGCATCCCACTTGTCCACACTTGCAAGGGCCTGGGTGGCGTAGGCTGTCACTGCTTGCATCATCTCGTCGTGCTGTGCTGCACGTGCCTGTGCACACACCCAGGCGATGCGCAGGTGACGACACAAACACCAGCAGCGCTGACCTCCGCCACCACGCACTTGAAGGGACTTCAACACTGCTTGTGATGCACCGTCGCGGCGCTCATCTGACCCGAGGTCCACCGTTTGCTCGAACACTTCATCAGCAGCGCGGTCTTCGTCCTCGACTTCGGGTTCGTGCTTCGTGCGCAGAAGCACAGGCACTGCAGCAGCAACAACAGCAACAACAGCGACAGCACCGACAGCAACAGCGACAGCGACAGCACCGGCGGCAGCACCACAGCCACAACAAAGCAGCCCCACACCAGAGGTGAGCTTCGTCCTCCTTCATTCAGAAACATTGCGTCGCTGGCTTGGGGTGTACGCCCGCACACAGGTGCGCACCGAACACACACACCACCCACAGCACGCACTCAGTGCAGCGTGGGACACGTTGCCGTTTCCAGGCCGGGCGACGTAGTGTTTCAGAATGGGATTTACCTCACTCAGCAGCCGGGCCACTTCTGTGCCAGCGAGTACATTGAGCTTCTCCAACACATCCGTCCTAACGCAGCAGTACACACCACCGCAGCGGTCAGCCCCAAGCAACATGAGTTCATTCTTCAGCAACACCACCACCACGCACGGTGTCTTGTGGTCTTTCTCGAGCACTGCAATGCTCGCTTGCACCTGCTGTGCTTTGTCTAGCACCCCCCGGAGCCGTGCTGTCAGGGCATCTTCTTCGATGCCTGTGGCCGCCATGGCACCGCCCAACTCCGCACAGCACTTCTACTACTCGCACAGTGCTGAGCAGAGGAAATTGCTTTTGTCGATGTATAAAAATAATAAGTAAGTACTGCCCCAGCACCCCGTCATCCTTCACTATGCGCGCACCCAGGGCCGCTCGCGCGTTGTTATTGCGTTTTCAAGGGGCGGCTGCTGGACACCTTAGATGTTCATCCCACCCACTTGCGGGGCGGGCTGCGAATGTGACGGTGCCGCTTCTACCACGGCTTTCGCGTGGGGGCTTGCACGTTCCACAGAGACAGATGACCGGGACGACTCATGTGCATGATTCCGCTGCTTGCAGTGACGACCACACCCACAACCAAGTCATATCACATCAATTTCGTCAGGCGCTGTATGCAGGCTCGTTTGATCCGCCCTCCAATGGACATCTTGACATCATTCGCCGGGCTCTGCAGTTGTGCGTTGCATCGTTGCGCTGGTACATCGGCCTGCCCTTTCACTTGACCTGTGTTCGGCTCCACATAGGTGTGACAAGCTCGTCGTAGCAGTGGCTGTCAATCCCAAGAAAAACTATGTACGTCGTCGCACGGTGTGCCTCTTTCTTTTGGTGGACTCCAGCAGCCTGACTCACCACTCCGCAGCTGTTCACCAACAAGGAGCGAGAGGACCTCGTGCGAACCATTTGCGAGTCCGAGCTTGGAGACGATTCTTCTCGTGTAGAAATCGTCTGTTTTGACGGCCTGGTTGTGGACTTTGCGGAGGAACGCAAGGTCAATTTCTTGGTGCGAGGACTTCGGGCGTTTTCAGGTGCGCACTGTGTTCTTGCACCTTCTCGTGGCAGGCCCGGCGGTGTCTCAGTTTTTTTTTTGGTGCACAGACTTTGAGTACGAGTTTCGAATGGCGTTGATCAACCGCAAGCTCACGGGGATAGAAACGTCGTTCTTGATGGCAGACGAGCGCATGTCATTTGTGTCATCATCCTTGATCCGCGAGGTTTGTTGCATCTGGCCCTACCCCAAATTTCTTCCTTCGTTCCTTGACTCCGTGCCTTTTGTGTGTGTGTGTGTGCGCGTCCTTTGTGTGTGTGTGTGTTGTTTTTGCAGGTGGCGGTGTGGGGAAAAATGCTCCCTAATTTTGTCCCGGAGTCTATTGCCGCGCCTGTGTTTGCGCGCTTGGGCGTGCCTTACGGCAACAGTGCGACAGAGGACAGCGGCGAGTGTAAGGAGGCGCGGGGAGCGGACTGTGTCGAAGAAGATGATGAGAGCAAGCACGTGTAGCCAGCCCTTCGCTGTCCTTTTCGTGACCCAACAACTGCTAGCGTTGCAGAGTGGTGGCAGTCACCTTTTTTTTTTCATTTCTTTTGCAAGGAAGTCATGCAACACAGCACACTACTACGACTACTGGTTTCGCTCAAGGTTCTTGAGGGGGTTCATGGTTCCTCCAGCTGAGCCACGCACTCTATCAGTCATCCACAGAGTGCGTGCGAGCCCGCCCCGGCGTCTTCTTGGTTTCTGACATGCGATAATTGCCCATGAAGGAGCAGTAGTCCCCTTCGAACTGCGACACAACCGTGTGAGCACCAACATCGCACCGCAACAACCTACAACGCGTGATCCACTCCCCACCTTGGTGTTGCTCCGGCTATGAAGCGTATACGTGGAAGAAGACGTCACAATCTCGCTGGCATCCAAAGGATTCACCATCTCGTTCAAGCCCCCTTCGTCAGCAAACAGCGTGATCGTGAAGCGCTACAAAACCACATCACCCGCAGGCAGCAGCAGGTCAGTGTTGTGTGATCAGCCCCGAGACAACAACGCTGGGCATGTGGACGACGGTGACTTGTTGAAGCCCTACCTTGGGACGGAACAGTGTCAACACATTGCGGATCAGGGCTGCGTAGGTTCGCTGGCGCACATTGGTCTCGAAACTCGCGTAGCTGCAGTGCTCTTCCGGGGTAATGTGAATCGTGTAGTACGCGTCAAATGACAACGCGTTCATGGAGTACCCACAAGGCTCGAACAGAAACTCCTGGATGGTGGCAGTGGAGAGCAAGTCTCGGATGCCGCTGCGAACCTGGGAACAACCGGCACATGGGGGAGTCAGGTCACAAGCACAAGTAGGCAGAAAGCAATAGCATGTGGGAGGAGGGGAGCCCGCACCGTGATGTCCTTGCCAGACACGCCCTCCTTTTGGAAGAACAGGTTGGAGAAATCTGGATCAAGGTCAAACATCATGATCTGTGCACACAAACAGAACAGGCATGGGGCACGACCCAAAGTGACGACACTCTCCCAAGCAACGTTCGCGACACGCTAGCACACGTACGTCGATAGTGCGGTCTCGCGCGTCCTCTGAGGACCGCGTGATGAAATCAGCAACGAAAATGAACCAGTGGTCATCGGTGATGGGGCCCAATACATACGCATGACCCTCAGGAAACCGTTGCTTCAGCCAGTTCACCTCGCTGATGAAGTTGGAGTGGGGGAACTCCTGATCGGTCGGGTGCTCGAAGTTCTTGCGGGTGTACCCGATCCACTCCACAGAAAGCCCCAGCTCAGCCGCGGCATCAAGCACCGGATTCATCGCCCGCAGCAGCGTGGTCGTTCCACACGTTTTGATCACAATCTTGTACGCGTAGACGAACAAGCTCGACTCTGAAAGCACGTACGAGTCGACGTGCTCATTCGACACGGAGCACAGGATGCTGCACTTGGCGATTTTCAGAATCTTGTCCCAGCTCTCACGCGAAATGTCACGACAGCCACGGTCGCCAGACACGTGTGGACGTGGGACGAAGTCCAGTTCGAGGCACTTCTCTGGGCCCTCGAAGTGCATGTCAGTGGCGGCTGCGTCATCAGCGCCAGTACTGGCACCAGCGCCCGCGCCTGCTCCCGCGCCCGCGCCCGCGCCCGCGCCGGCGGCGCTAGCAGCAGTTGTGGCACCGTCTACAGAGGTGGAAAGTGCAGCGGCTGTGGGCTCCGGGGCCTCAACAGGGCCCGTTGAATCAGTGGCCGGCATCGGCGGCTTGGTCATGTCAGACATGTCGGAGTTGCGATATTAGGGAACGGTGGCACAGTGTTTCCAGCACTCAGGGCCTGTCACCAATAGATCATGGGGCGGACTACCTGTCCGCTTTGATAACCAGCCCAACAACGGGGATAAAGGTTGCGACCGAGGAATGGTAATGGAGCGCACAGAGGTGCAAGGCGGGGCGTGGTGCAGTGCTGCCGTGGCACACTGCAGCGCGTGATGGTGCGCAGTGTGCATGTGAATGTATTCGTCAATTAGTTCACCACGGATCAAGATCGGATCCCGCCACGTTCGACTGCCAAGTCGTCGCATGGATGGATGGATGGATGGATGTGGCACGCAGCTGAAGGACGCCAGCATGTAGAACACAACGTGGTGCTTACGTAACACGTGCGGGCGATGCGTGTCCGTGTGCGTTCCACATGTGGACTGGATGTCACTTTGAATGACTTGCCGGCCAAAGCACGTGTCACAGCGGTCAAGGCACAGCTTCGACGGTCATGGTCTGTCGCTGTGAAGGCTTTCTTTTTCGTGGGGAGGATTCTTGATGACGTGCGTACACAGCTTGCGTGTGAGGCGTGTCGGCTTTGTTTTGGTTCCTGTGACCATCATTGCCAACAGGATGAGACTCTCGAGTCGGCTGATGTCCGAGATGGTGAATACATCGTTGCTGTCCTTGACAACAGCTGCCAAGAAGCGGGTGTAGAGGTTGAAGACAGAAGCATGACTGCTATCACAGCAACGCCTAGCTGCCCAGTACAAGCACATCGGCTTGCTTCGCCGGCAAGAGCAGCGGCAGGACAGGCCACGAGGAGGTCGCCAGCCGCAGCAGTCGCCCCAGCTGATGATGGTGCTGCAGTCACCACTGCTTCTTCTGCGACACTTTCTTCCACACTTGGAACTGCGGGCGAAAGTGCTGGCGCATGTGTCACTGGGAGCGACGAAGCGAGGGTGGATCGTGGGGGAAACGAGTTCTCTGTTTCCGTGTCGTGCCCGGCGCTGATAGACAAAGTGGATTTCGTGGAAGCGATGCTCCCAGCGCTGGAGTACGAGTTGACAGCGATCGCTCCTTTTGTTCGATTCGGCTGGGTCTCCGCGTCAGCGCTCCGCAAAAGTTTTGTGAAGCACACAATGGAGTTCAGTCAAGCATACATTGCGCGAGCGGTGCCCAAATCTGTGCGTATCGTGTGTGCGTGTGTGTGGGTTGCAGGGCGGCACACAAACATGCATTGTGTGACGCTTTTTTGACGAAGTATTGGGGCCATGGGCGGTGGTGTTTTCGTGGCAGATTGCCCGCACTCTTGCACGCAACCTTGTTCTCCACGGCCTCGATGCCACGATACACGGCACAGGGTGCGCCCCGGACTTTCTACCACGCACACCCGGCGACCATAGCGCCACTCCAGCCACTCCACCAAGTCGCGGCCCGCCTTCACCTTCCACCATGCCCTCGAGGATCCTCCCCAACTCCTCTTCCTCCTCCTCCCGCTCCGCGCCACTCGCCTCCAACACGTCAGCGCGTCGCTCTGATGCCTCGAGTTCCGCGCCGGGGAACGGCGATAGGGTTGTTGCAGGTGCAGGTGCAGGTGCAGGTGCAGGTGCAGATGCAGGAACAAACGTGGCGGGAGGTGGCGCCAGTCCAGTGTCCTCGGACGGCGACGTGGTGCCCACATCTCACCACTCGGCAGCGGCAGCTGCGGGCGGGCCACGATCATACAGCGTCAGTGTCGCCATCCCCAGTGGTGCGTATTGCTGCGTTGCGCGTGTGTGCGTGTGTGTGTGTGTGTGTGTGTGGTTGGTTGGTTGGGTTGGCAGGGTCTCAGCCGAGAGGGTGGCTGGTCCAGATTTTCCGTTTGAACGACGCCATATCCTCCGAAAAACCTGTCTTGAGGCACTGGCGACCCGTGATCCTGCCGTGCCGAATGTGCCGTACCGTTGGGCAGACGTGGGGTTCTCGGCTCCGCATGTTTGGGATGCCGAATTTGAAGCCGGTTCGTGCCGGTACATTGCATCACCAGGCAAGGAAACATGTCGCTGGGTGACCATGTGTTGTGCCACGATTGTCTGTTTGGCTGTGACTTGTCCAGGTTGGATCCTGCGCAGTGAAGCTGTGATATTACATCGTGTGCCCCTTCGTCAAGCCAAGCGTGTTGCGGCCACACTGCAAGCATCGGGACTACGTTGTAAGCTGCGAGGCCCTGGCCAGGAGTCGTTGCTGCCTCTGGTTGGTGTCAATGTACGTTGCGAGGCGTTGTGTTGGACAACCTGCGTGCGCAGAGTTTGGCCGCATGAGTGCGTTTCCTCAAGCGCATGCTTTGCACTGCTTGGAATGTGTGCTGGTTCCCAAACCACCACAATGTCTGCCGTCTTGCCGTCAGAACACGGCTTCAGCACTCCCAGCCGCCACGAGCTCGCCGTTGGTTCGTGTCGCTTCGCACTTGTCTGGGGGGAGTGTGGGAGCTGTGATGCCCCAGTTTCCAGCTGTGATTTGTCAACGCTTCGTGCGCTTCAAGGCCTCACCCATTAGCAACATGATCTCCCACTTCCACACGCAACTGGGGAGCCAAAGGGACACTGTCACAGTCATGCCCATGCTGACAGCGGGGGAACTCGAGCGGTTGACTGCAGCTCTAAAGTCCACAGCGCAAGCCCCCCGAGGTGTGGTTGATCCTATCGGTACGCGGAAGTCGCCCCCCCTCTGCGTTCTCTTGTGTGGTCCCTGTTCGCCGGCTGCGGATGACGTTTTGTTTTTCTTTCCTTCTTGTGTGTGTGTGTGTGGGGGGGGGGG
>Ga0213833_1002531_pt1 | contig 11773 bp, 8 predicted proteins | sample SWATP21_FD_160575 | JGI IMG/M metagenome (GOLD analysis project Ga0213833, IMG submission 160575) | Coastal seawater microbial communities from Marineland, Florida, United States - SWA TP2 #1 | ecosystem: Environmental > Aquatic > Marine > Coastal | place: USA: Florida | collected 2016-08-14
TCCCCCCCCCCCCCCCTCCCCCCCAAACTTGCACTTGCCGTGACTTGCGTTGGGCACCAATCCTTGTTGTTTGCGGTTTCAGATGGCACCGCGTCCTCGTACTACTACATCATGAAGACGGAGAAAAAGTACGCCGACTCCGTGGCTCTGAACCGCGAGCGCGCCAAGCGTGCGGCAGCTCGAAAGGAAGCGGAGGCCCGTCGACGTGCCAGGCGTCGAAGTTCGGCGCTCAGCACCAACAGCATAGCCCCAGCACATGCACCAACCACACCCGCGACCAGAACCAACGTCGTCGCGGGGTTGAAGCGCCTGAGTCTGTCAAAGGCACTGAAACGTCGGAGGTAGTGTCGTACAACGCGGTTTTTGTACAAGGGGCCGCGTGCACGCTATTCTAACAATCAATCACTAGCACCGACGCAGTTATCGGCGAACACGAGCTGCCCACACAGTTCCTCGGGTGCGTGTAGCAAGTTGAACAACGAACCCGCTGCACAAAGGAGGAGGAGCACACCACGTGTGAATCACTCACGCCACAACATGGCACGTCCTTCCAACCACCACACACACTACATTGCCAGCATGACGTACCGGCGCATGCGTTCCGTCGTGTGGATGTTGCGACGCATGGTGAGCAGGCGGTGCAAGCCGCGACTTTGGTCGAGGTGGTGGAACAGGCGCCCGACGAGTGACAAGGGAGTGCAGCGACGACGGCGAGCTCCGCGCTGCGCCTGGGGTGGCATGCGCGCCGCCACACGAACCAACAGATCCATGAACTCGCTGAACGAAACCAAGTCCACCGGCCCAGTGCCATCCCTGGAAGAAGAACAACACACACATACACACACAAACAAAATCCGCATTGCACAACACGCACAGTGATGTCTCAGTGCAACCGACGAAAGCCAAGAACAACACCCAAGGTCCAAGTATTCAGCACGCACGTTGCTTGGGCCTTGGTCATTACGAAGACATCCAATAGGGAAGCGTAGTTCACCGGCTCAGGAATAAGGTCAAAGTCTTTGCACAAGGAAGCCAGCTCTGGAAAGCTCATGCTCTGTAACGTGGCGCCCAACCACCCTTTGTGCATGAGGAAGGATCGTCCAAGACAAGGACAACGCCAACACTGCCCTCGCGAAACCTACGTGCTGATGTGACGCGTCACGGAGTGACCGTGATCGCTTCGTGGATTGTCCAGTCTGTGCACCAGCAGCGTGGGGTGTCAGGGCATCAATGCACACGCCATGGACAACGAACAACGCGGCACCCACGCTGTGCACTCTCGGCTACGTACAGCATCGGAGTAGGCCAGGAAGATGTCTTTCAACAGAGACCGGTTCGCACGCATCAGCTTGCGCACCAAGTGGCTACTGCGAATGGCTTCCACAGTCAGTCCACCACGGAGCTCCAACAAGCGCTGCTTGTCGGTGTACCTGTTGTGTTCCACGCCCCCACCCAACACACACACACACACACACGCACACAACCAACAAAAAACAAAAACGTCCAGATGGGTGATAAGCTTCGTCGCAGGCAGGAGCAGCACGCGTAAGCTGGCAACCAAACACGACGTACAGGCGGTGACCTTCACTCTCAGCAAGTGGCATGAGGCGCTCACTAATCATCATGCGCACCACAAAGCGTTGGAGCGTGCTGCGTCGATACGGGCGTGAACCAACCACTCGCATAAAATCGGGGGTGTACAGGGTCCCTGAGATTTCCGACACAGCGGCGCAGAAATCGGAGTACGACAACGTCTTCTGCTTGGTCCGCAAAACTTTGTGGGCAGGCGACCGGCTCTCAAAGTAGTTGCCACCCGCTTGACCGGTGCTGCCCGCACGCTTCACAAACACCAGGTCCACTTGTGCCAGCGTCATGAAGCGGTCGCGGCGCCGCGCCTGGCGATGGCGAAAAAAAAAAGGGAAACACACACACACACAGACACATATATTTCCAACGCGCATGCATGGATGCGTGAGTGGACAACTGGTGACAACATAGGTGACTGCATGCGGTCAGGCGCAAAGGGGTGTTCCGTACGCGGTATGCTGCAGGTGCAACCACACGGGCGTCTTTGCAAAAGCGTCGGAACTGGCTCAACGACATGGTCACAGCTATTGTGGGCTGCGCAAGGCTCGCATAGTGATGGAAAAGGGACCAAAGCACTGTGATGGTTGAAGCGGTGTGGCCAACCACACGACCAAGCAACAACAAAACGTGAGTGGCCAGCGGGGAGAATGGACAGCGAGAGAAAAAAATACACCCTGCAGCGGAAATGCAACGACAACGACGTACTTCCATCAACAATAGGGTCCGTGTCCATGCCAACGGGAGCCGTGGCGCTCGCAACAGCACTAGAACCAGCACCGGCACCAGCACCGGCACCAGCACCGGCACCAGCACCTTCGAGGGTAGCAGACGCGCCTGCAGACAAACGCTGGCGTGGCGGCAAATCCGGGGGCGCCGCCGCAGCCGAGCCAGAAGCAGTGACCGTGTTGGTCTGCCGCTGGCCGCCAGCGGTTGCGGCAACAGGGGGCGGCGGCGGGGCGCGCGTGGGCTGCGGCGAGGCCGCACCAACCGCACCGTCGGCAGCGGCGTCACCAGAGCGGGGCATGCGCGCCAATGGCGTGGCGAACACAGAGTGCAGCGCGACAAACTCGGAGGCGCGAGTGGGTACCACCATCCACGCGCCGTCGTCGTCGTCGGTGGCGACTTCCTCGCCACCCTCACCGCCGGCGGCGGCACGTGGCGGGCCAGACGGGGCGACGAACGACCGGACATTCGCGGCCGGCGGATTGACGTCGCTCACTTCGAAGTCTGCTTCACTGGCAAGAACCCCTTGCGTAGCGCCCGTCGACGCGCCGTTGCTGAGCGGCGCTGCAGCGGCATCGCCAGCGTCGCCACCAGCGTCGCCACCAGCGGCAACAGCGTCGCCACCAGCGTCACCAGCTTCATGGCGTTCCCCGGCGAGCACCGGGCTTGTAGGTGTGCCACTGGGAGCGGGTTCGGACATTGCGGCAGATGTCGTTGCACGGGCAACCGGTGATGTTGATGTGGCGGCAGAATGACGCGGGGTGCTGGCTTGTCGAGCCATGGCACGCACGGCGGCTACATTGGCCTGCATGGTGGCGAGCTCTGACGCACGGTGGTTGGACATGGTCTGGCGACACGAATTGGCCTGTGACGTGGTGTGTGTGGCGTAGCTGGTTGGGAGGGAGGAAACAAGAGAGCCACACAAAGAGAGCCACAACGAGATCCACAAAAACAGAGACGGAGGGCATGCAAGTCAAGTCAGGACCAGCATCCACAACCGCAACACGACAAGTACGTTTGCAAATGCAAGTTCGCTGCAACACAGCCGACCACCACCAAAAACCAACACCAAAACCAAAACACCCACGGCCACGTACTTCTTCACAATCTCCAGCCGAATCGCGTTGTTGGCGGCATCACGCGCAACGTCGTCATCCGCAACAGCACTGGGGTTGCCATCGGCCGCAGCGTCAACTTGGGCAATGGCGGCGTCCGCACCTGGCAACGTGGTGGGTGTGGAGGAACCTGGAGGAGACACAGCGGCGTTGGCGTTGGCGTTGGCGTTGGCGTTGGCGTCGGCGTTGGCGCTGATTGTGTCCTGAGTCACAGACGAAGAGTCTGCCCCACTGACGACAGCTGGAGTGGCCGCCGCAGCTGTGGCAGTGCCAATGCGGCGCCGGTGCGACAACTGGCGTGTCAGACCGACTCGCACAAGGCTTTGGAGGTGCTTCACAGACGCCTCCTGGGCAGCTTTGAACGTCTTGGCTGCTTGGTTTCGGTGGCTGCAACACCGCCGCGTCCAACAGTCAGCCACAATCACGCACAAGCACACACACAGACACAAAGCATACAACAACAAACAAACAAGCAAACACAATGTAGACGAGCCTCCACGTCACACGTACATGGCATGGATGCGAACCGCGGCTGCGAGTTCCTCATCGGAACTGTCTCCTGACGAGGCGTATTGGTCGTCACTGTCCCGGGATAATGCGTCCTCCTGTGCCTTGGCCCCACTCGTGGCCTCGGTGTCGACATCACCACCGGCGGCATCGTCTACCACAAAGTCAGCATCCACGGCGTCACCTCGTCTGCCAAAGCCAAAACAAAAGCACAGAAGGAAAAAGGAAGAAAAAAGAAAACAAACACACGGGTACACCCGCACAGCAGCCACCACAAACCAAAGCAACGCAAAGCGAACAGCGGCTGGTCATCGAAAGTGTGCATTCAGGTACACAACACCCCACATCACAAGAAGGCGTACCGGGCAGCCATCACGGAAACATCGGTGAATACATCTTCAGGTACGTCGGGCATGTCGATGTTGAGCCCAAGGCGCGACGAAAGCGCCGAAAAATCGCGCGTTCTGGCCGCGGTCTCCGCCTCCTGCACTGCCGCTCGTGCGCCAGTCACAGCCTCGGTGGCGTCGTGGTGGGACTGGGTGGCGCTTTCGTCCCCCGGAGCCAACTGTGACGCCTGCCACGCCATGAGCTCCGCCGCTTCCGCCACTTCCAACGCCTGCGCAGCTTCGTCTGTCGCTGACCACATGTCTTGCATGTTGGCTGCCTGCTGTGCAGCCAGCGCCGCAACCGCAGCGGCCTGTGCGGCAGCCACGGCGTGGTTGGCAGCGTTGCGGGCTTTGACCGCGTGCGTTTCGGAAGGCTCTGCGGGCGCAGGCGTGGCCGCAATGGCTGTTGCCGCCGCGTCGTCCCCACCGTCTTCCACCACGCTCGGGACGACTCCTTGGTGCGCTGCTGCATCGACGCCCGGTGCCTGTGGCACAGGCGGTGGTGACTGCGGCTGTGTTGGCTGGGCGGTGGTCGTAGACGCACCACCGGAGGCCACACCACGGCGCTTGGGATGCTGAGGGGCACGCCGTCGAGGCAAGCGGACCGCAGCACCAGCACGAGCAGCACCTGTAGCGTCGGCAGTGTCACTGCCATCGCCACTGCCGATGCCACTGCTGGCGCCGTCTTCGCTCTCGGTTCCACTGTTGGAGCCGCGCGAAGTGCCAGATCCTGAGCCTGATCCTGATCCAGTGCCGCCACTACTGTCACTCCCACTCCCACTCCCACTGCCGCTCCCACTACCGCTGTCACTCCCACTCCCACTGCCACTCCCACTCCCGCTGCCACTGTCGCTGTCGCTGCCACTGTCGCTGCCACTGTCGCTGCCACTGTCACCACTCTCGGTCGTCGTGCTTTGCTCGCGACGCCGACGTTTGCGCCTCGAGCGTCGTGTGGGCGTGACAACAAAGCCTTGGTGCAGCGGGGCAAGCACGTCCTGCGCAGCAAGCACAACAGCGGCCCCACTTGCAGCACTCACATCAGCGTCTGCTGCACGACTCGCCGAGCTAGCGGCCGTGCCAGTGCCAGTTCCAGAACCAGCACCAGCGCCAACAGCAGGCTCAATCGCAGCAAGGTGTGACACGGCCCCATCGGCCACGGAGGTACCAGGGCTCGCGGACTGCGGCTTCGGGGGGCTACGGCGCGGCAAGGGCGGCAGTACAGAGGCGGCGTCAGCACCCACGGCAACATCGACTGCGTCGGTGCCTGGGTCTGGGTCTGTGGACCCTTCGCGAAATCGACCGCCGCGCGTGGGACCACCCTGCTGCTCACCACCACCACTCTCTTCTTCCCTGCTGCCAGCAGCGCGCGCGGCACGCGTCTGATGGACCGCACCAGGTGCTTCGCCGCTGTCTGTCCCAACCTCCGCATCTGCGCCTGCGCCCACGGCTTCGGCTTCGGCTTCGGCTTCGGCTTCGGCTTTCGCTTCCGCCGCCGCCTGTGCCTCTGCCAGCGCAGCTTCTTCTTCTTCTTCTTCTTCTTCTTTCGCCGCAGCCGCAGCCGCAGCCGCAGCCTCCGTAGCAGCGGCCATGGCTTCCGCCGCTTCGAGGTTTGCTTCGATGGACGCTCGCAGCGCGTCCACGACGTCGGCGGCCTGTGACGCGGCGCGATCTGCCCGCATTTGGGCACGCATGGCGACAACGGTGCCCGCCTTGTCCGCCGCGTCTTGCGCCAGCAGCGCGGCGTCTTGCGCTGCCTGACACACCCCGGCCAGCGCGTCCACACACGCCAGAGATGCCTCGCTGTCATTCCGTTTCGCCTTCGCCTGCTCTACCGCGGTTTCCGCGGCAGCGTCTGCGGCATCTGCGGCACGCACGGCCGCGCGTTCTGCCTCCGCACGCGCCTCCACGCGTGACTGGGCCGTTGCGGCCTCGCGCTCCGCCTGGTGCGCCAACGCTTGGCACGACCGGCGCCACTTCGTGACTTGCAGCGTGTTGTGACCATGCAGCGTGTTGTGACCATGCTGCGCGTGGTGGCACGCGGCGGTGCTCGGTGCCTCCACGCCGGACGCCGCAGTAGACGCCACACCAGTCGCAGAGGCACCAGCGCCAGCACCAGCACCAGCACTAGCACCAGCACCAGCACCAGCACTAGCACCAGGGGCTGCAACACGAGTGCGCATGGGAGTGCGGGGCGTGCTGGGCGGAGCAACGGCGGCCGGCACGCCCTCGTCATCGCTGCCGCTGCTGTCATCATCAAACAGGCCCGACAACCCACTCGTGTGCGTATGCGACGCGTCGTCGTTCGCGCGGGTCGACATCGCCAGTCCCCGTGAGCCAGTCATGCTGACCCGGTCCGGTGTGGCAGCGACAAGGGCCGCGTCAGAGAAAGAGAGAGACGAGGCGCCGCCGCCGCCACCACCACCCCGACCCGACGCCTGTTGCTGCTGCGGTCCTGACTCTGCACCACCAGCAGCAGCAGCACCACCACCAGCGGGCCCCACAAGTGCAATGACCGCGCGCTCTGCTCGCTCCGTTTCGACGGCTGCGTCCGCTGCGGCACTGGCGCGGGCCTGGGCAAGCGCCACAGCCGTTCGTGCTGCGTCGATGCTGGTGGCGCGGTAGCTGCGAGCAACGGCGTCGACGGCCGCAAGGCAGGAGGTTTGGGCCGCAGCCACGGCCGTTGCCGCGGCCTTCTCGTGGCGGGACACCAGGCGGCGCAGCTTGGCCCGCTTGCGACCAAGGAACCCGAGACTCGCCGCACTGATGAGGGTGGCTGCGCGTTGCATGGCCAGCCAGTGCTTTTCCCAGTCAGCTGCAGCCTCCGCATGGGCCTCCGCCAAGTCTGCCTCCTCCTCGGAGTCGGAGCCGCGCAGGTCAAACGAGTCTGACACCCCCGCACCCGCACCCACCCCCACCCCTGCGGTGCCTGCGTCCGTGTCCATGTCCATGTCCGTGTCCATGTCCATGTCCGTGTCCATGTCCATGTCCGTGCCCGTGCGCGCCACATCTGCGCTCGGGTTGCGCTCATCCGTGTCCGTGTCCGACACGTCGTCCGAGTGGCGCGCAGACGCCAGCAGGCGCATGCGGGGCTGCGGGCGCTGTGAAGAACCGCGCGCGGTGGTGCGCTCGGAGCGCTCGGAGTGCTCCGTGTCGGTGGAGGCGCCTGCGAACGAAGCGCCGGTGCCGCTGTCAGTGCGAGCTGGCCCGACCAGCGCGGCACGTGCCGCGCTGGCGATGGCGCTGTCGACACTCAAGTGCGGCGAGTCCAACAGCGCAGCCCCGTCGATGACGATCAGGCTTTCTTGGCCCTCCGACATGCACGGGTGCAGCTCGTGCAGGTGCGCACTCTCTTCCGTGCCACCGGCCGCTGATGTTGATGCTGATGCTGAGGCTGAGGCTGAGGCTGGTGGCGGCGCAGGCGAGGCAGCTGTGGCAGCGGCGGTGGTAGACCCGGCCGTGCCTGTCGCGTCTCTCGCACCCGGCGACGCAGCAGCAGCAGCAGCAGCATCGTCATGGTCGGCAGTCGCATCGCCCCGTGACGACTCGCCTTCGTCGCTGGGATTCGCGCCTTCCGCACTCGCAGACTCGCCACCCCCAGCTGCTGCTGCTCCAGCTGCATCGACTTCTGCCGGGGCACCTGCCTGCGCCTGCGCCTGCGCACCAGTGCCGTCTGGCTGTTGCACCGCCGGTTGCTTCTTCGCCTCCTGCTCCTCCTCCTCCTCCTCCTGCGGCACGCGTTCCTCCATGAGGCTGCCCTCCGGAATCGCGGCCTCCCCTGACCACAAGGCACTGTACGGGTTCCCACGCCCGGACGACCCGGTCACACTCGGCGTGTGCACCTGCGCACGGAACGACATGCTGCCACTGGAGGACAAGCTTGACGCCAGGGTGGCCGCGGCATCACCACCAGCACCGGCAGCGCTCTGCGGCGGTGTCTGCGGCGCCACGTGTCGCTCCCGCACCGTGAGCAGCCCGGAGAGCCACGTGTCGTCCATGAGGGTGACCACGAGCATGCGGCGTTTGCACGTCAGGCTGCCCGTCGCCAGCGACAGCATGGTCCCGTTGGCGGCGCTGCCGCCGCCGTCGGCCTCCATGAAGCGCACGGGCACGTGGCGGGGTCGAGACTTCAGCATGAGCACATGACGCTCGGGGTTGTACTTGCCCACGCAGTCGTCCACCACCGCGCTGCGATCCGCCTCGGCGTCCAGCAATACGTGGCGCACTTCGTCGAGTCCTCGTGGCGCAACCAGACACACGTCGCTGGAGCCTGGGTTGCAACACCTTGGGTCTTCCTCGTCCTCTGCATCGTCAACGAGCTGGTACCTGCGGGTGGTGTGGACATGGCACAAGGTGGGTGCACGGATTGCCCCACACATCGACACGACCACAAGCATGGAGCCACCGGTCAGACAGCGCGACACAAACACGCCGGACCACGACACAGCATGCCGACGCTGTCTCAACGTACCACACGCGCCCACGAGCTCGCGTAAAGGACCCACGGAGCAAGAGGGTGAACTTCCACACAAGTGATCCAGCATGAATGCGCCTGGCCCAAGGACACAGAGACCCACACGGTTGAGAAGACACATTACGCCTAACTAATGCGATGACAACACACCACGCCCACACCCGCCTTCATACCCGCAAAACAGCCCCAACTTGGCGGTGCTGGTTGTGGACCGCTCAAACGAACGCCGTGCAAGGTACTTGCGGCAGGCGGTCTCACTACCCCCGGCGCGCTGCAATACACTGGCGCACACCAACACAGGGGCACCAATCTCGCTAGACAGGCGCACAGCAGCCTCCCATTCGTCTTCTTCCTTGGCACCCTGCTGCTGACGACCCTCCCGTGGGGCGGTGTCCTTGTGTGGCGTCGCTGCAGAGCCAGGGGGTGGCGACTTGGAGGGCGTCCCGATGGTGCCGGCCGCCATTCCGGCGGCACTTGCGCCCGTGGGCAAGCTAGTGGGCGACAGCATCGTGGCGGTCAGTCCCATGGAGTCAACCGTGGTGCCGGACGACAGGTTGGTGGTGGTGGTGGACCCTGCCGTGGTGCCCATGTCCTCCACTTCCTCTTCCTTGATGGAACCCGGAAGCCGGGATGGGGTGTGCGTCTGCGCCTTGCGCTTCCTTCGACGCCGCGCGCCGTGCTTCTCCCGCGCCGTCACGGAGGCGCACAGCCACTGCTCGTCCAGCATGGTCAACCCGATCACGCGCCGCCGGCACTCCCGCCCGGGAACCAGCGACTGCATGGTCAGTGACTCCTCCTTGCGGCGTGCCATGGGCGTGCCAATGGAGCGACGCATGCGGCGGGCCACCACCGCGTGGGGAGGGCGGCACTTGAGCATGAGCATGCCAACGCTTTCGTCGAACACGCCGGTCACGTCGTTCACCATGGCCAACGGATCTTCTTCTTCTTCTTCTTCTTCTTCCTCCTCGTCGTCACTGTCGCCGCCTCCGTCCTTGCCTTCACCTGCGCCTGCGCCTGCGCCTTCACCACCCTTCTTCACCCCCCTGCCCTGGCGGTTGGAGTGCACAATCTCGGCGGCGGTGCTGATCAAGGCGTCCGCGTGCTCCACACTGGACGGCGCCGTCACCGTACCCACGCGTGGATCGTCCACATGCCGCATCTCCTCGCCCTGACCAATCAAGACATACCACACGCGGCCGTGCACCTTGCGCCAGTTGCCGCTCACCTGCACAATGAGCTGCCACATGGCGTCACCCGCAGACAGCAGGCCGGAAAACACACCCAGCGTCACGTCACCAGGACCACGGCTGGAGGCGTACAGGCGCTTCTTCAACCACCGAGTGGCAGCGTTCGCGTTGGGACCGTCGGATGGTGGGGCACCATCACCCGAGGGAGACACACTAGAGCCGAAGGTGCGGGCCAAACTCCCGCCGGTGCTGGAGCCGTCGAAGTTGTGGTCCAGCGCCCAGGCCGCCGTGAACACGGGGCAGGGGAGTTGACGCGCCAAGAGCACGGCGTCACCCCACAGCGACGTGTCGATCAGGTCCTCCGTTTCGTCCAAGGCGCCCTGCTTCTTGGCCTTTTCGTCTTCCGCCGCGCCAGGACCACCACCTTCGGCAGCGGTACCGACACTGACACTGACACCGACACCGACACCTCCGTCCGATGCCATGCCAGCCGTATCGCCGCCGGCACTGCTGGGCACGTCCGAATCATTCGCCACCACGACAGGGCCACCGCCCAGGTCTCCGTCCTCACCACCACGCGCCACACCGCTGGCGCTGGCGCTGGCGCTGGTGCTGGCGCTGGTGCTGGCGCTGGCGCTGGTGCTGGCGCTGGTGCTTGGGAGTTCCGGGTTGGCATGCTCATCATCCACATCTCCCTCGCCCTCCTCACCACTCTCGCCTTCCAGCGGCTGCCAAAACCCGGAGCGCCCAGACACCCCCGAGGCGTGAGACAGTGGGCCCACCCACCCGTTGGACGCCAGCGCAAGCGCCCGACTGTGGTCTGTGAACAGCGAGTACTCCGGACCCAGGGTGGCCGGTGTGGCCGGGGAAGCCGGCGCACTGCTGCCGTGGCTGTGGCTGCGGCTGCGGCTGCCCCGGTCTGATGGCGACGGCTGGGTGCGGTGGAAGGCAGTGGGAGCCGCCGTGCCGTGGACACGTGCCAGGGACGCGCGCTCTTCGTTGGTTGCCGTGGTCACGTGCGGGTTGGGGTCCGTGTCCGGGGCAACAGCTGCGGCAGCGCCACCGGTCGCGCGCTGCACGGGAGAGCGGGGGGCGGCGTGCGAATGCGAAGGGCGCTCTTCGCTCTCTCTCCGCCCCTGCGGCGGCCCACGTTGTGCGGTGGGCGCAAGGACCGGCTCTGACTCCGGCCCTGGCGCGGGTGCAGGCGCGGGCGCGGGCGCGGGCGCCACAAGCGGTGCCCAACCAGCGATGGTCCAGCCCCAGCGCTCCGGCGCAACGAGCTCCCCGGATGCTCCTTGCTCCTCCGCGCGACGATACGCGGTGACGTACTCTGCCCACCACGTGGGTGGCTGGCGGCCAGCCGCAGTGGGACCCGCGTCGGCGGCCGTCAGTGCGACCGGCACTGGTTCCACCACCACCGCGCCGGCATTGGCGGTGACGTTGGCGTTGGCGTTGGCATTGGCGCTGCCGTCGGTGTCTGCGTAGGTTGACGCGCCGAGGGGGGGCAGTGGGAGTGGTGACGCCGCCCCCGCCATGACGGACATGGGCGAGTCGTTCGAGAGACCCTCCGTCAAGTGTGCCACGCGGTGGTGCTTGTGGGGGCCGCTGGTTGTCGCCACGTCCGCCGCAGCTCTAGCTCCTGCTCCTGTTCCTGCTCCTGCCCCAGCTCCTGCTCCTGCTCCTGTTCCTGTTCCTGTTCCTGCTCCTGCTCCAGCACCAGTCCTAACCCACGCACTGGAGCCGCCGTCCCCACTCACATCGCCGCCCTCGTCGGGCGTGGGCGGCACGATCACGACA
>Ga0213833_1002532_pt1 | contig 11771 bp, 17 predicted proteins | sample SWATP21_FD_160575 | JGI IMG/M metagenome (GOLD analysis project Ga0213833, IMG submission 160575) | Coastal seawater microbial communities from Marineland, Florida, United States - SWA TP2 #1 | ecosystem: Environmental > Aquatic > Marine > Coastal | place: USA: Florida | collected 2016-08-14
TCAACTGCTCAGCAAAAGGGACGAAGGCCTCGGTTTCCGCCGTCGACAACGACTGTGGTGAGTAGCTGCCCAGCAGGTCACCCACAATTTGCAGCGGTTCGAAGCACAGGTCCGGATGAGCAACGCCAGCTCGTGCCAAGAAGGCAAGGATGGACTTGACAGCAGCCTGGACAACTGGTGGAAATGAAGTGGGTGAGGTGGGGGAGGACTCGACCACGGAGCCGCCAAGGGCCTGGATGATCATGCACACAGAAAACAACATTGGTGTCACAGGAGTTGCTCCGGGAGCCCGACCCACGATTGCGTACCTCGACCTTGCGCCTCTTCAACAGCTCAATGGTGGCGGAAATGGTGGCTCTCAGAGTTGTAAGCTCCTCCTCTGCATCCTGCCTGGTCGCACTATCCACAGCAAGCCGCTTCACGTCGACTTGGCGTCGCATCATGGAATACGTTGTAAACGCAGGCATGGGGACCGCATCCTTTTCTTCAGCCTTGTCACTTACAACCGCCTCGATGTATACATCTCGCAGCCCGGGAGCTTGTGGCGCTCCGAACAACAGAGTGTTGGGCGGTGCCGTCTTGCCCTCTGCACGGACAGGATCTTGGACTTGGCCATTGGTCCAGAAGGGACCGTATGCCTTAGCCAGTGCACCTGGCACGCGGGGCGCAGGCTGCGCATGTTTTGATGTTCCAAGCCACGCGCTGCGCTGCTTGCGCAACTCCTCCAGCGACTGCTCGCACTTGTCAAGTTGGGCTTTCAGCGACTTCTGGGAGGGAATCTTCTTCTTCTTCCTCTTCGTCTTGGTACCTTTCTTGACCGGCATCGTCCACAGCGGAGAGGAAACGGAACGAAAGACACAGAGAACAAGCTAACCAAGTGATACGAACCGCACCAGCGCTGGTGCAGCGCACACACTCACACCAAAGTGTCACCCAAGAACTTGGGTGGGTGCGATCGTGTCTTTCTGCCAAGAGGGGAACGTGCCACGTTCTGCATTCCAAGACAATTTCTTCGCTGGGGGGTCAACTTTGGTACCCACTCAGCGTGCTTGGAAGTGAACTTCCGTAATCCAATCTTTTTCGCGACAACCCCAGCTGGTGTGTGGGGCCGGCACCGTACGCGCAAGTGCTTGGAGTGGCTGTCAACCAGCGCCCAGACACGACCAGCTTGTCCCGTGGCCCAATCATGGCATCGTACGTGCTCAGTTCGTGCGCGGGGCGGCAGCAGGGTGTGCGTGTGCAAGGTTAGCCTTGTTCCAGGTGCTTACAATGTTTGCATGTGGTGGTGGCAGGATTGCCGACAAGCGTGATGGCGGAGCTGGTGACGCGAAGAAAGAGGAAGACGAGTTCGCCACAGGCCCTCTGAGTGTGTTGCTGCAGAGTGTGAAGAACAACAGCCAGGTGCTGATCAATGTCCGCAACAACCACAAGCTGTTGGCGCGTGTAAAGGCATTCGACCGCCACTGCAACATGGTGCTGGAAAACGTGAAGGAGATGTGGACGGAACGTCCGCGCAAGAAGAAGGGTGCGAGCTCGAAGCCCATCAACAAGGACCGATTCATCAGCAAGATGTTTTTGCGTGGTGACTCCGTCATCCTGGTGCTGCGAAACCCGAACTAAGTGCTGCCTGCCTGCATTCCGACTCGATACACAAAGGAAACCCTTGGAACCCTCGCGATACGAGAACGCCCGAAGGTCCTTCAATGCTTGGTTGTCCGCGCTTGGATATGGTCCACCGCTCCCTGTTGTTTCTGTTTTATTGGCGCCGTTGCCACCCGCTGTTACCAACTGAGCAAGCAGGTTTGATGAGTGAGTTGTGGGTGAGTAAAATACTATCCACAGGTGCTGTTGTATTCGCGACCATGCATAGGGGAGACTACGTGGCTGGGTAGTGGCGTTGTGACTGCACGAGCGTTGCTACCCACCAAATGGCCAGCAGCGCTGCTATGCCCACCCAAACCACCCACAAGTCCGAGGTGCACTTGGTGACGCGGCGTGGAGCCCCGTGGACAGCACATTGCTTCGAGTCCGTCAGCGGCACGTGCAGCGCTGCTGCATGCGCGTCAAACTCCCTTTTCAACTTGGCCTTGTCAGCCGCTGAGCAAAAGGCGAAGTCAAATGCGCGGCGGGCCAATGCAACCACGGATGTGGCTTCCAAGTGGAAGGCGGTGGCGACGTCAGCGAGTTCTGATGACAGGGTGGTGTCGAACAGCACTGCCACAAGCCAGCGCGAGAGTGCATGAGTGAGAATACGGTGGTGCCTCACAGCACAGTGCAAGCACAGCGTGATCACAACAATGGCAATGAACGCACTTGTTCCGTCCGTGCATACCGCCACAGGGTAGTCTGACTCCAGGTAAGAACCGATCGTTGGGTGGTACCCCAGGCCGTGGAGCTTCTTTGTCACAACGTTGGAGGAAGGACATATTTCGATGGGGACTCGATCCAGGTCCGAACTCGAGCACAAACGTTGTAGTACATCCGGTGCCTGTGTATCCGGTGAAAGCGAAAGCAAACAAAAAGCAAGCAGAAACCAACTCAGACATGCACTCGCGGTCTGCGCTGGAAGAGAAGTACGCACCAGGGAGCACATATGACCCAACCGATCTGGCTTGAAGCGAAGCACTGACATCGTCTCCGGCAAATTATAGACCTCACCAGCGTGGATCGATACTTTCAACCCCAACCTTCGTGCCTCTCTGTTCCACAGTTCAGAGACCCCGTGAGAAGCTGCAAGGCATGGACAACCACACGACGAGTGTACTCACTCCAAAACTGGGAACAGCACAGACAAGTCGCCTTTCTGTTCGCCACACAAACACGACAGCGACAACATGGACATGAATGATCGTGTCGTGTACGGCGCTGTACAAGCAACAAACCTGTGGATTGCCAGACACCTCCACTCCCACGACATACTGACTGGACTGCATGAAACGACCCGCAAGGGCAACAGTGTCGTACGCCTTTTGTCTGTGTCATGAGGGACACCCGCAACATGGTCAGAACCAGTGCAGCAATGAAAGTTGTGAAACGAAACACACACATACACACATACACGTACACAGGCTCGGTCCTGTTGATGCTGAGTAAAAAGCGCGTGACCACCTTGGAGCCTGCCATCTCACTCTGGGTGATGCCGCGCAACACCGCATCGACATACGACTCCGGCGTCATGCCGGACACGGCACTTCCACGTGGAGTAGAGCGCAGCTCCAAGTACAAAACGTTATCGTTGCCTACATCCTCGATGAGCTGACCATCACCACGCGGTTCACCCACATTGCCAACCGAATCCAGCCGCCGGCGTCACCCGATCACACACGGGACCAGTTTAGATACGATGCCCTGCCTGTCCCCCTTCACAAGCCACGGACCTCTCGGGTGATGCGAGTGATGTGACGCGGAGATGTAACGCAATCATGGATAATGTCGAACAGCTCGAAACACCTGGTCACACAGCACACACACACACACACACACACACACACACACACACACACACACATACACACACACATGAACTTCCTTCCTCCTGGTGGGAAGTGCAGCGCGGCATGTCACCCACCTCGCCAAACTCCGCGGCTTCTTCATGATCGCACCCACGTCTACAACATCCCGATCACCTCGTAATGCATTGCTTTCCAGCGCAAGTGCCTGCAACGTGGAGATACGAATGCCACTGTGCAGGTGAAGATGCAGCTCCGCCTTCAGCAGGCCTTGCGCCAACCGCCGCGTGTCTGCCACACCACAGGTGCAGCGAGGTGCCTGGACCAATTCCGTTGGGCTCTCCTCATACGGATCCGCGGTCGCCGCTGCTGTGGTAACTGTGGTGGTCCGGCGAGAGGGTGAACCCCCGACGGTGCCGCCGGCGCCGCCGCGCGACCGGGGTGAAAACAGGCGGTACGGCACGGGACTCAACGGTGACCGCGTGACGTAACGGGGATCCACACCGCGCGTTGCGCTCGCGGGACCATCACCGCCACGCGGGGGCGACGCGTTGGAACCGCCGCCGGCACCATCGGGGGCAGGGTTGTGGTGACGGGCTTGCTGCTGCGGCGGGGATGCTGCAGCAAGCACAAGCCGACGACCGCTCCTGCTGTGCGCTCCAGGAGACGCACGGGGAGCCTTCCGTCGGCGCAAACTTCTTGATCCCGCAGAGGAGGTGGTGGAAGACGGACTCGCCCCATCCTCACGAACACCAGCGGGCACGGACCGACGGTGACTGGGCGAACGGGAGGACGGGGAAGTGACACGCACAGGGGACGGCGCCTGTGCCTGCTGTCGGTAGTGCGGGCTGGGACTTGACGAGGACGACGTGGACGCCATGCGTTTCAATGGACTGCTATTGCGGGGAGAAAACCGCGGTGATGAGCCTCTCGCCCGGGGAGAGCCGTGGCGCATGGTTGACGACGCTGTGTGCGCGGGTCCGCAGCACTAGCACAACAGGCGAAGACGTTCGCCAACTTCAGCACGGACCAACCCACTGTGCTGTGAAGCACAGGCTTTGCGGTGCGAGCCACGCACGAGCGCCACCATGTACGATTGCTGGGATGCCCCAGAGGACGATGGTGCTGCTGTGACAGTGTTAGATGTCCACGTTGGGCTTGGGTACGATGGTTTTGATGATCATCATCATGGCGATCACGATGTTGGCTCTGCTGATGCAGCGCCGTACGACGATCCTGCCGAGGATTTTCTCGGCGCCATCAGTGGTGTTCTTGTTGGTGATCCACAGCCCGCAGTCGCCACAGTCAGCGTGATGGGGTCGAATACTCCCGCAGCTGGTCTTGCTGCACACGCTGACGCTGCCCCGAGTGGGTATGATGACCCTGGGCGTGATTTGCAAGCGTCTTGTACGGCGACTCCAGGTGGTCGTGATGGTGGCCTCCTTGCTGCACACGCTGACGCTGCACCGAGTGGGTACGACGACCCCGGGAGCGACTTCCAAGTGCCTTCTTCCACGACTGCACACGCTGACGCTGCACCGAGTCGGTACGACGACCCTGGGAGCGACTTCCAAGTGCCTTCTTCCACGACTGCAGCTGCTCAAGGCCATGATCTCCTTGCTGCACGCGCTGATGCTTCCCCGAGTGGGTACGATGACCCTGCGAATGACTTCCTGGTGCCTTATTCGACGAGTAGCGGTCCGAGAGGTGGAGGGGAAGGGGCTGCAGGTGCAGGTGCGGGTGCAGGTGCAAGTGCGGGCGCGGGTTCCAGGACTACGGCGGCCGGCGATGTACCTCTCATGTACGACTCTCCACACGAGCTTACCACTGGCTCTTCGCCTGAGAGTGGCCTGGGTGAGGCCTACTATGACGATCCCTCTGACCTTGCTGGGCTGGGCCTAGCCATTGGCAACCACGCTACGCCTTCGACGTCTGCAGCAGTGTCGCCACAGACTGCCGCTTCCGCCTCTTCGTCCACACCAGCGGTACAACAACCTCCGTCGCCTGCTGCGCCGCTGGGTGACGTTGCCACGTTCAACGAAAGGCTCCAGAAGGCGCTCATGCTCCCTGTTGATTCGGGCGCGCAGCGGTTGTCCCGTGTGCGGCAGCTTCACAAACTGGTGCACTGGTTCGTGGGCCGTGCACATCACGACGTGGCCACCATTGTGCAAGAGGAGAGCCTGCCAGTGGCACGCAAAACAATTAAGCCCATTGATGCCGGGGGTGTTGCCGGCGGTCAAAAGTTCTTGTCTAAGGATGGCATCTTCTTCAAGCGGTGCGCTCTCGCTCGGGTCGTGGTGCTGTGCAGCGGTGTCCACTCCCCGGTTTGTTGTGGTGTTTTGCTTTTGCTAGTGCTGACGGGTTGTTGTCTGATGCGCCGGTGGGCAGTATCGTGGACACCAAGCCAAAGGGTGGAATATACGGAGGCAACGAGGGTGCCATGAAGGCCGCTGGCCACGAGTTGAACGGCCTCCGCGCGTTGTACCAGGCCGCAACGGCAGCGCGTCGCGACGGCAGCACCTCCGGTCTCGCCGGTTTGCTTGCGCCGCTAATGGTGGTCGTGGACTACCGTGGGTGGCGTGTCGTCGCCATGTGTGTGGTGCCGGTGGGAGACGGCACGCTGTGCTACGGGTCGGATGACCAGGCACGCACCGTGCACCGAGACCCCCAGGTTGCGCGCCTGATGAAGGACGCTGGCGTCCGACTCAACCTGAAAGAGCACTTGGTGGGGGCGCGTCACCTTGATGAATCTCGCCTCACGCCCATCGTGGGCCCGTGCGACATCGAAATTCACCGCGGACACGATGGAAACTTGTGCGTGGTGGTTGGTGTATGGGCGTCGATGGCGCCACTGTGGGTTGGGTTGGTGCCGCGCCCACGCTCTCCTCTTCTCGTCGCACGCGTTATGGCTGACGCCGTCGTCTTGTCTTGGTTGTGTGCAGCTACTGCCTTGATACCGCTCGTGTGTTCCCACCAGAGGCGCCGGTGCGTGAGCTTCATGCCATGGTCATGTTCCCCGACCCAGCCAACCCGCCCCTCCCTCTTTCCATTCCGTTACGAACATGGCAGCGCCACGTGACGTCCATACTGCAGGATCCCGACCCTGCCTCGCCCTCGTGGCGAGCCTTTGCGGCGAAAGAAGTTGGGTGCATGGGCCAGACACCTCTGGTGTGCTGCTTCCCTTCCGCCGACGACCAGCCCGGCAACCAGCTCGCGAGTGTGTTGCTGCGACGTCCCGTCCGCGGAGTTGCGGTGTTCCTCTCCGTTCGCCGCGGTAATCACTTGTATGCCCTCCTGCGTCCAGAGTTGGTGGCCTCGAACCGACTGCCGCTGTCGAGTGACGCCTTCACAGGGTTCGGTGTCCATGGTGCCGCAGTTCACAACCAGGAAGTGCGGGACGCCACTCGGCGATTGCACGAGGAGCTTATTCCGCGTTTTGCCGACGATATTGCCAAACAACGGCTCGTCACCTTCAATGGACAACACTTATCCACGTTGCTTCATGAGAGAGGTGTGTTGTGTTGCCCTGTGCTGGTGCTTGGCAAGGCGCGTGTGCGTGTGTGGTGTGCACTGCACGAGACCTCATGCGTCGGGAAGCATGGCCTTGTCGTGGTGCCGACAACGCACAGGTATCAATGTACGGCACATGGGCAAGCTGTGTCAGTATTTCGGAGACGAAATGCAGCGTGACACGTTTTCAGCTCGAGCAAAAGCCATTGTTGTCATGGAAATTGTGGCACGTGTCGTCAAGGACTTCGTCCGCTTCTCCATGCGCGAGACGAAGGACGTTTTACCTTCTGCACATCTCCGTGTGGCACTCCAGTACTTCAACGTGGTGTTTGGCGCAGGCGACGTGTCGAACCGGTTTTGGGAGGTGTTTGTCACCCTTGGTGCCCGCTACAAGTTTCCCGACCTGTTTCCGTCGTCGTTGGCGGCGTGGAAGCACATCCGTGATGAGCCCATGGAAGACATCTCGGAAACAGCGCGCGGCTTGAGGCAGCTGCGATCCCTGCAGGCGCTGCGAGACTCGCGCACGTTCATATCCATGAGTAATCTGGTCCAGGCTATTCAAACTGCCACAGGCGCCATCCTGTCACCCGCTGCGAACAACCGATACATGGATGCGGGTCCCGGATCTCCGTTGCTGGAGGTTGCCAATCCGTTTGAAATCGAAGACGTGGATCGCTTGGCAATGAGCACAAAGGTGGCGTATTGTGCACCCCAAGAGATTCTGCAGGAACTCAAGGATGCCACTTGGACCGACACCAACATCGATGAGCCTCCGTCTGTGGCCTTGGAAAGGGCTCTGAAGTACGCCAGCACCGCGGCTGATGTGTTTGGTCCTGATAGCACGGAAGCTGTTGCAGCCGGTTCCGTGGTGGTGGACGCGTTTGAAGCTTGTGGTCAGGTGCAAGAAGCGTGTGATGAGGCGACCAAGGGATTGCGTGTTCTGGAACGCCAACAGTTTGCTGACGACGCCCTGTCCGCCGCTCAGTTTCGCGTGGGTTCGTTGCTATTGGCCTCAAACCAGCCAGCAGCAGCGGTCCGTGTACTAGAACGAGCGCTGCACACGCTCGACCGTGTTCACGGAAAAGCCATGCACATGCGACACACGCGTGGTGTCATGGCTGAGCGCTTTGGTAAGCATATGAATGTTCACGTATATCAAGGCAACTTGATGAGCGTCAAGATCTTGGTTACCTTGGCTGAGGCATTGTGGTGCGTCGCTGATCTCTCGTCACCTGCGACACGAACACAGCTCAACCGAAAGTGAGAATGCTGCTTTGTGTCCATATGTTGTGCTGCTTGTTCTCGTGTGTTGTCTTTGTCTTGGATGTACGTGGTGGGCGTGCATTGTGGCTGTGTATTCGTCTGCTTTGCACCGTGCAACGGCATCCCAGCCAGGCCAATCGACCGAGCGATATCACGCGGTGGGGACAGCGCATACGCCGAGCTTGCATTCAGTTCCCCATCCCCCCTTCTCCTGAAGACCGCAAGGCTCTCCTGGGATATGACTTCCCCACCGGCTTGGCCGCTGTCTTCCACTTCTTGCAAGGCACTTTGCCCGAGATCGTTGCAGAAACCAAAGACGAGTATGGCCGCGCCTTGTGATCCTGTCCGGGGGCGTTGCAACTCACTTGTTGCACGTGGGGTTGGGAGCTGCAGGTACGAAAGAAAGCTCTCACGTGCGTTCGAAGGCCTGGCATCCAGCACCAAAGAAGCCCAGCAGAAGCACTTCGCAGAGTCTTTCAACCGTTGGCTGGCCGTGATGGATATGAACGCCATCGGGATCGAAGCAGGGCAGGACGTTGCTTTGCAGCGTTGGTACGCCCCGCTTGGTGATTTTCTGAAGGTGTTCGCAGCACCTTCTTTGTTTTTTGTTGTGCCTCACGGTGAGCTGGTGTGTTTCCGTTCCTCGTCTCGACCAGGAGAATCTTTGTGGGGCGATTTTCTGACGTGACACAGCTTCTGGTGGACCGCCTCCAATTCAGCATGCGGACAGGTGCACCTTCCGCCAGCGGCTCGCCGCTTCGTGCACCGCTATCAGACTGTCTGTCAGACACACTACCACCCTCCGTGTTGTCCATGAGTGACGTAAAGCCACCACTCCAGCCTTTGGAAGTGAAGGGTGACCAAGTGAGTGATCCAAGGCACGACGAGCGCTTCGCGCACTTGGTTGTGTGGCCTGGGAGCCCGTTCGATTTGGGTTGTCCGGGCCTGGACGGCAGTCATGCTGCCACATATGGTGCCTCCTGGGGCATGTGGAAGCCGGGGGCTTGGATTCGCACAGAGACGGCCGTAAAGTTCCAAACGGCGAGTGGGTATTCAACGTCGACAAGGTCTTCGCGAGTGTACGTACCACACTGCACCGCTTCCTCATCCAAGATTTTCCCCCTGTCCCGCACCACCGCGCCACCACGCCACCACACCATGTGACCCTGCGTTTTGTGTGGTTGGTCTTGTATTTGACGCCTGCTGCCCCCAGCATTCTAATAGCTGTGGACCGGGAGGCTGGCTGGGTGCTCCAGCTGACTTCGAACGCTTTAGGAAGTCATCAGACCTGGAGCATCAGCAAGGGCCCGCTGGTGGGAATGTCATGGTGCGTGCACCGTCGATGTCAAGTGTGCAGGTGCACAGGTGGTCTGGCGCGATGCCATGGCATGCGTGTGACGTGAACTGCTCTTGCACGCCACAGCTCCACACCGGATGTCCTCCCTTGGCGTGGCTTGGTTCGGTCGCTTTCACCCCCCGAGCCGGACTCGACGGTCGTTGATGGTGTGTTGTTTGCAACGGTGACGCGCGACATGGCCTGCCAGATGAAAGAGGGATTCAGCACCCAGCGTGACACGTACGCACCCGCCTGTGATAGTCGGTTGGTGACGGCGTTGGTGTTGATGTGCCTCCGTCTTGCCGCCGCCAGGTACATCGCTGACCCTTCTGCAGGTGAAACGTCGCTCTTGCATGTACCCATCGCACGTACCTCCGAGCTGCTGGCAAAGAAAGCTGCCGCTGCGCAGCGTACCGTGATTACCATGGACAAGCCACGTGTCGACATTTCAGCGTTGGGGCGTTCAGTCGCGTGTGCGCAATACCTCGCGGAAAGCATCATGTCGAACGCCAAGGTGCACCAACGACTGTTCATGTCTCCGTTTGTGCCTGGCGGGTTGGTTCGGTACGACACGGATGTCAATGTTGACGTGAATACCGCAGCAGCGAATTCGACAGTTGTTGCAGAGGCCGGCCTCATGACGGCAGAGCAGGTGTGTAGGTTTGCAGTTGTTCCTGAGCTACGACTGTGGCAACCCAACCTTGGACTCGCTCTTGATGGTGTGCCGCATTTTGTTTTCTCCTTTCTCTGCGTGGCATAGATGGTGGAGGCCCTGGAAACTGCGCGCGCAGCGTTCAGCACATACCCCGCTGCATCCAAAGCCCCACTGTGTGACCTGGTCGCACTTGGCCTGCGATGCTTGGGCCAAGCGCAACCATCAAGTGGTGACTCTGTGGACGACGCCCCATCTCCCACCGCCCAAGGTGGCGGTGCCGAAACACCTCCCACATCCGAGAGCAAGCACGCCCCCGCGCTTGCTTCGGCTGTGGATGGGTCGTCCACTGATACAATCGACGGCGAAGCCCCTGTCGCCGGTGATGACAAGAGGCAAGAGCAAGAGACGCACGCCAGCAGCGCCGGAGGTGAGACAGAAGAGGAACCACTGCTCGAAACGGTGATGAAGCTGTACCGAGCCCAGTTCGAACGCTCCGGCATGCCCTCAACTGTACGTGCACGCCACAAGACGGCGTAGCAATGGTCACCACTTACGTATGCATTCGCGTGGCGTGTGATACACTGTGATGGCGACGTGTGCTGGGTGTTCGCACGGGGTGTGCTCCGCTTCTCCCTCCTGCAGGCTATCGACACTGCCCTGAAGTCGGTGCGCACATCCATGGCGTCCTTGCCGCCACAGGTGCTGGCTGCCACCGTAAAAACACTCAAGGCGTCCATGGGATGACGCGACACGTCACCATGGCGCATCGTGCGAAGCCATGCCGTCGCGGCATACGCCGTGCCATGAGCTTTAGACAAGACACGTCGCGCAAATTCAAATTCAAGAATAGATGTTGTGTTATCATGGACACGTCCCTACTTCTCTTTTCGTATTCTTGTTCCGACAAATCTTGACGCCGCTCGACGGCACACTGTTGCAGCCGCTGAACGTGCTTTACTTGGGCAACTGACTGTACATGCGCTCAATATGGTCCTGGTAGTGAGCGCGCAGCTTGTTGCGCACCAGCTTGAACGTGGGGGTCAGCAAGCCATTCTCGACGGCAAACGGCTCCTTGTCAATCGTCATTGCACGCGCGCGCTCGAACCCATGCAGCTGGCGACGCACGCGATCCATATCCAAGCAAGAATGAGTGCGCAGGATGTGCTCACGCCTGAGACTTCTTCCTGCCAACCGCCAAAACCTACCTTCGCTTCTGTTGCAACACGCTTCATCTCCTCCAGGATTGCCGCGTGAAGCTTCGGAGACGCAAAGGCATCACCCGACACCTGACACACGACAACGCGCACCAGCAACCAGAATGAACCACCATTGGGTAGCGTGAGGGCGGAGCGTGGCAAGGCAGAAACCCGCAGCACCTACGCGGTTGGACTTGGCCCAAGTCTCCACGACCTCTGGGTCAGGGACGATGATAGCCACAAGCTTCGACTTGAGGCTGTCGCCATAGACGAATGCCTGGGCCACCAAGGGGCTGCGACAGTAGATGTTCTCGATCTTCTCAGGCCTGAGATGAGCACACCGTCGACATCAATGTCACGCC
>Ga0213833_1002533_pt1 | contig 11771 bp, 10 predicted proteins | sample SWATP21_FD_160575 | JGI IMG/M metagenome (GOLD analysis project Ga0213833, IMG submission 160575) | Coastal seawater microbial communities from Marineland, Florida, United States - SWA TP2 #1 | ecosystem: Environmental > Aquatic > Marine > Coastal | place: USA: Florida | collected 2016-08-14
GTGGCCAAGGGGAGGGGGGGGGGGGGTGACGTGAAGACGACAGGCAGAACGGTTCGCATTTCAGGAAACCCACCATGAGTCGAACGAGCAGGCTGAAGCACACACACACACACACACACACACACGCACGCACGCACGCACGCACGCACACACACCCAACAAAGCGCGCGTGCACCCACACAGCAACTGAACACAACAATAAGACGCACTGTTTGGACAAGGCACCATGGCGCTTGGAGGCACCGAGCTGGCCGGGATCCACCAGAGCCTGGAACGTCCGGGTTTGCTGCGGCGGATCAAACTCCCGCTGGCTCGCCCCGCGGAGCAAGTGCGCCAAGCGACTGGAGCCGGAACGGCCGGCGGCGGCGGCCATCTTGACCGACTTCGTGGCGTGCAGCAGCGATTTCTTGCGACGCGCCACGCCCCGTGCCCCGATCCCAAGGTCTAACAGGCTGCCCTGGCGCTGCAGCACCGCAACGCGTGCCCCCCGCTTCCACCGGTCCACCGCCTTCTTTTCACTCGACCCGAACAGCTTGGTGGTGGTGGAGAAGGAGTCCACGATCGCGGTGACCAACGAGCTGCCGTTCTTCTTGGTCAGGGTCTTCCGCCACGCCGCGCCCTTGCCGGCAAACGTGCGACACATGTCCACGCTGCGCTCCACCCGGCGCACACCCTCCTCAGCGCCTCGCGCGGCGTGCTGGTACTCTTGCAGTGCCTGGGGCGACGCCAGGGCAACGAGCAGCGACTGGGCGCGCTGGTCGAGGGGAAGGCAGTCGAAGGTGGGCGTGGGCGTGATGTTGCGGGCGGCGTTGTTGGCGGCATCCACCGCGGCCATGGCCTCCGCAATCGCGTCCTTCGCGCGCTCGCCGTCCTTGTGCTGCAGCAGCTGCTGGTGGGTGCTTTGCAGATCCACCAAACGCTGAAAGGCGGTGCGCACGACCGTCCTGCTGCTCGCAAAGGACTGGGCCAGCTCCTTGGCGGTCGCTTGCGTCACGCGCATCGCCTGCACCTTGGACGCGAGCACATGCGGCACAATCCTGGCAACCGCGTTGGCCGCGTGGCCCACGGCCTTTTCAAAGGCCAACACCACCTCGCGCAGCTGCTTGGCTTTGTCGGCAAAGCTCTGCAGGACGCCAACGCCCCTCGCACTGGCGTCGGGGTGGTCACTGCCACCAGACACACGTGGTGAAGACGCCCCCGACACCGCCGTTGCTATCGACATTGCCGGGCTCGTGTCCACGTACGGTGGCGGACCATCGTGTGTGCCGGTGCCGGTGCCGTGGCCGTTGCCGTTGCCGTTGGTTCCGGCGCGCAAAGGTGTCATGGGGACGGTACCGCTCGACACAGCCGTCGACCTCGCGTCCACCACACCCCACTCGGCGGCAGGTGTGGCGGGTGTGGCAGGTGTGGCCGTGGTCAAGGAGCCGCTCAAAGGGGCGTGTGACAGCGCTGGGGTGGCGGACGACGACTTGGTCACAGCGGCGACGGCAGCCACGGCGTTAGCGGCGGCGGCGCTCGGTGAAACGGGGGCACTGGAGCGCAGGTGCTGCAGCTCCGGCCACTCGGTGAACGCGGAAGACGTGGTGCTGGGCCTGTTGTTGGGGGGCGTGCCACCGCCACGCGTGTGGGCAGCACTGTGGGCGCTCCGCGGACTCGTGTTGGGCGACGGAAAACGCTGCACTGCCAGTGCCGCCGTTGTTGACGTGGACGTGGACGTGGACGTGGACGTGGACGTGGACGTGGACGTGGACGTGGGCGCGGGGTGCGTGGTCGGTGCGGCGTGGGGCTTGCTAGGCGGCGTGTCCGTCATGGACACGGGTGGGGCCGCGGCGAATCGACCCCCCGGTGGTACGGCCGACTTGCGCTGATGCGGCGAGGACACGCCAAGCAGATCGGCCATGGACATGCCCTGGTTGCCGCCCATGGCCAAGGGGGATCGAGCCGTGGAACGGCGGGGCTGTGAACTCGCCGTGGAGGCTGCCTTTTCCCGAGCGGCCTGCGTGGTGTAGTACGACCGCAGAATTTGGAGCTGCCGCCGCGAGGAGGACTTTTTGAGGCGGTTCATGAGCTTGATGTGTTGCTCCACCACCCGATACGCGGTGCGAGTGGACAAGAACAAGTCACCACACCGTTCGAGTGCGTGCTTCGCACGTCGGTGCAGCTCTCGCGTCCGCTCCGTCGACCCAAATCTGAAACAACACCAAGAAAGACAACGAAAACGACGATCAACATCGAGTGGCAAGGCAAGCAGCCAGGAGGTTGAAAATATGGGCAGGCAGTACACACTATCCACATCCACATCCACATCCACATCCACATCCATCCACATCTGCCGCGATACGCACCGTTGGCACTCAAACGCCAGTGTTTGTACACACGCGCGTAGTTGAGCGTGCTGCTCGGTCGTACGCGTGCACTGATTGTGCAGGTGCACAATTTCCTTTCTCGCCTTGACCAGGGAAAAGGCGGCAGCGCAACTGCTCAGGCATCCTTCCGCATCCCTCACAAGCGCTTCCAAGCGCGACACTTCAGCCGACAAAGCGGCGCCAGGTCGTTGTGCGGCAGCCTTCTTGCTGGCTTGTGCGCACTTGGAGTCCTGTGCACCTACATGATCCAACGACTCTGCCACTTGCTCGAAGAGCTGGTGTCCACACATGCACGACACACGTGGGTTGCATGGTTGTTGTTCCAACAACAGTGTCTACGCATGGGGAACACACACACACATACACACGCGAGCGCACGCACACGCACACGTACGCGTACACGCACACACTCACCTTCATGGCATTGCCCCCCATGTTGCCTTTGGCCAGGAGCTGTGCTGCAAACTGCACAAACGAGGTGCGGCGCGCAGATCGATTCAGGTACCGCATCTTGTCGCTGACCTTCGTGGCCCGTTCACGAAGTGCCACCAGCTTCCCTTCATTGGCCTCCTGAAGCGCCCTGTCTGCTGCCCCTTGAGCGTCCTCGTCCGCGGAAGCAGAGGAAGAGGGACGGTGAATGACGACTTCATGCACGCTTCGTGCTGACGCCATGCGCTGCAGCATCGAGCGGTCGCGCCTCGCATGCATCTCCACGCTTGACATGGAGCGCCCAGGGGAAAGCTGCGAAGCGTTGTCCGTGCGCTGGGGCGAAGCCAAAGCAGGTGTGGCCTCCGACTCTGTTCTCACGTTGATGGCCGCACCACCACCTTGCACCCCCGACACACCGCCACCACCAATATCGCTGATGTCCCTGCTTTGCAACGTGCCCGTTCGCTTCGTCCCGTCCTTCCCAAAGAACACGCGTCGATGAAGCGCAGCATCTGCACCCGACGGTCGGGGCGTAGTTGTGCGCACGCCGGACGAGCCATGCGGCACGGCGCCGGGTCCACGTTTGCGAAGTGTGGCCGGCACCGCGGTCGCACCGCCGGCCGGAACCGAAACAGACTCCGCGGTCCCCGTCCCAACACCGCCACCGCCACCGCCACTTGTCGCGGCCGCTGCAGGTGGTGGTGGTCGTGGTGGTGGTGGTGTGGCTACCGGCGGGGATGGCACCGTGGATGTGGACGCTGCCGCACCCAACTCGCGCGAGCGCACGCGTTCCGACAGGCGCAGTGGACTGGGCTTCGACGGAACCGCGCTGCCTGCCTGCACCGTGGGTGCTGGTGCTGCGGAGGTCGTCGCCGACGCAGCCACGGGCGAGGCAGCGCTTTCGCCAGCTTGCATGGACGTGGGCGTCGACATGGGTATCGGTACTGCCATCGCCACGGGTTGGTTGTGGCTGGTGGCCACCGTGGTACGAGTGGTGCCCCTGGGTTCCGCCGTGTGGTGGCTCATCCCTTGCTCTGACAACGCGAGCGTCAAGTTGGGTTTGGACCGACGTTGTGGGCGGCGCGGTGACTGGGGGGGCTGTTGTGGCGGCTGGTGGGCGCGCTGGTGCTGGTGGGGTTGTTGTGGTGGTGGCTTGTCGTGTTGGGGCTGCTGGGGCTGCCGTTGCGGCGGCTGTTCCTCCCCGTGGGGGATGTGGGGGGCGTTCAGCTGTGTGAACGCACCACTGTCCTGCGTCGTCGTCTGGGTCTTCTGCGTCGCTGCTGCCACTGCCACCGCGGGTGCTGCCTCTACCGCTGCCGCGAGGCCAAGCGCGCCGGGAGCGTCATGCCACAGGCCGTCCGGCCGCGCCGCAGCAGCAGCTGCCAGCCTGGCGTCGTGCGAGCGAGATGTCGCGAGCAGCATGGTGGCGGAGCGGGGTTGGGGTGTGGCGGCCGGCAGGACCACCGACGGCGCGCCGTCCTCAGAGAACTGCCCCGAACGGGGACTGCCGCCGTTGGCAAAGGGGTTGCCCAGCAAACTGAAGCCGCCGTCCGACGAACCGCGGGTGATGGTGGTGCCGGAGGGGGAGGACAGCGGCTGTCCCGAGTCGCTGTCACCCACAGGCGACACCACCACCGATTCGCGATCGATCGCGACGACCATGCTGGACGGCGTGGCTGCCAAGGACCGTGCTGCCACGCCACCCGCGTTGACGCTGGCCTTGGGATAGGGCTGCGACCGGAACGACGACGGCGTGGACATGGGTGGCGACTCCACAGCCGCATTGAATGTGGTCAACCGCGTGAGGTGGGCCTTACTCAGGGCGATGCTGAGGGCTTGCACAGGTGGGGAGCTTCGGCTCGCAGCCACGCCGCCGCCGCCGCCGCCTGTGAAGTGGGACTGCCGGTGCACGTGGCTGGTGGTCGAGCCGCGTGACACGCGTTCGCGTTGGCCGTCGGACGGTTTCGAGTGCACCGACGTGGCCACGGACGTTACCGTCGCCGACGAGCCAGCGGAGAGGGACGTCATGTCGCTGCCAACGGAGTTTGACACCGTGACTCGCACCGGGGCAGCTTGGGCGTACGCCGCACCCGGTGGTGCGTCCTGCCTCGGGGAAGCTCGCGCCACGTACTCCGGGTATCTCATGGACTCCGCATGGCGTGCAACAGGCGCGTCGCCACGCTCATCGGCAATGGGAAGGGGCGGGTACGGGGATCCCCTTGCCACCCTCCTCGCCGCCTCTGCTGACGGCTGTGCCTCAAACCGTGGCGATTGGCGCGCGTATGGGTTCCGGCGCACACGCGATGCCGCATGCACGTGGTGTCTGGGTGACAGTGCCGGGCTTGACGAAGCAGACGTATCTGTGCCGCCGCCGCCGCCGCCCCCGCCGTAATAAAAGGCAGCGTCGTGGTACCCGTGATGCCGTAGCTGTGCTTGATGAGGATGCGGTGCACCGTGGCGCCCACGCGAAAGTGAGCGGGGGCTCGTGCCTCCAGAAGCGGGCCCCACGTGGTTAGACTGACTAGACTGGTGGGGCTGGACGGAGTAGCTGGGGTGGTGGGCAACGTCCACATCCGCAGCGGCCCCAACATCACGGCCCACTTGACTTGCGGGCCGCACCACATCTTGCTTGTCTCCGCCTGTGCCTTGCCGAGACATGTTTCCGAGGGGGGATGGGGGTGCTGGCTGCCGTGAGGGAGCACCTCGATGCACCTTCACTCCATCCACTCCTCCGCCTTGCGCTGGGGGCCCCGCTTCTCCTGCAACACCACTGGTGGTGGTGGTGGGGGTGTTGCCACCGCGGTACCTCCGTGTTGCGTCCCCACCCTGTCGGTGAGGCACACCACCGCCTCGGCTGTGGTGATAGCCATGCCCATGGCTGTGACCATGGTTGTGCCCATGCCCACGGCTGTGCCCACCCCCGCGACCAGGTGAGTGGCGGGGATAACGGTGGTACTGCTGACCGTGACGCGCATGATGATGGGCATGGTGAGCATGATGAGTGTGCTCCCTTGGCGCTGAGTCGGCCCAAATGTCCTCCACATTCTGGCCACGCGGCGACGCCACACGCAAACGACGATAGCCAAGGTCCAGCTCTGGCTGGCGCCGGTTGATGTGTATGTCGCTGCGAGTGTGCATGTGGCCAAGGATGGTGCGAAGCTGCTCGTCCACCCGCTGCGCCACTGTCGCCACGCGTTGATCACTGTGTGCCAACCGCGCACAGTCAGTCACAGGAACACTCACGTCAAACACAAGGCGGAGATATGCATAGCACGAGCACACACACCACACACACACACACACACAACCCTACGAACGCGCGGGAGGCTTGCCAGGTCCAGTTCTCGGAGCCATGCAAGCGACACGTGCACGGTTCACGGTACACGTGTGCTCCTTCTTCATGCCGACTCCGCTCCGTTTGCCAACCGTACCTGTGCTCCGACCACTGTGACACAAGCTGCATGCCCAGGAGTTGCAATCGGCGACTTCCTTGCCCCTGTTCTCGTCTCAGTCGTCGTGGTGAAACGAAACATGTACGCGTCACAAGTTAGGTTCAAGGACAGATCTCGGACGCCACGAGCCGTCCGGACGCACCAGCCGAGCAGGCAAATGAGAAAAGCTGTGGGGCTTGCGTTCCTGAGACAGAGCCCGAGCAACTTGGACGTTCTTCAAGTGAATCGCGTGTGCAGTGGACGCTGTGTGCAACACCTTCCTTCCCTGCGAGTGGGCTGCAAGACCCGGTGACGCAGAATGTGGAGAGCGCTGGGAAACTGTCGAACTCGGCATGGAACCACCAACGTCGCGGCTGCTGGCTGATGCACCAGCTGCCACCAGCGTGACACGGCGAGAGTGTGAAGAAGACATAGCCGACCGAGGGGTGGACGCAAAGGGGTTCTTTGTGCGTGGCGTCCGCGCCTTGCTTCTCCCAGGCGAAAGGGTGGAAGCTGGATGCAGCCGGGCAGGCGACGACGCACCAGGAGGTGCCTGCAGTGAAGACATCACCACAAACCCCTCAGTATGTGGAAACAGCTTGCTTCTTCTGGTGATCGTGTCGCATTGTCACCACCGTGGTTTCTTCGAGAGTATCAGCAGCAACGCCCAGCACGAAGCCGTGGTGTGTGCTGCGTGGCGTTCGCAAACACACCCGTCAAAGCCACGATGTGATTGATTGATTTCGGCTTATGCACGTCACGTCAACTTTGCACAGATACGCAAGCTGCTGCCTGCGTCATGACCAACCCCAGCACCCATTAAGTGCTGCCACGTTGCGTGGCTACGATGGAGATGGGGCAGGCTGCGAATCTGGAGTCGGGGGGTACGTGACAGGATACACGCACTGGAGTGATGGCGTTGCCTTGGCGCGGCGGGATGCCGAATCGACTGACGCTGTGTGATGGTGTGGGCGTGGGCGTGCCTGTGTTTGTTGTGTCTGTGGCTGGCCTTGCTGGCAGACGCCCCGACTGCCTTGGCGTCCACTCTACACGCAACCGCGGAACAAGCGGAACGCATGCTTCGTGTTGCGCAAGCCACGCGCGTGCGCATCACGGCTCTTGAAAATGCGATGATGCGACTCGGGCAGCAGCAGCAGCAGCTTCAGCAGCGCCAACAACAGCAAGCCGCTGAAGCTCCAGAAGACGCTGGTGAATTTGTAGATGGTGACTCGGGAGTGGATCCAGACACAGCTGGGAAGGATGGCGTTTCGAAGAAATCCAGGATGTCATGTTGTACAGAGGTGCGTGCGCATGCGCTCTGTACTGCTGTCTCTCCCCACCTGACTGGACCGCCGTATGCTCCCAGACCGCCATCACGGCTGCCCTCTTCGTCGGCGCGTTGATTGCAGGTGCTGCGAACGCGGTAATCACGAGGATGGAAGGTGCACAGCTCCGCATTGGGGACCTTCAACCCGTGGCATGGGTGCTTCTGGGCTTCTTTTTCGGGGCTTTCCTGATGCGCCTCTGCCGCCAACCACGCACTGTCACTGTGGTGGCACCGGTTCCTCCAGCCCCAGCCCCCCCAGCGGTCGAGATCGCTGGTGGAGCCGATGCCGACAAGCCTGGGAACTTTGAGCTGGAGGAGTGGCTCCAGGCTGTTGCTGTGCACCACCGGACGCTTCACGCGCCGGAGCCTGGACATCCGGCACGCACGCCACCCTCCTCCATGTGGCGTCACACCCCGGCTACACCCGCATCAACTGTCCCGCCGGTATCCGCCCGGGTCAATGACACCTCTAGCGCCACCGTATCCACCCCTGTGGATGGAAACAGAGTGGGGCGTGGTCCGGAAGCGAGTGCCGCGGGCGTTGCTGGTGAAGGCGTAGGTGCGGGTGCAGGTGCAGGTGCAGGTGCAGGTGCAGGTGCAGGTGCAGGTGCAGGTGCGGGTGCTGGTATTGGTACAACCTCGAATGTGGGTGCTGCAACCGGTGCCAGTGCTGCTCTTGGTGCCACAGGTGACAAAGAGGCTGTATTCATGGAGTTTGATGACTTGTCATCAAACGGCCACTTTGACGAGGCGCTGGAGGCAATTCGTGCTTTGCAGCCACAACACGAGCAGTCTGCTGAGGTGCGTGTGTGTGCGTATCGGTATGTATGTCGATTGTCCCTTCATGGTAACCCCCCAAGTTGCGCAGTGGAAATACCGCATGGCCAAGGCCCTCTACAACGTAGCCAATCGCTTGCCGAAGGAACATGCTAAACACCAAACGCTCATGACAGATGCTGCGAATCTTGCGGAGGCGGCTGTAGCAACGGACGAGACGTCCGTTCGGAGTCATCAGTGGTGCGTCGACCCTATGTGTCCTGCAGTTCATACCGCCCCCATAACCTTTCTGTGTTGCGCGCTGGTTGTACTTCACACCCCATTGCTGTCGTGTCAGGTTGGCCATTATTCTGAGCGCCGTGGGGGATTTCGCTGGCACCAAGGTCCGATTGACGAACGCTCACCGATACAAAAAACACACGCTGCGCGCTCTCGAACTTGCGCCGGAGGACACCACGCTGCACCACATGATGGGGCGATTTTGCTTTGAGGTTGCAGGTGGGTTGTGTGCGGGATGTGTGTGTGTGTCTTTGTGGAGCACTCCACCAACCACGTGGGTCTGGCGCAGGCATCTCATGGTCAACGCGAATGATGGCTAAGGCGCTTGGTTCCGTGCCCGAGGCATCGTTTCAGGACGCGTTGTACCACTTCGAAGAAGCAGACCGCCTGAATGTGCGTGTGTTGTCTCCATGTTGTCGGTTGTCACCGTGCTGTCGCTCCGCACGTGCGTTTTTGGTCACTCTGCTGTTGCTCTGCTCGTGGTGTTTTCGACGCAGGACGCGTGGATCATGAACATCCTGTGGCTTGGACGTGCGTATCTGAAAGTGGGCAAACAAGCGAAGGCCAAAACTGCGTTTCAAAGAGCGTCGCGTTTGCCTGTTGTTACCGCGGAAGACAAACTGAATGCGAAAAGGGTGGCAGCAGAGCTGGCCAAATGCTAAGTAGCAATTCGTAGCTCTCCGATCTTAGATTTCGCACCGCAACACATAAAGAAAACCATGACCAACATCGGACCAACCCACGAACAAAACAATGTGCAACGCGAGCACACAAACAAACAAGGGTGCTCGGTGGCGGGGAGTGGTGCAGACGGTCATAAATAGGCGCGTGGTGGCTCGAAAGCAATGCTCGGAAACACCCCAACAAGGTGGGAACATCAAGAACATCAAATCGACCTTGTGCTGGTGTCTCGTTTCTCATGGCGAGACAGCATGTGCGCCTCGGGAGACGGTCCAGCCACACGACCGCCGCCCCGACTTTGGCTCTGCCAAGCTGACACAGCAGTGGAAGAAGGCCCTGCCTCGCAGTCAGAGGCAGTGGCTGCACGCGACTGCGGTTGTGGCTGTCGGGCGGCAACGTGAGGAGCCAGAGGCGCGGAGTGCGGGTGGTCTGCAAGGATGGAGGCTATCAACATGCGCATGTGATGCACATCACTGGACGTGGCAGACCGGGGCGACTGCGGATGAAACCCCCCAAGGTTGCTCGAAAAGGTGTCCGGGCTGCTTTCATGACCTTGGTGCAACGGCCCACCCCGCGATGATCGTGCAAGAACCGGCTCCAGCCAATCATCTGCAGAGCGAGGAGCGGCGTTGCCGCCGGCCCCGTGTCCGCGTGAGCCGGCGGCATGTGTGCTGAACCAGTGGAACGCAGAGTGGGGTGCCTCTTCGCCCAACAGGGTCTCCCACGTGTTGAGCGGTCCAGTGGCCTGCACTGCGGCACGTGTGCCAAACAGAAACGCGTCGCCAGTGGAGGAAGGCACGGTCGGGGAGGTCGGCAAGTCGGGATCGACGGAGGAGGAGGATGTCACCCTCAGGCTGGGGCGCGTGCTGCCGGTGGCGCCGCCGGTCGTGGAGCCGTGCGAAGACAACGTTGCCGCCCGCAGACACGACACTCGCGGCGAGACAGCCGGCACAGCCACGGTCGGTGGTTTGCTGGCTGTGTTGTTGTCTGTCGGGGCGGCACGGGCATGGCCTGGCGCGGCGGCCGGCTCACCCGCGGCAGGCCATCGAGATCGAAACATGAACCCGTCTTCGTTGTGGTCACCGCAGCTGCCTGTCCGCTGACGGTGTGCACCACCAGCCGGTGGTGCCACAGCAGATGCTCGATGGTCGCTTGTCACACTGCTTCGAGGTGAGGCTTGCCACATTGTAGCCGAGATCCATGGGCGCTGTTGCGTGTTTGCCGATGCACTACGCCTTTCTGCCGGCAATGGGAGGGCGTTCGGGTGGCTTGCGTGGCTTGGGGATACACCACCCGGCAGCAGATCCGGAATGGAGGCGTTGGATGATGATCCGGTGGAATCCAACCGCTCTGTGACTACATCAAGACCCGACTCGCCAGCAGCCTCCATACCGCCGCCAACACCGTGGTCCAGCGCAACCGGGGGCACTGACACGATGCTTGCCGTAACACTGCTCGTGGCGCTTCGATTCAGTCCGTCGTAGCTGCTCGTGGCGCTGCGATTGAGTCCCAACTTGGAGGCGTCACCGGCGCTGGAGTAGCTGCGCCTGTGCTCCGTGCCGACGGAAGCACGAGGCCCACGCCGCACCATGTCCACGTCCCAGGCGATGCTCCCACTTGACACGCCGACAACATGGAGAAAGGCCCCCAGGCTGCTGGAACTTCGGCGGCGGGCGTGGCGATTTGCGGTGTCCGATGTCGGCAGAGAGAAACTCGGCACGCACGCAGCTGTGCGGGTGCTCGCTGTGGTGCTGCTGCCGGCGCTGCTGCACGGCACCACACTTGACGCTGTTCTTGTCGCGCTCAGTTTAGTGTTGGAGGGCCGCGTGGGTGGCTGCTCGTTCCGAGGTGCCATGGGAGCCGCAACACCGCCGCGTGTGTGTGTGGTAGGGTTGCCACGCGACGACTGCACCACATGGAGGCTTTCCATACTGACAACCTTGGGGGCCGGGGAACTGGCACTTGGGCGCGCGGCAGAAGGAGCGGCAGGGTCATCTTCACCCAGTGGCTTGGAGGAGCCCGGCACTACAATGGGCCGCACTGCACCTTGTGACGACTGCTGACAACCCATCAGCCTGGCGCACTCGCAAAGGCGCTCACACTGTTCTGGGCCCTTCACCAGCGACCATAGTGAACCACGCGGGTGCTTGAAGCAGGAAACTTGCTACCGGGCACCACGGAAGGGGTGTAGGGGGTGAAATGCAGCCAGGACGGGCGGGGAGTACGGTTGTGACACGTCGCAAACCCTGAAGCGCAAAGATTTCGAGCGTGCGTCCTTGGAGGGTTCTGTGGCAAACTTCACACGGCCCTGCAGCAGTTTCCGTTGGCAAAATGATTGATTGGTTGCTCGGGGGTTGCCCATTTCGGCGGTTTCGGACGCCCCAGGTCCAGGGCCAGCTCTGTGCCAAAGTGCGCCTGGAGAACACAGATATGGCTCTGGGCTGATGCAGCTGATGTTAAACCAATGGTGTGTCAGTGCAG
>Ga0213833_1002534_pt1 | contig 11761 bp, 7 predicted proteins | sample SWATP21_FD_160575 | JGI IMG/M metagenome (GOLD analysis project Ga0213833, IMG submission 160575) | Coastal seawater microbial communities from Marineland, Florida, United States - SWA TP2 #1 | ecosystem: Environmental > Aquatic > Marine > Coastal | place: USA: Florida | collected 2016-08-14
TGTCCATTCCAGTAGACCTTCTCTCATCGCTTTAAACCATTCTATCAGATATCGTTGTGTGTTGTTCGTCTCTTTATTAGCCTATATCCAGGTGCCAACAAAAACGTTGGGGCTATCTACAAAAAAAAATGAAAAAATCTGTAAGTGTTTTGTTTTTATCAATAAAAAAATGTGGGAAAGCCACTGCTCGTCATCTTTCGGACGTATCATTTTTGCAACACGGTGTGCGATGGATTGCTATTGTATCTTTCCCAAAAGCTTTTACTCTGAGAGTGTGCTTTGGAAATATTCATATTTTCGTATTCATCTTTGATGGATGTTGTGTGGGTGTGGCGCTGTGCTGAAAAATCCATCTGTGATAAAAAGAGGGGACCCAGCTGAGCAGAGCCATACCAACAGTATCCTGCCCAGTTTTTTGATAAAGTTCGATAAAATCGTACAGGGATGCCTTAGACTTATGAAGAAAAAAAGACCACTCACTCCAACGCTCCGAAAGACGCTTCAGCGTGCCCAAGAACAGATGGAAGAAATAGGGTTAACCTTCCGCGATACAGTCGGGCACAGACCAAACAAGCAGTTTGTTCTTAGAGAAAAAGAATCGACCTTGCCAGCTCTGGCTTTGCGAGATGGAAAGACAAGAAGGATACCAGAGTTTGAGTTGGGTCCTTTGATAGCAAAGGGTGGGATGGGTCGTGTGTGTGCAGCCAAGCAGCTCCCTTTACAACGGGATGTGGTGATCAAGATGTTGCGGGAGGACAAGCGCACCCCTGCGATGAAGGCGCTTCTGTTGCAAGAAGCTTATCTGACTGGTTACCTGGAGCATCCCAATATCATCCCTGTGTACCAATTGGGCAAAGATGAAGAAGATGAGCCCATGCTGGTGATGAAGCAGATCGATGGTGTCCCTTGGAGTCAATTGTTGACGCGAAGGAAAAAGGAGCCTGACTCGCTTCCTGAAGAGCAGCTTTCTTTAGAATGGCATATCCGCATCCTGCTTCAGGTGTGTCATGCGGTGGAGTACGCGCATAGCAAGGGTATTGTGCATCGAGATCTCAAACCTGGCAATGTGATGATCGGTGAATTTGGTGAAGTTTATGTCCTGGATTGGGGGATCGCAGCCAGTTTGCGAGAAGAGCACGCAGGTCACTTGCCTCTCATGAAGGACACCAATGACTTTATGGGAACGCCTGCATACTCTGCACCTGAGATGTTGATGGTAGAGATAGACAAGATCGATGAACGAACGGATGTGTATCTCTTGGGTGCCATTTTGTTCCACTTGTTGACAGGCCAGGCACCTCATCATGGCAAGAGTGTTGTAGAGTTGGCAGATAGATTGACTCAATGGGAGCCCTTCCAGTTTTCACAAGATGTGGCGACAGAACTTGCTGTCTTGTGCAATCTTTCTATGAGCGATGAGCGTCATGTTCGCCCAGAAAGTGTTCGTGAGTTCCGTCTGGTATTGGAGACTTTTTTGGCCAACAGCGCTTCCCATAAGCTTATGATCGAAGCCAAGAGCATGTTCCAGCAGCTGAAAGAGCACTTAGACAGAGTGTTAGGCGATGAAAAGAGTTCTTCTTTGGTTCCACCATCAAGTGACGAAGATAAAGAGATCTATAGTTTGTTTTGGCGGTGTCACTTTGGATTTTCTCAGGCTTTACAGATCTCTGCCCAAAACAAGCAGGCCCGCAAAGGACTACAGAGTCTTTTAGAGGCTATGGTGGATTACGAGTTGCACCGGGGGGATGTACAGGCCACAGCAGCATTGCTCACCGAATTACCAAGGCCCAACCGGATGTTAGAACAGCGTTTGGAACTCCTCAAAGAAGAGCAGAGCAAGAAGGCCCAAAACATTCGAGAATTGGAAGAATTCAAGTACGAATCTCGCATGGATATTGGTCGCTCCGATCGTCAAGCGGGGGTCTTTATCTTGGGGCTTTCATTTGGTCTTTTTGGGATCTTGATCTATTTTTTAATCGACTTCAAATATTACGAACCTGAGCATCTGGGATTTTTTGCGAGCCATCTTGGTTTTGTCTTTGTTCTCTTGGTGATGGCCTTTGTCTGGCGGGCTTCTTTGTTTAAAAATCGTGCCAACCGTCAGTTCATCAGCATGGTTTTGTTTCTGGGTTTGACCTTTTTACTCTTTAGGGGCATCTTCATTTACATGGAAGTGTCCATCGCTGTGGCTTGTGTGATGGATGGGATGTTGATGTTTATCCTCATGGGCTTTCTCACGATCACACATGATATCCGGTTTGGTGTGGGAGCCACATGTTATTTGCTCGTCTGTATCTTGACCATGTTCAAGCCCAAATTTTATTACTTTGCATTGGGTTTAGCACATTTTGTCACAGCACCTTCCATTGCCTGGTTTTGGCGTTCATACAAGCTGGAAAACCAGAAAGCACGCTCTTCATAAACCACCGAATTATCAGATTGGAGATGAAAAAGTGATTCGGCCTTTGGGCGAAGAGGGTCTCCAAACAGAACAATACTGTGTGGGATGTGTATTAGCTCTGCAGAAGCCATTTGCTTTTATAGAAAGCGACTTTTGCCAGAGAGTGGTTTGGGGCATAACCCACTTACAAAAAATAGATATCAGTTGTTTTCTTAAGAAAAAAGTATTTGGATGGTAAAAACAATGTATCGTGTTGTTGCCCTTGACTTTTGGTGTGTTTTGGGCTTAACGTAGCCTACGTTTTCCCCAACCTTGGGGGAATATGAACCCCAGAGTACTTTGCAAGTTGGTTGAGCCAAACAACCCAACAATGAGGACAAGCCGATGTTACAGAAAATAGACGAAGATTTGTGGCACAGCGAAGGTCATGTGAATTTGCCCGCTGGTATACAGTTGCCTTGTCGTATGGTTGTGATTCGGCTCAAAAGTGGTCGCTTGTGGTTACACTCACCTATCAAGATCAATGACACTTTGGTTCAAGAAGTCGCCGATTTGGGTCGTGTAGGGCACATCGTTGCGCCCAATTGCTTTCATCATCTTTTTGTCGGAAGGTGGATGGAAAGATTTCCAGATGCCAAAACATACGGGGCAATGGGTCTGGACAGGAAGAGAAAAGACCTTTCTTTTTCCCAAACTTTAGATGAGCGCACGCCTGAGGCGTGGAGCGATGAGATGTCGCAGGCTTTTATTGATGGGATTCCTGCACTCAATGAATTTGTCTTTTTGCACCGAGCTTCTAAAACGCTCATTGTGACGGATCTACTTTTCAATGTTCACCAGGCAAACAACAAAGCCAGCGAGTTGTTTTTGCGTTATGTGAGCGGTGCATTTCGCAAACCTGCTCAAAGCCGTCTTGTGAAACTCGCTACGAGAAACCGCAAGGCAATGAAGCAATGTGTCCAAAAAGTGCTGTCTTGGGATTTCGAGCGCATTGTGATGGCTCACGGAGAGATCATTGAGTCGAATGGTCCAGCCATTTTGCGAGATGCGTTATCTTCTGTTCTTCGATAAATTTGTATCTTTTGGAGCGAAATTTTTTCTATCGTCTGATTTTTACTTCGTCGTTTATGGTACGCAGAATATGTCTTCGATAAATACTCACAAGCAAAATCATCCAAATACACCCAAAGAGCGTAAGTTGACCGTATGGAGATACTTGTTGTTCTGTGGGATCCTTGTGTTGTTTGGAAGTTGTGATTTGGTTTGGAAACCCCCCGAAGTCCGTACGAAAGAAGGGGTTTGTAGCCCTTGGAGTCAAAAAGGTTTGGTGCGTATCCTTGCCGCCAAAAATATCACGCAAGTTATGGGTTGCCTGGTGGTTTCTGGAACGGGAGCTTCATCTTCTCCCGCTCTGCTTACCTCCAATGGAGAGCTTCGAGGCTGGAATGGGAGTTCCTTTACTGCAGCCAGTCCCCTCAAAGTTGCTCAAGTGGATGCTGCTTCTGGAAACAAGTACTCCTTTTACTTTTACGTGCCGAAGGAACAGTCTATCCCTGTATCTACTCTACAAAATGGTCTTTGCAAGGATGTGTTAGAAGGTAGAGCATACACGTGTTTGCTCGATAAAGATAAACCCTGTTTGTTTGCCATTCATTTTCGCCCTCAGAGCCAGGGAGAGGTCAGTGCAGCACCCCTCTCCAGCCCTGCGGAATTGGACAAAGTGGATGGTGCGTTTTGTCGTTTGGTGTTCCCTCATGGGTTGACCCCCGAGCCTGTCAAACCCGGCGAAGAACCCAATATCCCGGACGCCAGCACACCGGAAGAAAAAACGCCAGAACCTGCAACTGAAAAACCTGTGGTTGAAGAGTCTGTGGCTGAAGCGCCACCCACCGAAAAACCTGTGACGGAACTTTCACCAGAAGAGCCTCCCGATGTGAAGGTCTCTCTTCCCAAGTTGACCAATGTGCCCGGGGCTTGTCCTTGTACTGCTCCCACCATGTCTGCTCGAACCAGGCCCACTTTTCCGCCCCTTTCACAGCAAGGTTTTGGTCTTGTGGCCATCAGTGATGACGGTACGTTTATGGTGACTGCTGTCAAAAATATTGGTCCTGCTGGGGGCTCAAAAGATATCTGGTTGTTTAAGTGGGATGGAAGCAAGAAGACCTTTATCTACACAAAAAAGACCTTCACCATGTCCTTTAACATTTATCGAATTCGTTTTTCTAAGCACAACAATCACATGGCGATCTTGGGCAATGATTTCATTGAGATTTGGGATATGGACAAAACGTATGCTGCTCAAGATGGCAAGCCTGTGAGGATCAATGTTATCAAACAGAAGCGTCCCTCTTTTAGGCACTCAGATGTTCGCTTTTTTGATGCCAAGACGCTTTTGGTGGGTTACTACAGTCAAAGCCAATCTGGATGGCTTCATTTGTGGAATTACTCAGAGAAAGAGGTAAAAACGATTGATTCCATCCAGAGTCAGTCAGCACAAAGATTGTCTTTAGAGCAAACCCAAAAATACTTGTTTGTGGGTGGGCATGGACTTAATAAAAGTGCTGTGGATGTGGCTGCTTTGCAGATCTTTGAAATCACCAAACCACCTAAGCAAGGCGCTATGAAATTGGTCAAGACAATGTTTCTCAAGCAAAGAGGGGCGTCTGCATTTGCTGTTGTCAGTCCTACCAATGAATATGTAGCTATTGGTACCATTCCACAGTTGGGCTGGTATCGAGGAGATGTTGTTGGACCACCAGGTGGTGAGCCCGGTTGGTTGGGAATCTTGCCAGCTCAGCCTATCGGTCAAGTCCAGTATATTACCGAAAAGACCATTTCGAACGGAGCAGTCCATGTTGGAGCCACCAATGACATTATATTCACCAAAGGCGGTCAATACATACTCTCTTTAGGATTGGGAGATCCCAAAAAATTTGGTGCTGAAGGACTCCTTCATGCCTGGCAATACCAAAAGGGCTCCTCCACACAGCCTTTTAAGCATTTCAAAGAAGTGAAAGCTGTAACACCTGCTTATCGCCTGGCTATCCGGGAGGGTTGTGAATCCGTTTACCAGGTGTCTTCTGGACCAAGCGCAATGGGGGTTTGGGATATCTGTGGCCCTTGATTTTGTCGAGCCATTCAGGGAGGGCATATCAAGATTCGATAAAACGTGAGGTACGTGTATTGAGATAAAGGGTTGTCCTCTATCTCTTTCTTCTGAATTGTTCGGAAACCAATTTTCGGGCAGGATTCACATCTTGATTGCTACCATCATCTACCTTATACCAACCGCAACCATCGTCTGTGCAACAGTACATTGGGCCACTCGCACTACAGGTTGCACAGCATGCAGAGCCACTCTCCGTACAACAAAATGGACAACCGTCGAGTGTCCCACACCAGGGTTTTGTTCTTGTTCCCTGCGTTAAGTTTTTCTTAAAAGTCTTCTCAAGCCCCGTCTCTATCGATGTGAACTCCAAATGTTGAGCCACTTTTCCCGTGTCATTGGCATGCTTGGGCTCTTGAGGAGAGCTGCAAGCAGTGATGAAAAGAAACAAAAGCAGAAAGAAATTGGAAATAATACTCTTTGGTGACATAGCTAACTCCCAATGTGTATGTTTGAGTACCACGAATGAAAAAGCGAGTTCTGGTTCCGCTCTATTTATGCCTACAAATGGGAAAACCTTAAGTGGGACAAATTTTTTGAAAATTGTTTAAATATTTAAAATAATAGTTAAATTTCTGAAAAAACTCAGAGGCCCTTTTGGGAACGAGCCATTTGGTAAACACAAATGCCATTGTATCTGGGAGAGGTAGGCAGCACACCCGTTTCAGATATAAGAGGTGTTTGGAAGAACTGTGCCCTTGATTTTTTTGATCCATCGGTAGAACATGTTTATAGATTCGTTCAAATCAAAGGGAGGTTCATATGCGTGTTGGAGGATGGCTGCTCTTGTTGCTGGCCACTATGAGCTTTGGAGGGCAAACTTGGGCAGGAAGTATGGTCCAACGTTATGCCCAGTTGGTGTCCAGCAAAGATCCTTATATTGGAAAAAACAATGAAAAAGCAGCCCTCGCATGGGGAGCAAGCTACCAATTGCTGTCTTATGTGGTGATGTTCGAAACCACAGGACAAGTGCGCTATTTGGATAGAGCCGTTCGTGCCATCGATGCTATCCTTTCGCAGCGTGATGACCGGCGCAAAGTCAAAGATTACCGAGGCATCAGTACTGCCTGTTGGCGAAATTTACACTACCAACCCAAACAAGAACCTTACTGTTATGTCGTACATAGCGGGATGTTAACATATCCCATGGCTCGACTTTGCGAGGCTTTACAACGCTACAGCACTTTTGCAAACCAAAAGGCGTACGATGGTAAACTCTACAAGCAAAAATCAGCAGATTACATCGCTCGCATCCGAGAAACCATCAAGGCACACGCCGACCAATGGCGAACAAAAGGGAGCAGTCAGGGCTATTATATTTTCCGAAACGTCAAGTTTATGCGCTTTGCTGGTAAAGCCATGCCTTTGAACCAACAAAATGCTTTGGGACGCACTTTGGCCGTGTTGGCTCGTGTGACCAAGAATGCCAATACGCGTTCGCAAGCAGCTAAGCTGTGTACATATTTTAAGGCATATCTGAAGAAACAAGGGAATGCGTATGTTTGGAATTATTGGCCGACAACTTATCGCTCTCCTGGTGAAGATATCTCCCATGCAGCCATCAATGCGAGCTTTGCAGTTGAGTGCGCAAAGACAAAAGCCGCTTTTTCCCAGGCTGATCTGGTGGCCATTGCACATACACTTTTCGACCTGGTGTACAGAGAAGCCCGCCACTGGGCTGGTTTTGTTGCAGGAGGAGCACATCACGCCAAGTATGCACCTCAGATAGGACGCTGGCTCCAATTGGCCGAAGCCTGGCCTGTGATATACGGCCCCATACGCACCTTTTATGCATTGCACTATGGCAAGATCACATCTGCTTCCAGTACCATTTTGTTGGCTCATGCATATCTTGCTGCCTATGAACCAACGCATATCCACCATGATTTCTACAAAGTAGACTGGTTGGACCGAACAGACCACAAGCAAGCCACAGCGTATGGAGCCAATCTGATAGCAAAGCCCTTAGATCCAAAAAAGCCAGCTTTGATCCGTCTGCGTTACGCTTCTTATGGTGCGCTGACCTTGCAACAATGGGATGGAAAGAAGTACCACGATATCCAAAAGTTCCCAAATACCGCCGGAAAGATCCGCGAAGAGTGGTTTGTCTACGATCCCAAGATCTGGCATGCCTATTACAGAGGGCATGCGCTTTTCCAATTCAAAGATGCTCGCTTTGTCAAAGGGAAGGGCGTCAAAGTTTGGAAGCAAAAACCCATTCAACACCCAGAGTCCAATCCAGAACCCAGGCCAGAACCCAGGCCTGAACCTCTCCCAGAGCCAAGACCTGAGCCTTTGCCTGAACGAACACCCGAGGTTGTAGCTGAGCCAACACCGGAAGAGATGCCTTTAGAAAAGATACCCGAAGAGACCACGGTAGAAAAGGGTTCTGAACTTCCGGAAGTCGTTATCGAATCTGCCCCCGAAGAAGAGCCTCTTGTGGATGGAGGGAATTCTGACGAAGCGCCCCAGCAGCCCGAAAAGACATATGTGATGGACGTGAGAGAAAAGGACGTTCCTGAAGAAGCTGGCTCTGTCGACACCCATGCCGAAGCCAATGCACATCCTGAGCCTGTCTATCCAGAAAAAGCAGAAGAAGCGACTCCCTCGGATTCTACAGGACGCTACGCTCCACCCAAACCTGTCGATAAAGGGTGCGATTGCCAGAGTCTCCCGATAGGTTCTTCGGTGCCTTTTTGGTTATTGATGGCATTGTGGTTTTTGATGTGGCGAAAGCGCTTTCTCTCTAGAAAGACCCATACACCGTAAAGAAAGATCCATACACCAAGTCAACATCAATCTCTTGCTATTAGCTCAAAACGGGCTTTGAAGTGCCGTAAGGTTTTGTCTCTGCCATAAGTCGGTACAGCTTTCGGGATACTGTCTCTTCGTTCGTACAAACCTTTGATGCAATCCGCGACATAACACAGATCTTGGGCTTCGTACTTGTTCCTGGGCACAGCTGCTCTGACAAAATTGTGTTGTGGAAAGGTTTCATCGCCTGTCTTGGGGTCATAGGTTCCAAAAGCGAAAGCGCCCAATTCACAAAGGCGCACACCTTTGAGCAAAAGTAGACCCACAAGGGCGATCCCACCGAAGTCTTTGCGTTCCATGCTGGTGTCTTGAAAGAACTTGTCTGTATCGATGTAGATGGCGTGTCCTCCCGAAGGCTCCATAATCGGGATACCCAGGTATCGCAGGTAATTACCAAAGGCTTTTACCTGGTTGATACGTCCTTGAAGATATTCCTCTTGGACAACGGTTTGAAGTCCAGTACACAGGGTCATAATGTCCCTTCCTGTGAGGCCACCGTATGTTGGATGACCTTCCACCAGGATCTGGTGATCCCTTAGATTTTCGAGGATGTCAGGATAACGCTTTGTGATAGGAGAATCCTTTCGAATGGCCAAAGCACCCCCCATGTTGGCCAAACCGTCCTTTTTAAAAGAAATGGTAAAACCATCACACAAAGAAAATTCTTCTTTGACGATGTCTTCGATAGAACGGTGTTTGTAGCCTTCTTCTCTTTGCTTGATGAACCAGGCATTTTCTGCAAATCGACAAGCGTCTAAGAAGAATGGGAGCTGGTACTTGTTGCAAAGCTCTCGGGTGGCTTTGAGGTTGGCCATAGAGACGGGTTGTCCACCACCTGTATTGTTGGTGATGGTGGAGATAACCAGGGGGACGCGGCTATGATACGTTTCCAGAAGTGCTTCAAGAGCCTCTAGATTGATATTGCCTTTAAAAGGGTAGCTGGGATCGTCTGTATGCCGTGTGTCTATGAGATCTCGAGCATCGATGCGGTTGGCCTCGGCATTGGCTCGGGTGGTGTCGAAGAAGCTATTGGCTGGTACAATGAGATTGTCACCCTTGGTGTGGGAAAAGAGGGCGTGCTCAGCGGCTCTGGCCTGGTGAAAGAGATACAGCTCCCATTGAGCCATATCGAGACCAAACGTGTCTCCGATGATATCAAGTAGCTTAAAATAGCCCCAATTGCTACCGTAAGATTCGTCACCCAGTACCATCGAAGCGAATTGTTCCAGGCTTAGCGTTGTGGTTCCTGAATCCGAGAGTAGATCACCACCACAAAGCATTTCAGAGGGAAATTGGAAACTATTCCAACCAGCTTTAATGGCTGCTTCCAATCTTTGTTCATCTGTAAAAGTGTGATGCAATCGAATGAGAGAATTGACATGTGGGCGGGGTTTGTGGGCCGTTTCAAAAGAGGTCAATTGAAGCATAGTGTCTTCCTCACTTTTCATGTGGATTCAGGTATTACCATTCCAATTGCTCCAGGGAGTGGAGCTTTTTGTACGATGGGCGTGGATTGGAACAGGGTCCAATTCGTACAAGGATTGAGGGACTATATTGAAAAGAAAAGCTTTTCGCTTGATGTCAATCAAGAGAGGGCAGGGCTTTGGATCACTTTGGGAGGGGAGTGGGAGTTTGTGACTTCTTTTTTGTGAAGTGGGCTTTGATTTCAAGATCTCGATTGGTTTTATCCAAAAAGAGTCTCTTATCGATTCTTTGGGATGTGTAAGACTGTCCCTGATGTTTGGAAAGTCGAAAAGAGAAATGCAGGTGTTGAGATCCCATATTTGCCGAATAAGGATAGATAAAGCGTCCAAGTCCGTAAAGGTAAGCGAGCTGCTCTTTTCCCAGAAATACCGAAACACCTGGAACATTACAGCGTATTGTTATCCAAAATGGTCCTGTTTTGCGTGGACCCCCTGGTCCAGGAGGTGTGGATAAGGTTACCTTTGATGTGTTGAATAGTGCTTGATACTTGTTTGTCTTCAGGTTTTTGGAATTCCTTGGAAGGACGACTCCAACCCGGAGTGTCTTTCCCTTTTTGTCATGACTTGATTTGGCTTTTATCTTTGTTGTTGCAAGGATAGAGTGAGTTTGATACTTGATTTTAAATTGGAGCGTTTGCCCCTCTTTGCCTGTGTAAATTCCTTCGAATGTCCCGAATTGATCGGTGACTCCGAGTCGCTTTCCTGCTTCGTATACTTCGGCACCTGGAATGCCGATGTGCTCTACAGTCAGGACAATCACCAAAAAAGTCCCAGAAAGCACAAGAGGCTCTCGTTTACAACCGCTTTGTGCTCCAAGAAGCAGGATACATATGGTGAGTTGCGCCAAAAAGCTGAAGCAGCGAAGGGTACGCCTTCTTTTTTTTATCATGAGATAGCTCGATTTTGTCTCAGCGGGGTGTTGTTGGCTTTGCTTTGACTTTCTTTTTGGTGCCTCTTGTTAAAATCAACTTTGCGAGTTGTTTGACCCAGATATTAGGATCTTGAAGTCTTTTTTCTACGCTCTTTTTCTGCTTTGCCGAACGCTGCCAGGTGTTTCGAAGCGTGTAAAGGCTGTAGCCTCTTGTTCGCCAATCTGAAGCCTTGACATTTTGGAGCACAACCGTTTGCAGAGCTGCACTTAAAGGAGGCCACACACCGAGCATGGCAAAGATTTGATAGTGTACGCCTTTCAGTTTTTTGGCTTTGAGATATTTGAGACGAAGCGTCGGTCCCATCTGATAAATGGCACGACGCGCAAGCCTTCGGAGTTTGCTGCTTTGCAAGCGAAGTGCCTGGATAAAGATGGGTAAAGTCTTTTGGTGAACCGAGGAGGGCATACCAGCCAAAAGCTTCATCACTGCAGGTGTATAAAGCCTATTTGGAGGAAGCTGGATAAGTGTTGGAATCGCAGGCAATGCTTTTGGTCCAAGGGCTGCCAAAAACTCGATGGCCTGGAAAAACAGTGACCAGGGCGCCTTTTGGACTTGTTGGATTAGGAAGGGAAGGCTCTGAGCACCCAGTGTTTGCGCAAGTTTTATGACCAAGCGCTTGTTGACTGACGAGCCTCGAGAACCTTTAAACAAAAGTGGAAAGAGTTGTTTTGCAAACTTTGGATAGCCTGCGAGTTGTGGTGACAATTGGATGTATGTGCTGTTGTTCTTTTGTTGTAAACCCCGTTTGATATAAGGGATGGCAATATGCGCATCTTTTGGAAAGTCCCGTAAAAGTACCCTGATAGCCGAAATTTGCGTGGAAGTGTCTGAGGAACGCAAAGCTTTTAGACACAGTTTTCTTGCTGATGCAGGCAGTTTAGAGAATGCGAGCAATCCTTGTATCCCGGCTCGTCGGAGCTTTGGCTCTTTAGAGTAACTGGCCTTGAGCATCAGTTGGTACACG
>Ga0213833_1002535_pt1 | contig 11760 bp, 16 predicted proteins | sample SWATP21_FD_160575 | JGI IMG/M metagenome (GOLD analysis project Ga0213833, IMG submission 160575) | Coastal seawater microbial communities from Marineland, Florida, United States - SWA TP2 #1 | ecosystem: Environmental > Aquatic > Marine > Coastal | place: USA: Florida | collected 2016-08-14
TCTCTCTCTCTCTCGCGCGCGCGCGCGCGATGTCTCCCCCACCTCGGGCTCACTCATTTGCTTGGATCGCAGATTACGGGGCGTTCTTGGAGCTCATGAAGGATGAGGCCAAAGACACCGCCGAACGTGCGGATCGGGATGCAGAAGAGGCCGAGGTGTCTGCCAAGCTGCGTGACAGCAGAATTGATGACGGCGAAAGCAAAAAATAAATGACTGCAAGGTGGCTGCAGCTGCTGCCTGTGGGAAATGTGTTTGTGCTAGGAGTAGTCGTGGGTATTCTGTAGAGTGTTTTCGTTCTGTGTACTGCAGTGTGGCGTGGGGGAAGCGTGGGCAACCAACGTTAAAGCAACCGGCGTGTCACGTGTGTGCAAAGCGCAGCTGCAGTGGCTGCTCTCCCTGTCGCTGAAGTGCCAACTTCACAGCTTCCAACCTGTCTTGAAAACGGGCTTGAGTGGGTGCTGCGAGTTCAGCTTGACCCCGACGTGACGTTGCTTCAAGAGGTTGCGCTGGCATCGACGGTGCCTGCGCCTCGTCACGAAACCTCAGCTCTTCCCGCGCCCCACCCACTTGGCGTCCACCCACTTGCCGTTGCCGCTGGCGTTCCACAGGCTGCGAAGGGAGCTGTTGCTCTTCGCTTGCATCTGTTGCGGTTCCCCACTCGTCATCATCTGAGTATGATGCATCACTGCTCCTGGGACTTGTCGATTGTCCTCGTGCCGCCGCCTCCAACACTGTTGTGTCACCCTCGTTCTCCGAGTAGTCAGAGCCCAGCGCAACTTGCAACAGCGCAGGTGCCTCCTCCTGATCGCTCCACTCGCCGTCGTACGAGTCGCTGCTGCTGCTGCTGCTGCTGCCTCCAGTGTCACTGCTGGAGCCCTCCAACACGACCGGGAGCGGAGAGCCGTGCTGATGAAAGGAGCTGGGGGAGGCGGGTTGGGAGGTCGCCTCATCAAAGTAGTGGCCGCCCGTCACCCAGGCGGACGGCGACACATTGGCTACACGACACGCCGACGCCGGGTCCAAGGGCGGACGTCCGGGAGGCAGCACGGAGCCGTCAGTAGCCACGGGTAGGTGGGGGGACCCTTGCGAGTGGGACAGGTGGTCTGGCACGCGCGCGGGGCGCGGCGGAGACACAAAGGCGGTGGCGAGGACGTCTTCGTCGTCATCAGCCGCACACGCGCCTTCACTCTCGCCTTCGCCCAGCATGGAATCCAGCACGGGCTGCAGCAGCTTCTTGATGGCCACGGGGGTGTTGTCGACGTCGCGGACATTGCCGGCGAGCGCAGTCGCCACCATTGGGTCCGGCGCCACAGCTCGGTGCTCCTGCTGGACCGCTTCCTCCACATTCACAGCGCGCGCACCCTGGAAAAACGCAACGTGAGTCCCCGGGGTGAGGCAGTCGCTCGGCCCCCCACTGGGGGGCCCAGAGCTGTCCATGGTCGCCTCGCGTTCGTGGTCTTGGCGAAGCAGCGGCACGGGTGCCGCCGCCGTGCCGGGACGGTACACGTGTCGAGCGGCTCGAGCCGCTGACGGCGTCCACTCCACACGCTCCCCGTCGCCGCCGCGAGGCGCCATGCCCGACATCCACGAAGCAGAGCGGGGCCGCGTACGCCTGGCAGACATGGGGCGAGCAGGGCGGGCAGCCGCAAGTCGCACGACGACGCGCTGCATGGCGGCGGCGCGAGGGCTGTTCGAGGGCGTGCTGTCGCTCGTGTCCGACGACTGGTTGCCGCTGTCGTCATTGTCGCTTGCCCGGTTGGGTGCCTGTGCCCGCAGCCCCACGGCTCGAGTCAACCCTGGGGAGCCCCCCACGAGCAGCTCCGGCCGCCGGCCGTGCATCAACCCCCCGGCTGCCGCGGTGGTGGTGGGATGGCTGTGGCGGCGAAACGGGTGCACACTCAGGACCGCGTCATCGTCGTCGTTGTCGTCGCCCGCGCCGCCTTCATCATCAACATCATCATCATCATCATCATCGTCGTCGTCGTCGTCGTCGTCATCGTCAGACGTGTGGGGTGACGGGCCTGTTTCGGGGCGTGCTTCTCCTTGACACGTTGCGTCGCCGCGGTTGGCAGCGGGTCCGTGAGGCTGCTGTCTGCGACTGCCACGCTGCTGTCGGCGCTGTCGGCGCTGTGGTCGCGCGATAACAGCGTTGGAACGCGGCTGGTGCACACCGTTGAGGCGGCGGCGTGGCTTTCTTCGCCCTGGACGGTTTCGCTGCTTCTGTCGAGGTCGTGAAGGAGCCACCTTGTGGGGTCTGGTGGGGCGGATAGCATGTTGGAGCGCCTTGGCGATGCGCTGGAACACGACACCCACATTGGCACGTTCGTGAGTGATCTTGGGAACTGAACAAATCGCCAACTTGCAGAACGTTGCCAGTGGTTTCGCAGCATCCATGGACAGTCCATGAGCGGCACAACCGCGTCGCACACACCTTGTTTTCGATTGCAATTTGGCGCTGCCTTCGCTTCCATGCAGCGCGATGCAATGAGGGGATGAACTTTGCCTCTCCACGGCCCCAAGCGCGTTGGCTGAGACAATGGTCCACCCGGGGTGGTCGATGGTGTGGAGTGCTCGGGGTGACGACTCGAGCTCGAGGACTCCGGCGTGCTCTTGGTCGTACAGTTCGTTGCCGAGTGCGTAGTGCAGGCGCAGATGCCGGCCGTGACTCGGCGTGTGGCACAACCACTCGAGGGGAGTACACGCGCTGAAGGTTGCGCTCTTGGCAAATGGCCTGCCCAAGTCACACCGCACACATCACACGGTAATCATGATGCACCGGGCAGCTTCGGTACAAGCCGCCACTGCAGAATCTGCAGTGCAGATGGGCACCAAATACGTTCAGCAAACCGGCGCTCACCATGAGTCGGCGTTGAAGGCGTGCGTTCTCTCGTCGAATATCCGCAGCCCGTTCTGTTGCCCACACGCCACACCATCACAAATTTGCAAACAGAACACGCCAACTGAGGGGCGCAACGCACCGATACTGTGGGGCTTTCGCCGGTGTCTGTTGCACGATCTTGCGCGGGGCTGGTTGTCGATCTTGCGCCGGTGAGGCGTTTCCCGAACCATGCGGTCGTGGGCAGCTCGATGGAGCTCGCGAAACCCTTGCGCCGTGTTCGGGTTGATACACTCAGCATGAGGCCCTTGCTGCTGCGTGCGCCGCACGCGGATCGCGCGGAAGGACGGACGGGGTTCGGGGCTTGAGCGAAAGCTGGAAAACTTGGCTGCGGATCGCCACCTCGGTGCGGGACGCGCCACGCGTGCCGACTGGGGTCGAGTGAGAGCTCGTGCGCCCCCTGGTCTCGTACCAGCACTCTCATAGCTTGGGATAAACGCTTTGTGGCGCTCCATCGCCGCGGGTGAGACGCGACGGTGGGCGAACGCAACGCGAGGGCGTGGCACAGCGTGAGCTTCCGCACCGGCGGCAACGTTCCCATGAGACAACGGCGACTTGATTGATTGCATCCGTGAGTTTGAACGAATACACTTATGTTGATAACAATAGTACCAATGTTTTGGCGCCAAATCGCGGCACCCACAAGATCGCGCCAAGAGGCGTCTGTTCTTGAGGGTTTGACAGACACGCCTGTGCGGTTCACGGTTGCTGTCGTTTGCCAGTCCCCCCGCCTCGCCCCTCGTCCCCGTGTGCGAGGTTTCCCGTAGCCCGTCTGTGGACGCATTATCTCCGAGCCCAGTTTCTTGGCTCCATCGCGTAGAACCATGGCTGCCACCGGGAGTGTCGCTGATACCGAGCATGTGGTGCAGGAACGGTTCGAGGGCTTCATCCAAGGGTGAGTGGTGTGCATGCCTGCTGATGCGGCGCACGAACCGCGTATGACCCTGCTGGTGTTTGTATTAATCAGGTACTGCGAGGCTGAGCGGACTGCGACGGAGGATGGGTCCAGCCAGCCTGCTCATGTTTACATCTACATGGACGACCTCGAAGATATCAAGAGCCGCGACTCAACGACCCTGCACGTTGACTTTCAGCACGTGTACCGTCATGATGAGGACCTTGCCGAGGCTATCCAAGAGGAGTACTATCGGTGCGTGTGGGCGTGCCATGCACGCCGTGTTGTGGGGAGGACTGGCGAACCAACAACGGATGTTGTGGGCGTGCCAGGTTCGAGCCCGATCTGCGTCGCGGCGTGCAGAACATGATGCAGAAGCTGGACCCCACGGCCGTGCGCACCAAGGACCAAACCCTGAAGGAGTTCTTTGTGTCTTTCTACAACGTCAGCCAGACGAAAAAGTACGGCACTGGTAGCTCGCTCGGCTGGCTGGTGTTGTTGGGTGGTCGACTCAACTTCTCGTGTGCCGGTGTTGCTTTGCCTTGTTTCACTTTGCTGCGCCCACCCCTACCACCACCACCACCACCACCACTGCCACCAGGGTTCGCGAGCTCAAGTCCGATCTCATCGGCCAGCTCGTGACGATCACCGGCACCGTGACGCGTACGTCCGAGGTGCGCCCTGAGCTGCTGTACGGCACCTTCAAGTGCGCCGAGTGCGGCATGTTGGAGCGCTACTTGGAGCAACAGTTCAAGTATGTGGAGCCTGGAGCGTGCCCCAACACGGAGTGCCGCAACCAGAACAAATGGGAGCTTGTCCCAGAAGAGTCTGTCTTTGTGGATTGGCAGCGCTTGCGGCTGCAGGAGAACTCCGATGAGATCCCCCCAGGTATGCCATGCGCATACGGCGCCGCTTGTTTGTGCCGGGTGGTTGCGACGCCCTCCTTCGTCTTTGGTCCGCCGTCGTGTGCTGACTGAGTCGCATCGCATCACCGTGCCCACCTCAGGCTCCATGCCCCGCACGGTGGACGTCATCCTTCGCCATAGCTGTGTGGAGCGCGCCAAGGCTGGAGACAAGGTCACGCTGGTCGGCAGCTTGATTGTGGTGCCCGACGTGTCACAGATGGTGAACCAGCGTGGCGCTCCCAAGGTCCGTCGCCAGGCGGCCGGAGCACAGGGCTCGGGCGTCACCGGCCTCAAGTCGTTGGGCGTGCGGGAGTTGACCTACCGCTTGGCCTTCCTGGCATCGTCGGTGACCACGGAGGGTGCCAAGGGCAAGGACCCGACGCAAGATGACGACGCGCTGGAACAGGTAGGTTTAGGGTTCCAGCCCAGCCAGAAGCACGCCCACCACTCTCTGTTTAGATGACACCTTGCGGGCTGGAGTGACTCACCAACTGCTTGTGTGTGTGTGTGTGTGTGTGTGTGTATGTGTATGTGCGCGCGCGCTGTGTGGTGCGCGTGTGTGGACCGCCGCCACCAGACCCAAACCCGCATCAAGCGTGTTTTGGACTCCATGACGCCCATGCAGCTGAAGAACGTGGAGAGCATGAACAACGACGACGCGGTGTTCAACAAGCTGGTCAACTCCGTTGCCCTCACCGTACATGGCCATGCCGAGATCAAGCGCGGCCTCCTCCTCATGTTGTTCGGTGGCGTGCAAAAGCGCACACCCGAGGGCATCCGTCTGCGTGGCGACATCAACGTGTGCATCGTGGGCGACCCTTCCACTGCAAAGTCACAGTTCCTGAAGTGGACCTGCCAGTTCCTTCCACGCGCCGTGTACACATCGGGCAAGGCGTCTTCGTCGGCTGGTCTCACCGCCAGTGTGATCAAGGACCCGGACACGGGGGAGTTCTGTGTAGAGGCGGGCGCGTTGATGCTGGCGGACAACAGCGTCTGTTGCATTGACGAGTTCGACAAGATGGACCCAGGGGACCAGGTTGCCATTCACGAAGCCATGGAGCAGCAGACCATCTCCATCACCAAGGCTGGCATCCAGGCCACCCTGAACGCGCGCACATCCATCCTCGCCGCCGCCAACCCTGCCTTTGGCCGCTACGACAAGACCAAGACGCTGCGCCAGAACGTCACCATCTCCGCCCCCATTTTGTCTCGTTTTGACTTGTTCTTTGTTGTGGTGGACGATATGAACGAGGTGTGTGCCACGTGTTGGTAGTTGTCTGGCTCACTTTCGTGTGCACCACTGACGGGCCCACTATTGTTTTTGTTACGTGTGTGTTGTGCTGTGTGTCCATCAGCACACCGACGAGGCCGTGGCAAAACACATTGTCAGCGTGCATCGCCAACAGAACGAGGTGTTGGTGGGCCCCTACAGCACGGAAGACGTGCAGAACTACATCCGTGTCGCACGGCAGATCGACCCAGAAATGACGCCAGAAGCGGAGCGCGCCATTGTGCGCTGCTACGTGCGCCTGCGAAGTGCCGACGCCGTGGGTTCGTCCCAACAGTCGTACCGCATCACCGTGCGCCAGTTGGAGTCGCTGGTGCGACTGAGCGAGGCCATGGCACGGGCCCACTTGAAGGAGAAGGTGACACAGGAGCACGTGTACGCGGCGTTCAACTTGCTCAAGCGCAGCATCCTGACCGTCGACGCGCCGGACGTGGAGCTGTCAGGCGAAGTGGGCGCCGCCACGGATGTGGACATGGGAGAGGGTGAGGCCGGTAGCAGTAGCGGCAGTGATCGTGCCAGCGAAAGCAGTGGCGGCAGCGCTTCGTCGTCCAAGCCCGGCATGAAGCTGTCGCACGAGGCGTTCCAAAACATCCGAACGCAGTTGTTGTTCCGCCTGCGAGAGCTGGAAGAGGCAGGGGAGTCGCCACCAGAGCAGCAGGACCTGGCGGAGTGGTTCGTCGAGAAGAACCTGGCACGCCTGTCGCGGGATTCCTCGGAAACCGTTCCCGAGCAAGCAGCGAAGTGCGTTGGTCGTCGTCGCTGTTGTTGGTGTGGTGTGTGTGGTGGTGGCGGTGGTGGCTTGGCATAGCATAGTGCTGTGGTGTACTCACTCCAAATGTGCATCGTGTGTGGTAACCAGGTACATCAACATCGTGAAGGGTGTGGTGGGTCGGTTGCGCGACGACGGTGTATTCGTAGAGTTGGAAGACGGCGGCATCATTGCGCATGCAAACATTAGCTTGGACTAGTAGTCTCGTCCTCCTTCCGTCCCCGTTTCCCCCCCCTCCCCCCTCCCCAAAGTCATGTCATAACACCCACGTATTTTTTGTGATGGTCTCCCCATTTCATTGCAGCCACCCCAACACACCCAAGTGTGTTCGTCAAGGACGGCAGCGACACCAGCCACAGCGCGAATAGCATGACGGTGAAGTGCTTGTTGTTGTTATTCAGCGAGACAAAAAGCATGCATGAACTGGGGCATCCCAACCATGAGCCAAGCAAAGCTGACACGTACTGCACGGTGTCAACGATCAGTGCCCAACGCACTGTGAAGACGAACAAAGATTGGGCTATTCTCATCCAATGAACGACAGACTACTTGGGATCCATGCTCATCATGGGGGCGGCCGCGAGATCCACACGGTTGATGCGCAACGTTCCAAGAATGTGCTCTGGCAACTCCTCTTCCTCGTTGCCTTGGAGTACAAATGCAAGATCAATGACCAGGTACCTGCAGGGAAGCAACCAATCCACAACAACAAAAGAAAAAAAACAACAACAGCACAAAACCCACAGACACAACAGCAGTTGTGTGCGTGTGAGCCGTGTTGCAACCCACTGGGCAACTCCCGGCGGCGACGTACTTGGCGTATTGTTGCAACATGCCGACCAGTGCCGTGGCCACTCTCGACGTGCCCACATCACAGGAAATATCAAGGTAGCGGTCTGTGATGGTCCACTGGTGCGTCAGCTTCTGTCCCAACAACGCAGGCTTGGTGCCGACGGCTCGCTTCACCATCCAGTTTCCCTCGGCGATGCGCGGGATGACCTTGAACAGGCACACAGACAAGACAGAAAGACAGACAACGGTGAGGCACCGCGTCGTCACCAAACGTGGCTGTTGCATGCATGCACAAGCTCTGCACACCACGTCAGCGCGCACCTTCCACCGTGCATTACGGAACTCATCATCCCCCTTGATGAAGCGACGCCACAGCAATTGCCATGGCTTATCAGTAACGCTCTCCGCTCCATCCAGCGGAAGCGCATATGTGATGGACAGTTGGCAACGCGGTGTGCCAGGTGCCTGGTTGGTTTAGTTCCACCGAGCACAGCCGCACGTCAGTTGACGCGACACGCCAGCGCAACACGCGCGCGTGCATACTACACCGTTGGCCCTGGTGGAGCCCTACGATGGTGACCCAACGCACACACGACGGATGCGGGGAGGGAGGGGCGCACGCACCGAGAACGTCGTTACAACAAAAAATCGAGTGTCTCCGGCAGCAATGGCGCGCTGCACGTAGCTGTCCTTCCGTGCCGCCAGTTGAGAAATCTGCTCCTCGCAACGATACAAATCCACGTGTACCACCTCGGCAATATCAGACTTTGACGTAATCTGAAACGAAGCGAAACGAAACGAAACGAAACGAAAAAGCATGAAGCGCTTGGTGAGACAGGCACAACCAAACGCACTGACGAGTACCGCAAACGCGTCGGACGCACCTTGATGTTGTCGTCTATGTACGTCTTGCCACGGATCTGAAAAGTTTCTGCTCCCAAGAGTGCGTAGCTGTTTTTTCCGCCCGTGTCCGGTCCCATGGGAAGACCGCCGACGAACTTGGAGCTGTCAAGGTCAACCTTCTTTTTCTTGGCGTCGCCAGCCGCACTTGTCGCCGCAGCTGCCCCAGCTCCGGCACCTGCTCCTGCACCCGCACCCGTTCCGGCAGTAACCTCGTCACTGCCTGCACTTGACATGGTTCACACGCAGCACGGGGCGTGCTGATGATGGGCTGGGGAGCAAGAAACTGTGTGCAGTGTTGTGTGCCTCACAACACTCGCACGGCCGCACACGCAACCACACACAGGCGAGGAGTTGTGCCGGACACAACTCGCAGCAAGGGCAAGATCGACGCTTGAACAACGTGAACTGGCTTCTGTCTACCTCTTGGCACGTGGAAGACCGCACAGCACAGCTCGCCGTCCTTTCTTGAGTAACAGCAGGCAGGGCACGCCGAAAAACGACCTTGGCAGCAACCCTGTGAAACCAGCTGTTTGTGACATGGTAGTTTAGTTACAACTCCTTCGCGCACACGATCTGAAACAGGGCTTCTTCTTCTTCTGGTGTGTCCTTTGGTGCGAGCCCACCTGTCGGGGCTGGAGCATCAGCTGCTGCCCGTTCGAGCCTTCCAGGTGTTTGTGTGTTTGGAGTTGCTGTGATCGTGTGGCACGCCTCGGGTTCGTTCACGTGTGGACGCCCCTCCCCGCGTGGGGCTTGTGTCACGATGGTGCGTCTCGGCCTGATGATGGTACTCGTCGGGCTGTTGGTCACAACGGCCGCGGCGGAGATCGAAACTGGGGAGACCGCGACGTGTGAAATTGATGTGGCTCAAGGAGCTACATTGTTGTGTGTTCCTGCCACCTTCTCTGCGCCGCTGGTGCGTGCCCCGAGCGTGTGGCAGGGTGTGACCCAATTCTTTTTGTTTCTTCTGACTTCGTTTCTGACCCCACGTTGTTGCCACCCCCACACGCCTTGCCCGTGTGTCGACCATGCTGTACCGCGCCATGCCGCGTGGGACACGATGCCAGTCGTCATCGAAGTCGTCTGCGTCCTCCCTTACACTTGTGGAGCCCACGCCCGCGAACGGTTGTGGCCCACTTGCGCCACTCGCCGCAAACGCCGCTGTGCTCCTCACGCGGGGCAACTGCTCGTTTGTCGAGAAGGCGATGCACGCTGCGCAAGCCGGTGCTGCCGCGGTCATCATCAGTGACACCTTGGAGGGCATGTATCAGTCGGCGACGAACTTTTCTGCTCCGGACCCAAGCCTCCATGTTGGCGTGTGTGACTACGATTGCGCTCTGGGCACCACCACCGTTCCAGTACGTGGGTGCTGGCACTGAGTAGTCCCCGCCTTTCTTGCTTACCCGATGCACCACCGCCGCCCTTTCTTCACACGCCTGCTGCTCAGGATGCCCAAGCCACCCCAGAGTATGCCTACAGCGGGTATTCGTGTGGCGGTGATTGCACATCCGGGGTGTGTGCCTTGACCGGTACCAGCGCTGGCAGTGGCTCGCAGCAAGCGTGCTGCGTGCTGGATGACCTCATGCTACTCGGAGGTTCTTGTACGTGATGCGTCCCTTGGTTTGACGGCGTCTCTGTTCATGTTTTGTTTGTTGTTTGCTTCGGCGTCCTGGTGCGGCTTTTGGCTTGACACGGGGGGCGTTGTTGTGTTGCAGACCCCGCGAGTGAAGCAGCACCTCCTGTTGTCTTTGTGACCATTGCCTCTGGCAAGGATTTGTCGGCGCGTGTGGCCGCCGGTGGCGCCACTGTGCGCCTGTTCGATCGCGAAGCCCCGCTGATCAACCTGTCATCGCTCGTCATTTGGATCATGGGCTGCAGTGCCGCGTGCATTGCGTCGTGGAACTCTGCTCGTGCCGAACGTGCTGCCCTGCGCCCTGGTTCTGGTCGGAGTGGGCGTGGGCGCACTTCTGTGCAGCACGAGAACCCCGAGTTGGCCATCACGATGACCCAGGCGGTTGCATTCCTGGTCTGCTCCAGCGTCTTGCTCGTCGGGCTCTATTTTCTGATCCAGGCTGGCGTGAATGTTGTTGTGGTGCGTGCATGGTCTGCAGCAGCGCGCCACACCACTTTTTGTTGCTGTTCCCCCGTGCAGTGTTCGCTGTTTGGTTTTCCCATGCAATTGAGCACATGCGCTGTGGCTTGACCGTTTGCTTTGCTTGTCTGTTTTTTGTTTGTGCGTGTGGTTCTCCTCGCGTCTGTGTTTGTAGTTCATCATCGTGTTCTTTTCGTTGGGAGCGATTTCTTCCACGGCACAAGTCGTGTGGGCCCCGCTTATCGCAACGTGTCACCCACGGTGGCGTCGTGTGGGGGTGGAGGTGTGGCAGTGCGGGCTGTGCACCTACTCCCAGCTGCTGGGGTTTGCTGTCGCCACCACCATCGTCGTCGTGTGGTTTGTGATGCGCCATGAGTACGTGTGCAACGTGTGCCCTTGGCCGTTGCTACCAGAACATCGTTGCGTCACTGAATGAATCTCTTGGGGGTGGTGAGCAGATCATGGGCGTGGGTGCTTCAAGACTTCTTTGGAATCTGCTTGTGCTGTTTGTTCATGCTCACGCTTCGGCTTTCTTCCCTGCGTGTACGTGTGTATGCGCTGCGATGCGCTGCGTTTGTACAGTACATGTTCTCACTGACGGACGAGTGCCACTGCTGGTTGTTCCTTCTTCGATCTCTTTCCAGGTGGCAACGGGGCTGCTGGTGTTGTTTTTCCTGTACGACATCTTCATGGTATTTATCACGCCTCTGATTTTCAAGTCGTCTGTGATGATCGAGGTCGCAACGGCTGGGCTTCCGACCGATTTTGCGAATCGCGAGTGCTATTGCCGACTGCATCCAGGTGCGTGGTTTGACACATGTCACATGTCGGGGGCTGTAGGGTTAGTAAGGGCGGCGGCCATCGATCGAACGTGTGCGTGGTGCTCATTCATTCATTCATGTTGCACACGCCGCAGACGATGACATGTGTGGTCCCGGGGAGCGCATGCCAATCCTTCTCATGTTCCCGCGCTTGCTAGACTACCGTGGTGGCTACAGCATGCTTGGGTTGGGCGACATTGCCATTCCCGGGATGCTGCTGAGCTTCCTTCTGCGGTGGGACTTGACGGTGCACCGCAAAGTCAAGGGCGGGTACTACGTGGTCGCGATGGTCGGGTATGTCATTGGCCTGGCCATGGCCATGGCAGCAGTGTACATCATGGAGCTCGGCCAACCGGTTCGTGACAATTGCAGCAGCAGTGTTGTTGTTTTGGTTTTGTGTTT
>Ga0213833_1002537_pt1 | contig 11757 bp, 9 predicted proteins | sample SWATP21_FD_160575 | JGI IMG/M metagenome (GOLD analysis project Ga0213833, IMG submission 160575) | Coastal seawater microbial communities from Marineland, Florida, United States - SWA TP2 #1 | ecosystem: Environmental > Aquatic > Marine > Coastal | place: USA: Florida | collected 2016-08-14
GACGTACTTGTGTCGCTCTGCTTCCAGCATTGACGCCAAAATATCCGCCTCGAGTTCCGCATCCAGTTTTGCGTCAGCTGGATGGGTGTGAGACGCCCGACATGACACATGAAACGGCGACACACACGTGTGTGAGTAAGAGGAGGCAGACTCCCCTCCCCCCAACAGTGTGTTGTATGTGACGTACTCCCTGAAGCTCCACCACCAGCCCGTTCCATCTGTGCATGCATTTTGTGTTGCCATCGACGCGGTCAATAAGAGTTCAACATCATCATGCATGCGCACACACACGCGCGCGCACATACACACACACACACGCGCGCGTGCGCAGTGCCAGACGCACCTCTCTCATATACGTGAGTGGATCGTTACGCGCCAAGCGCTCAGCATCAAGTGGGTTTTCGTTGCGCATGGAGCATTCGCGATCGCCAGAGCGGTGGCCCCACTTTCCGCACCGCATGCACCTCACGTTTCGAACCTCTTTTCCAAGGGGCTTGAACCGAATCTGCAGCAGCGGTATGCAGCAAAGCGCAGCAGCGTCGTTGGTCACAGCACAGTGCATGTTTGTCACACCAGCAGCAATATCATGGGACAACCATCGCGCGTCTGGCTCAACAGCACCGCTTTCGTACATTGAGTTTCTTGGCATAGCTGCAACAAGAAGAGGCAAGTGAGGCAACAGCTGGGACAGAGGAGCTTACGGCGCCCACGGCACAACACAACTGCACACACGTACGCGTCTTCCACTGGTGCGTTCTTCAAAAACGGAAAACGTTCTGTGTCCCACGTGTCCCAATGCCATGCCATGTGAACATGGGATGCCACGCCTCGCTCGGAATGACCACACCATCATCACACACGCAGAATTCGCCGATCCCCACGCACCGACTTGCTCTTCCAGCGTCACCCCACCATCCCGCCGCTTTGCAGTTGCACGCTCCAGCTCCGTTCGTCCTTGCTTTTGTCTTCGCACACGTTCCATGCGTGCTTTGAACTCCTTCACGGCTGGGTCTGTGGTGTGTGAAGTGTGTGTGCGGGCGAAAGGGGGTGGGGGGCAGCAGCATTCCGCAGCGAGGACATCAGTGGTGTCCAAGACCGCCAGCCGTAGCACATGACAACCCCACAATACCATCTTCTTCCTCTTCCTGGTCATCCCCTTCGCCCTCCTTCGCTTTCTCATACCCCGGTGGCGCAGCATACATGAATGCTGGGGTGGTGAGCACAACGCCCCAACCAGCAGGAACACAGGCGTGACACAGTGTTACACCCAGATCACGTTGTGATCGGCACAGGCACACCACATTGTGCAGCTACAGTCGCACGTACACAATGGAAGAGTGTCGGCCTGCTTCTTCCCCTGAGCCTTGGCTAGCATCTGGACCATGTGTGTGCATGTGAACACCACAGCCAAGTCGAGTTCTGACATGTTGCACCCCCACAACACGCACCAGTCTCTGTTCGTGCTGTTCGCGAGACCGCTTCACCTCCATGGCTGCTTCACGCTCTCGCTGCAGTCGCGCCTTGGTCTGCTGTTCCGCCATCCACTTGCGTTTCTGATTCTCCAGGGTGGCCGGGTGCCATCCCTTTTTGTGGAGAAACTTCATGGACATGATGCCCACTCGTTACCCCGTGCGGCTTCAGCTCAACCACAGTTGCGGATGCAATACGTTCCCACAGCACAGCCGATAGCACAATCACCAGCTGCCGCGTGTGGGCCGGTGCGTGTGGCACCACGGTGTAACTTGCATGGAGTGCTGCGTTCTGAAACCACATGTTTGAAAATTAAGAACTTGTTGCTTGTTGGCGGCGTCCTCACTCAGGACGACAGTCGTCCGTTCGTATGCATCAGCACCAGCGCCGTCGGCCGTCATCATTGTCATGCTGGCGGTCTAGCGACTCTTCGGTGGTGATCTTAGTCGTTGCCGCCATCATGGGCGTGTGTTGTGGGCCTTGTGCCCTGGCTGCAGCTGCGCAACATCGAGCAGCTTCACCATCCGCCGTCCCCACAGCATGTGTGGCTTCTGTTGCCGTTCGTGGGCCGAGCAGTGTGTCAGGACTGGGAGAGGCAGTGTCAGAGCTGGCTGTGAACTTTGTTCGACAGGGAGCGGCGTCTGTGACGGTGTTGCACGTCGGCCCCGTGAGGCAGCATGCACCTGCACACACACGCGCACTACGCTTGTGGAACGAGAGCAACGCTTCCTACATTAACGTCAACCACGGTTGCAGTGTCTCTGCTGCACCCCACAAGGTGGATCATGTGACATTAGGGAACCCCGCGCGCCTGTCATGGTGCCTGTACGAGTGGTTGGCTCGCCACCCGCGCGCATGTGACGTGTTGCACGTGCATGACTACCAAGGCCTGGCCTTCCACACACTTGTTGCGCGTGCGACTGCACCACCCGGCTCTGCGTGGCTGCGCATGGCCGTGGTCATCCAGGGCCACGCCAACACGGACATGCTTCAGGTCTGGAACGCCGTGCCACGCGGCGACCGCACGCGCAGGTCACTGGGTGTGCCTTTGCCAAGTGAGGTTGTCACGCCGTGGCTGGAACGTGCTGCACTGCAAAGGCGCTGGGGTGCCAACGTGTTCACTGCGCCCTCTCGTTGGTACCTCGATTGGGTGGCACAGCGCTTCGGTGGTGGGGTCACTGGCGCCGCAACCCGTGGCGATGGCCACCGCACGAGCACGATGGCGCCAGCAGCAGTCGTCCACAACTTGGTGGCAGCCCAGCAACCACCAGCATCAGCCGACCACCCCCGGAGTGGACGTGCAACAGCTTCGGTTGGGGCAATTGTCCATGCCCGGGATGGAGCCGGTGCAGCATGCGAGGCACGGCCTGCCGCTTCCCACCCCACCATCACAACCGGCCATTGTTCCGCCGCCGCCCCCCGCAACTCCACCCACCACAGTTGTGGTGGGGTACACAGTCGTGTGACGAGTGGCCACAAGTCTGCCCGTCGTCCCGTGGCTTTCTTTGGTCGCCTCACGCGTCTCAAAGGGCTGTACGTGCTGCTGCAGGCGGTGGACTTGCTGTGCTCCACTGGCGGCGATCATTCGCCTGATGCGCCACGCCATGCGCGTCATTCGTCACGGTCGCATTTGCATTCGCCCTCGCATTCGGACCTGCACCCACCGACAGCACAGCTGCAGCAGCACGCAGCACAGCAGTCTGCAGCCCAGGTGTGTGGGGGCCTGTCGTCTGTGTGGTTCATCGGGCCCCAAGACACCCTCACCACCGCCAGTGGTCGACGGGTTGCCAGCGCACACGTCATCAAGCGACACTGTGCCTCGTGGCCCATCCCGTGCCACATTCGTCACAACCTCACCTCCCCCGCGGTTGCCTTGCGGCGTTTGGCACACCTCGCCGCCGTTGTCGTCATCCCGTCCCTGTTTGAGGTGGCGGGGTTGGCACTTCGAGAGGTGTCCCTCGCAGGCCTGCCAGTTGTCTCCTCCACTGCCGGCGGCCTGCCAGAAATGGCAGCCACGGGCGCCAGCGATGTGGGTGCGGGACTGAACACGTGTGCGCCGCAGCAGTCTGCTGCTCCCTGGATGCACGCTGCAGCCCCGCTGCAACTCCCATCGCCCACCTGCCCAGTGCTCCCTCCCTCGTTTGTGACGCCGGGGGATGCACCGCAGTTGGCCCGACGGCTGGTGCAGGCCGTGCGGCGTCCACAGGCGTTTGTTCTACCACCACTGCCTGACGACGTCGCATCGCATGCGGCGGTGTCACGGGCTTGGCTGCGGCTCCATCGACGCGTGTGGATGCAACAGCAGCGCCGGCGACGGCAACTGCGGCTGCGACTGCCGCAGCAACAGCAGCATCGACAGCCACATATGCAGGTGAAGGTGAAGGCGCGGCACGTCTGTGTTGAGAAGGGTGGTCGTGGGTGCCTTTTCAGTGCGGAGAGTCCTGGTGACGTGCACTCGTCTGACCATGGCGTTGCGGCAGCAACTCCTTTAGCATTCGAGGAGGTGGCATCAGAGTCACAACCCACGGCCACGTCGGCGCAGCAGGGCACACCACCACCACCACCACCATCATCATCACCATCATCATCATCATCTTCTTCTTCTTCTTCTTCTTCTTCTTCTTCTTCTTCTTCATCATCACTATCACCGAGCGCGACGCAGTTCGTGTTCCCACCCACCTCGGTGGCCATCATGGGTGCGTTTGACAGTCCGCCCTGTCTGGAGCATGGGCTGCAGTCCCCCCAGTGCCAGCCGTTTTCCCGCCTGCGTGACACGCTCCGTGCTGTGATGCGAAGCCTGTGCACCGCACGTGTCGCGAAACCCGTGGTGCCCCCTGCTGTGGAAGTCGTGGTGGTGGCTCCAGCCAGAGGGCTGCCCGCCCAACACCACCTCAACGTGTCCCAAGCAGTTCGTGATGCCCTGGACGTCCCACACTGCGAACAGGCGCGGACACCAGCATCAACGTCAACGTCAACGTCGATGCCAACACCGGCACCGACACCGACACTGACACCGATGCCAACGGTGCCACCGGTGCCAACGGTGCGTGTGGTGCATAGTGGTGGAGCGACGCTGGCGTCAAGCATGAACACCATGGTTGCGCGAGCCAAGGGCTCCCATGTGTTGTTTCTACGGTGTGGTGACCTCCCCCAGCCACTTCTGTTTCACCGCATGGCTTGGGCAGCCGCGCGGTTGGAACAACAGCCAGAGTTGCGTGATACAACCGTGATATCATGTCACACCGCCGCAGCGCCCTCACAACTATCGCCATCGCCATCGCCATCGGTATCGGTATCGCCGTTGCGGCATGCATCCACGGACACCGAGTCTTGTTCGGCATGCCCACATGCCCACAGTGGTGCTGGTGTGTCACCGACAGCACCATGGGGTCATCTTCGCCCGCTTCGAGTGCTGACGGGCGGTGACGCAGGCCTGGTAGCAGTGCCACAGCCCTTTGGAGGCCACACCATGTTGGTCCCTGTGTCGTTGTGGAACGGCTTCCCAACTGGCGGGGCGAGGGAACCTGGACTGCAGCCAGTGGTGTGGACACCTTGGTCTGTGTACCTTGACGTTGTGATGCGTGGCGGGCGTGTGGTGTGCCTCCCTCAACCTTTGGTGACAACCACGACGGCGACGATGACTACGATGTCGATGACACCCACGCACACCAGGCCTGTCGCTCGTGCTGCGTCTCAGTACGCCATGCAACACATCATACTGCCGGCACTGTCTGCCAACCAGTCGTTGCGGTGCCGGACGTCGAGGAACAATGGTGACGGCGCTGTCGCAGGCTCGCAACAGGGGCGGGCTGGTGGACCGGCGTGCTGGGACCAACACCAGCGCAACAGCGTGTCGGCGGAGTTGTATCATCGTGTGGCGCGTCTTGCTCGCGCCATGCGTAAAGAGGAGCGACAACGTGTGCACGCGCACTCGCGGAAAGACGAGTGAAGCCGTGCTGTGTTGTGTCAATCGTGTCAAGCCCGAGGTTGTGTTCATGTCATTGTGGATGTGTCTGTTGCTATGTTTGGTCTTTGAAAGCCGGAACAAAGCGCTGTCTAGAATAACAGGAATCACATCCCTCATCACTACTGTGTATGGTACTTGCGTGCATACAGCCATGGCACCCACCAGACAGCGTTCTCTAGCATCAAAATGAAATGTCAACGTTCACGCGATCGCACTACGCCATCTTCACATACGGGCTCCAGATCGGGCAAATCAGTTTCCCGATGGCCAACACAATGCCACGGCCAAACAGATCCATCAGACTCAGGGGTGTGAGCACCACGTCCTTGGGCGTCACACCCTTGGGATACTCCATCCAGTCCTCATCTGGTTCATTGCCTGTGCTGAGGTCCACTGGCTTGTGGTCATACGTCTCGCGCACTGCAGGGTAGATGCACGTGCGGAAGATATACGACGCCATGCTCGGCTGGTCAAGCGCTGGGTGCATATGGGGCTTCACCAGCTGTCGGTGAGCTTCGGGATACTCTGACCAGTGCATCGTCTGCCACACACAACAGCCAGCTACGTGAGTCGACCCAACTCCCACGCCCACAGCGAAGGTGCAAGCACCAGCGCGCCACGCTACACATGCAAACGAACCGGCTTCATGTGGTGAATGGAGTGGTACCCATTGTTCATTGTCAAGAAGTTGAGGAGGAAGCCAGTGAAATTGCGCGAGTGGTTGAAGTTGCCCGTCACGCCCTCTGGCACTGTGTCACAGCCATCATGCTGCAGCAGGTTCATCGTCACGATGGCCCACTGTCCAAAGAGATGGGGAACATGGAAAAAGAAGAAGAACTTGCGCAGGTCGATGTACGCCAAAGAGACCATGACCAGCACCAGGAACACCAATTCCCGCATCACCTGGTCAACAAAGGGGCGTCCTGCGAGCTGCTGCATGCGGATGAACTTCAAATCAGACTTGAGCACGTCGATGGAGACAGTGGGCTGGAACAAGACGAGGTTCAAGAAGTTGTGCTTGTACTGCAGCTTCTGGGTGCGCATGATGTCTTTGCGAAGCTGCGTGAACTTGTGATGGCTCAGGTTGTGTCCCGGCACATAGGTGCTGACAGGGTGCCCGTACGTGAGCGTCAACACCAATTGCCACAACTTGTTCGCCCAACGCTCCTTGAACACCCGGCAGTGCATGGTGTTGTGCGTGGTGGCTGCGCCCACAAATGACCACCAGCAGGTTGCCAAGAAGGTTGGCACGAGCCACCATCCGAGCTGGGCCTCCTTGTTCCACAGCACCCACACCAGCACAAAGTACAGCGATACCAACGTCAGCGTTTGGATGTCGCGCCAGTTGCGCAGAGTCGGAAGCACGCTCATGGTGACCGCGAGTGTGGGGCGTTGATGAGGGAGCGGGCAGCTCTGACGTGGCCCGGCACAAGGTTGTGTTGAAGTTTATGTCATGTTTTATGTCATACATGCGGATCCACGTTGCTCTGCGGTTTTCCCTTCAAAACGCATTTTATGCTTCACAACATAAACGAGCGCCCCACGCAATACGGGAACACTCCGGACATGTGGTCCGAACGCACCCCAGTTAAGAATGGTATCCCAGGCGGATGTAATCAGAATATCGATGGAAAAGGGAAGGAAAAAAAAAAGGGTCGCCGTTAACCACGATTCCCGAGTGGTCCCCCACCTCAGTACTAAGCGATCTCGCAGCAGCTTGACTTCGGAGTTCGGATGAGATCCGGTAGACTCTGCTGGATATGAACGGCGACAAGCGTCGACCAGCATGTTACGTATAAGTACCAATCCTACGTGCCACACGCCCCTGCCCGATGCCGCGTTCGCTCATCCACAGCCGTGACTTCAGCGATAGCTACGCTGCACTGAACCGTGCACCCATGTCCGGAGTGTCCGAACGGGAACCAGAATCCGTGTCCGAACCATTTCAAAATAATTCGTGTCCGCGTTTTGTAGGCCCTGCCCTTCAGCTAGTCTCCGCTGAAGGACTGCTCCGAGCAGTCTGCTCGTGGCGGAACTGTTTTTGGGACCGCGCTGGTGTGCTTGTTGCCAACAGCGAAAGCATGGTGTAATGGTAGGGGCGAAGGTGGTGGCCGAGAAACCAAGTACAGGCATTGTCCTGCTTGTGTGGCCGCCTCCGAATCCTCGACAGCATTCCCGAAAAGGGCTCGGGAGGTGCAGGATCGAAACCTGCTGCTTTCCTTCTTTTTTGTTTGATTGCTGTTTGTTCGGTGTCCGTAGCCAAACCCCACTGTGACAAGTGGCCTCCGCCTCCACCGGTTAGGGCTGTGACGAAACTGCTGCGTGAGTTGCATTGTCACACACGGGATCCCTGGAACATGCACGGACCGTAACTGCAGCACGGTTCGGGTGGAGAAACTGCGAATCGCAGTCTGCGATCCAAAGCTGTTGCTACTGGTTGATGGCGTTCTTCTCTTCGCGGGCAGCAGGGAGCAGTGCAGTCTCAACAAAACGTGGGTAGTTCAAACGCGCTCACACAGTCACGAGGCATGGCTCGCGACCGTGCACCATGTGTCCCACCGTGGGACTCCCACGCTGCATCTGTCCAAGCACTCGGTAACGTGTTCAGTTAAGTTTTTCAATGAGCCCAGTGTTTGCCGCCGCAAAAGAGCAACTAACTCACCTTCGACAACGCTGTCCGTAGTGGTGTGCCACTCGGCAAGATCAGAAGGCATGTCAAACCAGTGCAAAGAAAGGACTTCCGGCGTGCACAGTCGCCACTGCCATCGTGACCCATGTGTCAAGGTGTGTGCGCAGCTGGCGCTTCACATGGCAAACCATCGAGGCCCTCGCTGAGCGGGAGGCTCACTGTAGTCTCTGGGCGCGTTTGCACCCGGTCCTCGGTCATGGCAGCGCGCAGCGTGTCGGTTAGCGAACTGGCGCCGATGCCTGTCCTTGGCTTCACACAGGCAAGGGTTTGTTCTGCCGGAAGTATCCAACGGTAGCTGCATGTAGCGAACCCGTGGAGTCCGACGGCATTTATGATCTTCACGTTGGTGATGCGGATGTCGTCGTCAGAGAGAGATGGCAGAAGCCTGAACACAGCCGCAGGAGCCATCCCGGTGCACGACGAGCACGACGTTCGTGCCACGGACTCCACGTTGGCAGTCATCCTGAACACCTCTGCTGCGACGGCGTACATGTACATGCGTCGGGGATATTCTCCATCATCCTGACCACGTCGTTGCTTCAAATGCTCAAGGCCTGCGCCATTCATGTCCTTCAACCAGGGTGCACTGTGAAGAAATTTCTTTGTCCATCGACTGGTGCGCAAGTACGCAGACCCAGTTTCACGTTCCCAGAGCAAGAAGCAACAAGCTGATTAGCGAACAACATACAAAAACCAACAACGGCACGTGCATTCGTTCACGCGCATCTACAACATGCATTAACGTTGCCGATCTTGCCCATGCCCTTGCATGTGTGCTACAAGTTCTTCGGCGCGTTAGTCACATGGCGTTGGATTGCTCTCGCCCGTGACTGGACCGTAAATCTCGCATCATCTGCTCACTAGGGTGGCTTGGCTCCTGGTGTGGCGCGCTTGGTGCTGCTGCGTGCATGTGTGCGGGAGATATTGCGGCCAAGGCTACATTGCGGCCAACACTAGGTTGTGTCCAAAGCTATGTATGCTGCGGGTGCGGGTGCGGGATGCGGGTGCACATGTGAGAGTTGTTTGGGTAAGTGCCAAATTCAACAAACGAGAGCTATTCATTGCACTACTGAGGGGTTTTTGAGGCCATCGTTGCACCGCATGCTTGCTGGTTGCGGCCATTTCGTCACTGTCAAAACCGTTCCGGGAGGGGACTTCCACCCCCTCGGCCCGCCATCATTATCAGACAAAGAACACGGTCGGTTGAAGCTTCAACCGCTCGGACGAGTTCCTGGTAACAGGAGATGCACTGTACATTCGAGTGGCGCAGGCCAATACCATTGTCACGTCACATAACACTTCATTACACCACATCACATCACATCACATCCGCGCGTCCGTCAAACGCAAGTTGCGGCAGCGATTGGAGTGGAGGGCGCCTTGTGGGGTTCGTGTCACTAGCCCCGGTGAGCGAAGCTCGCAGCGAGCTCATGTAGCCGCGGTCAGGCACTTCGCGCAGGTCATTGCCGTTGCGCCGAGCTGCCATTGCACCCGGAAGCGCGGGGCGCTGTGCATCTCGTCCACGACGAATGTTCATGAACCGCGCCGCAACGATGCTGGCATCCCTCGCCGCGGAACCAGTGTCGTGGCGCAGACTGTGCTCCGAAGGTTGCGCCGACGCGGCGGTGGTCGACGGAGGTGAAGTCGCCGCTGCCGGCACACCATCACCATCATGCACCACAACACTAGTGTTGTGTGGTGCGCGCTGCTCCGTAGAAAAGGGCGTGGCGGACGCGAGTCGCGCCACTGGCGCGACACTCTGCGGACTTGGGGGTCGGCGCAGCGGGCGTCTTCTTGTTGACCGCTGCACTCCATCGCCGTTGCCGTCATCAGCCTGTGCCCCTTGTGTACCACCGTTCGCAGAGGTGGTCGACACTGGCAGGGGTGCGGGGTTTGGCGTGGCACGCGGCTTGGGTGTGGGGTGGTCAGGCGTGGCCAGCAGCAGCGCATCGAGCACATCAACGTGGAGACCGGGTGTGAAACTCGTCGTAGCTCGCTGTGGGTGGGCTTTCGATGGTGATGACACGACTGATGATGCTGACGCTGGTGGTGGTGAGGCTGGTGGTGGTGAGGCTGGTGGACGTGCCATGGACCCGAAGGTCGTCTGGCTTGTCGTCAACGGATCGCCACCGTTGGCCATCGTGCTCACAGGTGGTGCTGGTGCTGGTGCTGGTGCTGGTGCTGGTGCAGTCGCCGTGAATGTCACCGGCACCCGCGGCCTTGCTGCGTTCGCTCGCGTAGGTCGAGGTGACATGCGCAATGGCGAACGCGTGAACGATGACTGGGGTGAGGGATCTTGTGTGATGGCGCCAACTGATGGCATCGACACGGGAGCAGTGGGTGGTGGTTGTGTCACCAAGCCTGCCGCCAGGTCATTCTTTTGCCGAGGGGATTGCGGCTGCGCCTTTGGCTTTGGCTGCGACTGGGGCTGCGACTGTGACTGAGAGCGGCTGGCAAGTAGCCCACCGCTCTCCTCACTACCACCGCCGGCACCAAGGCGGTCTGGATCGCTGGCACACCCGACACTTTCACTCTCCACAGCCGGTGGCTGGTGCTGGTTGTGTCTCTGCTGCTCGACAGCTTGCAGTTTGGCGCTCAGCTCGTCGTTCTCCGCCCGGGCCGCTGCAGCCACCAACCGTTGGCGCTGCAGCGCCGCTTTCATCGCCGACACTGCAGCATCGCGTGCATCCTTCGCACTCCGCAGTTCATCACGCGCCGCTATCGCGTCGTTCACCTCCAACAGGGAACGAACCACATCGTCCAACAGCTGCTGTGGAGCTGTCGTCGTCGTTGTTGATGTCGTCGTGGGGAACAGCACACCGTCGCTACCCACACCTTCGACCCCCTCCTCCACCCCGGCCGTCAACACCACCTCCTCCCTACCGGCGCTACCGGCCGTCAACGCACCAGCCAGCGACGAACCAATCGTCGCGGCGCGCAGTGCCGCACGACACTCTTCCAGCTTCAAGCGCGTGCGTGCCAACTGGTCATACGCGTGGCGCAGCACCTGTTCTTGCTGCGCAGCACGCACGGCAGCCACAGCACGTGCCGAGGCCGTGGCATCTGCGTGACGCTGACGCTCAGCGTGTAGTGCCGCAGTGGCAGCCGCTGCGTCTTGGCGCTGGGCTTCCAGCTCCAACCGTGTCGCTTCCAGTGTGGCAGCGACTCGCGCCGCAGTTTCCAAGGCGCCACGGCCGCCGCCCGGCGTGCCGATGGTGTGGCTGTTGGTGCCACGCATGCCGCCAGCCTCCTCACTATCCTCCCCCTCCTCCTCTTCCTCCACGCGAGTGTTGATGCGCAGCCCACGCTTGGTGGCGTGCACGCCACGGCGAGAAACTCGGAGCGGGTTGGGGCTGCTGGTGCTGCCGTGGCTGACGACGCTCGCCTGTGATGCGGCACGAGTCAAGGAACGGGTGGCATCTGCAGCGGGGTTGTCTGTGTTCACTACACCCACTTGTCCTCCGCCTCCACCTCCTTCTCCTTCTCCTTCTCCTTCCCCTTCTTGTTCTTGCTCTTGTCTGCCTGCCCCTGCAGCTCGTGCAGCTTTCACGGCCATTGCTGCTGCTGCGGCTGACGAAGCTGGCGTGGGAGTGGAGGTGGTGTTGGAGGTGGAGGGGTCAGTGGTCACTGT
>Ga0213833_1002538_pt1 | contig 11752 bp, 13 predicted proteins | sample SWATP21_FD_160575 | JGI IMG/M metagenome (GOLD analysis project Ga0213833, IMG submission 160575) | Coastal seawater microbial communities from Marineland, Florida, United States - SWA TP2 #1 | ecosystem: Environmental > Aquatic > Marine > Coastal | place: USA: Florida | collected 2016-08-14
CTTTCTCTGACTGCTACCACCAACACAACAGACACACTGCACGATGGCACTCCTCACACAAGGCAGTGGTGCATCAGTGGGAGCGAGCGGACGCACTTCCGGTCCTCCGTTTGGTTGCTGCGTGTGTGACACGAGGACGGGTTCATAACAAAACTACCAAAACGAAGCGACACTTGTGCCGCTTGGTCACCGACAAACCGACGCACGAACCCCGCCGCTGCGTCTCGTACCATGCCTGGGCAAGAGCGCCACAAGGGCCGACACGGTGCGCATTCCGCTGGAAAGAATGGAAAGCGCGGAAAGGGTGCGTCGCACGGTCCGAAAAGGGCCAAGAAGTCCACAGGTCGCCGTGAAGAGGCGGAGGTGCAGCACTTGCAAAAGCGCTTGGAGACAGAGATGCCCAAAGCAGGCGAGAACGCTGTTTCCGACAGCGTGAAGCGGTTTGCTGATCTACCACTTTCTGCGTATACACAGTCAGGTCAGACTTCTTGTTCCATGTGCCGTGCTGTGTCGCTGGCGCGTTTACCGACGCATGCGTTGCGAACAGGCTTGAAGACTGCCCGTTTCACTCACATGACACAGATCCAGCGAATGGCAATTCCACATGCCCTTGCTGGGTGAGTTTTTGGTGTTTCGCAACACTTAAAGCGCTGGGCTGTGGATGATAATGCTGGTTGTTGGTTGCAACAGGCGCGATGTGCTCGCCGCTGCGAAGACAGGCTCTGGGAAGACGCTTGGTACGCATGTTTTGCTTTCAACGGGGTGGCTCGACAGGTGCCTTTCCTTTGAACCACAGTGACAATGCGTCGTGTTTATGGTGATGTATGTGTATGCGTGTGCGAATGTGGTATTCACAGCCTTCATGGTGCCCGTTGTTGAAGCGCTCTACCGCGACCGGTGGTCGTCGTCGGAGGGCGTGGGTGCACTCATCATTTCTCCCACCCGAGAGTTGGCAATGCAAATATTCGAAGTCGTCAAAGTGGTTTGTGCGAAACACTTCAGTTTGACTGCTGGCTATGTGACTGGAGGCAAGGATGTTGCGGCGGAGGCCAGGTTCATCCCACAGCTGAACATCATTGTTGCGACGCCGGGTCGCTTGCTGCACCACTTGGAGCAAACACCAGGGTTTGACACAACAGCCCTTCGCATGTTGGTGTTGGATGAAGCGGATCGATTGCTGGACATGGGCTTTGAGGAGCAACTAAATGCGATTCTGGGATACTTGCCGCCAGACCGTCAGACGCTGTTGTTCTCCGCTACCCAAACCCGTTCGGTTCGTGATGGATGGTGCCGCATGCTTGCCTGGCGAGCCTTTCAGCGTGTGTGCATGCATGTGCATGGGAGCAGGTCCAAGCGTTGGCCCGGCTCAGTTTGCGTGACCCGGAATACGTTGCTGTCAATCAGCGCACGGCAACCGCCACACCTGTGAAACTGGTGAGCATGGCGACTGTGTGCGAGCGGTGTGTTCCAGTGGATCTCTTGTCGTGATGACCAACAAATTCTGCAGAGCCAATTTTACACGATTTGTGGTCTGGAAGACAAAATGAACATGGTGTACTCGTTCATCAAGTCGCACATTCGCTGCAAGACCATCGTGTTCCTCTCAAGCTGCAAGCAGGCGCGCTTTGCGTTTGAAGCAATGCGGCGTGTGAGGCCCGGCGTTTCTGTCATGGCTTTGCATGGAAAGCAGAAGCCCAAGAAACGCAGCCTTGTCTACATGACGTTTGTACGTCACTTGGCAGCCATGTGTTTCATTCTATTTCCGTGCACTGACGCCCTCGCTTCTTGCAGCTGGAGAAAAAGGCGGCAGTTCTATTTGCCACTGACGTCGCCGCTCGGGGTCTTGATTTTCCCCATGTGAACTGGGTAGTCCAGTTGGACTGCCCTGAAAGCACAGAGTCCTACATCCATCGCGTCGGTCGTACTGCACGATACCGCAACAAGGGTAACGGCTTGCTGGTGCTGCTTCCTTCAGAGCGCAAGATGGTGGCTGCGCTGAAGGACGCTCGGATTCCATTGAAACAAATCAAAGTGCGACGTAGTCGCACTTGTTGTTGTCCCTTTCGCGTGTCCCTCACCGCATACCCGCTTCTTCTCACAGGTCAATGCCCATCGTGCTGTGAGCGTGCAAGGAAAGGTGGCCGCTGAAGTCGCTGCAGACCCAGAATTGCGCCAGCTGGCGAAGAAAGCGTTCTCTTCGTATGTAAGATCTGTGTTCCTTCAGCCGAACAAGGATGTGTTTGATGTGCACGAACTGCCACTGCGGGCATATGCCGAGGTACGCCCCGCCCCACCCCGCCACCCCACGCTTGTTTGTAGCATGATTCCCACGCTGGATGTTCGTTGGCGTTGCTCCAGTCATTGGGGCTTCCCGATGTCCCGAAATCCAAGTTCCTCGAGGGCGCTTCAACACGAACCGCCGCACGCAAGAAGAAAAACATGAGCAAGAAACTGCAGAAGTTGCGGGCATCGATCGCGGCAGCGAAGAAGGCGAAAGCTGGCGTGGTGGACGACCCCCACGCGCACTTGGACAGCCGTGTAGCGTCTGGTAGCGAGAGTGACAGCGAAGACGATGACTTCCTTCGGCCAAAGGGTGCCATGGATGCGCAGGCTAGCGACGCGAGCGACGTGGACGAAGCGGAGTTGACTCGCGGCTTGCCCATGGGCCTTGGCGAGAACTCGCGCCGCAAGGTTGTTGAACTCGCCAAGGCAACAAAAGAGCTGGGCGAAGCTCGTGCTGCTATGAAGCGGGGCGAGCACTCCTTTGCCGATTTTGCCGCCGAAGCCCAAGATGGGCACCTGCAATCGGATCTTGCATCTGCCGCTGCAAACCGAGTCGCACAAGTAGCACAGCGGCTCAGGACGCGCGATGCGGCAGATCGGGCTCGCGAACGACGTCGAATCAAAGCAAAGCATTTGCAGGAGCGATTGGCAACCCGATCGGAGCGCGGTGACGACGTCGCCTCTTCACAGGGCGCGGTTGTTACTCTTGGTAGTACGACAATACCAGCATCGGATGACGATGAGGACTTCGAGGGAAGTAGGAGCAGTGAGGAAGAGTCCAGCGCGTCGGACGACGAGGCTGCGCAGTCAGACGCACCTGATGCGGAGTCGAGGCGGACCCGACCCTCAAAACGCAAGCGTGAGGCACCTCTGTCCATTGAAGACGCGGAATCAATGGCGCTGCAGTTGCTGCAGCGACCACGACTCACATGACAACTCTGCACGGCTGATATTGTTGTTCGGAATACACACAACATAGCACAGGCGCCTGGAAAACAGAAATAAAACAGAATATGCAAGCTCGCTCAGTCATGTCTCTACCCAAGCGGGTTCATCACGACCACACCGCCATCATCAGCTTGTCGCCGTCCAGGGGGGCTCAAGTGACCCTGGCGTTGGGGTTTGCCTGATGACCGGGGCTTGATGTGTTGTCGCCCTGATCGTTCTCGACCCGGCACTCGGGACCTACGACGTTTTGGCTTGCGAGGAGCGTTGAACAGGGCAGTGGGAATCGCCAGACTACGCCACATTCGACCAAGGAAAATGGCGCTGATAGAGGCAAACACAGTCCACACCAGTCCGCCTGCCGCCTGCAGGCAGCCATGTCAATACCTACCTAACATTGCGCGGCAGTTGACACACGTACCAACGCAACGTTTGCGGCTACCTCGGTGCTGAAGAACTCGGTGATTGTCACAACGAGTACAGCAACAAATGCAATGTTGTCTACAGCACCCAACCACAATGTTGCGTGCGTGAGCATGTGCGACTACGAGCACTTGCGACACAGCAGCGCCGAACGTACATATTGCGAATGCCATGGGGCGACTATCAGCTACGGCAGTGTCAACGTGCCACGTTTGAATGGAGAGAAACACCCCGAACGTCAGCACAAGTGTCTGGTACACACCAACAGCGATACCAAACACAGCAACGTCGCTGCTGCATTCAGTTGTGACGATGTGTGCACCAAACGACAGCAGGCGTTCTGAACTTCTGACTTGGATGCCACCAAACGCGCTCCAAAGCGCCAGCAAAAGCTACAAACGAGTTGTTGTCAGTTAGCGGCTGGCACATTGCGCGATACAAACACAAGGCAACTCACAAAGATCACTGCAACACAAGCGGCCATCATCCACCCCAAGTCTTTGTTCCGAATCACCTGTGACTTGAACTGAAGCGACTTCACAGCAAACAGCCGCCAAACTCGATACCTGCAAAGGGGACGTCAGAACATGTAAAACATGCCTATCCATCCACCGCTGCGCGTACATCCTCACGAAAATAGCTGAGAACATCACGGTTGCGGGTAGGTTGACGCACCAGACGCGCACGACGCACATCGTATCTGTGTTTGGACCCTACAAGCAGCACATGATAAGCACACAGGTGGGGACGTAGTTGCACCACTGCGTGTTACCATCATTGTAAGGGCTGAGACGTTGCTGAGAAATGCCGCAGACACGAACACCCAACAAAACGTGGGCTGCATGTAGCGGACGACTGGGTGTTGGCGCTTTTTGATCAACCACACCATAATCGCCACGATCAAGACAAGCGTAAGCCCCACAAAAGTTGCGACACCGACGCTCGTCTTGCTTCCCCACGGTACAAAGTCTGCACAAATGACAGTCAACAGTACGGTGCTGCAACTGACAGTGCATGCAGTGAACGACAGAACGCCACACGCACCACAGGGCTCACGGAGAGGGCTGGGTAATGAGACACCGCCTGAGCATGTCTTAGGATGGCGCCAAAAAAACGCCACAGAATAGCGCACATCGCTTGCTTGACATTCCGAGACAGAAAAGGTGATGTCATCAACAGTGCACACTGCAGACGCAGAGTGGTTGTTTGAGAATCGCTGAACCGACAGCCACACCGACACGTACATCGAGGTGGCGCAAGAATGGACCGATCATCACATGTTGCGGCAAGCACAGAACTGGTGGCATCGCTCCGCTCCGCACTAAGAAGTGGCGAGAAGCCCAACTCTGCCATCATGTTTTGCGCCTACGTGCAGCAGCAACCCAGGATGGTTGAACCACCGGTGATCCATCACCACAACAAGCAAACGCACCGTATTTGACAACAGCCATGACACAAACGGCACTATCTCTGCTCCTGCGTCACACGTTTGCCCTGGCGGAGTGGTATCTGCGGTGAAGTACACGCCAGGGAAGGAAACTAACGCACGCACTGAAAGAGGCCAACATGTCGCAGAAGCTGTGTTTTGGGCACAAGGGGTGTCCGTCGGCAACAGTCTTGTATGACTCCCATCGGTGCTAGTGCCAAGGCCAAGGAGTTGCACAGGCATGGCGAACTCCGAGCTCGTGGCGGAAGTTTGTACCTGCGTGTAGGCGATCGCACCGTTGGTCTCGTGAACTTGACTGAGTAAGAGCGTTGGCAATGTGCTGTTCAGAGCCAATGGCGCAGGAAAGGAAGACCAGCTGTCAAAAGAAGTGCCAAAGGCTGTTCTGAAAGCCACGGAGCTTTGGGATAAGACTGTGGAAAGCACTTGGTTGTCCAAGCAGGCATCTTCGCGGTACACCACGCTGGACAAGACAATGTGACCTTCTCAACCGCACCACTACACACGTTCGAGGCACACGTACGTGATGGGGATTGGCGGGAGCGCAATGTGCGCATTGGATTGGGCAATTGCAGAGTCGTTCCAGTGGGTCACTTCGCCCGCGTAGATGGAGGCAAGGGTGTCCAAGGAAATAGACAAGCCTGAGTACCCTTCCAAATGAAAGACGATCGCCAAGGTGTACGTGCCCACGGGAACAGTGCGCACTTCCGCGTGGGTACCTTCCCCAACAACCCCAACTTTTGAAGGAAGCCATTCGGCAATCACACCCTCAGGATGCATCACCCAGCTTGGCTGTGTTTGCAACAATGGTGGCGCTGAATGAGGACTGGGCAAGCTTTGGAACTCGATTGGCGTGGATATGGCCTGCCATGTGAGGAGTTAGCGAACGGAAACTCGCACAACATTGCAAGCCTCTGCGCACCGAGTAACTCAATGCCACGAAGGAACCAACCCCGCTGAAACTGGGCATAGCATAACCCTTTAAAGCTGTGCGACCGGGTGGTGTGGCGCAGGTGACAGCACTTTTGACACGGTCCTCCATTTGTTGGTTGAGAAAGCTGGGCACAGTTGCAAACCCCAGCTGTGCTCCTTATTGCGCGACGGACGCTGCGTCAAAGAACCAGCTCCAAAAGTCTTGAGTGGCAAGCCTGTCAGTGCAGTTTGATCCTGGCCGGATGAATGACTTTCGGAGAAGAAGGTGCGAATAACCAGCAATGGGCCATGCGCCTTCGTTCGATCCGGGCCGCGGTGACAGCTCGCTCGCCACCTGTGCACCGAACCTGTCGCAAACACCACGTGAGCACCCTACACACAATAATAGGGTGCAAGCAAGTTTGACGAACCCACTGGAATCAAGTTGAACGATGCGGTCAAGCAGCGTGGAGACTGATGGTTGCACGACGTGACCGGAAGCGGACAGGAATGACGCACACGGCAGCGATGAATGCAGTGCTTGGGCCAGCACGTTGTAGCCGATGCTGTTTGGAATCGTCGAAACCAAGACTGATACAAGGTCGCTGTTGGAGGCGGTGTGAAAGCGAGATGGTGGGATCGGGAAAGAGACGGAGCTTCCATTTCCGACGCGAGAGGAGAATGTCTCATTGAGGATGGCAAGAGCTCTGGTGAAAATCGAAGTTGTGCCCGATGAGTTCGCCCGTGCCACGACTTCAATCGCGCTTGCTGGAAGTGCAACGTCGGGATTTAACGAAACAAGATGCGGGTGGTTCCACACATCGATGGTGCCGAGGAAAATGCCGGCCATTGCGGCCGCGTCGAGCACCAGGCTTGTGTTCGTGGAGGGAACGGCCATTGGCCCGCCAACACCAGGAACATTGTACATCAAGCACACGGCTGCGGCTACGGTGGGTACTCGTACATAGTCATCAAACGGCGTCAGCGCCACAATGGCATCAGAGGCAGCAAAGTCGACTGAACCAGATTCAAGCGCCGCAAGTCCTGCGGAGCTCCCTGTTGCCGTGTACTCCACGTCAGCTGTGTCGGGCCTTTCCACACCGTACCTAACACACAACACGTGAGAACTGGGAAACGACGGTGATATACCAGACAGAGTACACACACACACACACACACATCCACATACGACGACAGACAGACGGATGCACAGCAAGCACGCACAGCAGGGCCGACCGCTGGATGAGCAGAGCAGGGAGCGAGGCGCCGCTTCCGATCACCGCCGTTTGGTTGGGGTTGTGCGACGCCCAGACTGAAACCACGACGCAGAAGACGCCAACAAGCACACTTTCAATGTGGTGCGCGCGAGCGACGCCCATGAGTGCTGTTCCGGTTGCGCCAGAGGCACACCAGGCAGAGAGAGACAACGCGCAAGATATTCGTGCTAATTTCGACAGTTGACTTTCTGACAAGACATAAAAATCGTGGACATTTCCAGTCTGGCTGAGTGGTGTTGGGTGCGGTGCCGTACATGCCCCCACGTGCAACATCGGCAAATGCCATGCAACTGTTACGTGCGAAACCACTTCTGCTCAACTCTGACGCCAAGCGCACGTGGGACCGACTTCCGAAACTCATTCATTCTTCTTGGTAGCTTTCAACGACGCTTCATACTCTGCACGCCCCTTGTTGTTCAAGCGCCCAATGCTGTGTTGCTTGCGCCATTGCTTATCGGTCCCGAAAACAGTATCCCAAATGGTGAACACATCAGCATAGTTGCAATCAAAGTGCTCATGATGAAAGTCATGGTGGTCCGCACCTGGAACGGAGAAACAGCATCCACGGTGAACCACGGTGCTGCACACAAGGCAGTATTGCAGACGTTTTGAACCCACCTCCCCAGAAAGGAATGAGCGAAGTGGGGTTGAAGTACCACGGAAGGATGTACCCTGAATGGTCTTCAATGGTTTCGTACAGGCGGAAAACAAGCCAGACCTGGTGAAACGGTTCGTGTGGGTTAGCATGAAAACGCAAGCAAGACACACCGTACGTCACGTCACATACCCAGACAGTGAGCAAGTGCCGGGCAAAGAACATGGGCCCAAGTAGAGTTCCCAAACCCAAGAACAGCGTCTCAATCGGGTGCGCGTACTCAGCCGTGATTCCGAAAGGCGCAGCGTAGTGGTGGTGGACTGAGGTCGAACACAACTTGTTGGAAACCACTCCACGCACATGCACAATCCCAGTCGCCTGCATGCCTACCTTTGTGGATGTACTTGTAGATCCTCCGATGGTGCAGCAGCCGGTGCACCCAATAGAAGTAGAAGTCCTCAATCCTGCGACGTTCCGTGGCACACAGTCAGACGGGAACATTGTTACAATCACGACTCACGTACGCGAAGAAAACAGGGATTTGCCAAGCAAGCGTTGTGACTGAAGGCAAGGGCATTCCCATGGACATGCCGCCGTACTCGATGGCGACGATGTGAAAGAACGCCATAAGCGGAAACTGAACGAAGACGTGGGCGAACATAAGCTTCTTGAAGCATTCCCACTGTTTAACAGGCGGGTTGTACTCTGTCACTTGGATCTTGTAGCGGCGGCAGTAGGGAATGTTGTCGATGATCAGCCACGGAATGTACGCACCGAAGTACGCGACTTCGTGCAGCACAAAAGAGCCAATCCAGGCGATCTGAAACTCTGTGTAGTTGTCCAGCAGGTACTTGTACCCGATGCCGATCCACCACAAGCCAGGTTCTTCGTCATCCACTTCTCCGTCGCGCCCCGTGCCGACAGGTAGAGTGTCAACCGGTTCAGCCGCAGCGAACCCCGTCCAGGCACATGCCGCCACAACGCAAGCAACGACAACTCGAGCACTGAACAGAAGCGCAGGGTTTGGTTCCGGAGTATTGGGTCGAATTAATCGATACCGAGGGCGCTCCATGGTGAGCAGTCAGTGCAAGCTGGACGGTGCTGCTGTGTGTGCCGCATGCAAATGCTTGCGTGTCACCACGTGGAAGCCGACGTGGAGCCAAGCCATAAAACGAGTTTATGATCGCCGTGGTGAAGTGGGCTGCGCATGGCATGCGTCCGGCGTGTCGTGCCTGTGTCACAGCCGAGCCTGCACGCGCGTCGCTATGGACGGCGACGAGAATCCTGTCGTTCACCTGGGCGAGCGCGTGTGCATCCGGTCTGTTGCGCATGGAGGGCACTGGTACAGCGAGAAGCACAAGCACATCAGTGGCGCCGACTGGTTTCCGATGTACTCTGACGGAACATCCAAGCGATTGCTGTGCCTTGAGGATCTCATCCGCTTCATGTCTCCCTCTGGCACGGATTCAGTCGCTGGTAGTCCAGTTGAAGATGGAAGTGGTGTTGTGCGTTTCAATGGCGATGTGACTTTGTGTTGTATGACGCCCAGCAAACGCACAGGCCGGTACCTGGACGGGTCTTCCCGCATGCTGTCCAAGCTTCCGCGTTGGGGCAAGGGGCGGGAGGCACTGCTCACAAAAGGGGCTCGGACGTCTCAGCAGTTCATTTTCAGGCTCGTTTGTGCACGCTATGATGATGAAGAAGAAGAGTGGTGCGCTGACCCGTCTCGCGCTGGAGACGCGGTGCACATGGGCGATTTGGTGATGCTGGAGGTAGCATTTGAGGAGGAAAAGCATGGCTTGAACGAGCGATATTTGGAGGCTTCCGAAGGATGGATATGTCCGACGGAGCATATCAGTGCCAGCTGTGTGTTTGAGCTTCTGCAGCCGGACATTGCAGTCCTGGCTCGATCGCTGCCGGGCGAATTCGATGATGTGCCCGATGAGGTGCGTACCAAACTGATGCTACAGCTTGGCCCACTTTATGCCACCTCGACATCTTCTCATAAACAATAATCACCAATATGTTGCAGATCTTCGAGAACCAGCGATTTTATGCCAAGGGCCACGACTGGAATGCAGCGGGACGAAAGTACTACAAGAAAGACCCCGGCTTCTTCTCAAGTTTTGATTACTCGGTGGACCATGGGCGCATTGACACAAAGGACGGCTGTGGTGACTGGCTGCTGGATACTTCTAGTAGTGGCGTGGATTCAGAGGGGTGGGTTTTCGGCCCTGACTTCGGCGTGCTATTGGCGAACTCGTCTGCCGTGTGGCGGCACAGTCCAAACGAGGGTGCGAGTCACTCGTCCCAACGGCAAACGATGCGGGGAAAGAAGAAATCCAGCAACTTCTTGGGGGGCTTGTTTGGTGGTGATGGTGATGCACATCACAGTCAAGTGGTACGGCGGCGACGTTGGGTGAAACGATCGTCTGCCTTTGCGCGGCGCCTGCAAGGGGCCCCAATGCTAGAAGGCGACGCTGACGTTCTAGCTGAAGCGAAGGTCATCGAAGATAATCGTGTGTCAAAAGACAAACCTTCTGACGAGACTGCTCCGGGTGCCTCCTTGGATGACCTCGCCGCAGCTGTAGCGGGGTTGGACCTTGGCGATGAATCAGAAGACCCTGCGCGCGGCGCATCTCCTGTTGCCGAAGATGCAGACGCTGGTGCTGGTGCGGGCGCTGGTGCTGGTGCTGGTTCAGGTGCTGGTGCTGGTGCCAGTGCCCGTGCTGAAGGCAGCGCTATTTCGCCCGATGACGACGTCGGTGCTGGTGTCGGTGCTGCGGATGGGGGTGGGATTCAGAATGGTGGTTCTGGCACTGAAGACAATGCTCCTGTGGGTGCGAGTGTTGTCGAGGCTACAGATATCAAGTGCGCGCCAGCGTCGCAGCAGTTAGACTTTTCGACGCCTGTCCTGCTGCGGTTGCACCGTAGCATTCAGGCGCCTCGATGTCCGTCGTCATCACAAGTGCAAGCGTGTGCAGAAACTCACTCTTCCGAGCAAACATGGGACACTGGAGCTTTGGGTATGCTACACATCGACCAGGCCGCAGGGGTTGTGACTATCACTCTGGACGGGATGGGCAACACCGCTTTGGACTGGCCAGGTGGAAATATGCAGCGCAAGGTTGCGACGCTTGCGCGAGAAGCGTCACCTGACAACACATGGAATATTTCCGACCAGCGCACGCGCGGTAACAGGCGTCCTCGGCACTTTACAGCGGATGATGGGGAACACGGGTCGCCGAATGCGGCGCGCCAGGTTGTGCTGCAACTCGGCATGATTCACGGAGTGCAGGTGGTTCACGCGGTCGATCTGGACCACGAAGGGGAGACGGACGGCTTTGGACTAACCCCTCCGACTCAATGGCGCCGATGGCTTGCTGTCAAGGCACATCGGAGCGGAGTGTCGTTCAACCCAGTCACGCCCGATGCGCAAGTCTCAGCCACAGACCCAGACAGCGAGGAGGTGACGGTGTTTCTTCGTCCCGATGATAGCTGGCAGGTTGTCGGCGCTGACCAGGCCGAAGAGTCTAACTTTGAAGTCACCGGCAAGCCTGAAGGGTTGCGGTCTGATCTTGATGTTACAATTCAGCTCATTATGGACACCATCCCCCAGCATCGTACGTTTGCGTCGTGTCTCGTGTGTGGGTGTGGGTGGTTGTTGTGCCACCAACCACAACGTAACCGCAACTGTTTGTTTGTTTGTATTTGTTGATTTTTCAGAGCGGGCGTTGGCTGCACTCCATGCTACAGCTCTCCAGCTTCGAATGGGCTATGCGAATATGCTCAAGTCGGAGCTCCCATCATGGGGTGTTGGTGATGTCGCCCAACAGCAAGTTGAAATGGAGAAAACGATAGATGGTTTCGTGC
>Ga0213833_1002540_pt1 | contig 11736 bp, 5 predicted proteins | sample SWATP21_FD_160575 | JGI IMG/M metagenome (GOLD analysis project Ga0213833, IMG submission 160575) | Coastal seawater microbial communities from Marineland, Florida, United States - SWA TP2 #1 | ecosystem: Environmental > Aquatic > Marine > Coastal | place: USA: Florida | collected 2016-08-14
CTTCACCCTCACACGCCACGTTCCGGGACACAGCGCGGCCGAGAGTGCCGCCACTGCCCACGCGGCTGCTGTTCGCTTCGCCATGGCTGCGCCACATCGGTGTGAGTTCGGCACCATCATCGTTGGCGGTGGACCCGCGGGGCTTGGGCCGCTGGTGTGCGCCGCCCAGCGGGGCGCACTGCACCAACTGCTCGACACCGGCGTGCTTGTGGTCGAGACGCGGCCCCAGCTGGGCGTGGGCCAGCTGGGGGACTACTGCATCCGTTCCAACTCTGCGACGGGCGCGTTCGTGGAGTGCGCGGAGGTGGAGGGCGCTGGTGGGGACAACCCGCTCCTGGCGCTACGAGATACCGATGAGTACAAGCTCCTGGCGGGTACACTGGAAGGTTCCTCAGGTGACCCCCCGGCCGCGCGTGGAGCTGTGGGCCCGCTTGTCTCCATCACACACTTCCACCGCCGTGTTGGCAAGGCCATGGAGGCGGCACTTGCGGCACACCCGCGGTGCAGGGTGCTGCTGCAGCACCGAGCAACCCGCGTACGGCGGCGCTCCGGAGGTGGCTTGCTGGGTGGCCGCTCGTGGAGTGTGGATGTGCGGGCCGAGGGCAAGGAGGAGGGCGAGGCCGGGAGCACCACGATGTCTTTCACAGGCGCCAACGTGATTTTGGCCACTGGTGGCACCCAGCGCGTGCCGCACGAGCTTCGGTGTGGTGGGGGCGTTCCGCCGATGATCATCACCCACCTCCACCCCAAAGTCGTCACGGCCATGGACGTGATGAAGCCCGGGAACCTGCGCGTCGGCATTCGGCCTGCCCTGTTGGCGTCGCCCCGGCATGGCGGGGACGTGACCCGCGTGCGCCATGTGGTCATCATCGGCGGCTCCCACTCGGGGTTCTCCTGTGCGTGGAGGCTGCTGGCGCACGGCCACTTGGCCGGGCTGACGGTCGTTGCTCGTGACGGCACCACCAGCACCGGTGCGATTGGGAAGGACGAGTCGCCCCTGTCGGAGCTGGAGACAGCCGAGGCGCCGCCCGCCGCGGACGGCGAGGCGACGCTGAGCGTGCGTGTCACGGTGCTCCACCGCAGCCGCGTCAAGCTGTTCTACGAGACCACCGCGGCCGCCGATGCGGATGGCTACACCTACGACGCCGAAACGGAGGTGTGTCCCCTGACGAACCGTGTGTTCCGCCTGGGTGGCCTGCGTGGTGATGCCAGGGACGTTGCGCGCGCCGTCATGTTCGGCCTCCCGGCCGCGGAGCCGCGGATCGAGCTCTGCCGCTTGCCCACCTCCACCGCACCGCAGCAGACGACGACGGGTGACGACGACGAGAGCACGCTGTCCATGGCACAGTTGGTGGCGCTGCTTGACTCCGCCGACCTCGTCGTGCCTGCGTTCGGCTACCAACCCAACACCGTGCCCATGGTCGATGCCGACGGCTCCGCCATCACGCTGGCGCGAGACCCCCGTGATGGGGCGTACCTGGTGAACGCCCGTGGCAGACCCACCATCGCAGAAACCGGCGAGGTGCCGCCGACGCTGTACGCGTACGGGTTGGGCGCCGGCCTGCGGGTGTCCACGCACACGGGTGGCGAGCCCACGTTCGTCGGCCGCGCCGACGGCGTGTGGCTGTACCAGAACGACATCGGGCGGGTGGTGCTCCAAGAACTTGTGCCCCGCCCCGCCGCCATCCAGTTTGTGGCGCACGATGACCCCGCCCTCACGCTGCCGCCGGAGGGTGCCCACAAGCCCGATGCCAAGGGTTGCGGCGCCGCCACCGCGGGCAGCAATGGCGCGACGGGCGAGCCCGGGGCTGGTGCAGGGGCCGGCGCAGGTGGAGGCGCAGGCGCAGGCGGAGGCGCAGGCGGAGGCGCAGGGGGCGGTGGGGGTGGGGTTGGGGTTGCTGCCACACGAAGTGGGGTGTGGCGTCACATTTACAGCCGGAAGGGTCGCAAAGCCGACAGTGACACGCCGCTGCATGTGCTGGGGGGGTACGACATGTTCACTCGGGAGGAGTGGCTGGAGCAGGTGGACACGTTGATGAAGCCCGTGAAGTTGAAGGCTACGGACTCCGTGTTCGAGGTTGGGGTTGGTGCGGGCGCGTTCATGGACGCTCTTGTACGGCTTGCCCCTGGTATCACGTGCGCAGGGGTGGACTACTGCGAGAGTTTGGTGCGTGTGGCCAATGTGCGCCTGCCGGGTGAGTACCGCGTGGCCGACGCGGCTCGACTTGAAGACTGTGACTTCGTCAAAGGGCGCCAGTTCTCGCTTGTCACTTCCTTTGGTGTCACACAGTACCTGAACTCTCTTGATGTGCGTTCGGACATGCGCGTGGCCCTTCCACGCAGACAGCATTGCATGCTGTGCTCACACGGTGTGTGCTCTCTTGTCTGCGGTTTTTGTGTGCGGGGTGGCGGCTTGCGCTTGTGTTGTTTTCGCTTTTCATCCTATCAGGACGTCCGTGCAATGTTCCGCCAACTACTGCAGCACACTGCGCCAGGCGGTCGGTGCTTCGTGGGGGAAGTCAGTGATGAGGCCAAACGCGACATTGCGATGGAGCTCCGTCGTAAGTCCCATGAGCACGAAAAGCAGGGTCCTGCGAAGCCTACACCCACAGGCCCCGTGGCGGACCACCTGTATGTTCCTACTGGCCTGTTTGCGGAAGTTGCTGCCGGTGTGGGCATCCCGGCGGACAATGTAACGATTGTGCATCACACCGACATTGGACTCCGGTACGGCCACCCTCCTTGTATGAATGCAATAACCCCCTACTCACAGTCCCATTGCCGGTGTTGTATTCTACAGTTATGCTACCGCCCCATACCGCTTCTCTGTCTTTGTGAACAAGCCAACGAAGGCATAGATGTAGCGAGGTGCATGGTGCTAGTGGACCATCATGAATGAAAATGGATCAATGCAATGCTAGTTCTAGTGATGCATGCACGATGATGCGTTGTTGATGTACTTCGCCACGGAGTAGCTGTCGCGATCGATGCGTGTTCGCATTGCCTCGAAGTGTGCTCCAGCTGCTGGTGCACCATCCACCACTGCATTCAACATGCCGAAAAAGAAGGTATTATCTAAACCCCTATGTGGTTCAGCTTGGGGGATGGGGTAACTCCTAACGTGTGCTGTTCGTGGTGGCTGGCGGAAACCCTCCGCGCAACTTGTGCAGACTGGCGCGCGGAAAAAGAAGGAGCGCCAAAAGGAGATTCAGAAGCAGATTCGCGCCGGCACGCTTGCAGGAGCTCGAAATGACTTGTCCACGTTCCCTTGTAATGTATGTTGGGTTCCTATGGGCGCCTTCACGCCGATACGATCGGCTCTGAACGCGCGTGTGTGTGCTTGTGCCGGCAGTCGGACATGCTGTGCGAACGATGCGGCGATCGGCAGAAAAACCGAGCGTTCTGTTACTTCTGCCAAGCCTTGCAGCGTTTGCCGAAGTGTGCGCAATGTGGTCGCCAGAAATGTGTGGGGGGTGCGGGTGATTGCCTGGTGAAGCATCCCGGCCGCAACGTCACGGGCATGAACTTTGTGGTGCGTGCCTTGCTAGGCAGGGCTTTGACTGCATGCAGCAACGACATCAACTCACACGCATCACTGTGCTTTTGTTTTCACACAACCTATTGATTCCAGGGCGCAATCTGGTGGGGCGATTCTGTGCTTTTGGGGTTGTGGCAGTGTTGCGTTTTCTCACGCGCAGGTTTCTTGTCGCAGCGACTTTTGTGAGGCTTTCGTCTGCCATTCACGCAAATGCATTTCAACACACGCGTGTGAGTGCATCCTGCGCTCCTCAGAAACCAAGGGTGCCATGCCAGTGGAGTGCGTGGATTGCGAGCGCAACGTGTGGGAACAAGGGGGGCGTTTCTTCCGCTGCAATACTTGCGCGAAATGGCTGTGCCACGATGACCAGTTTGTGCACCAAGCAATGTGCCAGCGGTTTGACAATGATAGCTATCACTGTAAGACGTGCACACCGCCGTGCTTGCTTCATGTTTCCTCTTCCTCACCCCCCTCCCCCTCCCCAGGCGTGTCGTGCAGTCGAAAAGGAACGTACTCGTGCCTTCGGTGCAAGGTGTGCTTTTGCGACAAGCACGTGTTCAACAAACTAAACTGCAGAGTCCCGAAGGGGGAGCTTCCCAAGTGCAAACGGTGCTCCTTTCAACTCCAGGAGACGGCGGACCTGAGCATGTCGGCCCGCAAGTACGAGTACGGGCGCCAACGTGGTGGTGGCGGCGCTTCCACGTCGCGTGTGTCGGGTGATGACGCGTACGCGGCGTGGATGTCCGCTGCCAGTAGCGGCGCGGTGAACACCGGCGTGACTGGTGCTGTGAGTTTCGAAGAGGAAGAGGCCAAGCGTGTGGCGCAAGAGGCAGAAGAGGCGGCGATGGCGGCGGCGATGGCAGGTGCAACGATTGATGATGAGGCGTCGGACAGTGGGAGCGACAGCGGAAGCGATGGTGGCGAAGAAGGCGCGGACGAAGGCCCTGGAACAGGCATAGATGCTGAAGCATGTGCAGAACAAGGACTAGGCCCTACCAGTTCTGGAGCTGGTGCGGGTGCAGGAGCTGGTGCAGGAGCTGGTGCGGGTGCCAGTGCGGGTGCTAGTGCTGAAGCCGACGAGAGCTGAGACGGAGGGGCTGTGGTTGCGCAACGAAAGTGAAGTTCCAGAGAAGTCTGCACTGTTGGTCGTATCCTTTCGTCGTATCATGTGCAAGGCTGCACGTGTATGACCGCTTGATAATCCACACTTCATGAATGATACTGACATTGGAGCAGCCCGTTCTGGGGTGGTGAAGATGGTGTGACTTCGATAGCGTTCATGCGGTGTTGCCGCGCTGCGAACACTGGAATTTGGCCATGGACAGTGCCGCTCTGGAGGTTGGAGATGATGCAGGGCGCCGAAAGTGGAAGATCGGTGTGATTTGGAACGGTACGGGGACTGGATGACGATGTTGGCACGTGTGTACCAACGGGTGCTGCCGTGTGCTCGCTTGTTCGCAGAGGATGCCGCGAAGTGGGCAGACTTTACTGAGACGTACGCCAAGGTGCTCAGTTCACCTGAGCATGATGAGCCATGGAGGGTGTTCCACGCAATCCGTGGAGAGCTTCCGACAGACTCTGAACTGGGAAATTTTGACGCGTTTGTGCTGAGTGGTAGCCACTACAGCGCCTACGAGGATCGACCGTGGATCCACGACGAGGCCGACTTCATTCGCCGGGCCCATGCTCTGGCTCAGACTCGCCTCTCCCGAACACCGAAGCTCGTTTGCATCTGTTTCGGATGCCAACTCGCCGCACAAGCCCTAGGTGGTGCAATAGCAAAGAACGGCCACGAGAGCTTTGTGCTTCGGTCAGAGTTGGTGTCATTCACCAAGGCGGCGGAGGTCAAACCATTCATGCGGCCATTGGTTGAAGCAGCACGCACCACGACTGCCTCCACCCCGCCAGTTGAGGATTCTTCTGCTCTCGATAATCATCCCATTCGGGATAGTGCTGGTGCTGGTGCTGATGCTGGGACTGGTGCTGGTACCGGTGCGGGTGCTGGTGCGGGTGCTGGTGCGGGTGCTGGTGGTGCTGGTGGTGTGGGTGCCTGCGGTGCTGCACCAGCACCAAGCAGTGGCGTCAGTGACGTCACGTGCGGTGTGAGATTGCTAGAAAGTCATGGTGACCGTGTCCACAAGGTACCGCCCCGCGCTGAAGTGCTTGGTGTGAGTCGTGGCGCTCCATTGGAGATGTGGTGCCTGGACGACTGCGTGCTGTCTATCCAAGGGCATCCAGAGTTTGAGCACAGCACGGTGCTGGACAAAATATTCCCCGCCATCAAGGCGGCGTATGGTTGGGATGACAAGGAAGCACAGTGTCGGAGGGAAGCCGTTTTGGTTCCTCATGGCCACGATGCGTTCCTCGCCACGGTCAGGTTGTTCATCACGGGTGGCGGAACGTGGCCAGAAGCCGGATCGCTTGCGTAGAGAAGTTTGTTCTTTCAGTCGTGTTTCGTGCGAATCACCTAGTCACAACCCCAAGTGAAAATTACCATGGCACAAGAAGTACTGCATGCCCAGCTTCAAGACTTGGCAGAGGATGTAAAACGGAAGCGTCACAAGCGCAATGCGTTTCAAGAGCGATACCTCAGCTTCTTGAAGGTCCGACGTGCTCTACACTGAACCACGTGCATTGGTGAACACAGGCAAACTGAACCAACCATTCGATTTCCCAGACGCACAATACCGACCACACAGATATTCACACTCAGACCAAGACATGCTTGCTTCAGTCTGAACTTTTCGGCGCCCAGGTCGCACAACTGCTGCGCGAAGCCAGCGCTGCGTGTGGATCTCGAACGAAGCGCTCGACCAATACCGAGGTGGACGAGACTCCCATTTCGCCGTTGCAGACACTGCAGCAACTCAGCGTACAGTTCCAAGCAGAGCCCCTAGACTGGGCCACTGTGGACTTTTCAAACTTGGCTTCAAGTCTGGAGACTGGGGGAGTGTTGCAGCCTCGCCACGGCCACGCGACCAGCGCTCCCAGCTCACATTGTCTCGACTTGGCACCGCGTCATCAGTTGCTGCTGGACACGAGCATATGCCCAGCCGAAGCCGCACTGACAGCCATGTCCTTTCGTTCCACCCCTTCCGAACGAAGTCCGGCATCCTTGCTCAAAGACCTCTGCGAGCTACAGCGGCGTGTGCTTCCGTTCACAGCGGACATGCTTGCAGGGTCGACCATGGCAGGTGCCAGAGCGAAGCAGCAACTCGCCCACCCTCCACAAGCGACAGCTGCACCACAACCATCACCGCCTACGGTTGACCCTGAGCCAACATACCAACCGCCGGTTGCAGCGTTGCCTCAGCAGCAGCGGAAGCGAGTTCGCCCCCGCAGTGGACTCCAATCCAAACGCAAAAGCCGCTACCAGCACGCCACGGCGAAACAAGGCAACAGCGACAGCGGCAAGCACCTGCTGGGGAGTCACATTGCCCCAAGTGCCCTGCATGGTCCGCCGCAACTTGCGCCAGAGCTAGCTGCCCGCCTTCCTCCAGACCTCGCTGCGTTCTTGTCGGCAACCGAGCCCAAGCCACGCATGCGTGTCACTCGAAGAAGCAACCTGTGTGCTCGCGCCAGCGACAACCTGCTGTCAACCAACTGCACACCCAGCGCCCCTGCGGTGTGGATGCTGGGTCGTTGTGACGGGTGCCAAACCCCAGAAGAGGTCCTGTCGGGCGACGGACCTTCCCTGTTTGGCGCAGCCACCTTGGCAGCCCGAACCAGCCAAGTGGTTGATGCGTGTCGGCAAGAAGCGGCAGCACACGGTTCGGCGGCACTACTGGACTCCTCGGACCCAGATTGGGTTGGGGACAGCGAAGGTGATGCACTCAGCGACACAATCAGCGTGGTGGAAATGGTCTTGGGCGGCTCCTTAGAAGCCCCACTCGGCTCAACGAACATTGTGTTGGTGTCGTCAGAGCGTGCATCACAGGACGTTTCGCCAGAGTCGGCATCAGCCTCTGCCCCCAGCTCACCCTTTGCTGATGAGGTGTCTGCAGTGGACATGGCTTCTGAGGGCAGTGACGGCGGTGACTCGTGTGTCTTGAACGATGACGAACTCATGGCTGCTGTCAACTTTCTCAGCGACATCGACGTCGACATGGATCTTGCCTTGAGCGATTCAACAGAAGAGCCACTGTCGGATATCCCATCCACAACTCAGCGCGGGGCAAGTCACTGTCCAGCAGTCCAGCAGTCCACGGCGCATGTTGATACACGAGAACCTGCGACGCACGACTCGCCACGGCGCCGATTCGATGACCTGCTGCTTGTCTCTTTGTCAAGTGCTAGGGCAACAACGTTTCGTTCACATATTGTACGTTGTGTGCGCATGGTGTTTTCTTACGTTTCGCAGCCCCTCACGCGTGTTTGCAGCAAAACCATACCGTGCTGCAGTGGCTTCACTCGTGGAAGCCACTGCAACGGCTTCGACACCACAACAGTCACCAGCGTGGCAAGCCGGTTTCTTTCCGCAGAATTGTTCAGGCGTACAGCAAGCGCTTGAAGGCCGCTGGTGTGTCAATGGGTCGCAAGGAGTGCAGCGAGCTGTGCCGCGCCCTCCTTGTTGCGGTGGTCATTTTCATTCAAGTCCACAACCAGGGAATCCAAGACGTCTCTCCATCTCTCACAATGCGGCACACCAAGAACGATGGACAACTCAGTTCGTGTGTTTTGACCTGTGTTCCATGACGGGGTCATGCAGTGGCACCACGAACTGTACAAAGTAGCTTTGCGGACACAACCGAAAACCACTACCAGCTTGACACTGTGGCATAACGTGCCACATGATCCCTGTCGCCAACCAGTCGTCTGGGTCAGGCAACAAGGCGAGGCACGAGCAATGCCAGCTGTAGGGACACGGTTGCGTGAAGGTGTATTCGTACGAAACGTCTGGATTCTGTGACAGCGTGGCCCAAGCAGTGCTGGGGTGAGCGGTGTTGGCAGCGCCATCCGTGGGACAGAGACAGGCCCACAGAAAGCCTTGTGAGTCAGAGGAAGTCCGCGCGGCAGGTGGGGGCTGCTGTTATATCCAAGCAGCGGTCGCGTTTGGCGTCGGTGCAAAGCAGGCGCTCCGTTGTCAGCGGCTCCGCCACTTGCACCGCCTGTGCGTGTTGTCATCATGGCGCTTGACAAGCTTCAAACGCGGAAGGTCGCCGACTTGGTGATGAACGATGTTGGTTTGAACGGAGACATTGGCATGAAAGTATCTCGCGCCTTGAATCTGCCTACCACTAACAAGGTGCGTCCATGGGACTTGCCGTGTGCTTGCCTCTGTTGGGTGGTTCCTGCATGTGCCTGCCTGCTTCTACAGCGCTAACTTGTGTCCTGCAGCACCTTGCCAAGAAAGTGATCAGCGCTGCCATCCAATCTGCAGATGAGAAAGATTTTGTGGTGGGTGTTGTGTGGTTGTGTGGGCGCGCCAGTGATGCACAGGGCTCAGCTGACGTCCACATTGCCGCTGCTCCACAGCAACGTGCCACCGAGTTTGGTCGCCTTCCTCTTCCACTCGTCGCGTACATCTACAACTCCGTCCAGTCTCGTCGCAAGGCCGCCACGGTGCGCGTGTTGAACCCTGACCAAGACAAGACAGTAGTGGTGCGGGGCCTGGGCACGTACGGAAAGGTCGAGCAGCTGCGTTCCGCCCTGCCTTCCCGTGGCGGCCTTGTGCGCCGAAAAAAGGCCACAGCGAGCGGCGATGACGGCGGCGAGGCAGGTCAGGAGGGCGCTCCCCGCCACGTCTTTTCGGCGCCGACAGGGTCACGGCTTGGGTTGCAGGCGCTGGCTGCGGACAAGCGTGCGGCACGTGAACAGGGAGGTCGTGTGATCACCAAGCGTGCCCGCCTGGATGCCGTGGCCGCAGCACAGGCCCTGACCTTTGACCTGGATGCAGAGGAAGGGGGGGATGCAGAAGCAGCGGAGGCGGGGTGGCAAGCTGACTTCGGCGGCAAGGCCAGCAAGGGGAAGAAGGCGAAGAGCAAGAAGAAGTCGTCCCTCCGCAGCTCCAAGACGGACGCAGGCACTCGCGGCGGTGATGTACAGCCGTCTCGTGAGCAGGATAGCGATGATGGCCATGGAGACCGTGATCGAGACCGACGGGATCGTGACAGTCGCCGCGATCGTGACAGTCGCCGGGATCGTGACAGTCGCCGGGATCGTGACAGTCGCCGGGATCGTGACAGTGACCGTGACCGTGACCGCCGCCGGGATCGTGACAGTCGTGACAGTGACCGTGACAGAGATCGACGTCGACGTGATGACCGCGATCGCGACCGCGACCGCAAACACGGCCGTGATCGTGATCGTGATCGTGACCGTGACCGTGATTCCCGAGACCGCCGTGATCGACGGCACTACCGCTCTCGCACCGCTGACACGCCGTCCCACCCCGGTGGTGTGGACGCGGCGACTCGCGACGCCATCACGGCTCGCGCCCGCCGCCGTGGTGGCATCGCGCATCGCGCGTCAGACGGTGGGTCACGCCAGGACCGTGACCCGCCCCGGGTAGGTTGGGGCGCGCTGGGACGTGGCCGTCATGACGGCCGAGCCAGTGGCTCGCGCATGCGCAGCAGCGGGTCTGATCGTCGTCACGATGGGCGCGCCCGCCCCACGTCCAACGCGTGGATGGCGTGGCCGTCGGGTGGCATCGAGGATGACGGCGCGTGGGAGGAGGCCGAGGCGCTGGCGTCCACGGATCACGCAACGCCCATGCACACGCCCATGCTGGGTCGTGGAGCAGGGAACGAGACACCGGCACGGCACACGGGCGCGGGTGCGGGCGCGGGTGCGGGTGATGCATGGGGCATGCCGCCGCCGTCGTCCATGCTGGCGTCTGGCTCGTCACGTCGGGGTGACCGAGACCGAGACCGAGACGGTGGTAGTGGCAAGCAGAAGAAGTCGCGGGGTGGGAGTGGGGCTGGCAAGGGTGGTGATGGCGGCGGCGGCGGCGGCGGCATGCACGCGAGTGCGGCGGCGTGGGAGGAGGCGTTCAAGTCAGACCCGGACTACAAGGGCGGGAAGCGTGAGGAGCAGGGCGACGCAGACGCAGATCGGGAGGCGTACGAGCGGGCACAGGAGGAGTTTGACCGCGCGTTTTACCTGTCGGACGGCGGCATGGACGGGTCGTACGACCCGTTCATGGGCGACCAGGCCAAGTTCGCGGAGATGGAGGCCAGCATGGAGCGGCAGCGTGCCAAGGGCGACGTGAAGGCCAAGGGCATCTCTGCGCGCCTGTCGGCCATCCACGAAGACCAGGAGGCTTGGGAGACGAACCGGCTGGTCACCGCCGGCGCGGCGCGGCAAAAACGCGTGGCGCTGGAGTTCGAAGACGAAACGGACAGCCGCGTGCAGCTGATGGTGCACAACCTCAAGCCGCCGTTCCTCGACGGCCGTGTGGCGTTCACGACGCAGCTGCAGATCGTGCAGACGGTGAAGGACGTCACGTCCGACATGGCGGTGAACAGCAAGAAGGGGTCGGAGGTGCTGCGGCGGGCGCGTGAGCGTCGTGAGCGCAGCAAAATGCGCAAACGGTTCTGGGAGTTGGGTGGCACGCGCATGGGGGACGCCATGGGCATCGCGAAGCCCGAGGAGGACGACGGTGACGACGCGGGACCCCAGGCGCGGGAGGTGGGGGGTGCGTCGTCGTCAGGAGGTGACGGCAGCGGAAAGAAGAAGAAGTCCGGCTCCGCCGCGCGTGGTGCGTCACTGGATGACGACGAGGTGGATTTCCGTGACAGCAACAAGTTTGCGACGCACATGAAGAAGGGCCAAGCGGTGTCTGACTTTGCCAAGTCCAAGACCATGAAGCAGCAGCGGGAGTTCCTGCCCATCTTCACTGTCCGGGAGGAGCTGTTGAACGTGATCCGCCACACGAATGTGGTCATCGTGGTGGGTGAGACGGGTAGCGGGAAGACCACCCAGCTGACGCAGTACCTGCATGAGGAAGGCTACACTGCTTTGGGCATGGTGGGGTGTACCCAACCGCGTCGTGTGGCTGCGATGTCCGTCGCGCAGCGTGTGAGCGAGGAAATGGGAGTGGAGCTGGGGAAGGAGGTGGGCTACGCGATTCGGTTCGAGGACTGCACGTGCGAGAATACCAAAATCAAGTACATGACCGACGGTGTGATGCTGCGTGAGTCTCTTCGAGTACGTTCGGTGCTTGGTGTGTGGTGCCGTTCGTTTTTTGATCCCCCCCC
>Ga0213833_1002543_pt1 | contig 11729 bp, 7 predicted proteins | sample SWATP21_FD_160575 | JGI IMG/M metagenome (GOLD analysis project Ga0213833, IMG submission 160575) | Coastal seawater microbial communities from Marineland, Florida, United States - SWA TP2 #1 | ecosystem: Environmental > Aquatic > Marine > Coastal | place: USA: Florida | collected 2016-08-14
TGGGGAATCATACACCATGGCAGACGCTCGGCCTGACGGCATGGTTGGCCCAACATTCCAGCGCCGACACGGGCATCCGTGACGGTGCTTTCGAGGATGGTCGATGTGTTCCGAGGCTTGAACTGTGCGGGATCGCGGTCCGCTCCGTGTAGAGTGGTGTGGACGCTGCAAGCTGTAGCCTGCTGTATGTATCGTCACACTGTGTCGACAACATAAAGCGCAGTGTTCGTGATCTTCAGCTGGCCCACCGCTGCAGTTCCTCACTAGTTTGCAACCCGTCGCACTAGTGAAGCAAACAGACGCACCTTCACACCATTTAGGACGTGGCTGGAAGCGAGGTAGCTGGTGAACAGCACAGAGTGAGTGTTGAGTGAAGTGTTGTTGGTTCGACATTGTTGACATCTTCACGCTGCACTCTGTCGCACTGACAGACGTCACTGATCGCGTGGGACCATGTCCTCCATTTCGTTCGAGCAAGCGATTGGACAGCTGCAGGCGATGTTTCCTGCGGTGTCACAAGACGTGATCGTTGCTGTGTTGGAGGCCAACGGTGAGTTTGTGAGGACTGCTGTTCTTCGCCGCCCATGTCACCTTCACTCACACTGACTGACACCAACACCCTCACAGGTGGCCAAATGCAGCACACAGTCAGCCAACTGCTGGAGCTGGATCCCGGAGAAGCTGGCACTGCCGCCGCACCAACAGATGCTGCTCAGCCGGTTGCACCGCCACCTTCCACAACTCCAACGTGAGTGCCATTTCCCAGGTGTGGCATCGATTTTCACAGTGCCTCACTCCTTTTCTCTCGCCCTTTCAGCGCCCCTTCTTCCTCCCGTTCACTATCCGAGCATGCTCCACGCGCACGGGGGCGAAGTAGGTCCACCGCTTCTGCCACGGGGCCGGGCAAGCGCCGCTGGCGTAATCCCCTGCCTCGAGACTTTCTGTGCGTTCCCGGGGCCGGTCGACCACATCACACGAGCACCCCTGATGACCAGCTCAGTCAAGATGCTTTGCTGGCGCAGGTGTGTTGTGGTGTGCTGTGTTGTTGTTGCTGTGGGCGCGTGTGTGGTGTAGGGGTTGAAAAGAGGTTGTGGTGTTGTGAATGTGTGGTGGCACCCGGCACGGGCGCAGATGCTGGAGAACGAGCTGTTCTTGGAGGAACTCCGCAACCACCCAGACTTTGCCGAGTACCTCGATGCTGAACAAGCGTTCTTCCATGGACACGAATACGCTGCCTCCTTGGAAGCCGGGGCTCGTATGGAGGCACGCCAACGACGCACTGCAGCAGGTCGCCGAAGCGGGCACCGCACTGGGCAGCGGCGTGATCGGCAGTCGGAGTCAGCAGGCGTCTCACTGGGTGACAAAATTGCTGCTATGGGTGGCGGTACGTTGTTGCTTGTTGTTTTATTCGTTGTTGTTTGATGCTGCTGCTGCTGCTCCTGTCGTAAAGCTCCTGGTGAATTGCATTACCTTGTTTGCACGCACGCCTGTCGTTGCATATCAGAGATGCGGCGCAAGTTCAACGCATTCGCGATGCGGTTCTCCAAACGCGGACACGACGAGTCGTCTGCGGCCACCGCACGACCAAGCCGGGGTCATGGCGAGTATCGTGGGTTGCTTGAGGGCAGCGATTCGTCGGATGACGAAGGTGAGGGGGATGCCGCCCACCGAAGACGGCGAGGCAGGTCAGATGAGGATCGAGGCATGGAGCTTGCGCCCGCTCCTTCCTCCGGACACAACAAGAGGGATTGAGTTTCAATGGGTTATTTGTGAAGGCTGTAGTCGTGCGTGCGGTTTTCGAGCCTGTGAATGTGTGCGTAGGCAGTTGTTGCCGTGGGTTACCAACAATAGGCACGAACAACGCCATGTCACATCGCGAGTTTTTTGCCACAACGTCGGGCCACACTGCGGCAACATCACGCACGCCATGTGCACTACACAATTCACAAGTACACCATGATTGCCTTTGGAGTTGTCATTGCCTTTGGAGTTGCAAGCGCGACACGTCCGCTGCGACACCCTCGCCAAGTGCATCACACACCAGCATGCACAGCTGTGGACACCCCGCCGTCCACAAACGCGTCAGCAGCATCCTGTTGCATGTGGTGATGAGAAGTGACACACCCACCCACAAACACAGTGAGAACGGACAGGGGTGACAGCAGGTCAACACAATACGAGTGCGCGGGGCGTACATGAGTGTGGGCGGATCAAACAAAGACTCGAACTTGACATCATGGGACAGACTCACGTCGGTGGTACCAAGATACTGGAAACGAAGCGGAACCCGAAGCACCGAAACCAACTGCACCAACTCCTGCACACAGTCATCCACGGTCAACGCCGTCGCGGCGCGCAACAAAATGGGTGTCAGGTAGGCCGAGAAAACTTCCTCCAGCAACCCTCCGGTCCACCGCGGAATCATGGAGAACGCTTCATCAACAGAGGCAACACGTGTGGCTGATGAAGACTGTGCGCCAGCTCGGTGACTCACACCAGCGTAGAGGGAGCGGCGAAGCAGGCCAAGAGCATGGGCATCCTGTGGAGTGGGGTCCGGAAAGGCCCCAGGCACATCTTGCATGCCCACGCCCACGCCAGCCCCAGCCCCTTCGATGTCGCGCTGCTGTGCAACAACACCGGTTGCAGCCTGAATGCTGGCAGCAGCAGCGCTACTTCTGCTGTGGTGGTTTTCGGCGGGGTTCCGAGCCACACACTCGGGCGGGCGCTGCACCGCCGTGCCCACACCCTCTGGATCAGGGGCCACAGTGCAGGTGTCTTTGGAGTGCCTTCGCACCACCGCAGCAGGGCTCTGATGCCCTGCGTCGTTTGATGAAGCCTCGTCCACATGTGAGGCAGGACTGGCACCGATGTCGCTCTCCGTACCAGAACCTGAGCCAGCGCCCGTCATGGTGCTGCCATCACCATCACCACCGTCATCACCCTCGCCACCACTTCCACCGTCACTGTCGGCATCGCTGTGCATGGTGGCATCAGGTTCCGCTGCGTCGTCGCTCGAACGGCTCCCAAAGATCCCCCACACCAGGTTGGACAACGCACCAGCAACGCCGAATGTTAAGTCCGTTCCACCATCATCGCCATCACCGTCACCCTCTTCCCCACTCTCGTCCTCACTGTCACTCCTCCCCGAATCGCTGTCACTTTCTCCAGCACTGCTGGCCTCTGAGCGATCCGAACCATCACTGCCGTGTCGCTCATCGCTGCTGCCTTGAGCGCCGGCGCCGGCACCACTACTGCCAGCGTCGCTCAAGCGCCTGTCTTCCCCCACTGTGGTTCCAGTCCCCACAACAGCAGCGCCACTACCACTGCCACCCGGCAGCACTGTCTCGCCAGCAGCAGGAGTGAAGCCCACCGCCGCGTCCTCGCCCACACCCAGGCTTCCTACAGCACCGCGAGCGGTGGAATCGGGTGGCAACACACGCCGGCCGAGCACAGGGGAGGTGGTCATCATCACCTCCCCAGGCACGCGATGTGGACGGCTGCGAGTCGTGGACCCACCGGTGGTGGTGGTGGCATTCACAACAGCGACACCCGCAGCGGCGGTTGTTGTGGTTCCCATCATCGCCATCCCCAGCCCCAATCCCAGCGTCGGCGAGGCGGTTGGAGCAACCGCCGCATCCAGCCCGACATCCACGGACCGACCACCAGAGACTCGGCGGAACGACATGGACGGTGGGCGAATGTCGCCGTCGAGTGCAAGCAAAGGGTACAGCCGCGTGCCGAAAAAGCGCACGACGTCCGCAGCAATGGTCAAGTTTCCCGACAACAGGCAGGCTGCCAAGAGGGTCACTGCACAGGCAGTTCCGTCAGCCGCGGCCGAGGGAACAGCGCTGAGGGCAAGTGCCAGTCGTTCAGCTGCTTTGCTGTTGTTGCTCACCAGCGCCGCTGCCGGAATGGGTCGACGTGGAGGCACAGGCAACACGTTTTGCAGGTGCGGAGACGCGCTCTCTTGCACCAACAACAGGTAGTTGGCCGCCGTCTATGTCATGTTGGCAGCAGCAACAACCATGAAGAACACGACACGACAAAGAGGGCAAACACAGGGAGCAATGGGTCAGCAGCACTCACCAAAAAGCGAGGTGTGCAACGCATACGTGTGCAACGGAAAACTACCCACACGTGACCCACCTCCAGTCGTCCGTCTGCAATACACTGCTCAAAAAACGTCATTGGGTGTCCAGCTACGGCAAACAAAAGGCCCAGCTTCGTGCGCTCCGTCTTTCGAGCCGCCTGAAGCGAAACAACCAAGACCAGATCGGTCGGACATCACGAACTACACGCGAGCTGGACAGTGGGGCATTGGTGCGGGCGTGGCAACAGGGGTAACGTACCAATGACAACACATCAAGGAAGCACCACTTGCCCGCGGACGCCACAACAGCAACAGCATTGCGAAGTGACCGCAGGGTTTGAGGTAACTCAGCGTCTGATGCGGCCGCGGTGCGGGAACGGACCGGGATGCCGGACGCAGCACCGGCAGCAGCACCAACGCCGGTACCGGCACCGGCACCGGCACCAGTACCACTGGCACCATGATCGGTGGCTCCACTGAGGAGAGCAAGGGCCTGGGGCACATCGACGTCGCACGCCCCAAGTGTGGAGTGGATCAACCACTCCAGCGCGTGAAGAACGGCTGGTCGATGGCGTCGAAGGGAGTTGCGAACAAGCTCAGACGCCTCCATGACCCCATTGTTGAGCAGCATGCAGTGAAGGACAGCTTGCAGACAAGGTTGGGTCTGGACGCGGACGACAACCATCACCAGTCCAGTCCCGCAAACAAGAATGCTCGGTAGTTAGTTGCACACATTCCTCCCGACACCACCGCACCTCCGCCAGCCCACAACGCACCACCGTTCGCGGTTCAAAGCACACAGGTGAGCCGTCGCCTGGGGTGGTGACGTGTTGATGAATGCCGACCAGCAGCCCCGTATCCGGGTGTACGCCAATCGGAAACACCTCAGAGTCAAACGGGACGGCAGCGGCGTTGCCACTCGACACGGACGAGAGCAAGTCTGACGGACTGGGGAGCCATGCCTGATCACATCTCGAAACCAGAAAGCAGCGGCACAGAGCAGGCAGCACCATGACCCATGAGCGTTTCGACCACAGCCGCCCCACTGCATGCCATCCTTCTTTCACAATGACCCACCAACCCCAGCACCAGCGCCACACAACAACGCAACGCAATGCAACGCACCGAGACACCAGATGAACTATAGAACCACATCACGTGTTGCGAGTGCGGCCCACCCCAGCACGCGAGCGAGGTGGACCACATCCGAATGACGCCCTTGGCAACAACAGCCTTGCGGGCAGCAACCACATCGATCGCGTGAACATGGCCGCTCCCATCCAGCAGCACTGCATAGGGCCAGGCACCGTTAGACCTGGGCACCAAGGCCACGCTTCGAGGCGCGACCACGCCAGAGGTGAACAACACCAGGTGCAACAACGCTCGCAACTTGCTGGGCTCCTCTGCGTCCGTGCCTCTGCTCGCGTCGCCGCTGCCGCTGTCCGAGGCCTTCACGTCTTGCGGATGGGCGCTGACCAGGAACCACAGCAGCGCAGTGCGGGTGTGGGTGGCCACATCTGCGCCAGGGACAGGAGTGTTCGGCACGCCGGCCGTGCCAGGCCGTGCAGTGTGAGGGTGGTGAGCGTGGCGTCCGTGGCCTTCCTCTCCATCACTCTCGTGATGGAACGACGCGGCATGATGTGATGACGAGCTGCTCGCCGCACCGACTTCAACCTGTTGAGTGGCTGCCACCACGACCCACCAGCCGCCGCCGCTGTGCGGTTGGATGGCCCAGCACCAGGGCACCATGCCCTCGGGCAGCTCACACTGTGTGATGACCGAAGACGCATCCAAGTACGAACGGGGATAGACCCGCAACTCAAAGGAGTAGCTGAGGGAAGGGGTGGGGCAAATTACGTGACGTGTGAGGCGTGGAACGGCAACCCAACACAAGACGAGCATCACATCCGACGGACCGGCCTGGAGTCACAGCAAACATGGAGTCGTCATTGGAGCCAACGCCCCACGCGTTCTTCTCGGGCGACGAGGCCTGAATCATCACGATGCTCCTGAAGAAACGGCAACCCGCCACGCCCAATCCCGAGCAGCATCGGTACAGCACAGAAACAGTGCATGAGAGGCATGTGAGGCAGCTTCTTGAATCACAACACAGCAGCAGGCATGTTGTGTCCTCACCACCACCACCACCACCACCACCAAACACACAATCACAAACACTCGCACGCACACGCACGCACGCGCACGCAGACGCACTTGTAGCCGAGCCACCCAATCAAGTGACACCGAGCCTCCATTTCGTGGACGACGTCGCCAAACACCCTCCAGCGCCCGGAGCGCGTCACAAGCACCGCCATTCCGCGACGGCCCACAACAACCAAACTGCGCCCATCATCACTCAACGCTGCCCCGTGCAACGGCCAGTTTGCCGACAAGTACGTGGGAAGGGGGCGCACGTGGCTCCAGGCCAGTGTCATCGCCGGTTGGTTGGCCGTGCCCAACACCCTTGTCCCCGTGGAGGTGAGCAGCAGTGGGGTGAAGTGGGACAAACAACCGGTCACACCAGGAAGCGCCGTGGGACCGTTGGTCAACGGACGGATGGTGTTGACACACACCAAATTGGAGGGGCGGCTCAAGGAAGCAGCAAGCGTGGCACCTGTACCACCTGTAGCACCACCACCACTACCACCACTACCATCAGCAGCGGGCACTATCATCAACTTCCAGCCCTTGTTGGTCCACGCCATCGCCTGCACGCCGCCGCTGGCCACCTCTGGAACACGTGAAGACACCGGCACCGAAGACCCGGCCTCTGGAAGCGTCGACCACAGGCGGCACCCAGACCTGGACCAGGCACAGACGCCCCGAACCGAGTGCCCCACCGCCAAGGCGCCGCCGCTGGGAGACCACTGCAGCACACTCGCAGCACCCACCTGCGGGTGGCGAAAGTCCCACTGCTGCAACGACAACCGCACCGTGTGCGTCGCGTGCAAGGAACCATCATCGTGGCACGTCAGGCTGAACAGGTGCACCGTGCCCGCGGCGGTCCCCACCGCAGCGGTGAATGACGACGAGCACAGGGCAGCACTCGTGGCCACATGGTGCGGCGACGGTGGCGAGCGGCGGGCAAACGAAAACGGGATCGAGGCTCCTGTGGCGGGATCTGTGGTGGTCGTCACCTTGGCGGCAAACGGGGGCGCCGGTGCCGCGGCTGATGGCGATGAGTCGTTGGCGGTCGTGAACCCGGCGTCGACCATGCCCGCACGCACGTCGGGACTGACGTCGGGCATGGCCACGGGGGTGTGGTCTTGGAAGGCGAGGACGCACCCGAGCTTCCGCATGGAGAACAGGTGAGTGCTGAGCGCCACCACCAGGGCGTGCCCCCCTCGCAGCACCAACACTGCCGCGCGACGCAGCGGACAGGTGTGAGCACGCACTACCACACAACGGGCTGCGCCGGCCGAGGCTGTTCTCGCGAGGCGGAGTCCGGAGGAGGGGGTGCCTCGACTTCCCGTTCCAGGCTCGGGGGTGGAAGGAGTGCCGGGAGGGACACCACCACCACCACCACCACCGCTAGCACCAGCACCAGCACCAACACCAGCACCAACACCGGCATTGAAGGAGGCGGGGGGTGCGGCAGGAGGGGCAGCTGCGTATGGCGACGACACGGCGGCGGCGGTGGCGGAGGAGGGGGTGGAGGCGGCGTCGTCACACAACAGCATGACCTGGCTGCTGGGGATGAGGGAGGACACCAACAGCTCGCCACGGTTCGCAGGAGATGCCCAATCACCCTGAACCGTGCGTACCATGCCAGAGCTCGTGAACAAGAACGCCGTGCCCGAAAACGAGCACAAGGCCGTCACGAAGTGGCCACCGCGGCGACCCCACTTCTCAGCCCACCGCCACACACTGGCGCGGCGCACGTGCACACGACACCACGCCGCAGACGCGCCTGAGCCATCCGAGTTGCCGGTAGGTACAAACGGGGGTTGGGTGCCGTAGGGTTGAGCCTCGTTGGAGGATGACGTGGCAGGCTGCATCGTGGCGCGCACATCCTCACCGGCGGTGCCGTCGAGCTCGACCCACTGCGGCGCCGCCACACGAGGCGCCGCAGTCGTGGCGAGTGTGATGACATCAAACACCTCCACTGTGCCAATGCCTGGCCACACAGCCAGGCGGGCGTCACGGGCATGGGCACGGGGTGGGGAGCCGCTGCCTGTGACGCCTGCACCATCCACGGCACCAACCTGGCTGCTGTCGGAGCCGGCGACGCCCCACACAACCGTCGGCACCGGTGGGAGCTTGAACAGGCCGTCCGAGTCGCACAAATCCTCGAATGTGATGCGCGATGCGAGGGCCTCGGCACGGGTGGCCTCGCTCAGGTACGCCGGCACGTGTTGCCGCAACGCTGCCTGCCCGAGCAACAGCATTTGGCGGCCAGCGCCGTAGACACGTATCGCTTGCCGCGAAAGAACAGCGATGCGCTGCCCGCACGGCGATACTGTGACTGCCACGATGGCGTCATCGCTGCCAGAAGCAGCGAACACAGACGGCTGCCCCACAGGGAACATCACGACCGTATGAGCTGCATGACACCGGGCTGCACCGACTGTCCGTGACCGTCACGGCTGAAGTAAAAGGTCATAATAGTGACATTGAGGCGAGTCCGTTTGATGTGCTGTTGTCACTTGCTCTTTTGCTTTCCGACAGTGTGCTCGGGTTTGTCCAGCTGCACGTGCAGTGGGTCAGTGCTCCTGGAAAACGCCACACCTGGTTGCCCTTTGTACATCTTCAACTCGCAACACTTGGGCGCCTCGTTTTTGGGGGCCACCCACCCCAGTGGCACTCTGAGTGTAGTGTAGTGTCGCACCATGCATGCTGCTGCGGACGTTCGCATCGCCGGTTGACTGCGACATGTCATAGCACCGGACAGCCATTGTCGTCCCAGCCACTACGTCCCTCATGGCGCTGTGGTCCTCCAAGCACAGCACAGGAGCCAGCTCCATGCTGTCTGGCTTTGGCGCCAGCCTCGCAGCAGGCATCCCTCTGGCTCCGTCCCAAGACGAGCCGGAGGCTCTGGTACGCAGAGCTGCCGAAGCTGCGCAGTCGTCGCGCGGACCTGAGGTGCAAGAGGGAACTCGAGATCACCCCATCGTGGAGGACGGCCCTGGTGCTGGTGCACCGAGGCTCATGGGGTTGTCCAAGGAGGAGCTCCGCAGCCGCATCGAGGCCCTGTCCAAGCAGCAGGAGGACGACTCGGACAGCGCACCCTCGCTGTCGGAGCGCTCTCGCCTTTCCCGACCACCCAGTGCCGGACATGCTGGCTACACGCCACCCGACATGGCCACAGTCCCACCCCATAACCTGCCAGAAACCGGGAGGAGCGGTTGTGCGGGGGAGGAGAGGGTCGGCAGCGGTCCAGACTCTGGTGCAGGGGAGGGGGATGCGGACAGCAGTAGTGCCTCCACTGCCTCCGCAAAGTTGCACCAAACGTGGGATCCTCGGCAAGGAGCCCATCTCAAGCTCAGTGCGGCAAAGCTGGTCGACGAGTTTGTGCCTGCGGATGACGGCGTCCGAACGCCAAGCACGTACGTCGCGCGTCGAAGCTGGCCTGCGGTGGTTGTCTGCCCAACACCTTTGGGAAAGTCACAATCTCACTTGTGCTGTGTCGCTTTTGCTGTGTCGCTGTGGTGCTGTATGGTATGTCCTTTCTCCGCCGCCCCCCACCCCCCTGGTGCTTTCCTTTCCCAATCACTGGCCACGCAGGTATGTCCAACTTCAGTCGGCGCTGCTGTCATTTGCGCAGCAGGAAAAGCTGGCCGAGACGGCGTCGAGCTACGCCAACCAACGCATCTACGATGCGCGTGCGTTTGACTCGGGCGTGGAGTCCCACATCAAGTCCCGCGCGGACGCCTTTCGACAGCGCCTTCTCAACACAATGCACCACACCGCCGAACGCCGCGCGGGGAACGCCACCTCCACGTCCGTCGTCACAGGTCGTGCGCGCGGCACCCGCGGCCGCCGGCCCATGTCAGCTGCTCCACGGCGCTCCACAGGGTGGTCACAACACGCGCCAGGCATGGCCGCAGCGCCCTCATCACTGCCGCCGCCGAGCCGGCAACCCTTCACCCCCTTCCATGGCTCCACCACCACCACCGCCGCCGCCGCCGCCACCGCCACCGCCACCACCACGAGTCGGGACACGCGACCCTTCTCCTCCGCCCGCCGCCGCCGACGACCACCCTCCGCCTCCCGCACAGGGTATGGCCCCAGCCTCAGACACGTGTCCGGGGGTGGCCGCGTCACACACAACGACAGCGTCAACGACAGCGTCAACATCAACGTCAACGTCAACGTCAACAACAACGGCAGCTACAACGATGCTGTCGCCTCACCACCAGCCGTCACCCCGACGCGCATGGGCAGCGGCACAGGCACAGGCAGGGATAGGAACAGGGGCAGGGGCAGTGGCAGGGGTGGAGGCCCTTCAGGTTCAACCTACACGCGACCAACCTACGCGCGACCACACTCCGCTGCTGCGGCTCCTGGATCACGACGCCGCCACAGTGGGAATCCCTCCCCCTCCACCTCCTCCTCGGCCGCCCCTCCAGCGTGGTGGCTGTCGTCCCAACCCGCCGCGCGCAGACGTCCAGTGGCGTTGGGGTCTGACGGCGTGCCCCTCGGCACGCGCCCCGGCTCGGCAGCGGAAGCGCACACCGGCATGTCCGCCGCCGAGGTGGCAGCAGCGGCGACGGCCGCCCGCCGGCGCGATCGAGACGGCCCCGTGGAGCAGGTGCAGCGGTTGTGCAACGACCTGGAGCTGGGGGTGGACGTGTCCCGTGCTCCCGGCGCCACACCCACGCTGTCCGTTTCCTCGGCCCTGCAGCAGTCCACGCCCTTCTACGGCGACGCGCGCCTGTACGAAGACCCAGACACCCCCAGTGGTGGACGGGGTGCCCATGCCCATGCTCATGCCAACGGCGACGGCGACGGTGGAGCCTTCCACGACGCCAGCTCTGGCTCCAGCTCCAGCTCCAGTGGCGACGAAGCATCACGGCACAACCGCCGGCGCCGACCCCGCAACGTGCCCCGTTCCATCGGCTTCCGTACCAGCGCCGCCAGCGCCACCCTGAGCACCTCCCCGCCGCAGATGCCAGGCAGAGCGCAGCCGCCACGCCCCTTCTCCGTGACGTCCAGCAGCGATCCAGATGCCGCGGTGGAGTTGGTGGCGGACGCGAGCACCGGCGCGGGTGCAGGCGTGGGCACGGACGGGGACGGGGACGTGGATGGTGATGGCGTTGTGGAGGTGGTGTCTGTCACCAGCGAGGGCCGCGGATCTCACGGCCTTCCGCTTGGCGACATGAGCGCAGACACGCCAGTGCTCCAGGCCTCGGTCGCAATGGCGTCGGACAGCAAGGAGTCCAGCGGTGGGCTCACGTCGACGGGTGGGAGCACTGACTTCATCTACAATGACGACAACGACGAGGACCACGAAATGGATTTTGTGCATGGGTCGCCGTACTATGGCCGTACACCCGTTGCGTCGTCTCCCACGGGTGTACTGGCCACAAGTATGACACACTCAGATGATCCAGAGTGCGTGCAGTGGCGTGTGCTGTGCTGTGCTGTGCTGTGCTGTGCTGTGCTGTGCTGTGCTGTGCTGTGCTGTGCTGTGCTGTGC
>Ga0213833_1002545_pt1 | contig 11725 bp, 10 predicted proteins | sample SWATP21_FD_160575 | JGI IMG/M metagenome (GOLD analysis project Ga0213833, IMG submission 160575) | Coastal seawater microbial communities from Marineland, Florida, United States - SWA TP2 #1 | ecosystem: Environmental > Aquatic > Marine > Coastal | place: USA: Florida | collected 2016-08-14
TTTTCTTCTTCTGCTGCTTTTGCAGCTGCTGCTGCTGCTGCTGCTGTTGTTGTTGTTGTTGTCTTTGTTGCTTCTCCACGGCATCGGCGTCTGTGTCGCCAGCAGCACCAGCGCCTGCATCGCTGCTGCCCGCCACATGCGTCTCCTCATGCACCTCCTCCTCACCGTTACTGCCACTGCTACCACTGCTGCCACTGCTGCCGCTGCTACTCCCACTGCGGCCGCCGCCGCTGCTGCTGCTGCTGTTGTTGCTATTGTTGTTGTTGTTGCGCTGTGACTGTGACTGTGACTGTGAGCCGTGGCGTGACCGCTCTGGCAGGGAGGTGAGCCAGCGCAGCACCGCGACGAGGATGGGTGCCTTGGAGTCGATGAGCACATCGACCTCCCGTGTGCGCGCCACACGCTCCCGAATGGTTTCCTCCCACCCCCCGCCGCTGCACCGAAACTCCAGGGTGTCGCCCAGGTACACACGAAACAGGCGGTACGCCACGCCGAGCTTGTCCTTCCGTGCCGCCAGGCGCTTCGCCGCGTGCACCACTCGTGCGGGACCACGCTTCAGCCCCTTCCACGCTGGGGCCGGCGCTTTGACCAGCATGGTGGAGAGCACGCCCTGGCTTTTTCGACGGGCGTGGGAGCGCACGTCCGGGGACATGGCGTACTTGTGTGCCATGCGGAAGCCGGTTGCGGCGTCCTCAAACGTGAGATCCAGGGGGTGGACGCCGAGAAAGTCATCGGAGTTGGTGGCGTCGGCTTCCATGTAGAGCAGGGCTCGACCTGACTCACCCCAAGGCCACACACGATGCGATCACATGCCACGTAGGGCCGGTCATGTGAAACCACATATGACAATGACACGTGCGCAGTGGAAGCAACAAGCAAGGGTGAGAACGGTCAGTGGCACGAGCCGCAGCGGCTGCACTGCCAAACAACACGATGCGCACCGGTGGTGGTGTGGATAACAAACTTGTCGTCCAGTAACATGCGGTACCACGAGTACCTGGAAGGGGGGGTGGGGGGACGCATGGAAGATGTCATGGGGTATCACCCAACATGGCATGGGGGCAGCACCTGGGCACACACGCACGGATGGGCCAAACCCTCACGAGAAACTCGCCAGTACACAGGCACAGGCGCCCCAAGTCGTTGCTCTTGCTCCCAGATGATGTGCTTTACGAGTTCCGGGTCCTCGAAAATGGGCAGGATATGCTCTCCGTATCTGCGGGCAGAGATGGCAACAGCAACGACCACAGTCATCGTCCCGTCCCGCTGCCGCGAGTGTTTTTTTCCACATACAAGCCACGCAACCTTGCCGCCCCTCCCCCACCTTGCAAGTGCGAGTTCCGTGGTGGCACTCTCGCGCCCACATAGTCGCAGGACGCAACCTTCAATGCTGCAAATATTTATACACACATGCATACATTCAGACAGACATAGTGACCAAGATGACACAACGTGCAAGCGGTCCCACAACTGCCGTGTCCCCCCTTCTCATGACGTACCCGTTGAGAGGGGGCTGGGAGCCGCGGCGCACTGTTTCCCGGTACCTCGCCCCCGCTTGGGCAATGGATTCAGTCAATGCGATGACGTGGGCCAGCAGCATGAACGATGCAGTCACGGAACGGATGGAGTGCAGGTGCTGCATCTGCAGCACAAGCAGTGCGTCCTGCACGTCGATCCCAAGCCAAGACACGCCAAAGCACACATCGATGAGGTCACAGCACGCTGCAACAAAAGAGCTTCCCTCCGCCGACACACCCGAGTAGCGTAGCACCATTGAAACGAACCTTGGCGTTGAGCTCGGGCTGAAGGGTCAGCAACACATCCGCGGGGTCGATGCCAAGGGACTGACATACCACTGCCGGGTCACATGAGTTCCAGATCAGGCTCGGCAACACACTGTGCCATGCGTATGAAAACACAAACCCAAGCGTCTCGAGCGGGTGTGATGCAAGCATCCAGCCTTCCGCTACACCGGAGCCAAACACAATGGCGGCAGATGTCCCTGGAACCAGCACAACGCACAGACACCGACATCGACGCAGGCACGTCAGAATTTGTGATCACCAGCGCTTGCCGCGAACAGCATACCCACCAATTATGGCTGCAGCTTGAGACTGAAACACGCGAGTGGACGCATGGCGAAGAATGCGTCGCCGCACCTGCCACCAACGGCTTGCTTTCCGCCGCTTATCCATCGTCGCAAATTCATCATCCGGAGCCCACAACACCGAAGGAAGTCGCGTTTTGGGTTTCTCGTTCTCACTACCCGCCTGATCAGACGGCGTACTAGCGACGCTGCGGACCATAAGCACTCGGTGACGGCGCGTTACAGCTCTGGGAACAATTGTAGCGGGGCGAGGGCGCCATATCCCTGGGGCATTTGATCGCACGGCTCTCAGGGAGGCCCGAACCGATGTGGCAGCACGCAGCATAGCTTCCAGTGGAAACGCCGGCCACCTTGCGTTCCTCTTCTATATGTTTGGCTTCCCTGACTGGCTGCACCCACTTGAGTGTTCTTGTCAACCGATAGGCGCGCGCGGTCAGCCCGTCACCATAGTGCGGAGAAGGGGATGCTGGCGATCCGCAACACAAACAACCAACCCAAAAACAACCAAAATAACAAAAACAATAAAACAAATCAAAACTGCGTCACGGCGTGCGTCCTGGTTTTGCCGCTTGGAACTCGCTTTTGGGCTTGGAGACCACAGGCGTGAACGCCATTCCGTCGTCGGTGGTCCACCAGACAGCCCAGTGCAGTTCTTGAAAGGAAGGTTGAGCCTTGCAGACACCATGAGCCGGCGTGATTCAACAGGTGTGTCGCTGTGGTCGTGGACTTCGTGTTTGCCATGCTTTTGCCCTTCCCCCCAAGGGAAAGCGGCAGTACCCACCTGTGCACGTGCATCCCAGAGTACCCGTCATTGGAGGCGGCCATGACGACTCCCACCCAAAAGTCCCTTCGTCGTGCACGGTCGAGGCGCCGTGTGAAGCAGGGTGCCACCGTAGGTTCATTTGTGGAGCAGCACACGGGACGTGTGTTCTGTGGGGAACCAACCCTTTCGCGTGTTTGCGTATGTGTGTTGCGTCTCCCACACACAGGACCCTGCCACTGAGGACACCTCGTCACAGTCCGCTTCACAGCAAAACAACAACACGAAGAAGACCGGGGGCTCGTCGGCTGCTGCTGCAGCGCCTTCAGACAGCAGCCTGCCACCGGTGCCTGTGAGCAAGAAGAAGAAGAAGAAGAAGAAGCGCAAGAAGAAGAAGAAGAAGGCTGCCGCTGCCCAGCAGCAGGAGCAGCAGCAACCATCAGCTGATATGGCACTGGCAAACTCCACGCCCACGTCGCTGGGTGCTGAATCAGCCGTCAGCAGCGATGGTGGTGCCGCTGCACCTGCAACGCAAGCGGTGGAAGCGTCAATCGCACCCGTGGCCGCTGCCCCAAGTGCCGCACCCGTTGAGGCGTCCCCCCCTCCTATTCCACCCGCCCCTAGTGCTGATATTGACCTTGATGCTGCTGCTGATGCCGATGCCGATGCTGCTGCTGAGGCTGAGGCAGATGCCAAGGCAGTGGAGCCCGTTGACGCGGCGGCTTCCTCTGCTGTGGTGGAGGATGCGGGCCGCACTGCTGACGAGCCAAGTGCCACCCCTGGTGTGTCTGCTGCCGAGGCTGACGCTTTGTGGGGCAACCTGGCGCCTGCCCAAGCCTCGGATGCTGCGCTTGGGGTCACCACAACGGACGCCGACGCTGATGCTGATGCCAATGTCGACGCGGCTGCTGTCCAAAACCTCAACCAGCAGGATGGATCTTGGTCTGCAGATGCCGATTCTTCTCCAGGTGCGCCAGCGGTTGATGCCACCGAAGGCGATGGTGCTGCTGCCGCTGCTGCCGCCCCGCAGGCTGATGTCGAAGGCACTGATACTGCCGGCGAGCCTGTTGCCGAGCTGGACGAAGTCAGCGCGGAGTCCTCCATGGGCGAGGCAGCTCCTGCGGCTGTCGAGACCGAAGCAGCTGCGGACACGGAAGCTGTTGTCGACACTTCCGAAGTACCGATGGGTGCGGATGTCGACGGGCCTGCGGAGGAAGGGGGAGATGCTGCCACCGGTGACACCACTGCCTCCGCGGTCGATGCCGCCGCAAATGATGGTGCGGAAGCGAGCAACGACGTCCCCGCCACTGCTGCTGCTGCCGAAGTTGCGCTCGACAACGAGGCTACTACTGAAGCTACTCCCACGGCTGAGGCCGAAGTGGGTGCGGAGGATGAGACAAGTGCTGTCGAGCCTTCGGCAAGCCTTGACACCGCCGCACTGCTCGATGCGGATGACGGTCCTGCTGAAGGCGAAGCGACGGTTGACGCTGAAGTGGTCGCGGAGGACGAGACGACAGTGTCCAATGTCGAGGCTGTTACCGAGACCGATGTTGCTCTCGATGCGGATGATGGTCCTGCTGAAGGTGAAGCCACGGTTGATGCTGAAGTGGTCGCGGAGGACGAGACGACGGTGTCCAATGTCGAGGCTGTCACCGAGACCGATGTTGCTCTTGCTGCGGGTGATGACGGTGATGAGGCTACGGCTGATGCCGAAGTGGTTGCAGAGGATGAGACGACGGTGTCCAATGTTGAAGCTGCAACTGAGACGGAGGCCACTGGCAGCTCCGATGCCGATGCCGATGCCAATGTCGATGCCGATGCCGATGCCGATGCCGCGGTTGCTGCCGACAATGGTGCCGACAATGGTGCCGACAATGGTTCCGCCAACGCGTCGGTGGAAGTCTTGGCTGAGCCCGCCGTTGTTGCCCAGGCTGTCGTTCGTGGTGATTCCGACGCCAGTGTTGGTGGCGATACTGGTGCCGCCGAAGTCTCTGTTGCCGATGAGGATGTCACCGTGTCAGCCAACGAAAACGCTGCTGATGTGGCCACTATTGATGGCGTAGCTGCTGCTAGTGAGGCTGCGACCGCTGTTGCTGGTGGGGAAGATGCACCTGCTGTGCCCGACGCTGTTGTCGATGCCATCGAAGCAGACGAGGACGACCAGGGTAAGGGTGGCGTTCCTGTGGCCGACGACGCGGTCGAGAGTGAGCTTGGTGATGCAGCCGTTGAGGACAGTCAAGACGCAGCGGCAGAGGCGGAATCGTCCGCGTCGGCCAACGCCACCGAGTTGGCTGTGGAACAGCCAGTCTCGCAGGAGGATGCCGACGACGGAGTTGTGGATGCAGCCGTGGTCGTCGATGAACCCGCTGAAGAACCGGTGTCCGCCGCTGCGGAGCCAGAAATGGATGCAGCGCCAGTCGAGCCAGACACGAGTGATGCGAAGGGTGCTGGTGCGGGGACCAGTGCGCCTTCTCCTGCAGAAGCTGTGGCGACAAGCCCTGCGCCGGCAGCGGAGAAGGAAGTGGCGACGAAAAAGTCTTTGGAGGTGTCAACCGCGACCGCCTCCCCCACACCTGCCCCAATCGTTGTCGACGAGGAAGAAACTGCGGGGTCGTCCAACTTCACGCGCCTGGTGTTGATGTCTGTGGGTGTTGTTGCAGTGGCTGCTGCCGCGATCTTTGTGGGGCGACGCATGATGTCAAAGAAGTAGCTGCCACGGTTGTTTCGCGTCGTTGCGCGTGCACTGTGGGTGTGATAGTAGATGCATGTGGGCGTCATGTGAAACGTTCTACTGCACTGCACTACACTGCACTGCACTGCACTGCACAGAATTCACACGCAGCTCCATGCCTCGAAGCGGGAGTGGACCGCTATCAGGGGTGACATGACACACAAAACTGCTGGCTTACACGAAACAGGCCATCGGGTTGTTGCAGGGCCGCTCAGTGTAGTGCTCGGACGCCTGGTACGCCTTGATGGCAGGGATGTCCTCAAAGCGTGCCATGTACGCCTGGAGGCTCGCGTACTCGTCCAAGCAGCCTGGGGCCATCAACGTGGCCTGGAAAGCAGACGAAAACAACCACCCCACCGCCAGCCATCGACATGAGTGAGTGACACGACATCACAGTGATGATCACATGTGCAGCATGGGCAGTGATCGCGCGAAGGTCATGCTAACAATACGCGTTCTGATCGGCAGCATCACCCCACGATGCAGCGCACCTGTCGAAGGAGCTCATAGAAGTGGAAGTCAGCGGGGCACAGGCCAAACGAGGCCAGGAAGCTCTGGTCGCCCAAAGCTCCAGACAACTTGGCGAAATGGCGGCGGAAGGCAGCCTTCAGCTCCTCCAAGCGCGCAGGGTACCCATCCTTGCTGCCATACGCAGTACGAGTGATGCTGTTGCGAAGATCCATAACCACAGAGAGGAGCATAGCCACCTGTGGAACCATCATAAATCACATGTTACACGACATCACGCACACGGCACAGCACAGCACAGCACACACAACGCGCAATGGTGACCAGCTTCACGTAGTGTAAAATACCGCACCTCTGCACGGTCAAATGCGGTCTTTCCACACAGGCCGGCCTTCTCGCCCAGGTACAACAAAATGGCATTCGTTTCCGTGAGGGACTTGTCGCCATCGATCATGTACGGCAGGTTTGGCAGGGCAAGGCCAAGCTTGAACTTGACGTCGGTCCACTCGGTGCGATCCCAAGACCCATCCTCCTTCGCATGGCACGTGTATCGCACGTCCTGAAACAACCAGGCAACAGGGTGACGAAAGCCTGTGCTGTCAGAGGCACGGTCAGAGTGCAAACACAAACCTGGAAGGGCATGTCGGAGTAGGCAAGAAGCAAACGCAGAGGCTGGCCTGTAATCAAACTCAAAGTGAGGTCACTGCAATCGTGGGGAGGGAGGGAATCGAGTTTCACGCAGCACACGCACCGAGGCCGCACATGTTCCAGTACCTGTCCACACCAAACAGCAGGTGAGCACAACCACCCACAGTGCCACGACACAAAACAGTTGAACGCACGCGACTTTGATGGGATTCATGCTGTCGGGTGCTTTTCCGAACTGTGCAGCTGAATCGTCCTGCAAGGGGGGCGTGAGTGAGCTGTGCTGCGTCAAGGATACGACACTCCGCACTCAACAAACAGCACGAACAGGCTTGGGTGGCGCGACGACCTTGGTTTTGTTACGGCACATGACCACACCACCCGTGAACAGCGACAGACCGGCAAAGGCAAGAGCTTGCATGGTGACAACCAACAACAAAAACACAACCAAATGGTGGGAGTGCGAAGCGGTGCGGAAGCGCGCGGCTTCCGATGGAATGTATGAATAAATCACTCTTTGGAAGCGTGGGCGTTTTTGACGCCCAACATGTTTTGCGTCTTGGCACTCGACGTTTGATCCTGCTGCTCGTGGGTGGAGCAGTGACACCCGACACCCTCCGTCCGCTGCTGGCGGCAGTGGGTCAGGACCGTCACGCGCAGGCCCTAGACCAGCGTGGCACACCTACACAGCACTTTGCTACCATGTCAGCCGCCGATGGAAGCACCACGGCAAGGGGACATGAAACCGGGTCTCAACCGGCCGCATCGAATGACGATGCAAGAAGGGGCACGCGCCGGTTCCGGAGTGCTGTACCGCGTGTAATCGCCATGAACAATGAAATCAATGTGCGTATTGGTGTGGTGCAATATACAAGCGCGTGCGCGTGACGCGTGGGGCTTCGTATTGGCGGCTGTCAATTTTCGTGTCACTTTGCGGCGTTGCAAGTGGCCTGATGATGTTGTGGGCCTTGCCACAGCACAACGACCAGGATGATTCTTCTGCCCGTCAAGGCAGCCCCACCGTTCCTGAGGATGATGTCAGCACGCCTGGTGACCGCGCTCGTGCAACCGTTTGGGCTGCTCAAAGCCGGCACGAGTATCGGCGGATGGTTTCATCGGGTGCAGATGACGAAGCCAGTGACACCGTGAGTGAACTTCCAAACCCTGGCAAGCGCCGGTTACAAGGCGCGGTGCAACGTGTCATTGCAATGAATAGGGTGCGTACACGGATTTGATGCCTGAGGACACAGCATGGTGCAAGTGCGTGGCCAGTGCTTTGATTTGTTTGTGTTCTTCTGTGTGCGACACGTGGTGTCGTGCTGCACGACTCGTGCAATTGGCTCAGCTCGAGAAGCTTCGTTCCTCTGCCGCGCGAAGAAAGGTGGGCAAGATCCCCCTCTCCAAAACCGGATCTATTTTCTCTCTGCTGAATGACGAACGGGGTGCGGTTGTTGAACGCCAGTGCACCTGCCCGCTGCGCGTGAGCCACCAAACCGTGACGCTCGTGTTGTTCGTTTGCGTGTGGTGTGTGGATGGGTGGGGCGTTGGCAGGCGAACTATCCTCTCGAACTCTCGGGCAACGGTCTGCGGAGTCCTCTTCGCGCAGCCTGGCATCAAACGCTTCCTACCACCTCCAACCAGGAGACACCCAGGAACGAGAGGAGAGGCGCTTGCGACTCGCAGCGCGCTTTGTCATCGGTATGTAGCGTTGTGCGACCTGGCACAAGATGGTTCGGAGTGCTCTGGGTGTACCTCAACACCCGTGGATTATGGGTGATTTTTTGTTTTTTGTTTTGTTTTGTGTGTGGTTACGCAGATGCGTTGGAGGGGCGCACGGTGCGGACGAAAAGGAGTGAGCGCTCGAGTGTGCCCAGGCTCCTGAAGAGCAAGACCTATCGATGGCCGCTGCTTGCTGTTGCTCTGGCCCACATGTAGGTGTGGTGTTTCATGTGTGCTTGCTCCTTCCACCATTGTCCCCACTGCACTGTACCAACCCATTTGCCCTGGTTGGATAACGCTCACCAGGCTACTCATTCTGTGGGAGCCCACACCTGCCAACGACCCTCCCGCAAACGCCTTTTATTGGCAAGTGTACATGGCGGAACTCGTCATCATTGCCATCTACTTCGTAGATGTGTTTTTGAACTGGTGGGTGGCGCACTGTGCAAGTGTCACGGATCGACCCTTACTTCTTGGTGCTTCGTCGTAGGTACGCCTTTGGAAAGGCCCACTTCATTGACAAGCGATGGTTCGTACTGCGTGTTCGTGCTAGCTATCACTCCGTGGTGACATCACTCTCACTGCACGCGGCATATCGCTGACCTCTGTGGCACGACCGCGCAACTACAATTTCTACAGGGACGCACTGTTTGCTGCCTCTGCAGTTGTGTGCCTCGTAGATTGGCTGCTTTGCTACGCTTTTCGCTGGTACAGCGTTTTTCGCGTGTCTCGAGTCCTTCGTCCCGCCATGTTGATCAGGTCCGACAGCTGCAGGCAGGCGTGTGTTGTTGGTTTTCTTCTCGCACTCAAACCAGAGGGTCGGCATGGTGTGGTGTGGATGATGTCATGTTGTGCCCTGTGTGCAGCAAGAAGAAAACGCTACGACGATTGACGGCAGTCATGCTGCGCACGTTTCCCAAAATGGTGGACGTGGCTGGAGTGTTTTTCACGGCCCTGGTGGTGTGCGTGGCTTGTGTGCCTGTGTGGCTGGAGCAACGGTGACGCTGCGCTGCTCACATACACATACGTGCACCCAGGTATTCGATCCTTGGTGCACAAATGTTCAACGACCAGCACATTCCCGCTGGGCCTTACGGGTACCAGGCGAATGGAGACAACTACAACAACGTTGGACACGCTGCACTTGCCATGTACATTTTTACGACCACTGAGGTGTGATGTAGACCTGCTGTGTGCTGTTCCTTACCCCGTGCCCCAAGTCACTGACGTTGCGCACAACGTATGGTGTCTGTGTGTGGGTGTGGGTGCAGAACTACCCCTCTGTGATGTACCCTGCGTTGAAGTATCGTCCAGGTCCAGCGTGTGTGTACTTCTTCACCGGCATTTTCTTTTTCCTGTGGCTGCTGGTGCCGTTGTGGCTAGCTATTGTCTACGATCACTATCGTGATGTCCGAGCAGCGGCAGTGACGGCGGAGAGGTGAGTGTGTGCCATCTGCACGTCGGTGGCTGTTGAAACGGCTTGCATCGTGAAGCACACATGATACCGCGGCGAGTGGTACGGACGCTGGGGCTGACACTGGTGGTTTCGTGTGCTGCAGAGTCAAGAAGAAGAAAGGCTTGTTGATTGCGTATCATGTACTGCACGACGATGGAGCGGAAACCATGAACTACGCTCGATTTGCCCAGTTCATCAAGCATCTTCCGTCGGTCTCGGTAAGTGCTTCGCCTCCTTCATGCTTCATGTCGATCATGTCGGAGCGCAGCGGGCTTCGTGACATGACAAATGCCGTGTGGGGATGCACAGAAAGCGAAGAGTTACCACTCCCGTTTCATGTTTCGAGCCCTTGACCGGAGCCGGTACGTGTGCTGTGCCTGTTGTGGCTGTTGTGTATCGGTGCAACAGCAAAAGTGTCACCCAACTCACTTTGGCGTCGTGGGATTGCACAGCAACGGAACCATTTCTGTCCGCGAGTTCTTGGATCTTCCAGCTGTTCTCACACTCAAGTACCAACGCGTGAAAAATCCGGAGCCAGCGGACTCGGAAGTATCCGCATTCCGGCGATACTGTCGGCGTTTGCTGCGTTCGATGGGATTTTGGGTGGTGACGATCGCGGCAGTGTGTGGCACCATCATCACAGCACTAATGTGGACCCTGGGGATGCAAGAGAAGTTTGATGCTTGTAACCGAGTATCGGTAGGTCATGCAGTGCATGTGCGATGTGCTATGTGCACAAGGGTTGTGAGCGAACCATGACGTTCCTCGTTGTTGTATGAACCGTGCAGGAGTGGACGAACTGCCTGGATCAAGAGCTGTCTCGAATCGAGCTTGCAACGATCGCCTTGCTCTTGGTTGGAGTGTTCGAGATGGTTGTGAAAATCACGGCTCGCCATGGACGGTTCTTTCTGAACTACTGGAATTGCTTCGACTTGTTCTGTGTGGCATACTCATTGCTAGCGGAGGTGCTACTGTGGATGGGAATTCGGTACCACGTTTCGTGGTGGGTTCTAGAGTTGTTTCAGGTGCGGCGCTTGCACCAGTTCGCTTGCGGTGATTGGTTTGGCTTGTTGGTTTTGCCATGTCATTCATCAGCGCCTGTCTTGTGGCGCATGACATGCATGTCGACAGCTTTCTCGAGCTCTCCGGTCCTGTCGCCTCATCTCGGTGGTACGGCGCGCCTGAAGCTGTTCGCGCACCTTCATGCTGGTTCCCTGTGTGACCACGCGTTGTGCTGCCTTGTTGTGATCCCCAGGTCCCTCGCTTCCGTGCTGTGATCAACACGCTGTTGTCCATCATGCGCATCACGCTACGCATTAGCGTGGTGTACACTGGCATCACGTATGCCTTTGCTGTTGTCGGCATGTACATCCTGGCGGACGTCGCTGGTGACGATGATCTGTCCGAACAGCTAGATGAGGGACAGATCTACTCCATGAGGACGTTCCTTGCGGCCATGTTTTGCCTGCTTCAGTTAACGGTCGGCAACAATTGGTATGATACGTGTATTCCCTCGGCTCATGGCACAGAGGACTGACACACCTTCGTGCGATGTTCTGACACAGGAATAGTATTGTGTACCCCAACGTCAACAGCACCAACAGAGCGTACTCGTTGTTCTTCTGCCTTTACTTCGTCGTCTGTACCTCAGTCTTGATGAACATTGGTACGTATCATGTGCCACTTCTGTTGGACACTCCTTGGCTTCCTCACTTCTGTTTGAGACGTGCCCGTACCAGTGACCGGTGTCATCATCGAGGCGTACTGCCTTGACGAAGCGAAGAAGAAAGCTGTACGCGATCCATGTTTTGGGCTGGGGGGGGGGGGGGGGCGCTCTTT
>Ga0213833_1002546_pt1 | contig 11718 bp, 15 predicted proteins | sample SWATP21_FD_160575 | JGI IMG/M metagenome (GOLD analysis project Ga0213833, IMG submission 160575) | Coastal seawater microbial communities from Marineland, Florida, United States - SWA TP2 #1 | ecosystem: Environmental > Aquatic > Marine > Coastal | place: USA: Florida | collected 2016-08-14
GGGCGGTCCGCCCCCCCCCCCCCCCCCCCCTCCCCCTTGCAAACAGGCGTTCCCCGGGCTCACCGAGCCGTGTGGTCATCATCGTGCAGGAATTTGCGCGGGTGCACCAGGATTGCCTCGCCCGCAAGCCTTCCAGCTTGTCGTTTGCTGAGGCAGCCAGTCTCCCACTTGCAGGATTGACGGCCATGCAGTGCCTGGATCGGTGCAATGTGCGCGATGGCGACAAGGTTGTGATTACCGCTGGGTCAGGCGGCGTGGGCTCTCTGGGCATCCAGCTGGCAGTGGCTCGCGGCGCAAGTGTCGCCACAACCTGTAGCCCCCGCAACTTTGAGTTAGTCAAGTCCTTGGGGGCCACCACGACCATCAATTACCGGTGCGTTGTTGTCGTGCGTTGCGCCATGTCCCCCCTTGGCATGGTGGTGGGTGTTGGGTGTTGGCTATGTCGTTGGATTCTTGTTTGGCTATGTCGTTGGATTCTTGTTTGGTTTGATTGTTGGTGGCTGGCTCACCATCGTGTTGCCGCCGAGATCCGATCCAGCACCACAAGTGTGCAAGAAGCCATCGGAGGGCACGGGTACGACGCCGCACTGGATTGCACGGGCGAGGCGTTTGCTTTGCTGCCTGCCCTGCGCAGTGGCGGTCGGGTGGTGTCTGTTCTTGCCCTGCCCACGGGTGAAAACCTGCGGCAGCTGAGGGGCTTCAAGCGCCCCATCTCATGCTGCATCCCCTGTTGCGGCGGGTGCCTGGCTGCGTGCTTCCTGTCCTGGTGCCGCCCCAGCACCTGGTGCTGCTGCGGCTCGAAGTCCGTATCTGGGCTGCTGACCATCCCCCGTGGCTCAGATTTGGAGCGCCTGGCGGCGCGGGTGACACGTGGCGCCGTGAAGCCCCTCATCTATCGCCGGTTCCCGCTTGCGCGGGCCATCGACGGCGTGCGCTGTCTGGAAGACGGCCATGCGGTGGGAAAAATCGTCATTGAGGTCATCCCAGACGCATGAAGCAACGGCGACTTCGTTCGTGGCAACACAACCCACAAAAACAAAACAAAAGCCGTGGTTGGTGTTGTACGTGTGGCGTTGTGTGGTGTGGTGGCGTGTGGTGTGTGTACTGCACTGCGCGTTTCACCGACACAAACAATTTTGCTGGTAATCATGCATCCAGCCCACACACAACTCAATCCACGATTCGTACTCATCAAAGGTGACGACCATAACAAAGTCAAACTGAACGCAAAGAGGCCACTTCTGCGTGGCAGGGCGCAACAGAGAGCACATAAACACCACGCAGGCGCAACAACAACCACCGATCAACTCGGCTGTGGCACGTGTATCCTACTTGGGGTCATCACACACACTCGAGGACCCTCGCAACTGAAACCAAGCACCAAGACCACACGCTACTCTGCAAGATCTTCCAAGCACTCCAAATCCAGGTCTGTGAGCTCCTCCCACATGGCAGCCGAGCGCGGCTTCTGTGCTGTAAACGCAGCCACAAACGGTGCGACGGCAGCCTCGTCCTCAAGGAACTTGAACAATGCCTTGCTGGAGGGATCTGCATCGGCGCCAGCCAACAGGATGGCAGCCGCGATGTCGGACGCCTGACCCGGGTCTGTGACGTGGCGCTTCACCATGGCGAAGAACTTGTCCACAGGCAGGTGCTTGATGACAATAGCTGGTCCAAAGGACGTGCCAATGTACTCGCCTAGGTGTGGGACATCGATGACGATGTCCTGGAAGAACTCGATTTGGCCATCCAGGGCTTTCACAAACACAGCAGTGTCCAAAAACCCCTTGGCCAGACAGTACGCAAACAAACGACCAGTCTGGAAACAAACAACGCAAACGAAGGGCACACGAAACACGTGAGGAGGAGGAGGAGGAGGAGGAGGAGGAGGGCCCCCACACAAACCCAACAAAGCAAAACCAAGACGTTGCGCACCTGTTGACGGTGGGCATCTGTGCGGTTGCAGATGATGTCCATGCCGACGGCCACCGCGGCCTTGGTGATCATGGGCAACGAGAACTTCTTGATGAGCTTGGTGACGTCTTCTGTCGCCTCGCCCGTCAAGTCGTCCGACTCCACGAAGCAGTTGATCCACTTGCGGGCAGCCTTCTTGCACTCGTCGGTGACTGGGGCATTCGGGTCGACGGCAGGTGCGCTGGCCGCCGCCGCACTCCTGCCAGCACCGGCACCGGCACCACCAGCGCCGGCACCAGCCCCACCGCGAGGTGTGCGCGGCTTGCCACGGTTGCGCACGTCTCCACTTCCGCCTCGGTTGCCGCCACGGCGTCCAGGCGACTGGAAGCCCGTTGGGGTGCGGCCGCCGCGGCCGCGGGGGCTGCGCGTCGGCGGTGCGTCGATGACCTTCTCGATGATGTCCATGCACGCAAACCGGGCGCGGTTGGGGCGCGACTCGTCGTTTGCCACCTTCGTGAGCATGGCCTTCACGTCTGCCATGAGCTTGGCGGTCGTGGCGTGTTGCTTGCGCTTGCGCAGCGTGTTCCACACCACCTTGCACAGGCCGCAGACCTGGTCGATGGCCACCTCCTGGAAGTCCGGCTTGGACTCCTCCGCGACGGCCATCTTTTCGTCGATGGGTGCGCCTGCGTGTGCAGACAGGAGGTAGAAGATGAGGCGGAGGAGGTTGGTCGGCACGATGTTGAGCGCGGTGAAGCGGGAGCAGAAGAGATGGCCCACAAATTGCACGTTGCCCATGATGCGCAGCTTCGCCTTCGTGCGCTGGAACTCGTCCAGCTCCTCGTCGTGCTGCGCACTTGCCCAGTCCTTGAACTGCTGCTGGCACATGCCCAGCAGCGGCGCCTTGAAAAAGCGCTTGGCCATCGCGTCCAAGGCCGCCTCGCGGCTCTTGAACACGTGCTTCAGCTCGCGCTGCGGAATGGCTCCGTCCTCGCCGGGCTCGGCGCCTGGCGTGGGCTCCGTCCAGGTGGCGCGGCATTGGTCGTCCTCCTGGTCCTCAAGTTGGAGGAACTGCCAGGCCTCGAAGTTTGTGGCCACCTCCTGGCACAAGCGCGCGTACAGGAATGCGAATGTGGGGTCCATCAGCGCCTTCTCGTGGATCACGCCAATCACATCCGTCAAGGCCTGGGGGGACTCCAGCTTCATCTCGCGCAACCGCGCGCACAGCTTCGCGTAGTTGCTCTTGCTCATCTTGTTCAGCACCTGCATCGTGGCACGCACATGTGGCTTGACCCGGTCGATGCCCGGCACCATGGGGCGGCCCTCGGGGATGACCGCGTCATCAGGTGGTGGGATCCACTCTGGCTCCACCCGGTCGGGCTTACGCTTACCCTTGCCCTTGCCCTTGCGCCCCTTGCGCTTCGCTTGCTTGTTGCGTGGCACCTTCGGCTTGGTGCAGTTGACAGACCGGTGGTCGGCGTCCTGGTCACCGCAGTTCTTGCAAAAGTGCTTGGCATGGCGCTCCACGCAGTCGGGAAACGCCTTGCAGTGTGGGCCCTTCTTGGCAGCGGCAGCCTTCTTGGCCTTCGCGGGGCAGTCCGCGCTGCGATGGTTGGCATCACGGCTCCGGCAGATGCGGCAGAAGTGCATCGGGTGGTTCTCCTTGCACCCAGCCGCCTTGCATCGCACCTTGCGACCGCCGCCACCGCCGCCGCCACGTGCGGGGCTGTTCTTACCGCCACGTCGCTTGCCGCCGCGGGATCCGCCGCGCTGGGATCCGGGGTCAACCCAGTCCACCTTCACATTCTGCGTGACGCCCTCCGTTTGGCCCGACTCGACAGCGGCGCGAACACGGTTGGCCCACGGCAGCAACGGCTTGCCGCTGGTCGGCGTGGCCGGCGCCTGGGGAGCCCCAGGTGTGGCAGTGGCTGCCGTGGCTGGTGGTGCGGCTGGTGCCGGCGGCGCCGGTGCGGGCGCAGCACCACGGGATCGACGACCCCCACTACGGTTCCACCCGCCGCCGTCGCCACCTCCACCGTTCTTGTTTCCCCAGCGGCTCATGGCTGGCGTTGACAGGAAGGACGACACGAAAAGGTGGTGTTGTACTGTACTGACCAACTCGTCTCACTTGACTCAACAACGGCCTAACACAGCTGTCCACTGGGACTGCGGCTGTGCGCTGTCGCTTGGGTGAAAAAGGCGCGCGCAATGACTGCAACGCCTCGCCACGGCCGGTTCGCGGGGCCACAACAAACGGGCGTGGCCACAACGCCTCACCCACTAACAACAAACTGGTGGCACTGAACCAGATCTTCTGTGGAGGTCAACTGGTAAAGGGGTCGGGGAGGGAACTGCAAGTGAAAACAGGCACAGACGGCCCTCATTGCCGCTCTTGTCCGCAGAAGCAAAACACGGCGGAACGACCAAAAAAGATCGATTTCTTGGGACAGATCTTTTTTTTTGGGGAGGGGGCGCAAGCAAGCGAGGTGGAGCAACAAGAGACGCGTGGTTCCTCATTCCCTTTGCTTGGCCTTCCACGAGCGTGTCCTGTTGAGGACGCGACAACTGAGGTATTTGGGGTGTGTTGGAAGCGTTGAAGCTGCGACGGGGGTGGGCGTGCACTGGCTGTGGTGAGTACCGCTCTGATGATGGGGTTGGGAGACAGGCACGTTAACCTTTGCGTGACACATTTCCACAGGCCACACACGGAGGCAGGCCACTCGCTGTTGATGATGGGTGACCTTTCCTCGCTGTAGATTGGGGTATTGCCTTCATTCGTGGCAATGGGACAGCTGGAGGCCCTCCGGGACATTGGATTTTGGCGGATGGAAGGACAGCCGCAGGGCGTGGGTGTGGATCCACATGATTTGGTGGATGTTGGGTGGCGGCGCACTGCTCATGCCTCTGGCGAGCTTTCCATCCTCTTGGGATACTTGAGAGGCGGCATGCTGGAGGTACGACATCATACAGTTTCGTCCGTTGTGGGTTGTTGTACGGTGCGAACACAAGACTGTTCGCGATGCTCGAGCAAGCATGTTGTTCAACGCGTGTCTTGCGGTGGTGCTATCCACTTTCCAGGGACATGAGCTAGCATACTCGTACTGCCGCTTTGCCCATTGCTCTGCCTTCCAACCCAAGGAGCCGCCTCGGCTCAGGCGGGTTGGTGTAAAGGAAATGGGATGCTGCACTCTCACGGACGGCACCTTCGTTTGGCCTGAGGGGTATGCACACTACGTGCAGTGTCACTCAGGTTGGATGCTATCTGTTTGATTTGTGTACTCGACCTCACGTTTCTGACTTCAGACCTTCTGTTGTGCTCTGTCGCGTGTGTATCGCTCCTCAGTCAAACCACCAGAAAGTTTCATCGACCATGTGCGCACACGCTGTTCGTCAGAAGGAAGAGAAGCTGTGCTGCGAAACCGAAACAACACACAGTGGGTGGCAGGTGTGTTGGAGCCCGTCCCCCGAGCCACAGCCACCTGGCTTGCAAACAACAGCACCCTTCAAGGTTTCTCTCGCCCGTCTGCTGTACAGGACCGGCGGAGATGGAAGTGTCGGGCCCGCGAGCATTTCAAGACCCCCAGGCGCAATCGACACACAACTGTATGGTTTGTTGTGTGTGCCATGCTAGCATTGCTACTGGGTGTTGGGTATGTCCAGGTCGTAGTGCTGGCTTGAGCCCTGGTGCAAGCAACGTTTGCGCTAGGGCCATTGTGGAAAGCGAAGAAAGGAAACACGTCTTCACCACACGAACGCCGACGCATACATACGTACTAGACACAAATGAACGAAAAGTAAAAGCAAACAAACGAGGAGCATCCTGGACATGATGCATCAGGTGGGACGTCCGCTGACGCGATCCAGTGCTAGCTGTGCAACCGTTGAGAGGTTTCAAGTGGCGGGTTGCCGGTGCTGATCAGCGACTGTGACAGAGCCAAGGTTCCGTCTACCACGCGGGGACTGGAACCAACAGAGCCAACACGCGCACCAGCACCCTCCGTCTCTCTGTCCACAGTCACAGGCCGCTTCACGTCAGACGATGAGGCCGCGGACTGCCTCACACCGCGCAGGTGTCCCACAGTGGCGCCCATGGGCCGCAACGTGCGGGCGTGGCCATTGTCTTGTTGGCTGGGACTTTCAAACTGCTGCACCAACCCCCCGCCCACACTGCAATCGCTACTACCTGCTCCACACGACAGCTCAGGAAGCGCCTCGAAAGGTCGAGGGTACCGAGCCGACGCCCGTGCACCTGAACAGAAGAACCACTCGTGACGCACTCTGGTCAACCGAACGAGGAAGTGGCGCTGTACGCACCAAGAAAGGGGCGGTGGGGGTGGCTTGGAGTGGGCACTGTCGTGCTTTCACCTGTTGGGGGGTGCGTACGGAGCAGGTGCTGTGAAGAATGCGGGACGACACGGCAGTCAGGGCCTTTCAAGTTGCAACAAACCAACCAGGTAGCAACGCAACGCAATACAAGCGTAATGTAACGCATACACGCCATGCCCATTCGAAACGCACGGCTAGCACTCGCGGCTTCATCCGTTGTCTGTGCTGACGCTTCCAATCGTGCAGCGCCTGCTCTCGACGGGCAGTCCGAGCCACGCGCTCGACCTCTCTGTTTCTCACACAAGTCATCCAACACACAGCACAACAACCCATCCATGAACACGACAACGGGAGCCCAAGCTGGGGTGGGGACAAGGTTCGACGCACCTCTGCAGCGTGTCTCGAGCCGCACGGACTCGCTGCGCACACAACGTGCCCAGCGCCGCATCCGTGTCGTCGTCATTGGCCCCACCCTTATCGGCGCCCCCGACACTACCCTTCTCTGAAAGGCTCAAAAGACGTGCTTCACAGGCCACAAGCACGGCCTCCGCATCAGCGATGGCGCTGAGGACCACACCGGCAGCAAACGAGCAACCGTCTTGCAGACGAATCTTGAGGCGGGCGTGAAGGACAGAGGAGTGTTGAAGTGAGCGTCGCGTCTAGCAGTGACAGCGTCTGCGGAGCACTATTGTACTCACCTGAAACAGAACACGCACAGCTTCGAGTTTTTGACGACACGCATGGACTTCATGGGGATCCATCCTTCCCAACCATCAGGGACGTCGCAATCATGTCACACCGCATGGCCTTATTCAAATTTCGGGCACCTAAACTACTCCTACTTAGAATCCGAAACCGTCTCCTACAGCATCTTGTGCTGCATTGGAACATGGACATACGCATGACGAACGGGCGCCTGGGCACCGACCCGAGTACTACAGCAGCGTGTAGTTGAACATGAACATACGAACCGGCGTCTTGGCGCTGAGCGCAACGTTGGTGAGCACCACTTGCGCGTCTTCATCGGAGAGTGTCGCACTCGCACCGGATTGTGGTGGCATGAACTCGCCCCCGACCACCTCTTGCATGCTGGCCACATCTGCAGCTGTCACGACGGTGTCCTCTGTCAAACCCAGGCTGATGGTCTGCACGGTGTGGTCGTTCACCGTCCAGTGGTCATCCACTCCCACGTGGCACAAGAGACCGGAGTATCCACCCGCGTCGGTGTTGATGACCACGACCAACACGCTGTCGTCGTTGCGGATGACCTCAGTGACGGAGCTGGAGTTGTGAATCTCGCTGCCCGGGTCACTGGAGTGCAACTCCATCCCCGCCACGTCCCCAGTGCGAATGACATGCCGTACCCTCGGGCTCGCGATGCTGAGCAGTACGGATTGAATGACGCCATTCCACGCGGAGCTGTCGGCATCGAACCACTGCTGAAACGACTGGAACATCATGACGCCCTTCGACCCCGCCGCAATGGTAAACGCTGTCTGGATGGCAATGGCGGGTCCATTGGGTTGGGTGTTCCACGCAGCACTGTACAGCTGGGCGTACGTCAGTGTCATGAGTGGTTGTTGGTTGTTACGCGTGTTTCGGGCGAAGCTGGACCACACACAGCAGGGTAAGACGGCGGCACACATGTCACATCGCAGCCATCCATACGTACGCGTAGGCACCCTCAAGGAAAACTGGTGCAATGGTAAACGTGATGGTGGGAGCACACGCCGCGACATAGTAGTCCATCCCCTGAATGTCGCACACACCGGCGTAAGCACCATCGTTTCGACTCGTCTTCCCACCCTGGTACGTCAGCAAGCCGGGGTGCGTGTCTTGAACGGCCAGCGCAGCGGACAATGTTTGGCGCATCGTCGCGTCGATTTGGCCATCATCTTCGTCCGCCAGCATGACGGCCGAGATCAACCCGAGGGCGCCACTTGACATGTTCATCGCTGCGGCTTTTGAATCCACGAAAAAGCGGGCCTCGGTGCCCTGGGTCATTTGGGTGGCAAGCTTCTCGATCGTAGCGACCAGGTCCACGCCGCAAGACTTGTTGAAGTTGTCCTTGGAGTAGTACACCGTGTCAAGTCCATGCGTGATGAGGCTCTCCCAGTTCGATTGGTTCACACCCGGAACCGGGCAGTCGGTAGAATGGGGCCACACTTCCATGGGAAGTTGGGTATCAGGCACCCGGGCGCCGTTTCCCACAGTGCCAGCGGAGGTTGATGCAGCAATCGTGAACAGGCCACCGCGTTGTTTCGGGTGACTTGCGTTGAACACCAGCACCAGGTGGGCGCCTGCACGGATGGAAAAGGGCAGGGACGGGCGGGTTGCGACAGAAACGCCGTCAAAGAGTAGAGCAGTGACGTTGGCAGGCGCGGATGCGTTGTTGTGCAGGTGCGCGATCCACTCGTTGCTTGCGGACGACTTGGGGGCAATCCAGGTGAACCACACAGGCGAGACTGCCACCGTCCAGGACGCGGCTGCGCACCCAGTACTGCCAGTGATAACCAAGTGAAGAACTGCGCCTGGTGCGTCCAGCCATGCCGTGTTGCGGCTGTGGAACGACAGTGATACTTGCTTGGTGGTGCTGTCATACATGGCACGCGCCCAGTCTGCAGCAGTGGACAAGCGCGTTGACACGGGAAATGCGGCGCATTGCAAGGAAGGGAAGTAGGGATACAACATACAGTGAGTGCGGCACATCTGCAACAGCATGGGCTACGGAGGTATCGCACCAAAGTAGGTCATGTCTGGAGAGCTTGTCGACAGGTTCAGCGCCTCTTCGCCGTTCACTTGCACGCTGGTGAGCTCGCCGAGCTCCACGGGTGAGGTGACTACCAAATGCACTCTCCCACCTGCAGAAGCAATGTAAGGCATGCTTGCAACATTCACAAGATGCACACATATGCCTGGTGTGTCGTACCGGCCGTGGGATCCACTTTGTTGTATGTGGGGTACAGCGAGTAGGGCAACGAATAGTCCTTGCGATACTGCCCCACTGCGGAGACCACTGCGCAATTACTTTGCATGCCCACGCACGATGAAACATACTGCAACAACACCACTGCAACCAATAGAACGGCACGCCAAGCCATGAATCCCTGCAAGCGGTGAGGGCCGATAGACACGGAAGCTGCTGCGCAGCGGTGTCACACCTCCACCATACCGAATCTTTGTAAGTATTACCCCAATGTTCCATGAAAAACACACCTGTGTGTGTTCACAGTCACCCCAACATCACACATTGGCACCCAACCAAGGCGGGTGTGGCTTCTTGATCGTGGTTGCGCACGCGAGCAGGGACGCGCGCACCACAGTCTGTCGGCGGCGGGTGGGTCAGTAGGACAACAGCAAGTCACCATGGCGTCATCAGGGAGCGACCAGATCGGTGACACGATCTTGATTGCGGCGCTGCGGCGAATGGGATGGTGCGTGCGCGGTGCGAGTTTGGTGCTGCGGTAGCGCGAACACGGTGCTTCGTTTTCTTGCGTGGCGTTGCGTGGTGTTTAACTGGTTCCCCGTGTGCAACATTATGTGGTGGTGCTGTTGGTGTGTGCATGTGTGCCGGGCACCCGCTGCAGTGAGTACGAAGACGATGTCCAGTCGTTTGCGCAGTTCACGAATGTGTTGGTCACACAAACGCTGCGCACCTTCCTTGTTCTCGCAAACCCGGATGTGAAGCTCAAGGCGCGCCTCCCAAAGGGTGCAGCCTCACGTCAACGTTACTGTACTCGCCTTGGCCGCTACCTTTCCGTACGTGAAGCATGAGAGAGAGAGAGAGAGTGTGTGTCGGTTCAGTCGCACCCGCTGTTGCGCTGATTGTGCTTCCATCGCGTCCCTGCGCTGTTGCAGGAAATGGGGTACACGGGAGACACAAGTTACAACCAGTTCCTCTACCCAGAAGAAGGCGCGGTGCGCACGTTAATGCGCTGGGTGGTGAACCAAATCCCACGGACGAGTGCCGCCCGTGCGGATGACGAGACCAGCACGTCGGGTGCGTTGGGTCGTCGCAGCCGGGACGCATTGAAGAAGTGGCGACAGCAGCTGTGGGTGCCGGCGTTTCTGCGCGGCGCTGCAGCGGTACCATTGGCGACATCTGCGTTGACGGTGCCCACTGTAAGGGGTGCCTCAAAGGCCAGGACCAAGTGCGTTCCGTGTTTGTTTTCATCCCCCTTCATCCGCCTTCCCCCTTCATCCCCCGCCGCCTGTCACAGCATGCAAAACATGTGTGCTTGTTGTGTGACCCCCATTGGGCTTTGTGTGTTTTCCTGGTGCGCGTGCTGCGGTGCTTCCGCTTGGGCCACGCAGATTTTTCAACAAGTTCTTGCCACTCGTGAGCCAGCAAATCCAGCGCGAGGAGGACCTGGCGCCGTCACTGCTGGAACGCAACTCTTGCGCCGTGGCTGTGGAGCTCGAACGCGAAGCGGATTGGGGTGCAGCGGACTTAGACCCGGTGGTGCGTGTGATGGTTGTGTTGTGGGCGCTTCCACTCAGCTCAACACATCTATGACACACCCACCCACCCACACACACACACACACACACACGCACGCACGCACGCACGCACGCGCACGCGGTGGTGGTGCTGCGGGCACTTTTGCGCTGACGTGGTTGCTGCTGTGCACCACCAGACGCACCGTGCGAAGAAGCGGGAGGCTATCGCCTTGTTCACGAAACAGGCGTTCTCCGACAGTGCGGAGCGTGGCAACGCCATCCCTGGCACCCGCGCAGCTTCGGCGGGCAAGGGCAAGGGGCTCCAGGACATCCTGGATGGGTACAAAGGTGCGAAGTACAGCATGTGGGGCGTGGGTAGGGTGGGGTCACCACTGGGGTGCCGCCTGTTCACTGCCGGCTGTGGTTTGTTTCACACCCTTGTTGGTTTTGCTTTGCTTTGTGCTGACGGGTTTTTGCGTCTCGTGCGTGCGTGCGTGCGTGCGTGCGTGCGTCGCAGGCACATCCGCCTCCAACAAGGGCACCACGTTCTCGCACCAAGCCGAGTTCGCCACGGAACGCACCGGCACGGGCACGGAGGGTGGGGACGTTGCCGCCGCCGCCGACGATGACGCGGCTGTGGAGGGCGATGCCGCCCACCCCGAGCACAAGGATGAGGCTACCATCGAGCGGGAGCGGGAGGAGGAGTTGGATAGCTTGGAGCGCCGCATTGCCAATGCCAAGGCCCGCTCTTCACACTCCGTCGTGGCAGCCAAGGAGATGACCGCACGCATGCGACAGGTGCGTGACTTTGTTCTGCCTGCAGTCGTTGATGTGGGCGTTTGCACGCGTGTTTGTGTTGGGTTGTTGTTCCTCTCCCTGACCGGCTGGATGATGACTTGTGCTTGGCGATCCACGTGGTTGTTTTACTTGGCGTTTTGCGTGTTGTGTTGTGTTGTGTTGTGTTGTGTTGTGTTGTGTTGTGTTGTGTTGTGTTGTGTTGTGTTGTGTTGTGTTGTGTTGTGTGGTGTGGGGGTTTGG
>Ga0213833_1002547_pt1 | contig 11717 bp, 6 predicted proteins | sample SWATP21_FD_160575 | JGI IMG/M metagenome (GOLD analysis project Ga0213833, IMG submission 160575) | Coastal seawater microbial communities from Marineland, Florida, United States - SWA TP2 #1 | ecosystem: Environmental > Aquatic > Marine > Coastal | place: USA: Florida | collected 2016-08-14
TGTCCCTCATCCGGACCCTGCCGTCGCGGCGCCTGGCATGGGTGGCGGCATCGCGTGCCATCGGTGCACCCTGTCAGGCGGCGGCCAAGTGGCCGGCGCCACCACCCCTGCCATGGCCAGTGTCGTGGGTGGTGCGGCGGTGGACAACGGGTTGGCGCCGTCGGTCGATGCGGGCGACCTGTTGGTGGTGACCAACAACACCGCGGCGTTGGGCGCCGGTGTGGCGCTGCTCGCGGGCGTCGCCGCCGGCGGCGGCGGCACCAGCGTGTCGACGGCCGCGGCTGCCAACCTGACGGTGGTGGGCTGCGTGGCCACCGCGTTTGGGGGCGGCGTGTGGGCTGCTGCTGGCGTGGACGCGCGGCTGGAGGGCGTCGTGGAGGTGGCGGACAACAACGCGACCGTGGGTGGCGGTGGCGTGGCGCTGGCACCTGCTGCGGCGTTGACCATACACGCGGCGGCGTGCACGGTGCGGGGGAATGTGGCCGGCAGCGGCGGTGGTGTGTACCTGCACGGCACCGGCGCTCGTCTGCTTGCGGACGCGACGACGGTGTTGGACAACATGGCGACGGGCGTCGGGGGCGGCGGCGGCGTGTTGATGCGCGCCTCTGCTGCGATGGAGGGCGTCACGTTGCGTGGCAACCGTGCGTGGGCCGGTGTTGGCGGCGGCATGGTGGTGCACACGCATGTGGGGCTGTCGCCGACCACGCTGCGCGACTGTGTGGTGCGCGACAACCACGCTGACGGCGCCGACGGCCGTGGTGGTGGCCTGTTTGTCACTGGCAACGGCACATTGGAGCTGCTTGCGTCTCATGCCACCGTTGGTGGTGGTGGCGGCGGTGGGGGCAGCGTGGTGGTGTTGGGTGGTAGTGCTGCCGTCGGTGGCGGTGTGTTCGTGACCCCTGGTGTCGCGGTGCAGTCTGCCGGTGGTGTGTTGGTGGTGCGAGGCTCGACCGCGCTTCGCCGTGGCGGTGGCATCGCGTTGACCGACGGTGCAGTGGTCATCGGCGCGGAGGTGGAGGCGTGCGAAGCCCCGGATGGTGGTGGCATCGCAGTCGAGCCCCGTTCACGTGTTGTGCTGCGGGCTGTGAATGTGTCCCGCTGCCGTGCCGACTCGACGATGGTGGAACACGGTGCCGAAGCCGCGCAAGGGTTGGGTTACGATGGCGGCGCAGGCATCGGCGGCGGTGTGTTGGTGCGCACGGGTGGCGAGCTGTTCGTGGGGCACGAAGACGACAGCCACGCAGAGCAACAACGCGTCACCGTGCACGTCACGGGCAGCAGCGCACGACTGGGTGGCGGTGTGGCGTTGATGCCGGGTGCACGGTTGACGTCGTCGAGTGCCCCTTCTTCCACCGGCGGTGGTGCGGTGCTGGTGGCAGCCGCCAACTTTGCGTCACACACCGGCGGTGGTGCGTGGTGCTGGGCGTGTGATGTGGTGCGCAGCGCGCGAGTGGAGGGCAACGTGGCCGCACACAGTGGCGGCGGCGTGGCTGTCACGGGTGTGCACACCGACACGCTGGGTGTGGACGACGACGACGACGACGACGACGGTGTTTCCCCGCGCCTCTCGGGGCTGCAGATCCTCAACAACACCGCGCACGTTCACGGAGGGGGTGTCGTGGCCAACGCCGTGCGGCTGTTGCGCCTGGGCAACGCGACGGTCATCACCAGCAACACGCTGGCACCGTCTGATGCCTCACTGGGCGACACGTCGCTGCTGGTTGCATGCGGCGGTGGGTTGGCGGCGATGAACGGCACGCGAGTGTGGCACGACGGCTCCGTGACCGTGACGCATGGCGCCTCGGCGTTTGGCTCCGGCGGCGGCGTGTGCGTGGACACCGGCAGCACCCTGGAAGCATCGCCCACCGCGGCCGGCACCGTGCTCACCATCTCCCACTCCACGGCTGCGCAAGGCGGTGGCTTGGCGCTGTTGGGTGACGCCACTGTCCGCGATGCCGCCGTGTCCCACTGCACCGCCACTGCGCGCGGCGGTGGAGGTGTCCTCGCCAACCCCGATGCCGCTGCGGTTGGCCCCGCTGCGGCGCCGCCAACCCCGTTCGCGACGGCCGTGGTAGAGCGCGTGACGGTGTCACACTGTCGTGCGGGGGCAGAGGGCGGCGGCGTGGCGGTGTTGCCGGGTGTCGCTGCCACGGCGGGTGGTGTGGTGGTGGAGCACTGCACGGCGGGCGAGCAGGGGGGTGGTGTGGTGGTGCGGTCGGCCTCCTTCACGGGCGTGCTTGTCCACAACGCCACCGTGGTGCGGCGGGAAGGCACCGCGGATGCGGTCTCGTTGGCGGCGAGGGGGTTGTCGGCGCATGACGTGCAGGGCGTGGTGGTGCAGAACAACACGGCGCCGGTCGGGGGAGGGGTGTATGCCACCACCGACGCGAGTGACGCGGGCGGGTCGGCACCCGTTCACCTGGGCGGCAACGTCAGTGTGTGGCAGCATCGCTCCCCACTCATTGAAAGTGGCGGTGGCGTGGCTTTCCGTGATGCCGCAGGTGGTGGTGGTGGTGGTGGTGGTGGTGGTGGTGGGTCGTCGGTGGGAAGAAGTGCCTTGACGGACTGGCTGGTGACGGGGTGTGCCGCGGACAACGGCGGCGGCGTGGTGGTGTTGGACGCCGCGACGGTCACCATCACCGGTGCGGCCGTCCACGACTGCCACGCCACGTCGGGTGACGGCGGCGGCGTGTTGGTGGATGCTCCGGACAGTCCCGACGCCGCAGAGGGTGTGCAGGTGCGAGGCACCGTGGTCACGGGCTGCACGGCGGCGGTGGCTGGTGGAGGGTTGGCCAGCCACACGGAAGTGCACGTGTCGCGGTCCACCTTCCAAGGCAACTCGGCGACACAGTCCGGCGGTGGCGTGGCGCTGACGACGACATCTGGCCGCGGCAGTGTGCGTGACTGCACGTTTGTGCGCAACTCGGGCGGTGACAAGGGCAACGGCGGCGGCGTGTATGTGTCGGACGGCGCTCGCCTGACGCCGCTGGCGTTCTCCACGTTCACCGGCAACACCGCGAAGAACGGTGGCGGGGTGTACATCATCCGCTCTTCGGCAGACGTCGAAGACTGTGTGTTTGGCGTGCCGGGCGCCGGTGGCGTGGCACCGGCCGTGTCGGGTGCTGCGGACCTGTACGGCGGCGGCGTGCACGTCGTCGAGCCGTCCACGGACGGCACCGTCACGGCGCTGCGACGGTGCAGCTTTCACAACTTGCACGCGGACTCCGGCGGCGGTGTGTACGTGTCCAGTGCGCCGGTGGAGGTGGAGGACGTGCAGGTGACGGCGTGTGTCGCCGCAGAGTTTGGCGGCGCCGTGTTTGTGCGTGACTCGGTGTTCACGGGCACGCGGCTGACGGCGCAAGCCTGCAGTGCCTCGTTTGACGGCGGTGGCGTGTACGCCGCGAAAACCACGCTCACCCTCACCGACTGCGACGTGCTGCACAACCACGCGCTGCAAGGCGGTGGTGTGTTCCTCAGCGTGGGTGGCGCGCTTGTCGCGTCTGGACTCAACGTCACCGGCAACACTGCCGACAGCTCCGGCGCCGGGGTGTTTGCAGACCGTGGCTCCAACGCCACGGTGCGGCACTCCACGCTCTCTGCCAACGCCGCCATCGAGTCTGGCGGCGGCGTGTTTGCCACCGACACCGCCGTGGCGTTGGTGGATTCAGACGTGACGCGGAACGCGGCGGACTTGGGCGGCGCGGTGTATGCGCAGCGCCAAACCAGCGTCACATGCACCCGGTCGCTGGTGGACGACAACGCCGCCGCCACCTCCGGCGGTGGCGCGGTGATCAAGGGCTTTTCGTCCCTGCACGGCTCCGCCTGTGCCTTCACCCGCAATTCTGCGCCGCTGGGTGGCGGACTGTTCATGTCCGGCACACTGGACCGCAGTGCGACGCGCACCCCCGCAACAGTGAGCCTGGTGGGGGTGCCAGCGGCGAATGAGCTTCCGCTGGCCACCGCCGTCGGCGTTGGCGGCGGCATTGGCGTGGCCATGGGCCCGTGCTTTGAGGGCAACCGCGCCGCCGGTCGCGGTGGTGGGTTCTACATCGACCCGGCGTCGGTCGGCGCCTCGTTGACGCTGCGGCAGTGCCTTGTGGTGCGCAACACGGCGGTGGAGGGCGGCGGCGGGGGGTTGATTGACGGCACCACGTCGACGGTCACCCTGGCGTCGAGTGGGTTGGTGGCCAACGCCGCAACGCAAGCGGGTGTCGCGTTTGGGGGCGCGTTGGCGGTGACAGGACCACTGGACGGGGTGGCGCTGCACCACTTGAACGTGTCTCGCAACCAAGCGTTTGTCGGCGGCGGCGTGTACTGGCGGGTGCCCGACGTCGCAGCCACGGTGAGTCGCCGTCTGGAAGCCTGGCGCCGTGCAAAGGAGGAAGGAGAGGAGGACGACGAGGAAGAAGAACAAGAACGAAGGGGGGAAGAGCGTGCACGCAGTTTGGAGACGGGCGAGCCAGCAGCATGGAGGACATCGTCTCTGCGTCATCACCATCGCCGTCGCCGCAGTTGTGACCGCCGTCGCCATCACCATCGCCGTCGCCGTTCCCGTCGCACATTCCACGACACGGACACGGACACGGACACGGACACGGACACGGACACGGACACGGACACGGACACCGGCACGAGTTTGAACATGGTGGGTGCAGACGGCATGTTGGGGATGGACGCGGGTGTGGGCATGCTGGATGTGGGCGGCGCGTCTTCGCCTTCGTCGTTGTCATGGCCATCGTCGTCGTTGGCGCTGGCGTACTCGCGCCACCTCTCTGCGGTGACCACCCGCCTCACGTGCCACGACTGCACGCTGGTGGACAACTCGCGGTACGACATGGCATCCTCCCCCGTGACGGTGCGCCTTGCGAACTCCCCCACCGCGCCGGTGCAAAGCGGCTTGACCATGATCAACGCAGCGCCGACGGCCGTGCCGTTGGTGGAGGTGGTCGACGACTACGGCCAGGTGGCTGTTGCGGACATGGCGTCGTCGTGCACGGTGCAACAGCCGCCGGAAACCGGCGGTGAGGTGTCGTCTGCGAGTGCGGTGGCGGCCGCAGGCACGTTGGCTGGTGTGGTGGCAGGCGGCGGCGGGCGAGTGCTGTTCTCTGCCCTGGTGGTGAAAGGCGAAGCCAACAGCGCCTACACGCTGGTGATTGCGTGCCAGGTCCCCGACCTCCCCAGCCAACTCACCCTGCCGTCGCCCAACATGAGCGTCACGGTGGGCTCCTGCCGCCCTGGATCGTCCCTCTCGGGCGACCGGGTGTGTGTGACGTGTCGAGAGACGACGTACTCGTGGGACGGTCGCAGTTGTCTCTCGTGCCCCACCGGCGGGGACTGTGCCAAGGAGGAAGCGCTGCCGGAGGGTGCCGCAGATGCCGCCGCCGTGGCGTACGTCGGTGTCGACCGACCGGTGACGACGCTGGGGTGGTGGCTGTACTACCGCCAGCAGGACAAGCTGCAAACGGCGTGCGACGTGATTGCGGACGAGCAGTACACGTGCAACCCCGGCGAGAAGCGTGTGTTGGACGAGTGCCAGCCCACCACGCGTTCGGCGACGCTGCTGTACCAGTGCCTGACGGGACTGCAGTTGTACCGGTGCCCCGTGCGTGCTGCGTGTTTGATGGGCGTGAACAACGTCACCACGACCCTGGAGGGCGCGTCGTGTGCACAGGGCTACCATGGCCCCATGTGCACGCTGTGCATCCCGGGGTGGAACATGAACTCGGACGGCACCTGCACCATCTGCGGCGGCGACGGCGACCAAATGACGCAGCTGCAGTACATTGGCGGCTTGACGGTGGTCACGTTGGCGGGATTGTGCGCCGCGATGGCCTACCTGTACGGCTTCAAGCAAACCAAGGCCGCGCTGTGTGGGAAGAAGGGTGGCGGCAAGCAGGGGAAAAAACAGAAGAAGGAAAAGAAACGCACCGACCCCAACGCGAAGATCAAGTGCTGGTGCTGTTGCCCGAAGCGGAAACAGTACAAGGTGTACTGGGAGCGCCGTCGAGAGCACCACATGGCGATGGCCAAGGTGTGGGTGCGCCCAGAGAAATTCAAGATGCTGCTGGGGTTCCTGCAGATTGTGTCGGGCTTCCGCAAGTCGTACCGTGTCGTGTGGCCCAAGGCCGCGGCCGATTACATGCGCACCGCCAATGCCGTGAACTTTGACATCTTCCGCCTGGGCAGCTTCGACTGCATCATGCAGTCCAAGTTCTACGCCGGCTTTGCCTTTATGTTCTTCACCCCCATTGCCGCGGGCGTGTTCTTCCTGGTGTTCTACCAGTGTGTGCGCCGGCACTACCAACGCAAGTCACGCCGCCTGTACGGCAAAGGCTACGTGTGCCCCAAGCCCATGGAGGGCAGCGGCACAGGCACCAGCGTGGAAGGGGTGCCGCTTCGCACCGACACACTGCGCAAGCTCCAGAGCATGATGCTGGCGCAACGGTTTGGCAGTCGGCGACCGGAGCACGTGGTACACCAGCTGAACCAAATGGCCCCCGCGCCGTTCACCGTCACTGCCAGCCGCAGCTCCCGGAGCAGTGCCGGTGCTGGTGCGGGCGCCGCCGGTGCCGCCGGTGCCGATCCATCGACTGCACGCCCCGTGTTGAAGCTGCCCCTGGGGGCGCCGCCTGTGATGGCAACCGCTGCTGGTGCTGGTGCTGGTGCTGGTGCGGGGCCTCCTTCGGTGCCACCGCCGAGCATGCTGCCGTCTCCAGCCGGCGTGGTCCCACCACGGGAGGCAGTGGGCGCCAGTCGTGTGTTGCCGGGTCGCGCAGACAGCTTCAAGCTGTCGGACCGCCGGAAGCAAGTCGAGCCGATGCGGCGATCCATGGGGCCGCAGTACACGTTCCAGGACACGACGACGAACACGGGCGACACGAAGCAGCAGTCCCGCCGCGTTCCACGGCCACTGGAGCACGACATGCGGTTTGAGAGCTTCCAAGAGTTGGTGATTCCGGGTGTGGACACCGTTGCTGGTGGGGCTGGTGTTGGTGCTGGCGTGGGTGCTGGTGGCAGTGGTGGTGGTGGTGGGACGACCGCAACTCGCAATAGTCCAGCTCACGCGGCTGCGTTCGGTGGGGATGGGCGTAGTGGTGTGGGCAGGCAGTCGGATGCAGTGACGGCACTGATCGCACACGCTAGCCACCATGTGGACAACGGAGGAGGTCGGAACAATGTGCCACACGGCATGCGAGAGGTGGACCTGTTCAATGTTAGTGGTGTGCATCATGTGGAAGTGTCAGACAGGCCTGATAGCGATGACGATGCTGGTGCGGTGCGATCCGATGAGTCCGGTGATGAGTGTGACCATGTCCATGGTGACGACTACATCAAGCCAACCGACTTGTATGAGCTGCGGGTGCGTTCGACCCTGTGGCTGTGACGGGGTTTGCGTTGCCTTCGGCTTGTGTCGCATGTGTGCGATCTGACGGCCAGGGTTGTGGTGTATGGGGTCCTCCTTCACGCGCCGCTCTGTGCTTGCGTTCGTTGCTGTTGTCGACGCGAGCACTGACGTCTGTTGTTGTTGCTTTTGCGTTCGTGTGCCTTCAATGCGTGTTGTTTTCGCGTGTTGTTTTCGCGCAGATCTGGGACATGTACTCCCGTGAGCCAGAGTACAACCCCACTTTGCATGAAGCCTTGTGCCCCTGCACCACGCGCAGTCCTCGCGATGAAAAGCAGGACCCCGAGGAGCTGTGCCCACGTGGCCAGCTGCAACAGGAACTGTTGGAGTTCCGGAACAAGTGTGTGCAGGTGTTCCTCTTTGTGCTGCTGTTCGCGTACTCGCCGATTGCCTCCAAGACCCTGCGCATCTGGAACTGCACAGAAATTGGTCGCACCATGTGAGTCGGGTGAAGGGTCGTTTCATGGCAGAGAGAGAGAGAGGCGGGAGGGGGGCGCTTTGTGGGTGCCGTGATCTGTCCACCTTCCGCGCGCGTTTCTCATGGATGTATGTCGTGTCGTGTCCTGTCCTCGTGGTTGATCGCGGCGGGCTTGTTGCATTACGTTGTGGGCGTGGGATCTTCTCTCTGTGTGCAGGTACCTTGCCGCTGATTTCCAAATCGAGTGCGGTAACGCGCAGTGGTATGGCTACGCGTTGTGGGCGGCCGCATCAGCCGTCCTGTACATCATCGGCATCCCGTACCTGTTTGTGTCGCTCGTGAAGCGTCAACGCCTGCGCCATGTGCGAGACTACATCTTCCAAGTGTACGGCACAGGTGCGCGCAAGAAGAGCTTGTACGAGCTGCAGCCACACGGATGTCGGCGCCGGTGCGGTGCCAAGATCTCTGGGTGTTTCCGCCCCCTTACCCGCGCCATCAACCGCAACATCATCGACCCGCTGTTGAGCGAGAAGCCCAAGGACGTGTCGCTGCAAGCGCTGTACGCTGGCCGGTCGCAGGAGTTGGAGGCGTTGTTGGATGTGGAAAAGAAGAACCTGCTGGCGGCAGCTCTCAAGGACTGCTCTGACCGGGACATTATCCCGGCCAAACGTGAGCTGGACACCGTGCGAGAGTTCCTGTACCGAGACAACTTGGAGAGCTACCACACGAAAAAGCAGCTGGGCTTCATGTACCATGCGTGCGTTGGGCTGGGTTTGGGGGATGGCCCCTTACAACTTGTCCTGGTGTTCCTCACACTGCGCACCACCGTTGCTGCGCTGTCCTTGTCTATCGTGTTTGCTATTTCGTCCCTGTGTGTGCATGTGTGCGTGCATGTGTGTGTGTGTGTGTATGTGCGCCCGCGTGGTGTCTGGTGCGCTTGCTATGGGCTGTTGTGATCGGCCAGGTACAAGCACCGGTGGTGGTGGTACGAAATCATTTACCTGGCCCGCAAGTTCCTGCTCAACAGTGCCGTGATTTTCTTCTCTAGCACACAAACGCAGATCCTGGTCGGCATGATGACCTGCTTTGGGGCCGTGTGCGCACAGCAGGTGCGTCAATCCATTCCTCGCGCGTGCACACTTGCTCCACATGCTGTGGCCTGGTGTCGGAAGATGCACACCATGCCGCAGTGGCGGCTGCTGCTGCGGCCGTTGGCAATTTTGTGCCACCACGGTGGTTGGGTGGGTGGTTGGTTGGTTTTGTCCTGACGGGCGGGTGTGTGTTTCTATGTATGGATGGCGCGGTGGTGTTCTCTGTCTTGTGTCACAGATCCTGGCGCCGTACATCGCGGCGAGTGATAACATCATTCAGAACGTGTTGGTGCTCCAGTTGTTCTTGACCATGTTCAGTGGGCTGCTCTTGCACTTGCACCAGCCCGACGAGACGCTCATCAGCAGTGTGGAAGATACAGTGGTGCAGTTCTTGGGGTACGTGGCTCGTCTGTACATGTCATCGTCGTTGTGGTGATGAAAAATGGGGGGCGATTGGGTGCGGTATGTGCACACCTTCTGTGCGGTGCTCACGGAAGGGAACGACCCTGCGTTGCGTCGGTGTGTGGTTGTTGTGCGCGCGCGTGTCACGTCGTTTTTGCGGCCCACAGGTATGCCATTGTCGGCACGAACCTCGCGGTGCTCCTCATTGCAGGAGTGCTCATTGGTCGCGAGGCCGCCATGGACGCGAAGCAGCAGGCAATTCATCGTCGCGCGTTGGCACGGCAGCAAACCCAAAACGCGCTCGCCATCCAGCACGCCTCCGCCCGCCTAGCGAGTGCTCGGTCGATGCAGCTGCACGCGTCTCACCCCAGCCCCCTCGGCGGCTCAGCCACCTTGCCCGTCGCCAGCCCCTTCACCCCACGTGCCCCGCGCATGGGCTTCATGGACGCCATTTCGGAAGAGCCGGGCAGCCGGCCTGGTACTCCGAGTCGCGGCGACGCGGCGCAGTGAGCCGGTGTGTGTGCGCGCGTGCGTGGGTGTGTGAACATGACACGACCCCGACGGGGTCGTGTCGCACCACGGCTCCGTGTACATGCATATGTATGGCCACGTTCTTCGTTCGCGTTGGCTCGCGTGTCAGGACAACGCCGTTGATGGCGTGTCGAGGACCGCCGTGTGGCTTGGTGTGAAGGAGCAGCGGGGGGTGGCATGTGTCACAGTGGTGGTGTGTGGTGTGTGAGTGTATGTGAGTATGTGAGTATGTGATATGGTGTAATGTTGTTGTGAATTGTGGACGCATTGTGTGATGGCATTGGTGGTGCCACGCACAGGTGTCAGAGTGTGCTTGCTGTATTTTCTTTGTTCTCAATGCAGGAACCATCGTGCAGTGCCGCTTTGTTCGGCATGTTGTGCGCATGGATAGTCTGGTGTCAACCTGCGTTTCTAACTTTCAAACCACATAGGCTTGCTTTCTTGATGGCTGACCATTTGTATGATGCACACCGCATCAGTAAACACACACGCACACATACGCGCGCGCATGTTGCCAATTGATGAGTTCGTCCGCCATGCGCTTGCTGGTCAGTCCATGCACTCACTACATGTACGACTACTACTACAACTACACAGCATTGCGCTTGGACAGGTGGGGGTGCGACAACTTGAGCAAGAAGATGGACAGGGTGGCCAACACAGCCCATCCGGCGCCGATCAAGATGACCACATTCCACCCAAACTCCGAGGCGACCTGCGATCCGGGGACCACCAACCACACCATTACCACCAATGTTAGGGTGTGGAACACAGTGCGCCATCGGCAGCAGCACTGGGCGTGAGAGTGCGAGCGGAAAAGACAAAGCACACCGTACCTTGCCCGCATACAACGTGTCCAGGAGCTGCGGCAGGACGATGAAGATGTTGAGGCTGCCCATGTACAAGGCCAGGTTGGGGTCCTCACCAAAGTCGCGCCCGATGATGGAGAAGGGGAAAATGTTCGTGGCGGCCAGCGGAATGCCTGTGGCAGCCATCAACACCACGGCACTGTAGTCCACGGAGGTGGGATCGACTGGCACGTCGGCATCAACCCATACGACATACACCCGTCCGTTGGCGTGAGTGAGTGAGTGAGTGAGTGAATGAGTGTGATGAGTGGCACCATCGGCCCTCCAACACAGCAGCAGATCCGACAACACACTACACACCTGGCTTCAGGAGTCCCATGGCGAAGTAGGAGCCGATCAAGACGACAAAGCAAGACACGTAGACAACACGCAGCCCAGCCCGGTGCACGATGGATGGGATGATGAATGAGCAGACGCACTGAACGCCCGACGCAATGGCCTGGCCCAAGCCTCCCAACTGCTGGCCCCTGTTAGACACACAGCGCGTGCACACACAGCAGACACAACACAATGTTGAGAACACAGCCCGAACAGGAACAGGACCAAGAACATGAACAGGAAGGAACAGCGCACAACACACAGCGAACAACACACAGAGAACGGTGGACAACACAGCTCGCCGAGTGCCAAGTTCGTCACCGCACCACGGCCACATGCCGATACGTACTTGGCAAAGGCACGTGTGGCAGGTGTGGCTGGGGTGCCAGGATGGCGTGTGATGCCGTCGTAGATGTAGTTCCCCATCCAAGCAGGCCAGTTGGGGTTGTACGTGAACCACGCTGCCCACGTCGCAAACTGGAGCAAGCAGATGCGCCGCATGCCCGCTGGCATCTTGGTGATGCCGACAAACACATCGGCAAACACACGGCCGATGGAGCCGCAGCATGTGTTTGTGGACACCGCGTTGACGTGGCGAGTCTGTTGCACAAAACAAATGATGGACGTGGGACATGGGACATGGACATGCGTGCGGGAGGGCGACGACACAATCAGTGAGAAAGGGG
>Ga0213833_1002549_pt1 | contig 11704 bp, 12 predicted proteins | sample SWATP21_FD_160575 | JGI IMG/M metagenome (GOLD analysis project Ga0213833, IMG submission 160575) | Coastal seawater microbial communities from Marineland, Florida, United States - SWA TP2 #1 | ecosystem: Environmental > Aquatic > Marine > Coastal | place: USA: Florida | collected 2016-08-14
ACAAAGTGCTGTGCGTCAGCGGCACCAAGGCGCCCAGCGACACCCACAGCGACGAACCATACATCCTCCGTGCCTTTCTCCGCTCACTTGGTTTCTTGGCTTCAAACGATTCCTGCTTGTGGCGAGCGACGGTCTCTGGGATTGTGACACCGCTTCTCCTCAAGTACTCGATGTCGCAGTACGACGCCCGTGCCAGCTCCTCGTGCAGCCCCAAGCCCTCATCGTCTGAGCCTCCGCCGCCACCACCACCACCCACCACGTCAACGTCGTCATCGGAGCTTGAACTGTAGTCTGTTTCACTGTCTGCAGCCTCAATCATGTCAAGGTCCATGTAGGTTCCGGCAGACGTGTTGTACTGTGCCAGCATAGCCACGCCTGACGTGGGGCGATCACTGCCCAAGCTCACAGTCATCCAAGCGTCGCTCCCTGACGCAATCCCCTGACCACCATGCTGTTCATGGTTTAGTGCGTCACTAGGGATACGCTCGGGCGTCTTGTGCTCGAGATTCATGACTGGTGCCAGTCAGTGTGGTGCCAGTTCGCTGTGCGCATGTCTCTTGGTAAACGAATACACGCATGTCAAAACACCTTCCTCTCCTACAGAAGAGCCCCCCGCCACCATCGCTGCAGCGCTGTGGAACTGTCCCGCATGTGGCCAAGAGTTCGTGCAACGAGAGACGCACGATGCGGGGCTGCAGCCGCATGCCCAAACACATGGATGCGCAGGAGGGGGAGCAGCCGAGCCTCTTGGTTCGTGTGGGGGCCTGCGGTTGGCGACATCGAGAACTGGGCACCTCCCGCCAGCCTTCTGTTGGCATGCGTGCTGTGAACTGCGCGCTTGTCAGGGTAGCGAAGATTCGCCAGCATACGCAGGGCAAGAACAAAGCTACTGAAGTCCATTTTCGTTGCGGTTGTCCTTGACGCCTTGTGAAATATGGTGGACAACGACCTGCGACCGAAACGGTGGGCGCGTTTTCATGTGCTGTAGCATAAACCCTACTCAAGAAGGCAGTATTGCGTGTACCGCACCTGCCACGAACGGAGCGAGACATCAAGCCTGGACACGCCGAAATAAAGGTGACAAATATATCCTCAGTCATGCCGACAGCCTGCTACCGTATGAAGTGAGTGAGAGAGTGACACGACGACTGCAGACAATGAACACAACGAACCCCGCGGGTCACGCTTCTGAACAAATACAATAACTCTGACGCAGCAACTGTGTCCGCATTCCTTGCCCCAGCCGTTCTGTTGAGGCACCACAAAAGCAGACGTGGATCACATCACCAACACACACATTCCCCAAACAACAACATTCTACCTATGTGGGCAGTTCTTGTGAGAGCACAGGTCCAACAATGCCCGATCCAACAGCGCCTCGAGCACACCTCGGAGTACATGTGACAGCCTGCCTGGGATTGCACTGTGCCACCCAGGGCACTGTCGAAGCGTATACCGGGACACTCGTTGAGCTGAGTGACTTGTATGGGGAGCGCCAACGCCATGATGTGCCTTGGGGGAACCAAGCAGCGCATACAACGGTCGAACGGGAGGGGGGCGTATCGCGTTCTCCAGCACCTTGTAAACGCGGTCCATCGGCACCGCGCCGGGCTGGATCGTAAGCGTCGAAGGCACAGCTTGGCCCTGTACACAAGAAAGCCATGAGCCACCGCAACAACGGTGGCACACTGTACACCACTGCCACGTACTGTCTCCATGCGCCGCCGCAAGAGATCGCGCAACCGCTGGAGTCGCTTCTTCTCTTGCACTGGGTCTTCCACATGACCTGAAACAGCGCGATGGAGCACGCCCCACTGTGCCTGTGCACGCAAAAGCCCAGCTCGCCATCAAGTCAAGGAACATCCAACATGAGTGCTCAGAGCTATGTACCTGTGTGCGGTCTTTGTCATGCTTTGTCCAAGCACCCGGGGCACCATGCACAGCGCTGTTGGCTTGCTCGATCGCAGCACGCAACCTGCGACGAACTGTTCCCTCAGTGCCTCTGAGTGTGCTCCTTTTTCTTATTTTTCTGGTCTTGCTCGATCTTCCCTTCTCGTTTGGACTGGCGCCACGTTCCTTGCACCGCGCACGAGTCACAGGAAACACTGGTGGTCCAGCGATGTGGACGCCGCGAACCGGGTTCTCCTGTTGCTGCTGTGGCCCTTGCTGCTGCTGTATCCAGTGGTCGGGGTGTGACTTTACGCTGTGCCGTCGCGCTGCGGCTGAAGTTTGTGGAGCGGGGCACGCAGCGTCTTGCTGTGCTGCATGTGCAGGGCGCTTCGATGCCGCCTGCTGCAAGGAAGGACTTTTCCTTTGCTCCTCCGATATCATTGTGTGATGCGACATGGGTTCAACTGGGAGTGTTCCGTGGCCAAGCACTGTCGCAAGGAGCACATCCGATCGCGAGGCAGTGCTTCGTGTTGACCCGTCGCCTTGCGCTGCTATCAACGCAAACTGTCTTGCGGCTGCATTGCCTGAATGCTCCTCTTGCAGCACTTTCCTCGCGCGTGATGCAGAGCTTGGACGCTTGGTCTTGCTTGGCGCGCGCTCCACAGCGCCGAAATGGAGTTGCCGAGGCTCACCACCACGGCTCAAGATAAACGACCGAATCTGCGACGCTGTGATCGTCGTTGACCGCCCCACGTGGTTTGACCGGGCTCGTGTGGGCGTTGCCCACCGACGTGACGTGTGACGAGGCGTGATTGAATGCACGTACGGCGAATGAGACAGCAACGCCGCCGCAGGATCCTGGTGCAGGCGCTTTCGGCGTCGTCGCTTCATCAAAGCGGTGCTTGCGACGAAACGGCACGCTGCTCCAGCTGCAGCTACGCACTGCGCACTGCCAGTGCCTCCAGCAGGCACGCCTCGGCGGCTCACTGACTACGACACAAGGGCTGCTCGGCTTGCATGCTTTACCAGCCGAAGCGCTCAAGTGCTGCTTGCGCAAGCAGTGTTTGTGTTGCGGTAGGAGCAGGGAGTGCAACTTTGCGGCGTCAGAGTTGTTTGCATTGTTTGCATTGTTTGCATTGTTTGTATGTTTTGCATTGTCGCGCCCTCCGCCTGAATAGCTGTGGTGTCCACCAACGCGTTTGGCGCCGCCATGGGGCTTGTGGGAACAGCGTTGTCGATTCTAGCATCCGTGTTGGTCGTTATCATCAGTGTACGTATCCTTGTGTTCCTCGTTCGCCCGACGGCGCCCATCTCACAACCGATGCGGCCGAAATGTGTGGTGGGCTGAACACTGGTGCTCAGTGGAAGGTTTGGCAGCGATGGCAACATAAACGCAAAATATCCAAGGGGCGAACGTTGTCCGTTGTGGTATGCAAGTCGGCTGAGTTAGCACCAGGTACCATGCGTCTTGTGGCTGCACCGGATGGTCGCAGGAAGGTTCTGGTGTTGCGGACAGCAGCCGGTAGCCTGCACTGCGTCGGAGCGAAGTGCCCGTACGTCGTGGCCCGCTGTTGCGTTGCTTCGAGGCGGACACGCGGCTGTGACAGCAGCATGACGTATTTTTGTTGGGTTTGATCTGTTTCTATGTGTGTTGCACTCCCCAGACACAACGGCGCGCCATTGGTGAAGGGGGTTCTGTCAGGGGAGAGGCTGACAAGCCCATGGCATGCTGCGTGCTTTGACGTCACAACCGGCAATGTAGAGGATGGTCCGACCTCTGACCGCCTCCCATGCTTCCCGATTAGGTACGCGAGCATGTTCTTGGGGGGTCGTCACGTGACCGCGGTGGGCACACCGTCTCTACTAACGTGTTCGACTTGAACCGGTGTGTTCACCGTGCAGCGAGGAGTCGGGTACAGTGGTGGTGCGTCTGCCGGGTACCAGCAAGGAGATTCCTCGCAAGGCACCCACAGTTCTGTCCCGAGCCACGCCCAGTGATGAGCGTGTGTTCGTTGTCATTGGTGGTGGGGCAGCGGGGTGGACTGCCTGCTACACCCTGCGGGCATCCGGTTACACGGGCCACATCCGCCTCATTTCGTGCGAGGAGCACCTTCCGTACGACAGGACAGTGCTGAGCAAGTACGTCGGCATGGCGGAGTCCAGCATTGTCCGCAAGTTAGCCCTGCGACCGGAGTCGTTTTATGAGGAGCATGATGTGCTTGCGTACGTCCACGCCGCGGGCTTGTTGCTGCTCGGTCCGGCACCTGTTTTCATCTTTCTTTCTTCCTTGCTTCTTCTTTTTCTGTTGATGTTTTGCTTTGAGGTTCGTCTGACGGGTGCGCGTGGATGCTGCAGCTACCTGGGACACGGCTCCCGAGTGGTGTCGGTAGACTCTGTGACACGCACTGTTCGCACCCTGAACGGTGGCGTGATCCACTACGACAAGCTGTTGTGTTGTTCTGGTGGGCGCCCGCGCACCCTGCAGCCATCACAACAACCAACAGGCAACACCGACACCGCTACCAGCGCCGTCTCGAGCAGCCCTGTCTCTACCAGTGACGATGCCGTTCCAGGGGCTCACCTGGACAACATCTTCACTATGCACAACGCTGCAGATGCTGCTCGACTTGGCACGTGCGTGAAGCGGGTGGTCCTGGCAGCGCGACAGCACGACCGCGTACGTACACCACTTTATGTTGCTTGGCGTTGCATTGTCGGCTCGTTGTGCTCACGTTGAACTCCTCATGCTCTACGATGCGGCCTTCAGTCTGCGTCTTGTGTTATTGTTGGGTCAAGTTTCATTGCGATGGAAGCGGCAGCCGTGTTGTCGCTGGCCAAAGGCATGGACACAATTACAATCGTTGGGCGTCAGTCGGTGCGTGCTACCTGAGCTTCGGTGGCGCTGTTGACTTGCTTCGCGGCACCCTGCCAGCTGGCAGCACAGAACATATGACACTGTCGTCAATGGATGGTTTTGTGTTGTGGTTACATGTTTCGGGTTGTGTGTTGCGCGTTGCATGTTGGCTGTCCAGGAACCACTGGAATCCAAACTGGGACCGGTTGTGGGGCGGTGCATGCGAGCCGCAGCGGTCGAGCGTGGCATTGTGTTCGAAATGCTGCACGAAGTCGTGGCGTTCCACGGCGATGAGCAAACGAAGCGAGAGCGCGACGGCGACGCCGACAACGCCGTTGTACGGAGTGTAGAGGTGCAGTGCTTGACTTCGGGTACCACGCGCCGGATCCCATGTGACATGGTCGTTGTGGGTGCCGGCATCATTCCCAACACCGCCTACTTGCGCTCCACGGAGGGTGTGACGTTGGATAGCGATGGCGGGGTTGTCGCTGATGAGTACATGAAGGTATGTGATGTTGTGCCCTCAGCCCCATTTGTGTGTACCGCTCAGGTCCTGGGCCCCCTCATGTTGCGGTTCGCAGGCCGCCGACAATGTGTATGTGGCGGGTGACATCGCCAGCTTTCCGTACTGGCGAGCTCGGGGTTCCTCGTGTACGTAATTGCTCATGACTGCTGCTGCTGCTACTAGCGCTCCTGACACACACCGTTGTACGCAGCTGCTCATGTTCGGGTCGAGCACTGGAACATGGGGTGCCAACAGGCGCGTGTCGCTGCGCGTAACATGCTGGCCGCGCACACACCCACACCCATTCGCTCCGTTCCGTTTCTGTGGAGCAGCTCGTTTCGCACGCTGCGTGTGGCTGGTTTGTGCCCTGCAGAAGGTGCAGAGGAGACAATACTGCACGGGAAGCCCTCCAAGTTTGTGGCGTACCTCGTTGTGAACAACCGGGTGCGTGGCACGTGGTGGAAAAGTGAAGCGATTCGTTGCCAGCTAGTGTGTCTCATTCTGCATGCCTTTGCAGGTATCCGCGGTGGCTACCGTCAACAGCGACCCAGCAGCTGTTGCTGCGCTTGAATTGCTGCGCTTGGGCCGCATGCCTCTTCCCGCCGAACTCAGAGTGGCAGGCAGCTTTGATCTTCCCCACTACCTCCAGGCGGTGAACATGAAGTTGGCACGTAGGCGATAGTGTTTGTCCGTCGTAAGATACAACTACACCCGCTTTCGCTCGCGCTAGCGTTGCTGGCAACTTGCTGCCACAAGTGTTTGTGCGCCATCGTCAGACGCCGCGGCGCATGGCCCAGAGGTATTATGACCAGCCACACGTACGTAGATGAGTGTAACTTGTTTGTTTGTATGTAACATCGAGGGGCTCACGCCGCCCCGTGGGTCTGAGTGTCTCCCAGCCACGGCGGCAGCGGCCACGGCGTGGCGCACTGGCCCCACGCGGCGATCTTCATCCCTCGAGACGCCACGGCATAGACAACAGACGCAGCGTCCCACGGCACACACAGCGCTCTCCCCCCCGCTCCCACTCCAACGCCTACCCCGCGTCGTCCCCACCATGGCGGGCAGGCAGCCGTGGCGCCGCCCCAGCGCCGGCGCCCGACCCCCATCCCCGACGAGCGCCTCGTGGCCACCCGCAGGCGGCGGACCGCCGTGCGCGCCAGCGCGGCCCCGCCCGCGGTACACCGGCCGCGTCACCCCTCTTTCGGCACCACACAACGTATCAAAATGGGCCAGACTCCGCGGCGCCGCGTCCTCTCTCCACGCGGCACACCCCCGTTTCACACCCCACCCAGGCGGCCATGGGCGCTGCTGCACACGCCGCCGTGCGGCACACGCACAGTGTACCTCTGGCGCGCAGTGTCCGTGGCGTCTCCAGTGGTGCCAATGTCACACACGCGCTTGGTCACGGTAGCGGGGCGGTGGCAACAGAGAGGCGGACGTCAGGGCCACGGGTGGAGGCGCTGTACGGTGCGGGCTCCCTCAAGCGGAGCACTCACCCTGACCGCTACAGGTCTTCGGAGCCACCGACGTCCCCTTTGCGACCCGCGCGCACCCACGTATCTCACACCGGCGGAGTTCCTGCTGCCAGCAGCTTCAGCAACCCGCGTCGAGAGGGCGGCCCGTCGCTGTCTCAGCTCCGACACGCTGCTGCGGCGCCGCGTGCAGGGTTGCAAGGTGGTGCGCCACGCTCATCGGGCCACCCCTCAAGCTCCCAACCACGCTCATCGGGCCACCCCTCACGTTCCCAACCAAGCAGCGCTCGACCCGCGAGTCGCACGTACCGCGATGTACTGGAGAGTTTATCAACTGCCAGTCGCCGCGTCGTAGCTCCCCGCGTCGTCGCTCCCCGTGTCGTCACTCCTCCTTCGTTCGACACCACCCGCCGTGGCGGTGGCCCCGTCAAGTCGTCGCCCCGGACGGCTCCCTCCTCACCGAGATCTGCTACGCACCCTGAGGTGGACGGTGGGGGCAGGAGCAGAGCACATGGTGGGCCAGCACCAGTGCGCCACACTCCCCACAGGCAGCGATCCCCGCCACGTCAACTTCCGCACAAGCGATCCCCGTCACGAACCAGCGGTGGTGTGAACGCCGACAGGGGTCCGTACCAAGCTCCGCCCCGTAAACGGAAGAAGGCGTGGACGCACACCGCAGGCCACAAACGAATTCGGCGCGAGGTGAAAAAGGAAGGTGTAGACAAGAGCAAGTGGCACGGCACGCCACCACAGCGATGCCGGCGGTACTGTGACTGGGTCAAACTGCGGTCACGCATGGCGTTGGACATTCGGAACCGATACGCTGACTTACCGCTGAAGCGCCACTTTCATCGGCTCGAGTGTTTGTGGACCGATGAAGGCCACCCAGTACAGCAAATGCGTTTCGAAACCGTGCACTTGAAGACCGACGTTCGTCCGAAACGCAGCTTGCCTGCATGGAGCTACCCCGATGCGTGCCCGCCTGTGGTGCCAGTGTGTGACACGGCTCCTTTCTGTGCCAGTACGCTGGGAAAGTTCGATGTGTATCGGGTACGGGTTGCACTGTACTCTACCTCCCAGGCTAGCGGCCTTCGACCACCACAAGTGCATTTATTGACAACCATGCATGGTGATGACAAGTGCCAGCGCATGATAGGTGGGCGGTTCAGTCGAACGAAGGACGGCGGAGACCCTACAACACTCGGGGCCCTCGTGAAGGCTGGTGTTCGCTTGGCGTGGGAGCAGTGTTGCTTGGACTTGTCCCCATGCCGGTCTTGGCATCCGATGCTGGAGCTGCAGTACGACTGCCCGGCGGAGACCGTAGCTGGGAAGTTCTACCCGAGGCAACGTGAGGTGACCGTGGTGTTTCTTGTGGATGCCACCCCCGCCATGCGCGTTGTGCGTGCCCCTCTTGCCACGTCGACACTGGAAACGCAGAGTGCCACTGCCCAAACGTCCCACGGTGCACCCAGTGTTGAAGCGACTGGTGTCGACGCCACAAGTGAAGCTGACGAAAACAACGACGACGACGAAGGCGATAGCGCTGGTTCTGTTGCGTCGCCGGTTGTGCAAGACAGTGCAGACGAGAACGACGAGGATGCGATCGACATCCTTGATGCTGATCTCCACATCGCCGCCTTCGGCGCGCTTCCGGATGACGAAGACGGTCCTGACAGTGGCGACTCTGATGGATCCGACAGTAGCGACTCTGGCGACTCTGACTCCTCTGACGACGAGCCCCCTGCTGTTGATAGCAACACCAGCTTCAACGTTGTCACGCCTGATGGGGAAGAGTCTGATGAAGGGAATGACAGTGACATGGAACGACTGGCACAGGCGGCTGCCGTAGCTGCTGTGGCGAATGTGTCGTCTCCCGGTGCAAACAAGCCCTCGGAAGTGGACACAGTGGAGCCTGCTAGCGGCCTCACGAAGCCACAGCCGCCCTCAACGGCCAAGGATGCTGACGCCACATCTGACCGCAATCACACAGACACAACGCAACACTTCAAACCCTTTCCAAACTCGCCATGCCTGGTGCTGGCGTGTCCGCCCGATAGCAAGGTTCAGTTCGCTGCTGTGCAAGGCATAATGAAGTTTCCTCGCCGCACTTCGTTCGAGGTGCGATGCGAGCTGCAGTTGCAAAGCCGTTGCATGGTGTGTGTGAGCTTGCATGGTCTTTTCCGTTGATGACGGGGACGAATGGCTTGGTTTGGCTGGCAGCTTCAACTTTTAGCGCATGCATTGGAAGAGTGCATGCAGGTGCGCTTCGCTGGAGTGCTTGTGCAAACCTTGAGCGAAGCTGTTTCGGGTGGTGCAAGCGCCTCCAAACCAGTACAGGTTAGTTGTTCGCATGGACGCTCGCAGGATGCATGCTTGTGCTTGGGGTGCGAAATGCGGGAACCTTTGGTTGGTTCCTGCCTGCTGTCATGGTGGGAAGCACGGCTGGTGGTGGTACTTACGTCTGTGTCCCGACCGCAGCCATTCCCAGAAGAGGTCAACCAAGCCCTCGCGTTCTTCGATCCTACGCGTCAAGGTTTCGTCACCGGAGAAACCCTGATGAACGCGCTTCTGTCCACCCACGATGTGTCCGTGGAACGTTGCCAGGTGTTGCTGGGTGCATTAGGCGTCCCCCACAAGGATAGTCGGTGTGTGTATGGCGACGTGTAGAGACCCAAGCCAGGTAGCAGACATGGGGTACGATTAGGTTGTGCACAGTGGCACAGCAAAACTGAAGACAAAAACCCTGGACACTGGCAGACAGAACCTTCTGGTTCAAAACTATTGCAGACACGACGAATATCACACTGGGTACGGGCTGAGAGGAGGACACTAGTGAAGCACATGCGAGGGGGGAGAGCAAAAATGCCCGCACGTCACAGCGGTGGTCACCGCATGCGTCGACGCTTCACGCGCGGGCTAGGAGTGGGACCAATATCCCGCGTGAGGGTCGAGTAAGAGGAAATGGGGCGGGAAGGAGGGGTTGGAGGTGACGACGGTGGCGCAAGCGCAGCGGGAAACTGGCCAGCTGTGGGTTCCACGAAAGTGGTGTTGGAGAACGGAAACCGAACCGGGCGTAATTGCACCGCACCCGAGACAACGGCTTCCCGCGCCGCCTTGGTCGTCATCATGACAGGGTACGTCATGGCGTCACACGAGAACACTGGCGTCGAATCTGAAACGTTCAGCGGCCCGAGCCACGTCGGGGGGACGTCTGGGCGCCGTTGAGACGAAGGCAGAATGGCTGGGGACGTGGCAATGTCCGCAAGTGCAATGGGCTGCTGGACGGGCACAGCCCCGGTTTCACTGGTCGTATTGTCATGCACAGCATCCATCGGGCGCTCGATTGCTGCGACAGGCGCAGCAGAGATCGGAGGCTGTGGGGCGGGTTGGGGAGTTGGGGTTTCTTCTTCACTTCCGTGCGGCACGGATCCGGCACCAGGAACGCACGCCAGCACGAAGCCAGACGGAACGATTAAAATTGGGGTGCTATCAATGTCGTCCTGGTATCCCCCGGACATCAGGCGGTCGAGAGAGTGGTGAAGCACCTGGACGAGGTATGAATGGTCGTCTTTGGGGGCGCTTCCTGGCGGAGAGCAACACGCGGCTCTCTGCTGGTGAAAGCTGGCGAAGATACGACCACGTACAGATTCACGAGCCGACATCGTCACAAGTGCGGCTGTGCAATCTGCGATCACGCGCATGTGGCGCGGCCAGAAGCTTGGGTCCATGTCAGTTGTGGTGACGCCGCCAGCGGAAGAAGGAACGCTGGTGCGAATGCTGCCACTGGAAGGCGTCCAAGCGGCACGTTGCATGCTTATCTTGCCTTGCAGACCGCAATACCAGAAAGAAGTTGCTGGCAACACCACACGCGTAGTAATCGTGCGCGCGAATACAGCTGGTGGTGGGGAAGGTCGGAGGCTGGGTGTATGCGCACAGTGCGGGGCGTGTTTGCTGTCAACTGCACGTCACTTGGATCAGTAAAATGGTATTTATGTTAGAAAACGCAGCTGAATGAAGCCAGCGCATGATGCGTGCGCTGACTCGCGACAGTTTCAACAGATCCCCGCCGTGTCTCCGATACGTGTCCGCTCAATAGTGCCACGTTGTAAGCTGCAACATGCTTTGAGCGGTGCTGTGCACAACTTTCGCCGTGCACGGGGGCATTGAGTGGGTCGGTGTGAGCGCCACATACACACACGGGATCCTGCCGCTTCCGGTCTTATCTGACACAAATCTGAGCCTTTTGCAAACTAAGGCTATTTGCCTTGCTGCGTGTCACGCAACTCAGCACAGACGCGCGACAGCACCTCCAAACACTCTTCGCGCGACCCAGAGGGGTTCAGTATTTGCCACTCTACTTGCTTGGCCATCAGTGTTCCAACCTGTCGCCCTTTGACCCCTAAAGCCTTCATCACATCTCGCCCCTGATTGGACACACACAAAGCGTCAAAAAACACGCAACACCGCATGAGCGTGGGATCTTACGTACGTTCACTACTTTTTTCCAAGTCCAGACATCTTGGAGGCCCCAAGTGTACACATTTGCTGCAAACACCTCCGCCTCACGGCGAGTTTGTGCAACCGATTCCTCAACTGGCAAAGTGAAGCGGCACAAACAAGGCCCACATGTGAGAAAGCAGCTGACAGGCGCACGAGGCAAGAACGCACCATCTTCCGGTTTCACGATGCCCCCGATCGATGCGACACGGAAAGAGTGCGCGAGGTGGAGCGAAATGGGCCAAAACTCCTTCACCTCTCGCAGAAGCAACCCGGTGGCAAGGCGATCTGGGAAGCGCAGCAACTTCAAAATGCCCAGCATTCCCGTGTGAATCATTTGCACACGCGTGGAATCCTTGGTTGGGAGCTGTGATGGGCGCGGACCACACGCACATTGAGACAGCACCAGAGGCGCGCCTCACTCACTCACACACACACACACACACACACACACACACACACACACACACACACACACACACA
>Ga0213833_1002550_pt1 | contig 11703 bp, 10 predicted proteins | sample SWATP21_FD_160575 | JGI IMG/M metagenome (GOLD analysis project Ga0213833, IMG submission 160575) | Coastal seawater microbial communities from Marineland, Florida, United States - SWA TP2 #1 | ecosystem: Environmental > Aquatic > Marine > Coastal | place: USA: Florida | collected 2016-08-14
GGTGGTTTGACTCGTGCTGCTTTCTGTCTGCTTTGTGTTTTGTTCGGGTTTGCAGCTCCCATCACCACGCCTCCTATCCATGGCTTTCACCACCATGTTTGACTCGTACCCCCACCCGGCAACTACAGTGTTGGTTGGCACTCACGCCACCATGCCGTACCCCAGTCCTGCGGGTGCCACGGCTTCCGCCGCGTTCGAGCTCGGATTCCACCCTCGGTGCGTGTCCCATGTCCATTCTCTGTGTTGCTGGTGGTGTGGTGTTGGTGATGTGTGCCGCAACGTCATGCCTGACCAATGTTTGTTGCGTGTGACTCCCGCCGGGAACGGAACGAAACCTTCGACAGCCCTGCTTTTGAAGACGCTGACCTGCGTGTGCTCTCTCAGCTGACACTCGCCCCCGGCGACGTATCTGTGGCCGTCACCGTTGTGGGTGGCATTGGCGGCACAGACCATCGACTGGTGCGCATGGACCTCACAAAGCTGGTGCGGGATGTAAACCACCACTTCGAGTCTTACATCGACGGCCATGACCGAAAGTGCGTGCACGGCACCAGTGCTTGGCGCAGTTGCTGGTTGTGGTTCCCGTGGATGTGGTTGCGTGTGTATGCATGTGGGTTGCGAACATGCGTCGGCTCAATCCACGCGTGTGGTCAGGTATCAACTGCAGGTGTCTGTGAATAGCACGGCGACCGAATTGCATGCCTTGCACTCACACGCACGCATCGTGACGGCGCCGGGTGAGTACCACATGGCCAAGGGCAACCATCCAAATCACGGAAGAGTGGTACGTGCACTAGCAAAGAAGAGTGGGTGGCGTGTTTTATTGGATGTGGTGCTGCCTGTGCGTGTATATGTGTGTATGTGTATGTATGTGTGTCGACACTGCCATGCACGGGTGACGGTGGTTTTCGTGTTATCCAGGTGTCTGTCCACCTCATCCGAAAGAAGGACGACTCGGACATTCCGTATGTGACGGTCCACGGCGTGACACTCATCACCATGATGCGCCTGGGGTTGCTACGCCCTCTGGTGAAGCGAGCCTACCATCAGTTTGTGTCATTGCCTCTGTACGAAGATATGGCACCCTGGAACATTGTATTCTTGGGCGTACGTTGCGTGAATCCTGGTGGTTCGCGCTGTGGTGACCTTCAGTGGTGTGGCAGCATCGCGAGGGGTATGCAACTTACGTCTTGTGTGCGTGTGTGTGTGCGTGCGTGTGGGGAAGCAGCCGTCTCTCGACTACATCGACTACGATACACGGGACCACACCTACGATGATGTCGTCCCCAAGGTTCGTGGGGCGTACAGATGCAAACGCGTGGCATAGATCAATGTTGCTCTGTGTGACCCCCCGACTAACTGACTTTGTGGCCCCGTTCACTTCACTGCAGGCATATCAAATCATGGAAGTGCTGTTCAACTACAAGCGAACTGTGGAAGACTTTGGCGAGTGCGGACGCAAGGCTTCCAATCCGTACGTTGGCTGCGTTGCGCCAATCTCCGCACAGTGCCGCCACATCACAGCTCACGTGTGTCAACCACCCGTCTCTGATGGTCAGGTACAACTTTCCCTACGTCTCGGATTGCGTGGGTTCCACCTTCCGTGGCAAATGCAAGGACCCCGCTCTCCCCGTCCCTTGTGGAGACGGGTCTTGCCAGTCGGACTACGTGGCTTGCTTGCGTGTCATGTCCAAGACTCGCGTCCAAGAGCACCGTAAAAAGAGCGGCCGCCGGCATGTGAACGAGCCAGTAACACTGCGTGATATCTTGGCACCCACGGCCATCAAGGAGCTGGGTGTACTTGATGCGGACAGTGCAGGCAGTGATGGGAAGCCGCAGCACTTGGTTCGCGGCGAGTGGAAGTTCGGGCGTGAGGGGTTGCTAGCATCGCAAGACGATGAAGAGGAAGAGGCCAACAAGGGAACAAAGGCCAAGGTCGAAAAGTAGCGTCCCCGCACCTGGCAGTTTTGTTCGTTTTTTTGTCAAGATGTCTGATGGTTTCATGGAAGGTGGGTTGTGTACACATGAAGATCGATGGTCGACTGTTGCTTTGACCGACCGGGAAGATGCGAGGAATGCACTCGCGGCCATCACAGCCTGCACTCCCTCACATTCAAACACAAAGTAAACACACACACACACACACATACACACACACGCAATGCGTTCATGTACTCATGTACTCAAGTGACTACGAACGCGCGCACACAATGCGCTACGCAGAGCCAGCGCAGCACACTGTGCTGCACAGAAGGTCTCATGATGTACAACACATGTACATCCCTCCTCTACCCCAATTTCATCGAATCGGAGCGGTGTGGGAACGAAACGCCCTACTAGTCTTGGCTGCGGGGTGCATTCCTTCGCATCTTTTCGATGGCACCCAGCATGCGCTCGCGCGACGAAGACCTGCGGCGTTGATCCAAGACCGTCGCGGGCGGGGGTGTGGCAGTGGCAGGCGCCAACGTCGACTCGTGGCGCCGACGATCACCACGCTCGTTGCTTCCGCGACGCCGCCCCGTTCCACCGCTCTTCGTGTCCCCCGTGTTCCCCGTGGCTTGCCGACCACGGCTGGTGCTGCGCTTGCCACCATGGCTGCTGCCAGTGCCACTCCCACTCCCACTGCTACTCGTGCCACGACTGCCTGTGTCGCCACCCCCGTTTCCTTGCCTGGTTTTGTTGCCTCGACTTCGCCTGGCACCCCCACTTCCGCGGCGGTTTCCCGCTCTAGACCCTCCGTCTCCACCTCTGCTACCACTGCCACTGCCACTGCCATTGCCACCCGACTTGTTGATGCCGTCGACACGAGAACGACGAGAGGTGGGTGGCGCGCGGACGGATCCCAGTGCCACGCCACCACGTCCGCCCTGGTGCCCACCCCTACCTTGACCACGCTCACCACGCTCACGCTCACCACGCTCACGATCACCACGCTCACGATCACCACGCCCACCACGCTCACCATCCGACGCTCCACGGCGTGGCTTGTGTTGCATTTTGTTGCGGCTTGAGGAGCGAGACAGCGTGCGCCTGGCTTCATCGGACATGGAGTGGAACTGCAGCACCACTTCTTCTCCCTCCACCACCTCGGACTCGCCACCTCCGGTCGTGCCGCGTCCGCGATGGCGTGGCGACGGTCGGACCACGGGCGTGGTCGTGATGATGCCGCCACCCGAACCGCCTGTTGGGGTGTGACCACCACGCTTGTGCGTCGTGTGACGCCCACCCCGAGACCTGGAGCCGCCACTCGCTCCACCACCACCACCACCACCACCACCATTACCGTCACGGCCGAGGCGAATGTCGGCTCCACCCGCGGACCTTGATCGGAGGCTGGGTGACACAGTGGGCGGAGGTGTGGAGGACAGCACAGAAGAGGAAGGCGAGCGGGCTGTGGAGCCCGCAGGGGACGTGCCAGTGCCGGTGCCGGTGCTGTTTTGAGACCCGCCTCGGCGAAGCCTCCCGCCCAGTCTCATCGCCGACTTGGCCGCCTTCTTGCGCTTGCGCCTGAACATGGACGCGGCGCGGTTCCAGTGGGACTTGCGCTGGCGCTCACGTTCCTTGGCAACGCACGGCAGGCGGCCGATGTGCTTGAACACCTGCAGGGTGAAAGAGCGGCTCATGAAGGCGATGAACAGAAGCACCGTGCACAGGTTCAGCACCACGAGGCCCCACGTGAGCATGAGCGCGAGGCCACTGTCACGGAACGCTTCGTCCGAGACTGACTTGCGTTGCGCAGCGTTGCCAAACTCGGGGTCGTATCTGTGAGCAACAGGCAAGAACAAGCAACAAAACAAACGGTCACACAACACAACACAACACAACACAACACAACACAACACAACACAACACAATAACACATGCACGCAGACACGCAGACACGCAGACACGCAGACACGCAGATGAAGCAACGAAAGCACACAAGTGGGGGTACGCACTGCCAATACAGCAAAGAGCCCATCATGTTGAACAAAGTCACTGTGAGGGACACCGTCTCCAGGTTGTTCATCAGCCGCGAGTTGTATGGCTGCACTCGAATGTGGAGGAAGAGGAAAAAGATGATCCAGAACGAGGCCGTGTACACTTGCAAGAAGGCGTCGGAAAGGGCAACAGAGAGACCAATCACGCCCACTTTGCGGACCAACACCATCGCCTCCCACCAGTACCATCCCCGAGGAACATCGTAACCCTCATACCTGCGCACAAAAACACGCCACACGTGCCACAGTTATGTGACATGACAACCACACCAAATGCATGTCGCCTTGGATCTAAGGCGACACCACCATGTGAGCCAACGTACAAGAACGCATACTTGGAGCGGAAGCTTGGTTCGAGCAGTGGCGATGCGCGGCTGTAGACACGAGCCGCCATCCAACACGTACATACACATCCACATACACATACACATACACATACACATACACATACACATACACATACACATACACATACACATACACATACACATACACATACACACACACAGCGACGAACAAGACACGCGGTGAAAACCCCGTCCACCGAAGACACGTCATGGAATGAACCACACACACACGGAACGCACGGTTTTCCATTCCCAGCAAGCAGCGCCGCGGCAGCCATGGCTGCCTGATGTGCCCGTGAATTCGGACGCAACGTGGCTCGCGCGGATCCGTACCGTACGGATCGCTCGTTCAAGGAACGAGGGGAAGACACCATCGCGGTGGATAGCTCCCGTGTGGACACGTCACGGCGCGGGACCTTGTCTGTGAACGACTCCGGTGACCCATCTTCATGGCCTCCGGCGTCTGAATCCGGGGACATCACCCTGGGAGACCGCGGCGACCTGGCACCTCGGCCAGACCGTGAAGTCGATCCAAGCTCCACCATCTCGTGCTCGGGCTTGAGCTGTAGTGGGTTGTCCCTCCGCTTCATGGACTGCACGCGTCACGTTCAACAGCACAAGCAAACACCCACGCACGAGTGCAACCCGTCATGGCACCACCCAACAACAACAGAGCCACACCGAGAGCACACCGAAGAAAGGCGCCACCAACGTGCTGCAACGCCAACTGCAACTGCGCCATCAATCGCAAAAGGTGCGTCACGTACTCGACGACGACGTGGGTTGCTGCGCTTGCGACGGCAACAGCTGAAGCAACAACAACACTTGTTGCCGACGCCTCGTAGCACTGTCGCACACGACCCAAACACCAGCTTTGCAGCACCACGGAAGCCTTTTCCACCACGGTGCTTTGACACCAACAACACGACGGCCACGACAGGGATTCCCACGATGTACATGGCACATGCAAGCCCAGCCACGATCATGTAGAACTCGTGCGTGGGGGTAAACGCCTGCAAAAGTATCCAGACAAGGACGCACACCGTGCATGAACACGGATGAGAGGATTGCCAACGCGAGATGGACGCACAACACCACAGGCAGAGGAAGACGCGGACACCACTCACTCACCTGCACTGAGAAATCGGCCTGAAGGTAGTAGGTGGGCGCACCACCGTTCACGAGCGGTAAGCTGATTGGACTTTTGTACACGCTGTAAATGGAAATCAAAATTCGCGACAGCTGGTTGTACACCAAGAACATGATGATGATCATCGCCGACTTGAACAAGCCCTGCCAGAGAGAGGAAAAACCTGCATAAGACGACCAGCAATGCCACAACAACGGTAACACTCTCCAACGCACCATCGACTGCTTGCGAAGTCGCGCAGCATACTTGCGGCCGTATCTGTGTGTACATGACACTGTCAACGCCACACCACACGCATCTTCACACAAACACACGTCCGCACATGCACACTACCCCACCACACAACACCCACAACACCGCAGCACGCAGCAACAAGGGTGCTGGCAGTGAACGCACCGAGACTCCTCCGTCAACGAACGCGAACTGTCGATGGGCGACGACAACGTATCCACACGCGCACGGCGTGCGGTGGTGGGTGGCGTGGGGCTCACATCCAGCCCAGCTGTCCCCGCTGCAGCTCGATTGGCTTCCGCCAACTCCGGCACCGCAGCACGTAGCGCACCCCATCGTCCGCGCGCGGCCAGCGACTGGGGTTTCCGAGGTGAGGGGGCCGGTGGGGGTGGTGGGGCGGAGGGGGTGGGGCCTGGTGCGGACGGAGCAACCGCCGCGGTGGCGTTGGGCTTGGCAGATGCGGCGGCCAGCATCTTTTGTGTGCGCACGGGTTGGTCTCCGTCCCATTCCACCAGCTGAATATTTCGGCGCTCGATCTCACGGAGGCGAGCCGCTTCATTGCGCCGCTTGGACGTCAGGATCATGCTGAACAAGAACACACACACGGTACACACGGCACATTTTGCACACCACACACACACAGCACAGACACGGCACATACACACGGCACACACACAACACAGCACATCACGGCGGGTAGGGGGTGTGAGGTACCACGTGCCACAGGCACAAAGCACGTAACGGGGAGGGGCGTACACGTAGCGCACGAAAAGGCCCAACGCGACGCAGATGGAGATCAAGAAAGGACTCATCAGGTATCTGAGCGAGCACAAACAGGGCGGGCACCACATCGCCGAGGTCAGCCTGTCAGCACGAAAGAGCAACCACACCACATGCAAAGCAACAGCAGTGGCAGCAGACGCACATCGCAAACTTTGTGTAGAAGGAGTACCCAAAAGTACACTGGGAGTAAACACAGGCGATGGTGAGCCCAGCAGCCAACGCCAACAACGAGCTGCAACGACGACCCCCACGACGTGTCCAAACACAACAACGTCCGCACCTGTACGGGAAAGAACCCGAGTGACAGACCGTCTCCCACGGATGCAAAACCCATGAGATTCATGAGCACCTTCGGACCACGAGCGCGGAACTCGCCAATGATGTAGTTCTGCATCACGCCAGCCAGTGCCCAGGTGGTAAGCCACACAACCACTGAAGGTTTCCCGTCGCACAGCCACACAGGCACGCACCGTCTGCATGTAGTTCACAAGGATCCGCACGATACCCATGGCCACAGAGCGCTTGGAGCCACCGCGAGAGACGACAATCCCAGTGCCCAGGGCCACCAATGTGAACAGGAGCGCGGTCACAGCAACGCTCTGCCACTCCTCCCAGCATTCCACGCAGGTTGTACCACTCATCGCCCAACCGAAGTCACACACGGCGCACAAGGGACTGCACAGAACCCAAGCACGTGGTTGGGTTTGTCAAGACATGTGGCAAGTGGGACATCAGCTCGGTGTGGTAGAAGAAGAAGGCATCTATCACACAACCAACACGACACACACAGAGGTGGTCTCACGTACCCGGTTGTGCCATTTGCACACTGGCTGCGCTGGTTCGGACCAATGATGCATGCAGTCTCTGATGGGCACTTATGAAACACGGTATCTGCTGTAATTCCCGCGAGAATCATGTCCCTTTGCTGATCCGCAGGAGACACTTCGTTGACGATGGCCAAGCGGCGACCATCGATTCGTGTCGTGATTTCATCTTCCCACCAAAACCCAGGCAGCACCTCCAGCTGGCCACCAACGCACTCCACAGCGTTTGTTGTAGGGCACTGGATGCACTTCGTGGCGCCAGACCGACTAAAGGTGAAGTCAGGACAAGGAGAGCACTTCTCCCGCAATTGGAACCTGTACATGCATAGCCACGAGCACCACCAACCATGCATGTGTGAACGTGAGTGGACGCTACACGACAGGGGATGCTGCATAGCACGGGCACACAGACATGGCCAGGCACACCCATACACGCATGCATGCCCAGGTCCATTTCCATATCCATATCCATGTCCATATCCACCAAAGAGTGATGGAGTGGCATTGTACGTACGTTCCGGGGCTACACGCCTCACAAAAGTCTCGACCGGCAGATGGAATACCACCAGGTGGGCAGAGGGAGCACTCAGACTGCCCTTCTTCCACAGTAACAAAGCCGACAGGGCATACGGAGCACACGCGGCTGCCAGTGTCGTCGGAAAACTCTCCAGGCTGACACAGGTCGCACTGAGCCTGCCCACCAGACTCTTGGAACTGCCCCGTCGGGCAAGGGTAGCAATCTGTGGCCTTGGTCTCGTTTTGAAACCTGCAACCCACAGTTTCACACACACACACACACACGTGCGCACAAACACGCACACGTCACTCCTTCACACACGCGTGTGGCTTGGTGTTGTGGTGCTGGGCACACAGCTCGTGGAACAACGGGTGCTTGAACAACGGCAGGTGAAATAAAACACGAACCTGCCCGGAGGACACGAGTCGCATGAGCGCTTGTCACCAAGGGCACTGTATCTCCCCGGTTGGCAATCCTGAGCGTGTTGACAAGCGGAACGCATCAAACGTGATGGGCATGTACCATGGAATGCATCGGACGACAGCAGCAACGAAAATACCAGCACGCACCGCGCACACGCCATCAGAGCCCATGAATTCACCCGGAAAGCCTGCAGAAGATGGAGGGGGAGAATACGGCGTGAAAATCAACACACACATGCACACACACACACCGCACACATGCGCAGGGGACGAACAAGCAAAACAAGAGGTCGCATTGCTGTCTGGATTGAACTGCCCTGGAGGACACTGGATGCCTGTGTGTGTGGAGTGTCAAGCGACAACGTGAGCGAGCACCGAACAAGCGCCATCAGAATGAACAACCAAGCAAGACGTGACTCCGTCCAGCGCTTACATGATGTCGAAGCGGCTTGATTGGCGTAGTATCTGAAACACATCCACACTGCTAAGGACAACCATGCGCAGGTCATGTGTTGTGCAGCACGTACCCAGGCACACAAGGGCTGCACTCTATCGCTCCAATCTGGCCGGAGAAAAATCCTGGGTCACACTCGTCACACGTCTGCGATCCTTCAGCTGAGGCATGGTGGCCGGGTGGACACGGTTCACACCATGTTGCTTGCGGATCCTCAGCATAGCGGCCTGCTTCGCACAATTCACACTCCGCTGCGCCTGCGCGAGGTGAATATCTGCGGCGGGAACAACGAAGAGCACACGCGTTGTCAGCACCACTCGCGAACTGAGGATCACACAACGCATGATGCAAGAACGGCAGACCACGTCCCACATACCTGCCGGGCCTGCATTTGTTGCAACGACTGCCAGACACGGCAAAAAAGCCTGCCTCACAAGGCCGGCACGCGGTTTCGTTGGCTGGGCGAATGAATCCTTCCGGACACGCGATGCAGGTTGACACATCATCAGGGTCCACCACTTGGCCAGCTGGACACAGCTCGCAGGTGACTCCAGACGACTTGTAGTTCACGGGACACATCGTGCACATGGCAGCTGTTGCGTCTGGCTCGGTTCCCGCAGCACAAGCGGTGCACGACACACTTCCCATGGGTGCCACATTGCCTGGTGGACATGCCTGACACGCCGTCCCCGAAACCGCTTTGGATCCGGATGAACACACAGAACAACCGTCTTGGCCATTGGACCGCACTGATCCGGATGGACAAGGTATGCACGATGCGCCATCCGATGGATCGACCACAAAACCAGGTGCGCAAGCCACACACTCTGTCCCATTCGAACGGAACGTCACGGGACATACATCACATGCACCATTCTGTGCATCTGGCTCCGTCCCAGCCTCACATGGAGTGCAAGATGGGCTACCCGCTGGTGCCACAGAACCCACCGGACATGCCACGCACTCAGCTTTGGATGTCACGTTCAACACCGTGCCCACAGCACACGGCACACATTGTGTCCCATTCGATGAATGCGTTGATGGACACGTGATGCACGCAGTGCCAGTCTCGTCTGGCTCCGTCCCAAACTCACACAGAGTACAACTCGTACTCCCAGCTGAGCTCACATACCCAGCGCCACAATCCACACACTCCGTGCCACCAACGGCCCGTTGCCCGACACAACATTCGTGACATGCGGGCTCGCCAGCTGCACGAACCCAACCACTGGCACAGTTCACACACTCTGCCAAGTTGTCGGGGTTCGGAACTTGCCCAGCCGGACACAAACTACACGCCACACCAGTGGACACCGACAACGAGTCGCATGCCACACACGTTGTGTTCGTGGAATCAGGCTCGAAACCAGCCTCACATGACGTGCATGCCACAGATGCAACAGCTGCAACAGAACCAGCTGGGCACATTTGACACGTAGTGCGATTTGTGGCAATTGTGCCGGCCTCGCACGCACGGCACACAGTCTCGCCATCAGGCCGAATGAAACCAGACGGACATGCAACACAGCCGCCCAACGTGTCTGGGTCCACCACGTAGCCGGCGTCACATGCCTCACACGCTGTTCCATTCGACCAGTGATTCACTGTGCAAACCTCGCACACATCACCACCACTTGACGGTTGAGTTCCGTTCCCACACGAAGTACAGGAATCAGACCCCACCCCTGACACGGTGCCCTCAGGACACAGTGAGCAGCTTGTCCCATCCACGGCCTCGTACCCAGCACCACAAGCAGTACATGCTGTGGCCCCTGCGTCCCGAACAAACCCAGCCGGGCAAGCCACACACTCCGACAACATGTCGGGGTTCGCCACACTCCCAGCCGCGCAAGCCTCGCACGTTGTGCCATTCGACCGGTAGTTGACTGGACACAGCTCACACACACTGCTGTCTGCGTTGGGCTGCGTCCCGTTGGCACAACCGATGCACTCTGTGCTGCCGATGGGGGCCACAAATCCAGCCGGACAAGCCTGGCAACTGGCGCCGGCCACAGCCCGCGTGCCACTTGGACATGCGGAACACGTCCAATCCCCTGCAACACGAATGTAGCCGCTTTCGCACGGTGTGCACTCATCCTTGTTCGTCACATTGACATAGAATCCGTCCGCACATGCAATGCATTCCGTGCCATTGGACGCAGATGTTGGTCCGCACGCGGTACACAAAGACCGTGCAGCGTTGGGTTCTGTGCCAGCAGCACACGGATCACACTCTGGGCTGCCAAGAGATGAGACCGTACCCACTCCACAGGTGTTGCAACTGGTGCCGTCACTCGCGGCAAAGGTGCCACTGGCACACGGACGACAAGAAAGTTCGCCATCCAGGCGAACATAGCCCGGTGCACAGGCTACACACTTGCCCAAACTGGTGGGATCAACCTCAGTGCCCAGTGCACAGGGAGTACACAACGTGCCATTGGACCATGACGTGACGGGACAAGTTTCGCACTCATCCAGGGATGCAGAGGGCTGTGTGCCATTCGCGCAGGCGAAACATGATGTGCTGCCAGCACAGGCGACATTGCCGGCAGGACAAGCACGACATTCGACACCGTCGATTGCGATCGTGCCCGCAACACAGGGGGTGCACGACACTTCACCTTGAGCGCGAATGGAACCGGCATCACATGCGACACATCCACCCAAGGTCGACACGTCGACAGTGAAGCCAGGGGGGCAAGCCTCGCACGCGGTACCGTTCGACCAACTATTCGTCGAACACACCTCGCACGCATCACGAGCATCGTTGGGTTGTGTGCCGTTGGGACACACAAGGCACGACACACTTCCGGCGGCAGACACACTCATCGTGGAGCATGCTGTGCACGACACACCACCAACCGCCACTGTGCCGGCCTCGCACGCACGGCACACAGTCTCGCCATCAGGCCGAATGAAACCAGACGGACATGCAACACAGCCGCCCAACGTGTCTGGGTCCACCACGTAGCCGGCGTCACATGCCTCACACGCT
>Ga0213833_1002551_pt1 | contig 11703 bp, 7 predicted proteins | sample SWATP21_FD_160575 | JGI IMG/M metagenome (GOLD analysis project Ga0213833, IMG submission 160575) | Coastal seawater microbial communities from Marineland, Florida, United States - SWA TP2 #1 | ecosystem: Environmental > Aquatic > Marine > Coastal | place: USA: Florida | collected 2016-08-14
GCACCAGTTTACTGTTGTGACAAACCTGGTTGTGCTTCAGGTAACGGATGTTACAAGAAAGGTGGCGGCTTCGGTCGATGCCCAGTCAGTAGTTGTAAATCACCTTGTGATTGTACTCAGGGCTACGATTGCCGAAATGGTAAGTGTCAACGCGTCTTCCCAGCTGTTTACTGCTGTAGCAAGACTGGCTGCCCTGGTGGTCAAGCTTGTAAAACAACCAGTAACCAATGGAAAACTTGCCCCACTTCCGGTGGATGTAAATCTCCATGTGATTGTCCACAAGGTCAAGATTGCCACAAAGGTCTCTGTGTAAGGGTCTTCCCAGCAGTCTACTGCTGTAGCAAAACGGGTTGCCCAGGCGGACAACTTTGCTTCGATGCCAACAACAAACAAGGCAAGTGCCCAGGCGTACAGTGTAAAACAGCTTGTGACTGTCCACGACAGGGACAAAGTTGTGTGAAAGGTGCATGTGTGTTCACAAGCCCACCCACCTACTGCTGTAGCAAAACCGGTTGTCGAGCAGGATACCAATGTGAAGACAAGAACGGCAAGCTCAGTTACTGCCCAGGTACTCTGTGTAAAACAGCTTGTGATTGTACACAACAAGGACAAAGCTGTGTACGTGGACGTTGTACTTACACAAGCCCGCCAACCTATTGCTGTAGCAAACCAGGTTGTCGAGTGGGTAGTTCCTGTGAAGACAAAAACGGTAAAACAAGCACTTGCCCAGGAACACAAAAGTGTAAAACACCTTGTGATTGTCCTCAAGGCTACGATTGTCGCGGTGGAACTTGTACAAGAGTTTCCCCACCAGTCTACTGCTGTAGCAAATCCGGTTGTCGAAGAGGCCAGGCTTGTTACACCTCAACAGGCTCCGTCAAGGCATGCCCAGGAACACCCACCTGTAAAACTGCCTGCGATTGTCAGCAAGGCCTCGACTGTCAGAATGGATATTGTGTCTACGGACCAGCTCCTGTTTACTGCTGTGGTAAATCTGGATGTCGCCCAGGACAAGCCTGCGTGAATTCCAATGGTACAGCCTCCACCTGTGCAGTCCAGTGTAAAACCCACTGTGATTGTAACCAAGGGCACATGTGCTCCGGTGGAACCTGTTACCGACGCCCAGGCTTCTACTGCTGTGATAAAGCCGGATGTCAAAGCGGAAATGTCTGTGTAGACAAAAACGGTCTCTACAGTAGCTGTGGTGCCAAACCTGGACAAACTTGTAAAACGCGCTGTGACTGTCCACAAGGTGAAGAGTGTGTCAGTGGCAAGTGTACTCGAAGAGTCTCACCTGCATACTGCTGCGATAAACCAGGATGTCCAAGCCGTTACTTCTGCCTCAAGAAAGACGGTAAGTCCGGAATCTGTAGCGGAGCCACACCATTCCCATAAGAAGCAATCACTGAGCTTCTCCCCTCCTTGCTGGGCTTGCAACCTTGTGGCCCTCCCCCCATCATTTCCTTTCATTTTCAGACACTTTCCCTCCCCTCACTTTAGGAAGGTGGGCAAAGTGAGTCATTTTTTCCTTTTGCGTATCAATCGGTTAACTTGATACACCTTGGGGAGAGAAGACACATCCCAACCACATAACAAAGATTTCCATCGCCTCTCTCAAAGAACAAAACCTGTAATACATCCGCGCATATGACTAAAATACAATCGTTTTTCAATAAAAAGACAAAGATAGGACCGACTTATACAAAGTTCGAGACATCACTTATGAGAAGGAAACCCCAAAAGTCCTTGTTGTCTCTGGTCTTTCAACTCTTATCATAAGCTTTTGCACAAACTTGGTATTAGTACGTCCTGGTAAAACCAAGAGGCTTCATCTCTTGTTCATGTATCGACCAAAAGCTCACAAAAAGCAGATCTAAAGCATTGAATTTTCAAGATCGATCCTGGAAATGGGGAGAGGTCAGTGTTTGCAAGAGTCGAAAAATATGAAGTTCGAGAAATGACTTACGATAAGGAATTTTCAAAAGCCCTTGTTGTCTCTGCTCTTTCAACGCTTCTCTTAAGCTTTTATACGAACTTGGTATTACGTGGGGAGGGTTCTAAAAGCGTGTGCTAGGAAGCCAGCATAGGTGCATCTTTGGTAAATTGCTGATGCATATCGCCGGTTTTTTGGAGGGCCTGGAAGGAGATACCAAAAAGGGAAACCAGGAGCCAACATCCGTAAAAGAGGAAGAAGTGGAATTTGTTGTTCAGCCAATTGAAGTGGACAGCCGCAGCAAAAAAGACTGAAGTGACCAAAAAACTTCCCAGGATAGAGGTCGCAGTGATCAGTGTAGGTCGAATGAGCAAGAGTGCCAAAAGCCCACCTCCAACAAAGCAAGCGATGGAAAGCAACCAATCAAATTCAGCAGATAAGGCCGTCATGACAGGAAACAACGCCAAAGCAAAAGCGATCCCACCTACGATAAAAGTGACCAGAAAGAAGAACTTGGGCGCGATAACAGCCCCGCATACAGCCATTAAGACAATGAAAGTGACTTGCACATAAAAAGGGTCTAAGCTGTGAAAAACCAGGGTCCAATCGCTTAGCAGCAACCCAACAAAAGTTCCCAGACAAGCCCCAAACAGCATGAGAAGCCAGCGGTAACCACGGTAACCGAAAAAGCCGTAGATCAAACCACAAGCCACCAACATCCCGGCCAATGTTAAGAAAACAGTATCATCACCTCCGGATGCATTTTTGACAGATTGAAGAATCAACAAAAATAACATTTTAGGACTCATGGATTCCATGCCTTTTCCTCTCGCAGTCAATCAAGACCATTCTTGATGGTTCTTCGGAAAATAAGTAAATGCGGGGGAAAGAGTCAAATTTTCTGTAAGGGAGAAAAGTGGCGGGCCGATGAAGCTCGTAGGATAGTGCTTTGAACGGAACAGGGAAAAAACGTTTATCTGTAGTAGGAGGATACGTCGTCGCTTTGTCTGAAGGAGGCTCGATTAGAATTTACTGAAGAAGCGTCGGACGCTCTTTCGTCGATTTTTCATGTATCGACTTCCGTACTTACGTCTGTAACCGACGAGAATGGCGGAAGCAACACCGATGTAAGGAACGCTTCCTTGCATTTTCAGGGGAAGGCGATAGCGATCATCGCTTAACCAAACTTTCATCTTCTGAGCCTTCCCAGCAACACCCAGTCTCCAACCAGTCGCTCCAATCACGAGGGTATTCTTGTAACCAAAAGGTGTGTAAATTCTTTCTCTCTTGAGCATTTTGCCCTTCACTTTCCAAAGTCGGCCAGTGACAAAGACGTACATTTTGAAGACTTTGCCTTTGGTATATGGAAGTGTACGAGCATAGTAAATGGCACCTACCAAATCCTTGGTATTCTTAGGAACTTTGTATGTTCTCTTCCAGGGTTTCATCCACCGCTTGGTCTTTTTGCTTTTGGGTTTAACGAACAGTGACAAGAGAGCTTTACGCGCTCGCCCTGCTGTCAAACTCAAGAAACGACGCTGAACAGTGCCAGCCTGATCCACATCCATACGATACTTAAGCTTGTTGAAACCGTTGACGGAAAATTCACTCTCGAAACGATTGTTCACCCGGTGGATCTTGTCGAAAAAGGTGTTGGTTCTGGCTTTCATGACAGCTCGAACAGTCATACCTTTGCCTTTACCCTTCACTTTTTTCACGACCAGGTAACTATGACCACCATCGACTTGACCTATCTTGGCTCGAAATCGAAGGTATTCACCACCTTTAAAAAAGTGGGTAATCCGTTTATTGAGGGTCTTTGCCTGTGCATGCAAACCAAAACAAGACATCATGCTGATAGTTGCTAGTAAAGTGAGCATCTTTTTCATGGTAACGATCCTCCTAGATACGTCCGGTTGATTTTACGTTTCTGCACAGCTTTTAAAGCAAAAGTAATACCAACCTTTCAGCGAACAAAATTATCCCTGAAAAAACAAGAGCATAAAAATCCCTCTCCAATTACCTACTTCATGTATCTTAAGTAGAAAAACACTTTATTTCAAGACCTTTATTAGGTGATCTACAGTGAAATTTCAGCAACAGGACAAAAGCCAACCATTCTGGGACGATACACAACCAAAAATGATCGAGATGTCAGATGCGGTGTATACTCAACTACACACACATAGATTCTTTTAGTATAAAAAACAATAAGATATAAGATGAGGGGTAATCAGCGGTCATGTGGAGTAGTTCACCTCCACAAGCAAAATGGGTATTCATCGGAAGATGGGAATGGCGGTATAAGAAGGCAAGGTTTTAAAGGAAGAAATCTCAGGAAAGCAAATCGTAGGCATTGAGATCGGGCATACGTCTTTCTAGAAACTCCCTGAAACGATTGGTGATCTCTTTTTCAATTTGACGAGCTCGTTCTCGAGTGACGCCAAATTCATTCCCTATCTCTTGCAGAGTGAGGGGTTCATCAGAGGTCAACCGCTTAATCCAGATCACGCGCTCTCGTTCTTTTAGGGTCTTTTCAAATTCTCCCATATGTTCACGAATGCGCTCTCTGAGTTCAGTTTCAATAACCTGTTCTTCCACATCAGGTTCATTAGAAGCCATAAAGTCAGAAACAGTGCTTTTTTTGTCGTCGCCGATAGGTGCATCAAGAGACAGATCATGACGTGTAAGCCTTTGATCCATCTGAGTCACCTCTTCAACACGTACGTTCAAGCGTTGTGCCAGTAGAGCAGGCTCTGGCTTGTAACCCAAGGCTTCTAATTTGTCCTTTTCTTTTCGTAAATTAAAGAACAATTTCCTTTGTGCTTGAGTGGTTCCGACCTTGACCATCCTGGCATTGTTGACCAGGTACTTTAAGATATAGGCTCGAATCCACCACTGAGCATACGAAGAGAGACGGATACCTCGAAAAGGATCAAATTTTTTCACGGCTTGCATCAAACCGATATTTCCTTCTTGGATCAAGTCCAGAAGGTTTGCCACCGCACTTTGGTACTCCATAGCAATTTTGACAACCAAACGAAGGTTGGCCGTCACCAATCGAAAAGCAGTCCGAGAATCTTCGTTCTCTTTGAAATCCATAGCCAATTCCAGCTCTTCTTCTCTCGTGAGCAAAGGATACTTTCGAATTTCGCGAAAGTACTGCTGCAAGAGGTCCGTTTTAACAGGGCCGGTATCAGAGGCTTTGGTGATTTTTTTGTTTGCGACTTTTGCGGGGAGATTTGCCTTGCTCTTTGTGGTTTTTTTGCTGGGTTTGGGTGGGGTCTTTGCCTCAACTTCGGCCTCAATGAGTTCAGACTCATCTTGTTCGACAACCGACTCAGCCGGTTCTTTTGATGGTTGCGGCATTTTCAAACCTCTCTTTCCATAACTTTCCAAAAACCACAAATGAGCCAAGGGGGGTCATTTGCGGAAGAGTAGAGTAAAACACTTTTGGGTAAAGTCAAATAAAACTTCTCTTAGTCACTGTTTTACTTTACCAAAGTGCTTACTTCACAAGAAGCAGCGATGGAGTCAATTGCTCACTCCATATTTCAAGAATTCGATCCAGTATGGCACTGTACGTGGGTTCAAATTGTGAAGAAAAGGCTTCCATGGTACGTCCCATTTCTTCCACTTCTTCGGCAACTTCTCCACTCAATCCAGACATACCTTTTTTGATGGAGTCCAAAAGCAAAGACCAAATGGTCTCGATACCCTGAGCTTCCTCGAGCTGTTCCAATTCCTTAGCGATATCCTGAAGGAACAAGGTCTGCTCTCGATGCTCACTTAACGCGGCATCCTCTTTGAGAGAATGCAGCAGGGCATCTTTTGCTTGATCAAGCTGTTCCAATCGTTCAATGAACTCCCTAAAAGGATTCCGAATGATCGTAAGAAGATTCGCTTGTCTTTGAGAATCCAATCGCAAAGCGTCAATTTCAGCAGGAGGCAGTGAACTACTACCCGCGTGTTCTTCCAACTCCTGATGGTAGATAGACGCGATAACTGCGACCAATTGGTGTGCTGTTTCCCGAATGGCCAGACGGATAGGAGACAGATTCCAATACTCCAAAAACTCTCCCAAGCTTTCAGATTTTTCAAATGGGATCACGTCCTTCAAAGGTCCCCAGAACATTCTTTTTGCATTTCCAAGGACTTCCATCATCTTAAATTCTTCGGGTTCCAAAGACTGCATCACATCTTCGAGAACCAGGTCAGCATCTAGAATTTCCTTAGGAAGCTCTTTTAACAGAGGCTCTGAACCCTTTGTTTCCTCAGCTTTTTCAGCAGGAGCCTCGGCCTTTTCGGCACTTACCACCGCCTTCTTTTTCGAGATAGTGGGCTCATCAGAAGTGGGAATCAGAGTGTCCAAGATAGACTCAAAGTGTGCCCCAGAACCACCTGTAGCAGCTGGTTTTTCCTCTTTTGCTTCGGCTTTGGCTTCAGCTTTAGGTTCTTCAGCTTTTGCCTTCTCTTCAAGAGGTTCTTTTTTGGTTTCAGGTTCTGGAGTTGCCTCAGCTTTTTGTTCAACAGGGGGTTCAGGCGTGGGAGGAACAAGTTCCTCTTGTTTGATTTCGACTGTTGAAGGTGCTTCCTCTTCTTTTTCAGCAGGCGTTTCAGGCGCTTTGACGACAACCTCTTCTTTGGCTTCGGCTTTCACTTCAGGAGCAGGCGCCTCTTCTTTTTCAGCGGGAGCCTCTGCTTTTTCAGCGGGGGGCTCGACTTTTTCGACAGGCGTTTCAACCTTCTCAGGGGAAGTGCTCTCAGGTGCTTTGACTTCTGGCTCTTCTTTTTTGGCAGGGGGTGTAGAGGCCTCTGCTTTTTTCTCAGGTGCAGGCGTTTCGGCACTTTTGGCTTTTTCAGAAGTGTCTTTGGCTTGGGTAGCGGGCTCTGGACTTTTGGATACGTCAGGTGAAGAAGACTTTTTTTCTTCTTTGCTACTGGAGGTATCTTTGGCGTCCAATTTCGCAAGATCTTCTTTGGAAAAACCTCTGGATTTGATAGTGGGTGCCAAACGTTCTTTTAGACCAGACGCCCTTTTCAAAAGAGAGGGATCCAATTTTTTACCGGGGAAAGAGCCTGTTCTGTTGAAGGCTTTGGGCTCAAAACCGCTGTCCCCTTTTTCCTCCGATTTTGACTGAGGGATCTTCACCTCAGACTTTTCGGGTTTGCTGGAGGGAGCAGGTTCTGTCTTTGCTTCCTGAACAGGAGGAACACTTTCTGTGGAAACAGGGGTTTCCTTCACCGGTTCTGTTTTTGGCGGTGTGACCTTGGGTGGAGTGCTTTTGGCTTGTTCTTGTTTGACTTCTTCACTCTTGGGCTTCGAAGCCACCGGAGTTGCCTCGGCTTTTTTGGCCTTGACCTCTTCCTTTTCCACGGGAGGCTTCACTTCTGTCTTGGAAGTCTTGACCTCTGCTACCTTTTTTGGAGGAGCAGTCGGTGCTGGTGGCACTCGACCAATACGTGGACTTGATACACTGGGTGCGGGTGGTGAAGTATTGATTTGTACGACATTGTTTTGCCACTCTCCACAACACTTGCATTTTTTGGCATCTGCAAGGATCCATTCACAACATGCAGTACACTGTTTGGTACCGGCTATAGGTTGCCAGGTCTTACAAAAATGACATAACTTTGCAGATGAAATAATCTGCTCCCCGCAATACAGACAGGCTTTCCTCTCTGGCATGGTTCAACCTCCGGGTACAAGAATAGGCACTTCTACAAAATGTATCGGTTTCAGGGGGTTTGAGGTTAGGAAGGGAATACTTTGATGTTACGAATCTACTGTTAGAAAGTATCTGGAGCTGTATTCCGAATGACCTCATCAATGGTGGTCATACCTTCTTTCATTCGGAAAAGTGCGGACATTCGTAGTGTGGACATTCCCAAACGTATAGCACACGCTTTCAATTCACTGTTGGATGCACCCGTCAAAACCATGTCTTTCAGTTCATCGTACAGGGGCATAACTTCATAAAAAGCGATACGGCCTTTGTAACCTGTACCATTACAGCGTTCACAACCTTCTCCTTTGTAAACGGTGAAGGTACCGATTTCTTCTTCGGGAACACCCAGGTCAAGCAAGGTTTCATCGGTCACTTCTTGCGCAGCTTTACACTGAGAACAGATCCGACGTCCCAGACGCTGGGCCAAGATCAAGTTACAAGCAGCAGTCACAAGGAAGGGCTCAACACCCATATTCAAGAGACGGTTGACAGTACTTGGTGCGTCGTTGGTGTGGAGAGTCGAGAGAACAAGGTGACCTGTCAAGGCCGCTTTTACCGCGATCTCAGCAGTCTCAAAGTCTCGAATCTCACCCACCATGATGATGTCTGGATCCTGTCGGAGGAAAGAACGTAGCGTTGCGGCAAAGTTCAGACCGATATCATCGTGCTGCTGGACCTGATTGATACCATCAAGGTTAAATTCAACAGGGTCTTCAGCGGTGGAGATATTCACACCAGGTTTGTTCAAGTCGGAAAGAGCGGAGTATAGCGTGGTGGTTTTACCGGATCCTGTAGGTCCTGTTACCAAAACCATACCGAAGGGCAAGTGGATTTTTTCCATAAAGTGCTTGAGCTGCGTCTCTTGGAAACCCAGCTTGGTCATATCCAACTGCAGATTGGATTTGTCCAGGAGTCGCAAAACGGTCTTTTCACCGAACAGACAAGGCAAGACAGACACACGGAAGTCCATCTCTTTGTCTTTACCGATCTTCAGTTTGATACGACCATCCTGAGGCAAACGACGCTCAGCGATATCCAACTTACTCATGATCTTGAGACGAGAGGTAATCGCATTTTTGAGCTTGAGGGGTGGCTTCATCACCTCGTAGAGAACACCATCGATACGGTAACGAACCCGCATGGATTTTTCGTAAGGTTCGACGTGGATATCAGAAGCACTTTTCTTGATCGCTTCGAGAAGGATCAAGTTCACAAGGCGGATAACAGGGGCTTCTCCGGCCGCAGCTTCCAGGTTAATACCACCATCATCATCTGTGTCAGCCACTTCGACATCATCTTCGGCCAATTCGTCCATGATGTTGTCGTAATCGTAGGCATCGTTATAATCGCCACTGGTATCAGCTCCACCACCACCTGAGGTATCAGGCGCAGAACCATCTGCAGGGTAGTACTTTTCCAAAGCAGCCATAAAGGAAGCCTCGGTGGTAACGACAACATCGATATTGTAGTTGGTGATGAACTTGAGATCGTCGATGGCATAAATGTTAGAGGGATTGACCATCGCAACGATCAAAGAGTTACCGATCCGAGAGAGGGGAATGGACTGATGCTTTTCGACAACATCTCGAGGAACAAGATGCAGGACTTCTTCGTCCACATCAAATTCAGCGAGGTTGACCGCAGGAACTTTGTACTGCTTGCTCAAAAAGGCTGACATCTCGGCTTCGTCGATCACACCTTGTTTGGCAAGGTGCATCCCCATCCGACCGCCTTTTTGTTTTTGTGCAGTTTTCGCTCTTCTGACCTGACTGGTTTTTTTGACTTGAGTAGAAAGTGCGTTGTTATCACGCACCAGCAATGAGCCTACGCCGGATTTTCTCCTGTCATTTCCTGCCATCCCTTTATCCTTTCTTCTTGAGGGCCTATAAAAGTACGAACACTATGCAATCGTTTAGTTTGGGCTCTGAAGAACCCCTTTAGCTTTCAGGATATCAGTTTTGATCTGATCGATCAAAGCATTTATGTTTGGAAATTGTCTCTCCTCTCGTAAACGCTCCACAAAAAAGAGTGTAAGACTTTGATCATAAAGATCTCCTGAAAAGTCTAATAGGTGAGCCTCCACCGTAGGGGAAAGCGCACCAAACGTTGGACGCATACCAATATTCACTACGGCAGGATGTCGTTTTCCCTGTACCTCTGCCCAACAGGCATACACTCCATAAGGAGGTAAAAGTTCCTGCTCAACGTCTAAATTGGCGGTAGGAAATCCCATTTGGCGACCACGCGCCTCACCTTTTGTAACCAGACCCGACAACACAAAAGGTCGTCCCAATAAAAAATGGGCCAAGGAAACCTGTCCCTCAACAACAGCCTGGCGAATCCGAGTACTGGAGGCTCTGATGTCATCCATTTTCTGTGGCTCTACCACAGAGACCTCCATACCATAAGGTGCAGCAAGCCGACCTAAATGCTCAACATCTGCCTTTCCCCCTTTACCAAAGGTAAAATCGATACCTGCAAAAACATACTTGGTTTGTAGGGTATCATGTAAAATGTCAGAAACAAAGCTCTCTGCAGGTAAAGATGCGAATTCTTTAGTAAATGGCTCTTCAATTAAGATGTCCATTTCCAACGATTTGAGATATTCTCTTTTTTGCTCGTATGTGCTGATCAACGAGGGGGCTTTATCAGGTATGAGGAATTTGAGGGGATGTGGTCTGAATGTAAATACAACAGAACGTACCGAAAGCTCTTTGGCTTTTGCTCGAACCCGACGTAAAACTTCTTGATGACCAATATGCACACCATCGAAATTTCCAACAGCAACAACAGCCCCTTCTAGCGGTTGTGGGATCGTTTTATATCCACGGAAATATTGCAAGGCTTGCTCCTTTCTGTCAGAACCTATAAGTCGATGCATTAAGAACAGGTTGATAGATTCCGATACAGAAACATCCTAAGTCTGTATCGTCACTCAGCCTCATGAGACCAAGTTCTATCCCCACTCATTAGATGTGTCAACCCGCCTTTCGGCATCTATTAATAAGGGAGTGACCACCAAAAAACCCAGTGTCCGTCTACAACTCCTGTGGATCTCACATGGCCTCTTGACCTCCTACCCTCTGTTCTGTATCCTAGGTCCAATAATTTGAGGTCTTGATCTCTCCCCAAATAATCCGCTCGTCAAGTCAACAATGTCGTTGAGTGAGCGATATGGTTTATCGATGGCTACTCCCCAAAGGGATGATATTTATCAGTTTGCAGAGCTTCTTTTACAGGATGGATTAATCCAAGAGGAATCCTGGCAAACTGCTGTGGCAATCCAACAATCACAAGGTGGCCGTCTTCTTGAGATTTTGATGGGACTATGTCCTATTACTGAAGAAGACATGTACCTGGCGACCGCACGCCAGCTGGGTCTCCCATTTTGGAATGAACATGAGCTGACCAGCCTTCAGCTAACCAGTGATCTTATAAACATTTTTCCTCTCAATTTCGTGATGGAGTACACCTTCATTCCCATCAAGCTCGATCTCCACGAGCAAGCACTCCATCTCATCTTGCCCAATCCCCTGGACGAATTCACACTCCAAGCCATCAAAGTCCAAGCGGGAGTCAGTCAACTGGCCATTGGTATTTCCAACCCCAGTGCACTTCTTGCAGCCATCCAGGTCCTCTATGAGCAAGTGGGTTACTCTCAACCTCCTGCAGATGCTGGATTCCCAGAAGAAGAGAACACAGACATCGCTCAAAATCCCATCTCCAGCTCAGGCGGCTTCGGCATTGCACCTCCCAAAGTAGAGGTCAAAAGTTGCCCTGCCTGTAAATACCCTGCCCCCATAGGACAGGCACATTGTCCCCGCTGTGGCTCCCCCCTGGATCTGACCCAAGCCGATCCACTCTTGGGCAAGTTGGTGGGCCGCTTCAAACTCATCGACAAACTCGGTGAAGGTGGTATGGGTCTTGTTTATATGGCTCAGAGCCTCGATACAGGTCAAAATGCTGCGGTCAAAATCCTTCGGACCCATTTGACCACAAACGAACGTGTCGTTCGTCGTTTTCACCGAGAAGCCAAAGCAC
>Ga0213833_1002552_pt1 | contig 11702 bp, 19 predicted proteins | sample SWATP21_FD_160575 | JGI IMG/M metagenome (GOLD analysis project Ga0213833, IMG submission 160575) | Coastal seawater microbial communities from Marineland, Florida, United States - SWA TP2 #1 | ecosystem: Environmental > Aquatic > Marine > Coastal | place: USA: Florida | collected 2016-08-14
GGCAGTAACAGCAGGGATTGTACTTTCAAGCCATGGGAACAATTGTTCCCATCATCATGGGAACAATTGTTCCAAATTAGGTGTCAAGCAAGTGGCTAGAAAAAGATCTGATGCCAACAGTTTGTTTCTGAAATTACCCAAAACTTCAGGACGGAATGTCGTAGTCTACTCTGAATCACAAGCTGCGCGTGTGACGCCAAACTCCAAGCACATGGCGCACCCGCCACGGAAACATGGCGGATAGATCGACGAAGGTGCGTGCGCGGAGCAGCACATCTCATCTTCGCCACAGCACAGAAGCAGGGCGCTTCCATCTGTCGTCCACCCGCGCCGTGCGTGGCTTGGTGGACACGGAGTCCAGCGATGGCAGCAGCAGCGACAGCGGCAGCGGCGACCACGGTTCCCACAGGCAGTCTCGCCCCTCGCGGCGACGCTCCAAGAAGACAGGTGGTAGGTCATCTTTGCGACGTTTCAGTCATGCTCCTGGTGCCTGGCTGTGTTGCCATGGTTGCTGTGGCTGTTGCCTGGAGGACAGCGGTGATGGAACGAGCCCGCCCTCGATGATGGGAAGGAAGCGGTATGTTCGGAGATCCACTCGGCGTCGAAGCAGACTGTCCCGACCGATGCTCACTCGGTGGGTTGTGGCCATTTGTGCTTTGCTCATTCTTCTCGCAACGATTGCTTGGCTTGATCGCCCGACTAGATCACCGCCGATCAGTGTGCCTGTCGATGTCACTCCAAAAGAACGCGCGTTACTGCGGTCACAGCGGTTCTACATCGCCATGAACGCCCACAACAGTGAATCGATCCTGCGATCGGGAGTGCCACAGTTGTTGAGACTCGTAAAAACACTCGGACCAAGCCGATGCTTGGTCTCTATCTACGAGAACGGTGGGAATGGCGTGCGTGGGTGTGTGATGGGAGTATGCACCGCTGACGGAAAGGAGGGTGTGCTGCTCGCTTCAGGTTCATCGGACCGGTCTCCATACTATCTTGCAGTCCTTGCTCGCCATTTGCGGCAGCTGGGTGTAACCACAGAGGTTGTGACGGAGAGCTGGCGGCCTTGGTGGAGATTGTGCCCAGAGATGGAGCTTGACTGTGATGTTGAAGAGTGCCAGGAGTTGTGCCCTAACCTGGAGTCGACACCACGCATGAGGGGGCCACGAGCCAAGCTCATGCGACAAGATATGTTGGATGATGACATGGATCTGTTTCAGGTGTGTGGGGAGCTCGAACACTGCTCCGCTCCGCTTCGTGTGCCCTTGATGGCCGGCATTCGCAATCGCGCCTTGGAGCACCTTGAGGCATTCGTCAAGCTCAATCCTGGCGACACCGTCAGGGTGTTGTTTTTGAATGATGTTTTCATCTCTGTACGTTCTGTTGTTCAATGAGCGTCGCCAAGCATGATGTTGCCAGTGATGGCCCCGGTGGTGTTCGTTCAGGCTGAAGCATTGGTGCAGCTGCTGCTCACAAATGACATGCAGTACGACGTAGCCTGCGGTATGGACTTTGAGCGTCTCAAGTTTTACGATGTTTGGGTTACACGGGACATATCGGTACGCGTGGTTCCACTTGTACCACAAACGCACGAGCCACAGTGCTCACCGTCTGCACTGTGGCGGTTGTCTCAGGGTGAGGCGTTCTCATCATGGTATCCCTTCGTCCAAGACCCACTTTCCCAACTCGCGATGCGCTACGAGCATCCTTTCCGGGTGTACTCGTGCTGGAATGGTGCAGTGGTACTACCAGGCAACGCCCTTGTTGATGTTCGTGGCCGGTGTGCAGAGCCGTGAAGGGTGGTGGTGTGGGGGGAGGGCTGGCTGGTTCTCGTCTCACTCTTCACTGCTCAGGCACACATCCGATTTCGGTCGTGGAAACAAGGGGAACCAACCTCTCCACACAAACATGCGGTCCATGTTTCACCAGTGTTCAACGACACTGCGTGTCCTGTGTCTGAATGCCAGCTCTTGATGCGGGATCTTTGGCAGGCAGGCTTCACTCGTGTGTGGTTGAATCCGGCTGTGAAGGTGCGTCGTCGGCTGTAGTGGTGTGCCCTCTTCAGTTCGCCTGACCACGGTGTGCCGACGGCCACAGTTGTACTACAACCAACACAGTCACTACATGCAGCGCTGGATCATGTCGTGGGTAAATGGGCTGCTACTGCGTTGGAGACAGCTATATCCCAAAGCTTGGCACCCGAAACAAGCGCGAAGCGCACAAGAAACGTTTGGGAACATGCGCATCCAGCCTCCGGTGTCGGTGATGTGTGGTCTCGGTGACGAGGACAACGCGTGGCGATGATGAGCAAGAATAACACACAAGTCATTGAAATCAAAGATTACATTGAAACCAATGGGGAGTGGCACTTGAGAAACAAAGAGCTACAAATGAAAGTGCCACCTTTCAACCGTGAGAGCGCGTGGAAGTTCTCGAGCGAAATCGTTGCAACTTTGCGATCTGAAGATCGCAACGGGACACATGCGTGAGTGACACAAGCACACCCATTCGCCATGGTTCAGTTTACAACTTTCATCATACGAACCGCAAAGCGCATGTTCCTCCTCTCTTTTGCAAGCTCTGCCCTCGTGGCATCAAGTTCGTCCACCAACCGCGCGTTCATGCGACGCAGCTCTTCGATTTCGTTTTGCTGTGCGCATCGCCCACCGACGTTGTCAATGCTCCCCTTTCTCACACTCGATCAAAACGCAGTCACGTTTGTTCTTCGTACCTGCTCTCGCATGGCTTCAGTCGCGACCTTCTCTCCTGCATTCACGGCATCCAACACCAGTTTCTCTAATCGCTCATTCTCGCCGCGCAGATGGCGGATGATGGCATCCTTGCCACGAGTGTCGACAGGCGGCACTGCCTCTTGTGAGGGCTGCTCCCATTCTGTGACCGAGGGTCTGCTCGGTTGCTGTACCTGCTGCAATATCCGTTGGGAAGCTTGCAGCTGTCACCACGGTTCCCACAAACTCGTCAGTGCGTGCCATATCTCGGTACCCCAAGAACCTGACTCACCTGTGCTCGCAGAGCGGACACCTGTGTCGACTCGTTCGTGGAAACTGGCTGTGCGGAACTCACTATGCACGAGACAACGATCACATCCACAACCGCCAACCCAAGTTATATCACGGTTTCTTCAAGCTATCCATAGTCCATCAACAACACCACACTCACGGCGTCCGAGCATCCGCTCGTGCTGCAATCGCGACCTGGCGAGGCGCTCCTCAGGCGTCCGAGGGCGCATGGTTTCTTCTCCTTGGACCTTCTTCACTGGAGAGGTAGCCCGAATGGCGGCGCTGAAGCCATCATGGGCGGTACCCGCTGTGCCGTGTGGATGGGACTGAGGAGGCCGTTGTGTGTGCGCGCGTGACGTGTCCAGGGCCGACAGGTGCATCGCAGCCTGAGACATGCTGGCCTGCACACTGTCAACAGGTGCGATGGGGCCGGTCCACGCGTCCCGCTGCGGCGTTATCAATGGGAATGGTGGTGGAGCGGCCACCGCAACTCCATCGTCGCCAAACCGTGAGACAAGACGCGAGCGTACGGCTGAAAACTGGGCTGACTGGGCATGGGCAGGGGTGGACATTGCAGACTCCATACTTTAGGTGTGAATGCAAGCGTTTCGGTGGAGAGAGGGTGCCTTGAGCAGTCACTGCATGTCGCTGGTCGTGTGCTTGAATTGTCCGCAGCTGGCGCTCGACTGTTGATTTGCATCAACACATGAAACACCACAAATACACCCAAGCCGGGCGGGCTGATACAAAAACTCCACAAATGTATCGTGGGGTTTGCGGCGCAAATCGAGCCGCGCTTGCAACGCAGCTGTACTAGTACACACACCTGAACACTCGCGCGTTGTGGAGCATCGCATTTTTTTGACGACCATGTCATCCCCCAAGGATGACCGAGTTGAGCTTTTCGGTTGTGGTTGCTACATCTCCAACTCCACAGCAAGCCTCGTGTTTGCACTGTTGTCCATCCTGGGAGGTGTGGGCGTGAATGTGTCGCTTCCCCTGTTTTCCAACTCAGTTGTTCGTCACCCACGCCCTCTTCATCGCCGCCTCCCCCCCTGTCATGCCAGCCTATGTCTCATGTGGACTATTTTGTGGTTGCCAGGGTAAAGCTGGGCCGTATTTCGTGTTGCTGTACGGGAGTTTCTGGTTTGCGTTAGTTTTCTTCCTCGTCCTCTACTTGCTGCGGCTAACGACTTCACAAATCCGACCGGGTACGATTATGAAGCGAGACCTTTGACCCTGTACTGCGGTTGGTTTAACTTGATGCATGGCATGGCTCCAGACAACACGTATGAAGCCTCGACCCACAAGAACATGTTCTTGGTGGGTTTTACCACCTCGCTCAACGGCCTGCTGATTGTGTTCGCTAGCCCGACCACTCGCACGCCCGGATTTTTGCAAGCTCTTATGGTCAATGTGACGTACGTGAGGCGGGTGGTCTAATGGGCCACACAGAGCCAATAACCAAGCGTGTGCCTGCAGCATCCCGATGACCATTGCGTTCCGGTACATGATTTTGAAGAAGGGGGTGAACTGGAAGCAACTCGCTGCGGCGGCGTTGGTGATGGTTGGTATCTTTGTGGCACTTGTGCCCAATATCTTCGGATCTTCAACTAGTGACTCCAAGGGCTCCCAAGAGTCTGGCTTGGCACGCATTCTTTGGCCGGTGCGTCGCTGTCTCTGCTGAAATCCGGGCCTGCAACACACAAAGCGCGCACTCACACAAGTCGTTTTTCATGATACAAGCAGATCTGCTTCATGGTTGGATTCGTTCCGGGTTCGATTCAAACTGTGTACTCTGAAGCTGGGTTGAAGCCACAGGTGCGTGGGGTGTCACAGCTGATCACCGGCCGTGCTGTTCACAAATGTGTGGTGCAGACACTTGATATGCGCACAAAGCTGCTGGAAAAGGAAGCCGAGATTGGTGAACAGGACCTGCTCAGTGGATCCCCTTCTCGGTACGGGCTGTGCAAGGGAATGGGAACAGCGCAGCACAAGACTTCCGCGGTTCATCTAACGAGTGTGGTTTTGCAGTACCATCCATATTGAAGGTGGCGTCAACGTTGTGGTGAAGAAGAAAGGCAAGCGGTCCAGCTCGCGCCGATCACGCGCCAGGTCTGTGGAGTGGTGTTTGCTCGCGTAAGCGTGGTGTCGTGTCAAGTGCTCATTGATTTTTTTCGTTTTGCCTCCGCCCTCCTCCCACTCCTCAGCTCTGCGGCTGTGGCTCTTGCACAGCCTGTCCCTGCCAGCTCAAGTGTGCACTTGATCTACTACATGGCTTGGACGAACTTGTATCAGTTCATTTGCAATTTGGGGTTGTTTTGGGCGGATCTCATTCCTGACTTCGGCATGTATGTGGCTGTGTGTTGGCACTGTTAGTCGTAAACGTTGACGGTGTCCGTGCTGCAGGGCCACAACACAGTCTCTGTTTGGGGGACTGTGGTACGGGACAAAATGCTTGGCAGCTGTGGGTGAAGGCTGCGAGGGGGGTGGGCCCACGTCTCGTGCTGTGGTCTTCATCTTTTGCTTCATGTTTTCGGCGGTACGTTGCAGGGTAGCGCGAGCCTCGATGCACTGTGCTTGACTTGTTCTTGTTCTTGCTCTTGCTGCTGGCTTGAGCGTTCAGATTGCAAGTGGGTTGCTCGTGCGCCAGAGCGAAGGTGCAAACTACGTTGCTCTTGTATCAAGTGCGACAACGCCAGCAGGTTCGTTGGCGCTGCTTTGCATTGGGCATCAGTGACGCTGTGTAACACATGCTGTTGCCACAGCCGTTTTGTTTTGGACTCTGTTTGCACCCACGCCACTGCGGTTCGACCCGTCGTTCACTGCCACCACGTGGTACAGTCTCGCGGGTCTGGTGGTCATGCTCCCCGGCATCGTTTTCTACAACAAGTACAGTGCGGAAACGGGGGGTGGAGTGGGTCACTGATGAAGGAACTCCTGAGCAGCAATGCAGGCCGCTATTGTGTTTGCTGTTCGGTGGAAATAGTTCCGAGAATATTTTGGTGCGAGAACGGGGTCAGCACGTTCTCTGTCCCACGCCACACAACACACCCACTCACAACTCCCGACCCTTCTGCTCATTAGAAACATGTTTCACAAGAATATTATCACGTTCCATGCACCATGTACTGCGCCTCGTATTGTTGAGTCCCCACCGATGCGGGGGATGATGGCAAAGTAAACGTTGCGGATTCGGACGCCGGTGCTGAGACTGCTGAACCAGCAGCTGGTGAGCTTTCTTCAGCATCACTACCTTACTCGCACAACACCACAGCCACTACAGCCACAGCCAAGTCCAAAGCCACAACCACGGCGCGGCCCGATTTGAGCGGCATAGAAGAGGGCGACTTGCTGTGGATGTGCGAGTTTGCTGCACACGAAACGCGTGTCACTGCGTCGACTACAACCTGGAGGCGGTACCTGTCGTTGATGCCACATCCACAGCGCGCAAAGACAGCGATGGAATCGCCGCATTTGACATTGACACAAGTGGTAGCATGTGCGTGACCACGGAAGTCGAAGGAAGGCACGCTCTCAAGGAAGACCACACCAACAGTCGGCGATCCCACTGTCCATGACGCCGCAAACCGGGTCAGCGCCACGTCATGCATGTGTCCCGACTCCACTGCGTGACCGCGGCTGTCACGGTACATATGGGGGCACTAAAGTGGGACCACCCCCAGCAAGCGCGTCACTGTGGTCGTTCTCTGATGAGGTTGTGACGGTGTGGGGACAACACAGCGGCGCCACGACACCTGGCTGGGACTCGGCTCACCAACTTCGACCAGCTGGTCGAAGCGGACTCCTCGCTTCGGCTGGATTCCTGCGTGAAGGACAGCGCGGCCGACGTAGTAGCCAAGGTGTGTGGCGTGGAAGAGGGTGGCACCACGGCACTTGGTCCAGCATTGCTGGCGTCCGCGCTCGTGGCTGCCCGCCACCGAGGTTCCAAGGTCGTGGTATGCTGAAGTTCCGGAACACCCAGGACGATGATGTGGCCATGATCAACATCGATAGACTACACAAAGAGCCGTGTGAACATGCGTGGCTACCAGCAGGTGTTGAACCGCTGTGCCACCGGCGTGGGCGACGCCACTTCCGCTGCCATAGCCATGAACTGCGCCCAGCAGATGTGTTACATGTAGTTGGACGGAGCCCTGAGTTGACGAAGCCCTGGACTCCGCGCTGGTGGTGGAGGAGTCAGATGGTTTCGCCAGGACCGCACTCACTGCTCTGGTTCCCGGCACGGATCGTACTGGCTTGCAGAAGAAGCTGCAAAAGCAACGTCGCAAGAAGAATGACTGGTTGTCCAAGGCGATCCACGGAACGATGAAGGCAACATTCCGTGTCACGAAACGTGCTCCCGCCCCTGCACCTGTGGCTGCTTCTGCGCCCCGCATCCTCTGCTCCTGCTCCTGCTCCTTCGCCTCTCGTTCAATCTCGAAGTGGTTCTGCTTCCATTCGTTTTGTTCTCTCTGTTCTACCACCAACAGTTAATACTGTTCTTGCTCCCAACAACAACATTGGTGGAACGCTTTGGGCCTTCGAACCAACCCTCGCTGCGTACCATTTTGGTGACATCAGATGGTCGGAGCCCGCTGCACGCATTTGCTGTCTGTTTGATGTTGTGTGCATTGTGTTGAGAAGTTGAGGGTTCTGTTCAGTCACTGTACCTCTGTGATGGCCAGAATGGTACAGCATGGCGGACTTGGCTGAACAAAGCTCTGAGTCTCTCCGACTCTGGTGTAGCACATGAGAGAGTGAGGGGCCATGAACATGCAATGCCTTTCACAGTTTGTTCATTTGGCTATTGGAGAACAAAAGCTTTGCGCCTCGGGTGCGGGCAAGTGTTGGGTGATGTCATGTCCGCTACACCAGAGGGGCGAGTACATGGCTGGTATTGTCGGGTGTCATTTTCTCACCCCACATATGCACACGATTCCACACTTTTGCCCTTCCTGTGCTCGCTGTGCTGCTGCTTGGCGGTAAGCCACCGCAGGCGAGCTCGATGTCTCGGATGCCTGCTCGATCTCAACGCACAGGACGATCTACAGGCGGCCAGCGGCTGTTTGGGGATCGCAGGAGAACACACCGCGCCGCGCAATCGCCCAGTCCGACCACGCGATATCCAGCCTCCAGGCTGTCGATGCTGGCTGGGTCAGGCCGATCCACGCCGCCACACGGGCCGTTTCTCTCTCCGGGTGGTCCACTACACGACCACAGAAGCGAAGTCGCCCAGCGAAGTTCCTCTTTGGGCACTGTTGACGCGCAGGCGGTTCGCATGCGGCAGCAATACGATGCAGCCGCACATGCTGCCATTGCCGCAGCCACACAGGCGTCGCACATGTCGTCTCAGGGGCAAACCCCCGGCTTTCCTGCTAATACCCACACAAACCAAGGCATGATATCTGCTTCAAGCACTCCCCGTGCCGCAACACGCCATGCGTCCGTGCCCGGAGCGTCCTCTGTGGTGGCGCACCAGCACAACTCGGAGTTGCTGCGTGACGTCCAAACACTGGACGCAAAGCTTGCTCAGGAGATACTTCAGGATCAATTGGACGCCCAGTCGCTGTATTCACCTGCAGTGCTACCCTCTAGCTCTCGCCTTTCCCAGCCGGCCCCGCGCCGCTTGAACACGAGTCGCAGCGCCACTCCGGCGTCAGCCGTGACCCTTGTGCGGCGCAGCAGGAGATCGTCGAGCACCTATTCCCCGGTATCTACCTCACCTAGATCTCCTCGAGCAGACCAAGGGGCAACCGCCCCATCTTCTACCACGCTTGCTTGGCCAGCCTCTGCCACTGTGGCTCGTCAGGTGGGGCTGTGTGCTCTCATGTTGGGTTGCTTCAGCGCAAGCACTTACGACAGCTTTGTGTTTGTTTGCGGGTGATGTTACACTGCCAGCTTGCGGACTCGCAACGCCTTCTCAAGGATGCATTAGATCGAGAGGCAGCTCTCAAGGAACGCCTTGCGTCTTCTACTCAGACTTACGAGGGGCGTTTGGTTGTACTACAGTCACAAGTTGACGACTTGCTTGCCGAGAGTGTACAGATTCGAGCTGACGCCGAGTTGTTGTCACATGTGCGTTACATCGGTACCATGTGGTCGTTGTGCGGTTACAGATGTGATGAACTTTCCTGTGGCAACCGAGGATGCACTGTTGACACATGCTGTGCCACAGGCAAATGAAGTAAGCAAACAGACAGTGTTGCGTGAGCGCGGGATCATGCAGGAGGAGAGGGAGCGATTTGTTGCTGACTTGAAGAAGCAAGCCAGTGCAGCGGAACAGGAGGCGAAGAAACAAGTGGCCGACACACATAAGCGTGTCAACAAACTGCAGGCAGAGCTTGCAGTGGCCCGTCGATCTGCTCGTTCTCGTGAAGCTGTGTTGATTGCGGATCGCAAGCGTGCAGACACGGTGAGTGTAGAATGCTAGTGGGGCTTGGCCTCGAATCATCTCAACCTCTCTGCACTGCGGTTGTTTTGTTAGCGTGTGTTGATACTCGCCAAAGAGCTGAAACAGCTGAAGGCCGAGCAAAAGTCACTGAGGAAGCTCAGCAAAAGTTCGAAGCGTCACGTTGCTCGTGTCCGTTGCGTCTTGTCGCGTGCACGCAATGCTTCAGAACCGCTAATCAGCTGGTTGTGTTCAGATTCGCTACCTCGAAGGCAAGCTGAGACGACAGTCATCGCAGCAACGGGCCTTGCAGTCCGAAGGCACCCAGTTTGCCAACCCACCCTCGCTGTCTACTGCCACAGCCATGTCTGAAAACTCCGGGCACCCGCCTGAGTTGACTCACTCACACTCACCGATGGCGCATGCCTTTTTGCCCCCTCCCGAGTCTTCCGCACCAGAGTTCTCTGCTTCCTCGCCCCAACCGACGTTGCTCGAGTTGAGCAACATTGATGCGCATGACTTGTGCCAGGCGCCTGCAGCAGCCGTTTCGATGGTCGATACGGACGACCGTCGTCTGAAGGAAGCCTTGGCAAAGTGCGAAGAATGGCGCTCGCGATGCTTGGAAGCTGAGACCCGTCTTCATCTCGTCTCTGCCACGCAGACGATGGCTCGGGCTCAGAAGCATGCTCAAGTCGATCAAGACTGCTCTTCCGTTGGAACACCTGGTGTCGGCCAACTTGAAGATGCACCCACCTATGATATCCAGCGCCGGCTGTCCATGCAGTTACGCGAGTCGTTCCTGACCTGGATGGTTGCTTCCCTCCGACGAAAGTTGGCGGACCTCCGCTGTGCGACGTGCGGCACAGCGCGGGTGCCTCAGCTGGAGAGGCTTTCATCCTCCAATGGTGCCATGTTTTCGTCTCCTCTGAGAAGAAGAACAACTGATGGGTGGAGAGAGGGCGCTTGTGGTGGGGAGAGGGACGAGACAGGCGAAGAAGGAGAAGCAGGAGCAGGAGCAGGTAAGGAAGAAGGAGTTGGAACACGAGAGGTGTTTGGGTTAGTAGAAGCAGAGTGGGGAGAAACAGGAGAAGGGAAAGGAGCGGGGGCAGCAGAAGATGGAGGGTTGCATGTTCCGCGACCTGGCACACACCCCGCTGACTCACGTTCGAGCGACCTACGACCTTTGGCGGACGCGACTATCTCATCACTTGCCATTAGTCTGGAGCCTGTTGCGGTGGACGACCCTCACTGCACGAGCCCTACTGCCGATGCACCGCTTGCGTCATCAACCGCGCCTTTGAATGTACCACCGCCCTCATCCCGACCAGAGGAGTCGGTGCCGTATTGTGAGCCACAAGCGGCGAGTGCGTCTTGGTCAGGAGCTGTGTCTGGTGCCATACAGGTGTTCGAACACACCATCCAAAAGCACCATGTAGCGGCCGCTTTCGAAAAGCTCAAGACTTGAGCCTCGGAGTAAGTCAACAATAAGCAATCTTGCGTAAGGTCATTCCATTTACCATACCACCCACAACTCTGCCGCCATTGCGGCGAGTTTTCGTCGCCTGGCCAAGCATGCATGACACCCCTTCACCGCACTCACTGTTCCCACTAGCTGAGAAATCCGGTTTCATGTGCTGCAGCTAAACTTGTGCGACCCCGCCACGTTTGTTTGCTGCGCTTCCCTCACAGTGTGACGCGCGCCTGTGGGACGCTGCTGCATCGTCTTGCGTCCGCCTCTGTGGACCGCAAATCGGTCCGCGATGCACTCGTCTCGGCAAGCCCTGGCTGGCTGGGCGATGGTGTGCGCCTTGTTGGTAGCTTGCCTGCCGCCGAGCATTGCTTCTGGTGACGATGTGTGTGCCGAGACATGCTCGGTTCCTCCCTCCACCCCGTTCTGCGGCGTGACGTACTCGGTGTGCCAATCGGTGCCAGGCGCCCAGGCTGCGGATGCCGTCGCGAATGCCTCCATGGTGCAGCTGCTGGCCGGTGCGAACGTCTCCTCCCTCGAGACCCTGACACCCGCGTGCCAAGAGTCACTTAAGCAGCTTGTCTGTGGGTTGCAGTTCCCCCTGTGCACTGGCGCAGATGACCGACACACTGTGTCACGTGTTTGCGTGGACGAGTGTGCAGCCACTGCCACTGTCTGTGCGGACAAGTTTTCCGCAGCATCCTTGTGCCCCATTGCCAGCCAAACATCAGATGACGCCTCGTGCTTTTCACTTCCGTATGGTGCGTGCCGGCCGGGGCAAGAGGGGTCGTTTCGATGTGACCTCCGCAGTTGTGTCAGTTGTGTC
>Ga0213833_1002554_pt1 | contig 11700 bp, 11 predicted proteins | sample SWATP21_FD_160575 | JGI IMG/M metagenome (GOLD analysis project Ga0213833, IMG submission 160575) | Coastal seawater microbial communities from Marineland, Florida, United States - SWA TP2 #1 | ecosystem: Environmental > Aquatic > Marine > Coastal | place: USA: Florida | collected 2016-08-14
GTGTGTGTGTGTGTGTGTGTGTGTGTGTGTCATCACCCATGCACTTTCCTTCACTCATGTCACGACCTGTGGTTGTGGTCGTGTGTTGTGCGTGCACTGCAGTCACCTTGCTCCTCCAGATGATGATCCAGCAGCCGGCAAGCGGTCACCCATGGGTGCACAGGCACGATTTGAGTTTGCGGCAGAGGCGGTGGAGTCCATCGAAGCTCGTTATCCCGCCGCCATAGCGCCCAACTTGCCCCTCGAACGGCGTAAGTTCACTCAGGCGTTGACACGGTGCACGAACGCCACGTTTGAGCTGCCAAACATGTTGGTCCGCCCGCGGTTGCAAACCCTGGAGGGTGCTGCCAAGTTGTCACGCCCTCTGCACCCCTCACTCTTGAGGGAGGTTGTTGGTGTTGCACATGATCCGCGTCACGATGTCACGACCGGCGCACGTCCGTTGCTATTGTCAGGGGCTCTTGATGATGCCCAACCGTACTCCAGAGGCAGGACCGGCCTTGATGGGGAGTCGGGGCTGTCCTCCATCATGACCGAGACGATGCGTCATCGGGCGCTGACGATGTCGCCGATGCGCTCCGGTAGCGACGGGCGTCCACTCACAGCGGGAGCCTTGTTGCTGCCTCCTTCCACGGTGCCGGCGGCGGCTTCGCGTTCCGCTTCGGGTGCCACACTGCAGTTTCGCCAGCCACAGGTGCTGGCTTCCAAGCCGGGTGGTCCTTCGTTTGGCGTGACAAGCCACAACGCTTCGTTTTCCATGTCGGACACCTTTGCTGCCTTTCTGAACGACACCCCACAGACGCAACAGCAGCAGCAACAACTTCAACAGGTTCCTCCACAACCGTCGGTGGGAGAGGTGCTCTCCGAGTTGGGACAGCTACCAGCCTGGGCGGAGCAGCAGCTTGAGTTGCACCCGCATCAGGTCGCAGCTCGATCGGCTGGCGGACCCAGCGCATTGGGAATGGCACCACAACCACAGCCCGATACAGCCCGCACAAGGTGCGTGTTGCGTGTGCTGATGTCGTGTGGGGGCGTTGTGTTGTGGAGCGCGCTTGTGCAGTGCGTTCGTGTGGGAAGCACCCATGTTGATGACTTGCTGTGGATGGCTGTGGGTGGCTTTTGTGCTGGCTGGGCTGGGTCCGTGCTATCATGCTGGAACAGCGACACATCTGCTGGTGGAGTGGATCTGGAAACGATGGACGATTTCCGCAACGTGGAGGCGAGGCAACGTTGGGAACCGGCGCTGGATGTCGTCACAATGGTGGAGCGCGAACCAGATCGACGGCTGTCCCTCATGAGTGTGGCCAGCGCACTGAACAGCAAGTCCAAGCAGCAAAAGTCTGGGCTGTGGGACACGTTGCTGGACAAAATTAGTGACAAAGGCAGCGTCGCTGGCCTCACCACACGGTCGTCCACTTCCCAAGTGCTGGCCACGGCTCGCAAGGAGCAAGAGGAAAGTGCCACAGCCAACCCTTCGCCGTTGAATCAGCCACAGCGACGTGGAACCGCGACAGATCAACTCGGAGGTATCGCAGCAGGACCTGTGGGTTCAGCAACCCAACCTACCGCCCTTCCCCCGCGGTCCCCAGTGCAAGGATCGCGTTCCAAAGCGGTCCCTGCCGCACGAACCCCGCCAGATGTTGCTGCACGTGAAGCGCAAAAGTGCGTTGTGGTCTAGCTTTGCTTGCGTTGCTTGCGCTGCTGGACACTGTCTACGTTGCCCATGCTGCTGCTGCTGCTCGTCCTGGTTGCCATGTCTGCCACCCCACTGACCGTTTGATATGATACGAACAGACCTCCTGTTGCAGTGCGTGTCAAGCCAGGCACCAGTGTCCGGCACCAGTTTGTCTTTGGGTCACAGAACTTCGTGAAAACCCCCGACTACAAGCCGCCCCCGTTCCAGTTTGTCACCGCCAAGGACTATCGAGATGCGCGCTTGTCCAACCTACCGGGCTCATCCACTCGCTCCAAACGTTCGCGACAGAGTCGAGCCGGCACCCCCAACAGCCGCCCCTCATCCAAGGACGGCTCCACTGCGTCATATCCCGAGCCGCAGCGGTCGAAGCTGCGGCCCATCTGGGTTGGAAAACCACCACCACAGCCGCCGAAGTCCGCGTTGGACCAGTTAGAGGCAGAGGATGCTGCGGAGGCGGAAGCGTTGGAGGACGACGTTCCCGACTCACCAGCGACAACGTCGACTGCAGCGTCAAACACAGCGAAGTCACGGCGCGAGCGCTTTCGATCCGGCGGCCCCATGAACACGACTGAAGCCCTTCGCAGACTGAACACGACGTTTGGGCAAGCGAAACAGGCCCGACTGAAGAAGCTCCAGCTGCTGGTGCGTTCGAGGTTGCAGCATGTGTGGCTGTGCACAGGAAGGGTACTGGGAATGTTCATATGATCGTCTTGGGGCGTGTCCTGATTCGATTCTCACGGTGCTGCACTTACCTACCTGTGCCACTCACCTCACAGATCAATCGCAAGCGCAAGCAGCAACAGCGCATGGGTAAGAAGTTCGACAAGTCCCTTGAGAAGGCTCTTGCAGCTGCAGGCGGCGAGGTGGTCAAGAAGGGCAAGGACGGTCGTCAGTTCCGTGACTACCAGGACTGGCAGTGGGAAAACAACTGGGACTGGGATTTTGTCCAGGAGCGGTGGCGCAACCCAGACACGGATGCGTATGACGTGGAGGGCGACCTCGCAGCCGCTGTGGAACGCGGCGAGGTGTCACTGGACGAAGTCCAAGGCTTCATCCAGGAACGAGAAGAGCACGTGCAGGAAGTGCAGCGCGCTGCCCGAGCTGAAATGGTGCGCGCTCAGCGAGAAGCTGAACGTCGGCGCGCAAGAGCCCAGTCCGCTTCCTCTGGTCGATCATCCGTCAGCAGGGCTGCAAAGCGTGAGGCTGCCAAGGCGGTTGCTGAGGCAAACGCTGCCAAGCAAGCCGTGGTGCGTGTGGGTGGAAATGGATCGACACCGGGTTGTCGATGCCGTATTGGTTCTCATTGGCTTTGTGGAGGCTTTACCTTGGGCTTGTCTGGCTGTTGTGGCCGCATGTACAGGCAATGAAGAAGAGGAAGAAGAAGTCAAGTGAACCGTCTCCTGCGTACATCCTTGGTGCGGACACCGCGATCAACCTGTGCTGCTTTGAGCACGTACCAGGAGCCACCATGTGCAAGAACCTGTACAAGCACTATCGCCTGCCTGATGGGCGACTTGTTCATTTGTACGTCCGCCTTGGCTCCACTGAAAGTCTGTGTGTGCACCCGCTTTGTGGTGTTGTGTAACGTCGTACTGTTCCACCCTCGTGTCGCGATTGTGTGTTTGGCACCACGCCCCTGCGCCAGGTACTTGAAGGACCGCCTTCACGAGCAAATCACGGGCCTTCTGGACCCGCGGTTGCCCCAACCGTTGTCACTTGACCACCTGTGTCAGGTGTATGTACCCGTGGCGCCACCGCCGCCCCGGCTGGTACACGACCACTTCCGTGTCACCGGGCGCGGAAACCGCTACCGCTCTTCACGCGACCCAAGCGGCGCCTCCACGTCGTCTGCGAAGTCACCATCCACCCCCACCGCGACACCTACCTTCCTGACGGCCACGGCAACACCAGGTGGTGGTGTCACTGTGGCTCGTCGCCAGCGTGTGATCCTGCCGTACCGGTTCCATCCACCTGCATCGGTGTCGCCGGATGTGTTTGGGCCGGCCCCGCCGCTGCCACGCGATGAACCCCCGCTGTTCATCATCGTCCGAAAACGACGACGCTACATTCGCAACGACCTCAAGGGGGAGCTGGCACGTCAGGCGGCCAAGTTTCGAAACCGAAAGCAGGTGTTGTTGCAGAAGCACATTCTTACTCAGAGCAACAGTTTCAAGTGCGTGTGCTCTTGCGTGATGTTTGCTATCGTGTGGTGTTGTGTGTTGTTGGGTTTCTGCGGGCTGGATTCGGTGCGCGTCTCAAGCGTTGCGCTGCCTCTTCTTCCTCCACACTTGCAGATTCAAAATCATGCGGCCACGGGACAAGAAACTCATCAAAGCAGCACGTGCATCGCGTTCAAATCCTCGTGCCAAAAAGGGCAAGAAAATGGACCGCCTCGTCAAAGCAATGCTTCGCGCTGCGCACGTTCCTGAGTGGGCACACGTACGTCATTGTGCTGTGGAAGTGCGTCTGGTGGCTGTGCGGAACTTGCTCATGCCTCTGGTGTGCCACACACAGATGGACCCGTTCAAGTTTGTTTTCGTGCAGAGGGTGTTTGAGTCCCCAGCAATGGATGTGTATGACAACGACCGCGTGATGGAAGACAGCCTTGAAGTGGATTGGAAGCGAATGCTGTCCAAGACGACGTGGCGCTCGAAGTTGCTGCAGGCGTGTGATCAAGACCACCGCAAAGTACGTGGCTGCGTCGTCACTTTGACCTTGTCCACACACTCCGCGTGTTGACTTTGAGTGACGTTCTGTTGCTTGGTGTGGGCAGCTGGATGGTGTGAAGGAGCACCTTCTGCAGGATGTTCGTGTCGTATATGATGTCTTCGACTACTTTTGCATCCTCACCTCGACGGGTGACTCATTTGCCATGCGGGTAGGACCATGGCGTTACACGAGCTGTGTGTGGTGTTATTTACCGTTTGTGTTGTGGCGCTTCACAGGGAAATGCTTTCCGAGAGTTTGTGGAACGGTGTCGGTTGCTTGGCACCAATCCACGAGTGGATGCAGACAAGCAGACACCCCTCACCCGTCTCCAATGTGATACCATCTTCCAAAAGGCCAATATCGAGGTTCGTGGGTATTCCAAATGTGTGCACTTCTACCTCACCTGTGCGCCTGTCTTCCACATCTAACTTTGCATTGCTTGCTCCACTCTGGTGTGTCATCCGTGCAGACTCTCTCGGAAGAGGAGAATCGACAAAACTGGGGCAAGGCCCTAATGCGGTTTGAATTCGTGGAGGTCCTCTTGCGCTTGGCCCACCACAAGTACTTCCTTCCGGTGGGTGGGGCGGTTGCATGGCTCTTCAGTCGCCTTCCTGTTCACATTGTTCTGTTCTCTCCCGCACTTGGCTCGCCCACCATCGCACAGGGCGTCCGCGAAATGGAAGAAGCGCTAACTCTTCTGGTCGACGCGCACATCGTGCGCTACTGTGGTCCTGAGATTGCGCACAACAGGAATGACTTCCGGTATGATCGCCTGTATCGTCAGCCAGTCAGTGCGGTTCTCCAAGCCCATGCACCCTTCTTAGACGCCTTGTACGTGAGCAAGGGCTGCATTGCGTGTCAGGGTACCCTGTGCGATGAACTCACACAACACTCGATGCGATGCAGGTATGAGATGCTCTCGCGGCGCTTTGCGAAGCGATCTGGACAGCAAGTGCTTCCTGGTCAAGGAAACAAAACGTTTGGTGGAAAGGAAATGGCCTTACGTCTGCCCATGCGTGCTTGGATTGAGATGGTGAACGAGGCCCAACTTGTGGACAGCGTACGTGTGGATGTGGTCTGGGCCTCGATGCAGCTTATCACAGCACTTGCTTCCAGAACTTCACGACTCGCGAAGCACGGCTGACTTTCACCTGGTCGAGGATGCGAACACCTGACGAGCTCTTGGATCGTTCCACATGCACGGTATGTCGATAAGGAAGCTTTTTTGTGATGCCAAGCACTACGCGTCACCTCACTTGCTGTCCGGTTCGTGCTCCGCCCCCACAGACGCTTTCGCCAACAGATTTCATGGAGGCTGTTGCTCGAGTGGCCGATATGAAGTGGCTCCCCACCGCCCGTGATCTCCAGCTGCTCGGCGTCACGAATGCGTACGACTTCTTCGCGAAAATGAAGGGGGTGTCTCGCCGCCGGAGGTCCTCGGTCATGCGGAAAATGCGCCGCAGAAGTCAGGCGGTCGCACTGGCGCGGAAGTTCCGCAAAATGGTGGCCACAGAAGCAACGGAAGTACCGTTGGCCACCGTGATGATGGCACCACTGCCGGATTGGCAACCCGGGAGAGAGTACAGCACGCAAGCCACTAAGCTGTCAGAGGCATTGGCAATCGTAAAGTCCCAGCGCCACTTGCCCATCACAGCCGTTGCCGCCAAAGCGGGAAGCACTGGTGACGGCGAGGAACAGAAGCAAGAAGCCCCAGCAGAACCCGGCACCTCAGATGATGTTGCGTCTCAACGGCCTGTGTCGCCGCCTCCGCCGGATTTTCCGACGCTCCAAGTTGCGTCTCGCCGCCCACAGACCCAGTCGGAATTGATGCTCAAGGGAGAAAAGCCGAGTGCACCGGTGAGTTTGGTCATGGGCGCCATGTGCTCTTTCCCTGGTCTGACGTTCTGCGTTTGCTTCTTGTTGTGACGTCAGGATTTCGGAGAACTTCTCCGCGTACACATGGCGCAACAGCATCAAGAAGCAGGAGAGGCCGCTTGGACCAATCTTCCCGACGATTTGTCGTGTGAACTCGACACGTACGTTGGGTGAATGCCGCATGGCTAGAGGCGCAGCAGCCTGGTAACAAAGCGCGAATCACCTTGTGCCTTGTCTTTGCGCACACAGGGACACCGTGCGCCCTCTCTCCAACCGTCTTCTCTCCCTCCTGCAGGTGCTGTACGGTCGGTACCACGAAGAGTTGGAAGACGCTGGGTACGCAGCCGTGGGTTGGTCGGGTTGTTGGCCTCCGTAGATCATTGTGGTGAATTCCATCCGATTTTGCGAATGGTGTTGCAGGTTCCGTATCGCGAGCCTTGGTGCGGGTGCAGAACTAGTGCGACCAACCCTTGTCATGGATGGCAAAGGAGGGCGTCGTCGATCCGTGTCACGTATGCGGTAAACCCTGGCGTGCAAGCAGCTAGGCGACTTGGCTATGTCCGGCCCGCAATTGGTGATCTTCAAGAGTAGTGGCACGTTGTCGTTGCTGGCAGCTTGCTGGTGCGGTGGTCCACTGGCCAGTGGTACACCTCATAATGAAACCAACGGTGCTACAACAACGTTGCTTGTTTTCGTGCCATCAAAACCCAGCGCGTGATGGATTCGTCGCGTGAAACTGACAACACAGTATGAAAATATGACAGATCACGCACGCGTTTCAGCTGCGCACTGAGCAGAGATACACACACGAGAACGATATTCCACAGCGCGGTTCCCTGCACCTCGCAACCGCAAGTCTGCATGCGCACTTTCCGTCTGCCTATGACAATTTGCCCTGGTGCACGCAACGTGATCGTGTTGGCGGATGACCGTGTGACTCTGGCCCCAAGGTCAGATTCGGGTACAAGTTGTGTCACAACTCAGAGTGTGTCACAGAGCGCTGCGGTACAGCAGCCACGCACAATCGTGCGAAGGGTTCATGCAGCAGTGAAGAGGCGGCGACATCAGACATGTCAGCTCTCTCTCTTCACTCATTCCATACTCTGCGCAGCTTGGAGCTCGACAGTGTCGGCACTTGCGGTGTTGCCTCAATCTCGACGCTCCACTGCGGAGTTTTGGACCAAAGCTTGGACGTGGAACCTTGAACGTCTGGCCCCTCACCACTGTGGCTCAGCCTGTGATGACCATTGGCGAACTGTGACGCGCACCGAGCTTGGTGCAAAATATTGTGATTCATCCCAAGAGGAGCCCTCAGGGCTCAGCCCTGCAAGCGGCTCCAGCCACGGTGGTGGATGTCATGGACATGGGCCCGTTGGCCACAAATTCGTCACTTGGCGAGGGTTTGATCAAGATTGTGGCTTCACCCCTGCAGACGCGTTGTTTCACCCTCACAGCCGTGCGCTGTGGTGAGATTGCGTAATGACTTCCGGGATGATAAGGCTAGCCTGTATCGGCAGCCAGTCAGTGCGGTTCTCCCAGCCCATGCACCCTTCTTCGATGCCTTGTACGTGAGCAAGGGCTGCATTGCGTGTCAAGGACCCCCTGACTCAGGGTACCCTGTGCGATGAACTCACACAACACTCCATGCAGGTATGAGCGAAGCGATCTGGAATCCAGATTCTGGATAGCAAGTGCTTCCTGGTCAAGGAACAACGATTTAGTGGAAAGGTAATTCATGACCTTGCGTTTGCCCATGGCATGGGTTTGCTGCATGGGGCATGCATGGCGCATGCGTGCTTGGAAGCCTTGGATTGAGATGGTGAACAAGTTCAGAACAGCCTTGTTCAGAAGGGCCAACGTGTGGACAGCGTAGGTCTGGCCCAGACCGTCTGAGCCTCGATGCAGCAAATCACAGGCACTTGCTTCCAGAACTTCACGACTCGCGAAGCACGGCTGATCAATGTGGTGAATTCCATCCGATTGTACGCATGGTGTCGCAGGTTTCCGGGTGCAGACCTGGTGCGGCCAACCCTTGTCTCGGATGGCAAAGGAGGGCGCCGTCAATCCGTGTCACGGTGAACCCTGGCCTACATGTAGCATGTGGTTGCGGGCCTTGGCAACGTCGGGCCTGCAGCTGCAACAATTGGTGATCCTCACAAGTCACAGGCCACGACTCGTGGCACGCAGCGTGCCGCATGCTGTCGTGCCATGAAACCGAACTGCTCATTTTCCAATTGGATCTTCGTCAGCAGCTCAATGCCGGCCACACAGGTGTGACTTGCAGCAACAAGGTGATGGTGTTGATGGAGGTAAGTGGGCAGCAGGAATGTTCATGGGTACAGACAGTGTTGATGAGCACAAGCCAGGCGCTGCAGCAACAACCATCAACGGGCGACCAGCTCGCGAAGACAAGAAAAGCACCACCACGCTCGTAGAACGTGCTAGAGTTCCCATAGTCGCCAGGGACAAGATGCCAAGACACAGTCACCAGAGCCGCACTGTTTGTCAAAAACAGAGAGAAACCACGAGAGCTCTCTGCAACAGAGAGGCATGCAAAATACGGGATGGAAGAGTGGGCCCGAGTGGGGACTCCCAGAGAACATGAAGCAGCAGCAAAACAAAGCAAAAACGACTGCAAACAGAGGCACTTGACTGCAGAGGTGAAGGTCAGCCGAACCAGTTGAACCTGGAGTGTGGAACGGCCTCACCCATGCTTCTGTCAAACGCGCTCAATGATGTCTCCGATCGGTCCAACTCTACGTGTGGGGGCGCGTGATCATACCCCACACCAGCACCAAACCAACTTTCCTCATCCGTGGCAAGGGACATTGTGTCGGTCATAGTGCTGAGTCCGTCCTCTGTGAAGGAGCATGGCCGGGTCTGGTCAGCTCTTGCTGTGGGTTGGGAGGGTGTCGGAAGTTTGGGCCGACTCGGACCGTAGTCACTCGGTACCCACGTCCGTGGAGTGAGGTCTGATACGGATCTACAGCGCGCATTGCCCGTCGATTGGGAGTTCAAAGAACAATCTCGTTTGGAGCCTCGTGAGTCGGACGGAAGGTAGCGAGCCTGGCGCAAGTGTTGGGTGCGCTCGTAGCTTTGGGCAAACGCCCCCAACCTTCCGATGGCCGCTGCACGGCGCACAGGTGACTGGGAGGCCATCGCCAGGGACTCAGTATCCCACATCGTCGCAGATATCCACTTGGTGCGCTGGGGTGAGCCCTGGACTGGTTGAGCGCCAGTATCAGAGCTGTCATGTACGGCTGTGTCGGATACACTGCGCCGACTCGCATCCAGCGCGTCGCTGTCCAAGCTGATCATCGATGCAGGGCCGGAAGGCCCGTCAAGCTCCAAATCTGCCGATAGTTCTCTGATTGAAACTTCTTCGTTTATTTGGCGGCTGGTACAGGCACCCATCGTGCAAAACAGTGAAGCTGCAGCGAGACGATTTGCGGCAGAACAACGTTGCACTCTACTTTCAGTGTGCTTGTTTGTGTGTTGGACATCAGAGAAATCCTGCCAACTTTTGTCGCGTGAAACTGACAACACATTGACGACGTGTCAGCTGCCACACGGAAGACGCACATTCGCGAAGCGAGTTCTCTGTCCCACATCGCGGTTCCCTGAACCCCACAAACGCAAGTCTACAAGCACCCTTTCCGTCTGCTAATGGAAGTTTGGCCTGGAGCACGCAACACGATCGTGTTGGAGGATATCCGTCCCAACGTCAAATTCGGGTGAGCGGCAACAGAGTCTGTTCAACAGAGTCTGTTCAACAGACATGTCACCTCTCTCTTCGGTCGTTCCATACTCTGCGCAGCTTGGAGCTTGACACTTCGGGTGTTGCCTCCAACTCTCGAGTCGAGAGTCTCGACGCTCGACTCCGGAACCCTGAACGTCGGGCCCTGCACACTGTGGCTCAGGCTGGCAGCCGCTCAACTGATTACCACGCCCAGCATGGCACAATTGGGCCAATGACATTGGCATGCCGCATGGCGAACTGTGTCACGCATCGAGCTTGGTGCAAGGTATTGTGATTCACATGGATCCCAAGAGGAGCCCCAAGGCCAGGGACTCGATCAGCGAGCTGCAAGTGGCCCCCAAAGTTTGGGATCCAAACACGGTGGTGAACATCATGGACATGGGCCCGTTGGCCACAATTGACGTCGTCAAGTTGACGAGCGTTTTGATCAGGGTTGTTGCGTAAGTGGCTGAAGTTCAGCCATGCTACAGTGCTCCGTGTGTCTCGCCGCCGGAGGTCCTGGGTCATCCGGAAAAATGCGCCACAGGAGGGCAAATTGGTAGCCACAAACCGTACATGGCAGAAGTTCTGCCATGTACGGTGATGATGGCACCACTGCCGGATTGGCAACCCGGGAGTACGCAAGCCACCAAACTATCAGAGGCATTGGCGATCGTAATGTCCCAGCGCCACTTGCCCATCACAGCCGTTGCCGCCGACGCGGGAAGCACTGGTGACGGCGAGGAACAGAAGCAAGAAGCCCCAGCAGAACCCGGCACCTCAGATGATGTTGCGTCTCAACGGCCTGTGTCGCCGCCTCCGCCGGATTTTCCGACGCTCCAAGTTGCGTCTCGCCGCCCACAGACCCAGTCGGACTTGATGCTCAAGGGTGTAATGTCGAGTGCACCGGTGAGCTTGTTCACGGGCGCCATGCGCTCTTTCCCTGGTGTGACGTTCTGCTTTTGCTTCTTGTTGTGCCGTCAGGATTTCGGAGAACTTCTCCGTACACATGGCGCAACAGCATCAGGAAGCAGGACATGTACGTTGGCGCCCAACTTGCTGGCACTGCCTGGCAGCCGTGGGTTGGTCGTGGCCTCCGGCGGAGGGCCTCCGCTGATCATGGTGGTGAATCCCATCCGTTTTTGCGAATGCTGTTGCAGGTTCTGTATCGCGAGCCTTGGTCCGGGTGCAGAGACCTGGTTCGGCGTTGTCATGCATGCCAACGGACTCCTTTGAAAGGACGGGGCCGTCGATCCGTGTCATGTACATGCCCTGGCCAAGCAGTTGGGCAGTGCAGGCCGCTGCAACAGTTGGTGACATACATGGCACGTCGTTGCTGGGAGCGTGTTACATCGCACAGTGAGGAATCACTGAGCACCATGCAAGCCTCATGATTCAGTGAGTCATGTCATGACAGTTCAATGAACCGGGTTCGACGTGCTGAAACAACAGGGGCGAACGTTGCGTGTGACTTTTATGATGCATTTGTCACGTGAAACTGACAACTCTGTGTGAAAACATGACTAATCAAGTCACGGGTGTCCACGCAGCAACACTCGGCAACGACACCGCGCGACACGCAACAACGATATCCACATTGGAGTTCAATATCCAACACCGTGGTCCCCTGAACCTCACCACCGCAACCCTATATTCCTTCTTTGCGTCTGCGATGGAAGCG
>Ga0213833_1002555_pt1 | contig 11695 bp, 8 predicted proteins | sample SWATP21_FD_160575 | JGI IMG/M metagenome (GOLD analysis project Ga0213833, IMG submission 160575) | Coastal seawater microbial communities from Marineland, Florida, United States - SWA TP2 #1 | ecosystem: Environmental > Aquatic > Marine > Coastal | place: USA: Florida | collected 2016-08-14
TCCTCCTCCTCCTCGTGACAGAGACGGAGTGCCGCCGCCCTGGTGGTGGTGGTGGTGGTGGTGCGGCAGTGGGGGCGAGGACGCGGGTGAGGTGGCTGGGCGACTGCCCGCGTGCCAGCCCTCGATGCCGTCATGGTGCTGACGCGCCCACCGCGTTGCGCGTGCGTCATGCGCCGTATCCCCCCCTTCGTCGTCCTGCGTCATCCTCATCATCACACCCGACGTGTGCGTGTCCGCAGCCCCCGCGCTGTGTGGCCCCCATGCTGCTTCTGCGCCACCGTTCCCGTCGTCGTCTCCACCATCCACATGCAGGAAGGTGCCGGGCAGGCGCGTGGTGCCCTCGTACCCCGGAATCACAACAGGTGGCGACGCTGGCGCAGGCAACAGGCGCTCCGTCGGCAGATCCAGAGGCTGGGTGTGCGAGTACGGAACACCCGCTCCAACACGACGCAGTGCACGTTCCGAGGAGGCTTGTCGAAGCAGCCGCAGTTGGCGCACACGTTCCTCGTGGTCCTTCTCTTTGTCCATTTCCTTGTACTTGTTCTTGTTCTTGTTCTTGCTGTTGCCGTTGCTGTTGTTCTTCTGCGCCGCCACCACACTGCCGTCACCACCATCATCACCATCGTCCTCATGCGGATGCTGTTGGCGGCGCCGCGGCTTCTTCAGCTTCTTGGGTGTGTGTGTCGTTTGGGGCCGCCGCAAGTTCCCGCCACCACCTCGGGCACGCGGCTTGTTCCATGGCGCAGACTTGGCTCGACGTCGTGGCGCCGCTGTACCCTTGCCACCGGTGGTGCGACCACCACCACCACCACCACCACCACCACCACTTCTGTGACGTCGCGACACACCAGCCGATTGGCGCCGCATACCACCACCGCCACCGTGCTCCATCATGTGCTGCTGGTGCTGGTGCTGGTGCTGGTGCTGCTCCGTGTCTTCCGGCATGGCAACGTGACGACTGCCACTCACACGCAACCGCCCCAAGTCCGCGACGTGGTGGGAGAACGCGGAGTTGGGCTGCCGGTGGTGCTGCGCATGCGGCGGGCGGCGCAGTCGGTCGCGTGCCGAGACGATTTGGCGTGGGCGCTGCAACAGTTCTTGGGCGACGACAAACGCGTCTCGGTCTGCAACCGGGGTGGGAGGCACCAGTGCCGACATGGAGGGTGTCCTCTTCCGGGTCTTCGTCGTCGATGTCGACGACGTCTTTTTCTTCTTGTGCTTCTTCCTCCCCCTCGCCCTTGCCGTCGGCTTCTTCCAGCGTTGGTGGTGGCCCCTGGAAGAACGACCAGCAGCCGCACCCATTGTGGCGGACAGCAGCCCAGCTTGATCGGGCGACGCGGCGGCAGTGGTGGTGGCGGAAAAGTGCAGGCCACCCGCGGGCGCCGTGCTGGCGAAGCGGTCACCACTCGCAGCAGACCCTGCCGCCGTGAACGCAGACGGGGACGGCGATGTGGCTTGAGGGGTGGCACCGCCACCGGCACCACCATCAACTGTGGCAGGGGAGGCGGGGAGTGCGTTGTGCCATGGAGCAGGGGATGCGGTCTCGTCATCCGCCTGCAGGCGCATGAGGGTGGAAGACGGACTGGCAGGCAGGGCGGCGTCGCTGGCGATGGTGTGGGGCGATTCAGTGGGTGTGGACTGCGCGGGGAGCTCCAGGTGAGCACTGGAGTGACACAACACGGGCAGATGGGACACATGGGACGCATGGAAAGCCGCAACGCGAGAAGAAAGCACACCACGGATGTGAGAGGGTGGAACTTTTCGACAATGGGGGCGGCCAAAAGAAAAGTGCACAACACACACACACACACACACACACCCAATTTACCACCACCACCCACGCTACACACACCACACCACACTGCACACCCCCGTGACCCCCAACCCTTTTTCGTACCTCGGCGTGTCATTCAACACCACACTCAGCCGGACACGAGGTGGTGGCGACGTTCTGACTCGCTGCACCACCTCGTTCTCGCTGCCACCACCGCCACCTCCACCCTCACTGGCTTCGGCGCCCACGCCACCGGACCCTCCGCCACCACGACTGGCACCCTGCTGCTGCGAGGCAGAAGGAGCAGGACCCAGGCTCTGCATCCGTCGCGGTGTTCGCTTTGCCTTCTTGAGCTGCTGGTGGCGCAGTGGCAGGGGTGATGCGCGTCGCAGCACCGTGCCTGGTGCAGCGGTACCCGCACCCGCACCCGCACCCGCACCCGCACCAGCAGCGTCAGTGTCAGCGTCAGCGGCAGTGATAGCCGCACCACCCCTCCTGAGAGGCATGCGGCGATCCAACACTGGACGGAACACCGCGGGTGGGGCCGCACTCCCTCTCCCACTCCCACTCCCACCCACATCCACACCCACACCCACACGCGCGGCGACGTTGTGTCGCAAGGCCAGGGAGCGGCCATCAGACGTGCGCGGCCGTCTGGCCAGACCCAATCGCCCCACCGCCACATTCGAGGAAGCCACAGCAGCACCAGCAGCACCAGCAGCACGGTTGCGACCAGCAGCACGGGTCGCAACCGTGCTGTTGGGACCGTGGCCTTGGGGTTGTGCACGTGCCGATGACCTTCGGCGCTGCCCGCGCCGTGTGCGTGGGTGAGCAGACTTGGCACGGCCCGACTTGGCATACCGGTGGCGGGCAAGCGCCTGGGCAGGTGTCGGACGCACGCCGAGTGCGGGCGCCTTGACGTGCAGCGACAGCGGTGTGCTGTAGGACATGCCTTGCTCTGGTGGAAGTGGGACGGCGTCGGCGGTGCGGGTGGGATCATCATCAGTGGCAGGTGGGGCGGTGGTTGGGGCGGTGGCGTGTGCAGGGGTACGCACACCACCTGTGGTGGCGCCACCACCCGTCGCACCCGCATGCGTGTGCGCAACCGCAACCGCATCCGCATCGGCATCGGCATGTGTGGGGTAGTGGGGTAAGGTGGGGTGGGTGAGTGCCAGGCCATGTGCAGGCAGCGGTGCGTGGTCTGACGCAGGCTCGGCGTGGGCACCACCCGACGCAGGCAAGTGAGACTGCGGGTGCGGGTGCGACTGCGACTGCGACTGCGGGTGCGAGTGCGAGTGCGAGCGCGAGTGTGTGGCTCCCAACCTCACACCGACAGTGGCGGGGTGTAGAGGCTGCATGTGATGGATGGGTGCGCTGTGACGGCGTGATGTAGTCACGGCGGTGCCTGCATCACCGCTACCACTCCCGCCACCACCGCTCCCACTCCCGCCACCACCATCACCACCACCACCACCACCACCATCACCACCATCACCACCATCCTGCCCACACCCCATGATCGAAACGGGTGTCGTGAGCGCCGCAATGGAGGCAAACAGCACCATGTCACTTGCGCTGTACCGCCGTGCTTGCTGCAGAAGCGGCGGGGACGACCGATCAGCGCCACTGGGTGACACGGCGCCAGCCCGACCCCCGCCCCGATCCCGATCCTGATCCCCCTGCTCCTGCTCCCGATCCTGCTCCCGTCGCATGCTCGCAGCCGCCAGCAACACCGGGTCATGGGGTGGTGGGTGACGCGGCTTGGCACTCGCCGCGATGCGTTGCTGTCGAGCACTCTTGGCCACGGCACTCAGCGTTCGGCCCGTGCGGGGCGTCATGTGCTCCGGATCCGGCGCAAAGTGTGCGGCAGAAGCGGCGGCACGGAACCCCACTGGTGACGGCACGGTGGCAGACAGTTTCTGCGTCAAGTGCTCCGGAAGCTGCGGAGAGCCTGTGCCCGAGCCTGTGCCTGTGCCTGAGCCTGAGCCTGAGCCTGAGCCTGCGACTGTGACTGTGCGCGAGCCTGAGCCGGAGGGTGGTTGTGGAGCAGCGGTTGAGGTCGGGACAGGGTCGGGGCTGCGTTGGGTTGGAGGGGCGGCGCGAGGAACGGTGGCACGTGAGTGTGGTGCGCGTCGCTTGTGGATGGCACCATAGGAGGAGGAGGAGGCGGATGCGGAGGTGGGAGAGGGTGGAAGTGTTTGGAACACGTACTCGCCACCACCTTCACCCTCACCCCCACCCTCACCCTCACCGTGACTAGCACCAGCATCTGGCGTGATGACCATCCCATCCGCACGCCGCCGCCGCCGCGACACAGCATTGTTGTTGCTGTCGCTGTTGTTGTTGCTGCCGTTGTTGCTATTGCCGTTGCCGTTGTCGTTGCCGTTGCCGTTGTTGCTGTTCGCGGTGCCAGTGACACGGTCACGCACCATGGGTGTGCGACTCACCATGCTACCCGGGCCCGGCAAGTACCCGCCAGACACTCGCCGAGTTTGCCGTGGCGTCATGTCGAGAACAGGGCCGCCGACCAGGCCGGAGTAGGTTCGTGTGCCACCCTTCATCACGGCTCCAGCACCCGCAAAGGCACCACCAGCAGCACCACCAGCAGCACCACCAGCAGCACCAGCACCACCAGCAGTGTCGTCCATCGTCACCATCCGCACAGGGTCCACCACGCCATGCGTGCGCGCGTACGACGGCATGCCACCCGTGTCAGTGTCCGCAGGCGCCCCACGCTGCGCAACGCGAGGTGACGACGACGCCCACTCCCTGTCTGTCGTGGTGAACGACAACCGCCGCGGCGAGGCACCTACAGGTGCAGACAGCTCGCCATTGCCACCACCACCACCACCTTCCTTCTCTCCACGCCCTTGCAAGGGCGGTGCCTCCAGCGACGTGTGTGGCGCGGCTTGTGTGAACGAGTAGGGTCGCAGTGCGGATGGGGACGTCGGTTGAGAAACAGGTCCGCCAAAACCGCCACCGCCACCACCATCGCCCTGCGAGCTCAACACCATGTCACCATACCTGCCTTGGGTACCACCATCACCACCAACCAGAGCGCCCGCATCATGACTGTCGCCTGCGCCTGTGTGGGCGGTCACCACACGCCGACTCGACGCACGGTGGCTCAGCATGGGTGGTCGCTGGGTGGAACCCGCGCTCCACGGCCGAATGGAGCTCTTGCCGCCGGGAGAATCGCGTCCCACCATCATCACGCCGCCACCTCCATGTGCCTGCTGCCCCTGGGCGCCAGCACGCCTCTTGCCACCACGACGTCCGCCCTTCGATGTCCGCGCTCCGCTCTTCGATGTCCTCGAAGGGCGTGTCGCACCTGCGCTGCGCGACCCTGACGCTCGGCGTCGCCTCTGGTCGCGTGCGCCGGGTGCCACGGAGCCTTGCTGCACATGGTACTGACCCGGCGATGAACGTGGGCGTGACTGAGGTTGGGGTTGGGGTTGGGGTTGGGGTTGGGGTTGTGGTGTGGCATCGTGGTCGGCGGCACCAGCACCAGAAGAAGCGCCAGTGTGGGGGTCCGGGTGGCGGGGCGGAAGCATGCCAGCAGAAGCCCCACCGGCACCCGCAGCTGCAGCTGGCGGCTCTTCGCCAGCGCCCTCACCAACCCCACCAACCCCAAGAACACCCGCACCAGCACCCGCACCAGCACCCGCACCAGCACCAGCACCAGCACCAGCACCAGTAGCACCACTACCCACAGCGTTTGGGGTTGGGGCGTTGGTCACCGGTGCGGCAGGAAACGGCATACCGTAGCCACTGGAGTCTAGCACAGCACTACCACCACCACCACCACCACCACCACCACCACCTCCACCGCCGCCACCCCCACTGCCATCCTCACCAGCGGTGTTTCGCCAGGTGAAGGAAGCCGCGCGGGATTGTAACCGTCGTTGGGTCAACACCCGCTCCGCACTGGCGCTTTGGGCGGCGACGTGGTGCTGTACCATCTGTGATGCGGCGTGAGGGGCCAACACAGCGTGGGGAAGCGGTCGTAGTCGGTTGCGACGACTGGCAGACAGGCGGCGAAGTTTCTTGTTCAACGCGTTGGCATGGGCCGCTTGTGACTCTGCCGCAAACTCCCGGGTGCCGCGGTGTGCGTCCATGATGATGGGTGTGGAGGGCATGGTGTGGGAGTGGGGGTGCATGCTGGTGCCACTGACGCCAGATGGTGAGGCCATGGCTGAGTACGACACATCCGGCATCGCGATGTGGCGCCCCGAACGATGTGCGGCTTGGGCCCACTCATCGTGCGACATCCTGTCACACATCAGCAACACAGACATCGCAGCGGGCAGGCAAGCAAACAAGCAAGCAAACAAGCAAGCAAGCAAGCAACCAACGAACCGCAAGCACACACGGTTTAGCACCCAAACCACAGCGAGAAGCACACCCACCACCCCTCCCTTCCTGGCCAGAACCAGCATGTGGAACAACCCCAGACCCCCCCTTCACACACACACAAACAAAACAAAACAAAACAAAGCAACACAGCAACTCAACCACAACAGCCACAACGCACTCTTTGGCACTCAACGGACGAGGCGGGATTCCATCGTCGTCACAGCCGCCACGGCCGCGATACTCTGTGCGCGAAAGCATGGCGGCAGAAGAAGAAGAAGAAGGAGCCACGGCGGGTGTCGTATGGGGTCGCACGGGGGTGGTACCACCGCCATGCTCGAACAACCCAAAGCCGAGGTGCGCGCGCGTGGTGAGGGTCATGGTGTGGGCCAGTTGGGGGTTGAGCCCGGCGTCGGGACTGGGAAACAACCGCTGCTGCTGCTGGTGTTGGTGCGACTTCCATTGCGTGGACAGCTGCTGGCACAGCATGGGCTGTCGCGGCTTTGCGGGTGGCAGCTTGTAGCCGCCGCCAATGAGACGTGAGGACAGCTTGATGCGAGCTGCTGTCACTCCCACAGCACCAGGCACCTCACCCTTGATGGTGGAGCGAGACATGGCACCGGGTGTGGGGGGTGGAGGCTTGGCTTCCCGGTCCGTCGTGGCATACTCGGACACTGACGCCACCGCACCACCGACATCTGCTCTGGCTTCGACCGAGGCAGCGGCAGCAGCAGTAGCAGCAGCGGTCGCGGCGGCAGACAGTTCTTGGAGGTACTCTTGCTGGTGTGTGACCCACTGCGGATGGTCTTGAGGGCCTCCTCCTCCTCCTCCTTCTTCTTCTTCTCCTTCTTCCCCTGCTGCTGCTTCTTCCTCAGCGCCTACTGGGTCACCACCCTGTCGCTGAGGTACCAGCCTAGGCTGTGAGGACAGCGGGTGGCGAAAGTCGCGTGGCGTGAAGTACGGCGGTTCCTCCAACACAGCCACACTGGTGGGAGAACGTGGTCGCACCACTCCGCGCCGAATGCTGCCTACGGAACGACCGCCGGCACTGCGGGCACTCATGGGGGCCCCAGGCGCCGCCACTGCGGCTGTGGGTCGCCCCCCTGTTGGGTGTGCCGCAGTTGCGCTCCACGTAGACAATGACGCCGCAGCGGCGGCGCCACGTGACGACGGATGCAGTGCGTGGGGGGTGAGCTTTGGCACGGCATGAGATGGCGCAGGGGTTGCAGCAGATGGCATGTCCGCGGGTAGCTGCAGCCGCCACACGCTTTCGCCATCGTCGTTGGTGTGCACCAGTCGCTGGAGCACGCCTTGCAGGATGTGCGCGACGCGATCAGGGCTCAACGCAGGCTGGCTATGCCGATCATGGGGGGCGTTGGTGGTGGTGGCCCGCTGAGCGGCAGCCGCAAGCTGTTGTCCCAGTGACACCATCATGGCGGCGAACTGCTGGTACGACAGGCTCGAGGCGCCACCAGTGTCCATGCGCCAGTCAGCCTTCGCGTGGTTGGCAGCCAGCTGCAGGTCCGCATTCGGGCCGTTCATGGCCACGAACAAGTTAAAGTGCATGGCACGGTACTTGGCAAAGGAGAGCGGCAGCAGGCACGCAGGCATGCTGGTGGTGCCACTGCCTGTGACTGCGCCGGCATCGCGCACAGCAGTTGCCACGCGCCACAGTCGCTCCACCACATCCCGCGTAGGAGCGTGGTCCATGGTGTGCACCCGCCCTGACAGTCTATCGCATCATATTCAACCTGGCCCACGCGCCGAACGCACCACCACGGGTTGGGTGCCGGCGCACGTGGCTTGGCAGCGAGACCGAGTCAACGGATGTAGCACACTTTCAGAGTAGCACAGCGCGCAAGCAACTTTTCTCCACTCGAAATTACGAAATTTGAACCAAAATTGTGAAATGGTGGCCTTCAGCCTGCCGCCTACAACTTTCCGCGTGGTGCCTGCGGAAAAAACACAACCTTGCCGCACGTGCCGGCCGCCATGAGGTCAAATCCTGTGTTGAAGTCCTCCAGACCTGGTAGTGGCGCGGGTAGTGAGAGCGCGCATCGGTCCCGGCGTGGACAACAAGTACACGCCCAGAAGAAGGGGGATGTGGTGGCGGACATACCGTTGAATCGGTGTGAGATCACAGGTGACACGTCCATGCCGCCGTCCAACAGCTCTGTTGTAAGCTTCCACGTGTCCCAGATGCGCCGTCCATAAATGCCGCGAACAGTGACATCCTGTCGCCAAAGCAGCCACAGCGCCACACGCGCCGCAGCACCACGCTCGTTCAACTCGACTCTCCCACGAGCGCCACACGCCACGGACACGTCGCCACAAACACCACCACGCTCGAACACCACCTTGAGCACCACTTTTCGAGAAATGTCGACCACAAAAGGTTCTTTGTAGAACGCCAGGATGGTGATCTGTGGTCGGGGTACCCCGTGTGGAGGGCAGCAGTATCTGTTAATGCGCAGCACCGGCGGAACCACCACCCCCACACGCAAACGAGGCCTACCATGCCAGTGGTCATCACAGAGTCCAGCGCCTGGTCGAAGGCGTACTTCGAACCGCTCATCTCAAGACACACGTGCGCACCATGACCTTCGGTTTCTTCCTGCGCCCCCGCACAGAAGGTGTGGTTGGTTCCCTGGTTGGCACGCCCGCGCACGCAGCGACCTCACGGGTCCAACGTACATGGATGCGCTTGACAACGTCTTCTGTGTGTCGATTGACAACAACATGGGCGCCCATCTACACGGTGGCAACAACAAGCGTGTGACGTGAGGGTCAGGGCTAGCAGTGGCGACTCGGCACACCACAGCGACCAAAACCGCAAGACAACGCGTCGCAGTGCACAGTACCTTGGATGCCAAGGCAATGTGCTCCTTGCTGCCAGCCACAGCAATCACTTTGCGAGCACCCATCGCGATGGCACAGGCGACACTGTTCAGTCCGGTTGGGCCCATGCCAAACACAGCAACGTCCTTGCCGCGAACGTTGCTCTCCGCAACCGTGTACACGGAGTTGCCCAACGACTCTTGCATCGCCACAATCTCATGAGGCATCGACTGTGTGTGTGTGTGTGTGTCGCACAGAAGGCACGACACCCACAAAGTATATGCCATGTGTGAATGAGTGGTCATCACCAAGTTGTCAGGGCGCAGGCAAAATAAAACAGACAAGCAAACAAACAAGCAAACAAACAAACAAACTAACACACAAACAAACACACGAACAACACGGTTCTGCAGCACACCTTGGAGCTAGACCACAGGATATTAGCTGGAGCAGTGGCGTACTCAGCCAAGAACCCATCCACGTCCACACTGAAGAATTGAACATGTTCACTGTCCACATTGTCGCGCCACAACCAACATCAGCTCAGGTGTCCAGCGGGCACCACGCGCCGCTGAGCCGTACCAAATGTGGGCGTTGCCGGTTTGGCACATGTGGCAGCTGACTTCTCGCCCTTGACTGGCACACGGAATGTGGCTTTCGGCGGACACGATGTCACCAACGCTCAGCGAGGTGACACCATCTCCGAGTTGCACCACCTCAGCACACACCTCGTGACCCGTGGTGATGGGCGGCGTCAGGCGTCCCTCTGAGAAGGGGGGCAGCCTGGGCAGCAGCAGCGACGACGTGACATGACACCAGTCAGTTCCACTCCACACACCTCCCTTTCCACGCTGGATACGCGCACAAGGGTGTGCTCGTCGTGTCATGCGTGTGGCCCGTTACGCACCATTTGCGCACTTTCAGATCGGTGCCACACAGGGACGCAGCCAGCACCTTCAGAAGCACGTGGCCTGGCTTGGGGGAAGGCACAGGAACATCACACAGCTCAAATCCAGGCTCCTGCTCAATGTAGTAGGGCACGGTGCAATCCATTGTCAACAAAGATGCCGCCACAAGGCACACCTTGGCACATGTTCTCTCGGTACCAGCAAGCACACTCACTGCCACACGCGCACCTTTCGGAGCTTGCGTACAGCCTTCATGGTGACCGGAATACCTTCCCCACATCCTCCCGCCACCTCTTCTTGCTTACTACCATCCAAACTGGCCATTGTCAACACCCCTAGTGCACACCTTCAGGCGTAGAAGCCCAGCAAGCACACTGCGCGCACTGCTCGTGCCGTGTGCGTGCGGCACAAATTTCTGCATTCTAAAACTATGACGTCGTGACTCAGAGACTCTGAGTCAGTCGACTCGTAGCGCATTGCACGCCCCACCACTTCACCGCAAATGCGCGCTCGCAACAGTCACAGCACCGACCCGTCTGCATCGTCGCGCACCGAATCGGCTGAAGCCTCCCACAAGCACACCTCTACGGTGCGTGGAGGGTCTCAAGGCGGAAAGATGGAGCTGTCAGACTCAGCGCGGTTCTGGTTTCGCGTGGGGGGCGTTTTGGGCGGAGTGGCTGTCATCATGGGTGCGTGCGTGTGCTCTTGCTGTTGTTGTTCCTGTTGTTGTTCCTGTTGTTGTTCCTGTTGTTGTTCCCGTTGCTGTTCCTGTTGCTGTTCTTGTTTTCTGGTGGAAACCACGCGCCGGCACGTGCCATGCGTTCACGTTGCGCGTCATGATGCCATCGTGGTGGCGCTAATAGTTTTCATTCATTGTGGTGGGTGCGTGGTGTGTTGTGTCTGCCTCTCCCCGGCACAGGTGCCTTCGGTGCCCACAAGCTCAAGTCCATGACGTCAGACGTGAAGCTGCTGAAAACTTGGGAAACGGCCGCACACTACCAACTTGTTCAATCCGCTGTACGTCCCCTCGCCCTCTCTCGCAGTTGACACGCTGTCAACGTGCCCACACACGCGCTGCGGTGCCTACCATCGCCCACGTGCTCATGTCCATGTGTGTCTGTCTGCCAGGCCCTACTTGCTGTTCCATTCGTGAAGCATCCCAACCTCAGCGGCTGGCTGCTTGCCTCTGGCACCACGCTGTTCTCCGGCTCCCTGTACGCGCTTGTGCTGACTGGGATTCGTGGGCTCGGTGCCATCACGCCCATCGGTGGTGTCATCATGATTGCTGGTTGGCTCACCATGGCGTTGTAGTGTGTGAGGACGCCACACTGCTAGCCACACCGCACGAAATGCCAAAAAACAAAACAACCAACAAAACACATCAACCCGCGCCAAGCGCAACATCCAGTGATCACTGTGGTCTGTGCGCCATCAAGGGTGGGTGTGAGCACACTTTGTGAATGGCGTCTCGTCTTACGCAATCGAACAAAGCAAATCTCAACCCAACGACGCGAAAATGTCACGGAGTGGCGCTGTTCGGCGCCACAACCTGGACCCTGTCCCACCCTCTAAGCACCACACGCACACATACACACGCGCGCGGCATGACAGAGACACAGCGATCTTGTTTCCTTCTTCTTTCTGGTTTTACAAGATGGAGCACACCCGCCGGCTGCGCTTGGTCTTGACAGGACCTCCACCGGAGGTTCTCTTTTGCTTGCGGAACATGGGGTTGGTGGCCACGCCTCCCATCTCAAACTCGCCACCACCACCAGCGCCGCCACCACCACCGACAACCCCGAACCCAGCACCGGCACCGACA
>Ga0213833_1002556_pt1 | contig 11691 bp, 16 predicted proteins | sample SWATP21_FD_160575 | JGI IMG/M metagenome (GOLD analysis project Ga0213833, IMG submission 160575) | Coastal seawater microbial communities from Marineland, Florida, United States - SWA TP2 #1 | ecosystem: Environmental > Aquatic > Marine > Coastal | place: USA: Florida | collected 2016-08-14
TCACCCACCCTCTCTCTCTCTCTCTCTGCGCTCCAGGTTGCTAACCCAGCGTGAAGTGACGCTCGCAAGTCGGTACATCAAACAGCGCACAGCGTGGAAAAAGCGCGTGGCGTTGTTGGAGAAGCGGGAGATGCAGCGCCAAGAAAAGCGCCAGCGTGGCTCGCGCCGCCTGCGTGATGAGATGGACTTCAACCCGTTGAGCCTTGGACGCTTCTCCGGCGCCCTCCTCACCGACCTGGAGGAAAAGCAAGTCATGGAGGTGCTGGCGGAGCGTGACCGTCGCGAGGCCGTGAGACAGGCCACCATCATGACGGCCACCGTGCCCCAACTGCATCCGGAGATTCGTGCCACCCAGGTGTTCATGTGCGTTCCTCCACCCAACTTCCCCGTGCTTGTCCGGCGTGTTACTGACTTGTTCTTCCTTGTGTGTGTGTGTGTGTGTGGTGGTGGTGGTGGTGGTGGTGGTGCCAACAGCAACACCAACGCACGATACACTGTGGACGGTGGACCTGCGCTGTGCTCATCGCTGCCACCTGATCGACCGTGCCCACCCAATTGCAACTGTGCCCGTGCCATGGAAGCCCGAGATGCATGCGTGAACCCATGGACGGACGTGGAAAAGTTGATCTACATCGACAAGTTCTTGCAGTACCCCAAGAACTTCCACAAGGTATGCACTGGTGGTGTGCTTCTGAGAAACAATGAAACAGCGTAGTGACGTTGAGCATTGGTGACGTGGCGCGCGTGTTGGTGCCTGCATCTACGCTCGGTCTCAGGTCTCCACCTTCCTCGCCAACAAGTCGACGAAGGACTGCGTGGCTTTCTACTACAACACCAAGAAGTTCACAAACTACAAGCTGCTTCTCCGTGAACAAACCACAGCTCTTCGGCGTCGCATGGCGCGGACGTCGTGGCCACTGACCCTGCGAGCGGCAAGCGAAATCGGGTATGTAGGCTGCCCCTCCTCCTCCAGCAGTACCCGCCACGACTTGTGTTGTGGGCGTGGGCGTGGGCGTGGGTTTCTCTTGGGGTTGCCCTGACCTCCTCGTGTGTGTTTGTCGTGTGCTCCCCCCTCCCCCCGGCCCTCGCCCTGTCTCAGCGTAAAACTCCCTGCGTCCCTCACAAAGGCGTCGTCGGTTCGACCCACCGCCATCGACCTCCCCGACTACACCTTCTCCGACTTCCCTCCCCCACCCCCCATCACCCCCAAACCAACGGGCCGCAAGTCCGCGGGCAAAGCCTCCGGAGGCAGGGCCTCCACCAAGGCCGGCGGCGCTCGAGCCGCCAAGGCCGGCGGCGCTCGAGCCGCCAAGGCCGCCGACACCCCACGTGGTTCTCGCTCCCGCCGCGCCAAGGGCACTCGTGCCACGCCGACGCCCCGCGGGCGCCGTGGCGGCAACTCCACACCTCGTTCCCGCGCCCGCAAGCCCCAAGCCAGCCCCCGCACTGGCGGCTCCCGCAAGCGCGGTCGCTCCTCCCTGGCCCCGGGCACTGTGGCAGACGCCGCGACCTCGTCGTCCACGGTCACGCCCAAGCGCCGACGCGCTGCGCCCCGCTCCTCCCGATCATCCGCCGCCACACCAACCACCACCGCCGCCACATCAACCACCGCCGCCGCCGCTGCTGCTGGTGGTGGTGCTTGTGGTGGTGCTGCCTCTGGCACTACTGCCACCACACCAGCCGCATCGACGCGCACCCCGCGTGGCACGTCTGCGCGTGCTGCCTCGCGCTCCGCCCGTGCGGCTGCGCGAGGGTCAGCTAGTGGCACGAGGGGCGCTGCCGCACCGGTGGGCGGTCCACCGTCCGGCCCGACCTCGACCCCGACCCCGGCAGCGGCAGCGGCAGCGGCTGGTCCATCATCACCCCCACCCCCACCACCCTCCTCAGCTGCCAGAAAGCCAGCTGCGAGCCCCACTGTCCGTGCGGCTGCGGGTGCAGGTGCAGGTGCAGGTGCAGGTGCAGGTGCAGGTGCAGGTGCAGGTGCAGGTGCGGGTGCGGGTGCAGGTGCAGGTGCAGGTGCAGGTGCGGGTGCGGGTGCGGGTGCGGGTGCAGGCGCTGCTGACACGGGTGGCGCTGCGGCAATTGCGGCGCCTTCGAAACCCCGGAGTGGCCCACTTCCGCACAGCTTCCAACTCAAGCTTGGGAACTCGGTGTTTCCGTTGGCTGCGTCGCCAGAGCCGCCCAAGCCCACGGAGGGGAAAGACAAGCAGCTGCGACACATCCTTGCGACGCTGTCACACGCCAAGTCGGTCCGGCCGGATCTGACGTCCTCCCCGACGCGCAGCCCAGCCGCCACGACCGCAGCCGCCCCTCCTCCTGTAACACCAGAGCCAGTCCGTGCGTCACGGACGCCGGTGGTGCCAGCGGCGGGTGCCCCCATCGATGCAGGCGTTGCCGCGCCGACACCGACACCCGCTCCAGCCAAGGACAGTGGTGGTGGTGGTGGTGGTGGTGGTGGTGGTGGAGAGCCGGACGCAGGCGCCACCCAGCAACCGGCTGTTGAGGCAGCACCCGCAGCAGCGGCGGCAGCAGCAGTACCTTCCGTGCTTCCTGTATCCTCGGGCGGTGCTGCACCATCATCAAGTGACGCGTCTTCAGCTGGTGCTGATAGCAACAAGTGAGGTTGCAGGTAGTGCAGTGTCCATATTTGTTGTGTTCGCCAAGCGTCGTCGTTCCAAGCAAAGTAACATTCACCTCCCAACTGACATGCTTTGTTTGTAATCCCTCGGCCGTGATGACGGTGCTGTGCTGCGGTGAGAGCAGTACATCGCTCAGCTAAGATCTTGCGTGGTAGCGCATCATCACATGCACGTTTCTCGGAAGTGGCCAAGCGCCGCCGCTGGTTGGATGAGAAGGCTCAGCGCCGATGAGCTCAGTGGACAGGCGTTCATGCGGTGCACACACACAGGCGCGATGGACAATTTTAATAAAATGGTAGCATCACGGCACACCAACGCAACCAAAAGGAAAGCAACGAAAACAAAGGCGTGCATCTCGCCCAAAAACACAACTGGTGCGACAGCGACGCGACGGGTCAAACCTAGTATTTCTCTGGTGGACAGCACGTAGCAGTGCAGTCGAGCGTGGTGCCACCATCACATCTTCAGAGCACACACGGCGGTGTGCCTGCAAATGACACTGCATCGCACAGCATGGTTGTTGTTTCGCCCTCAGCTTCGTTTGTGATCACTCGGTCGTGGTGGGGTATGTGGGCATGGAGTCTCAGCTCCAAACATCGCAACCAACAACCTTGGCCTGGGTGTTGGCTCATCACAGCACGCGCGTTTTACCGAAGTGGCTATGCGCCGCCGCTCTTTGAAGCACAACAAAAGATGCGTCAAAGCGTCCGAGCACAAGAAGAAAGAAACAAAACAAAACCAATGCAAACGAAAACACAGGCACTGCAATCTCGCCCAAGGTGCCCCTTCGTTCTACTCCAGACTCTTCACTGTGCTGGACCAATCCCGCACTCCATCCGTCTCGCCAACACTCGTCGTGCGCGCGTCTGAGCCCAGAGATGCGCGCACCAAGCCCCCGAGAACGGCGCCAGGTCCAAGTTCAAGGAACATTGCAGGCGCACACTGCGACTGCATCCATGTGAGGCTGTCAAACCATCGAACTCTGTGTACGACCTGCGTGCACCATCAACGAAGCAGAGCCAAGTGTGACAATCGCATCGCCGCAATGCACACGGATCGTGCAACACACCTGCGTAACAAGGTCGCGCTTTGCAACACCAGCCCAGTCGCCAGAAGAGGCAGCATCTTCACCGACGGGGGAAGCTGTTACATTGGATACAACTGGTGCGACAGGCGGAGTCAAGGTCACGTCGGTGATGGCATCCTTCACAGCTTGCGCAGCAGGCGCCATCAAGGAGCAGTGGAATGGTGCGCTGACGTCCAGGTTCTTGGCGCGGCGTGCGATTCGTCGCTCCTTGGCCACATCAGTTGCATGCGTGACAGCTGCATGGTGCCCGCTCACAACAACCTGGATCGAATCAAATCGAAGGCGGGGGTGGTGGTGGTGGGGTTAGATCACACACACAAGGATCATAACGCAGTGCTGCCCGCACCTGTCCTTTCGCGTTGACGTTCGCAACCTCTGCCACCCCTCCGTCGCCCAGTTCCCCACTGTCACGAAGCTCTTGGAGCAGGTCGTCCACGCGGTCCTCGCGTGTGAACAACCAGGCGGTCATCAACGGCTCCTCTGGTGAACAACGCTGCATGGCTTCTCCCCGGACGCGCTGTGGCAGTGGTAGCACGTGGAGTGTGAGGCTACCGCCACCTACATCATCATCATCACCATCATGCACGCCGCCACAGCAGGCCGCAGACAGAAAATCAACAACAACACCGTCATACCAAGAGTCGTGCCGCATCCGACAGATGCATGCTACCCGCAGCCACCAGTGCAGAGTAATGCCCCACAGAGTGCCCCAGGAAGCCAGTAACATTGTCGGGAAGTAGACCTTCGGCCTGCCAAACAGAAGAATCAGTCGAGCCCGCGCCCATGAAACGAAACATGCAGTGTTCAACAACACACCTGCAGTACTCGGAACACTGCAACACTGTGCGCTAGTATCGCGGGTTGAGCGTTTCGTGTTTGTGTCAGATCGTCCTGCAAGCAGTGACAGCCAGCGTTTGCAATGTGAACGTCTCGCATGTCAAACTCGACGAAAGCCAACGCACCTGATCGCCTTCCATCATCATGCGCGACAACCTTTGCTGCAGAGCTTCATCCACCTCTTCCATCACCAGCCGAGCCGCCGCAAAGCTTTCGCAAAGGTCCTTCGACATGCCGACTCGTTGCGACCCTTGGCCAGGGAACATGAATGCCACCCCCGGGCGGATGGCTTCATCTGTAGCCACCGAGCACGCCCGTATTCCCACGGCCGAATCCATACCCCTCACAAAGCTGCTTTGCAGGAGCCTACACGAGGCACGGGGGAGCCACATCGTGCGTACGCGGCGAGACCTTGACGTTGGTGCTTGCTGGAGACGAGCCTGCCGAACTGGGCAGCAAAGTAGTTGGGGTAAAACAAAGTTTTTAGCTGTGGAACAGGGGGTTGCCTGTGTGTCATGTCGTCACATTGTCCTTTTCCATGAAACTAACACAATTGGTGTTTTCGTCAAAGCGTTCTTTTGACCGGCATGCGACAACCCGCACCCAACGCAACACCCTCCGTTCCCGTTCGATCCACGCAGTAGTGACGACCTGATCCGGCACGATGCGTGTGGTAACTCCAGTTTTGCTGTGTGCTCTGGCGGTATGCTGTGTCTCTGCTGCCATGGCGGCTGCACCGTACGTGTGCGGGCGGTGTCACATTGTGTGGGCGCTGCCGCGGCACAAGTAACCGGGCGGTGTTTCCTGCGAGTAGAGCCGTCAACTTCACTCTCGTGGAGTCAATTCCGATGGGTGTCGACTTTGAAACCGAGATGACATATGCGCAGGCGTTTTACGACGTTGTTTCCAGTTCACAGAAGCAGCTGTTCATCGCGTGCATGTGCGTTGCCGCATTTGTTGTGTGTCACACTATCTGCTTCGGTGCTTTCACACAGCGACTTCCCGACCTTTTCAGGTACATGACCCTTTCCAACAACGCGAGTTCAATTGGTGGTGGACCTGGGCAGAAGGTGTATGATGCAATCATCGCTGCGTCTGAGCGTGGTGTGGATGTTCGCATTGCCAAGGTGCGTTGACTGGCTCCTGTGTTGCCATGGCTATTGAGTCTCATCTGACGCCGTGCACCAGTCTGTTTCGAGTATTTTTGGTGACGATGACGTGGAGAAATTGGTTGCTGGTGGCTACGCTAAGGCTGCCTACGTGAACTACACGCACTTGCTGGGAGCTGGCATTTTGCACTCCAAGCTCATCATTGCGGACAACACATGTGCGTCAGTCTGTTGCCGCGCAGTTGTTGGCGTGGGGCCTCACACGACGTGACGTATTACGCATGTGGATCACTACAGCAATGACGGTGGGCAGTGCCAACCTGGACTGGCGCTCGTTGACCCAGATTAAGGAGTTCGGCATCTACTTTCCCAATGCTCCTGTCGTGGCAAGTGAGCTCGCCAAGGTAGGTTCACCGCCAATGCAAGCGGCACGTCACCACTGTTTTTCTACACCCCGTCGTTGACAAGGAACCGCATGCAGGTGTTCGGCCAGTACTGGCTGTTGGGGACCACCAACGCCGTCCCGGAGACGTGGCCCGCCGAACTGGAGACGCAATACACCCTGGAGACCCCACTGCAGCTGGTGATGAACGGTGGGTTGCTAGTGTCGACCGGCCGTGGAGCGTGTGAAGAAGAATGGGACTCACAGAAAAGAAATCCTTCCTGCTACTGTCATGTGTGGCGCACCACAGGAACCTTGTCGGATTTCTTCTTTTCCCTGTCTCCACCTCCCGCCCAGCCGCCATCTTGGACAGACGACGCTGTTGCCATCACGACGGCCATGTTCGATGCGGAGGAGTTCATTTGGATTGAAGTCATGGACTACATGCCCGCACTGATTTACGTCAACCCCACACGTTACTGGAACACCATTGACAATGCCATTCGCAAGGCGTCCTACAAGTGTGTGACTCTCGGGCGCTTTCGCGGGGGCATCTTGGTACCCGCCTCTTGCGCCTAACGCTTTGCGAACTCGTGTGTGTGTGCTGCTGTGGCAGCAACAAGACCCAAGTCCGCCTGTTGATTGGCCACTGGGAGCACTCCATCCCCATTCAACAAAACTATGTGCAAAGTCTCAATGCCTTGCCAAATGTTACTGTGAAGTACTTCGTTGTGCCTCGTACGCTTGCTGTCGGTCGGGTTGCTGCGTGTGCGGATGTCAGAACACCATGTCACCCGTTTGCTTGCCCTTGCAGCGTACAAGGTGAACGTCCCGTACACACGCGTGAATCACGCCAAGTGGATGGTGACAGACAAGAAGTTGTTCATTGACACTTCCAACTGGTGCGTTGTGCCCGTTGTGTGTGGTGAAAGCCTACCGTGTTGCTGTGGGTGTAACGAATCGCTATGCGCGTGCGACGGCGTGCTTTCCCCGACACAGGACGGGTGACTACTTCACCAACACGGCTGGAGTGGGCACCAACACCAACAACCCACTTGCCCAGAAGCGTGGCGTGGAGATCTTCCTGCGTGACTGGAACTCCCAGTACACCCACGACATCCCGCCCATTACTGCGTAGAAGAAGAATGGCGGATGCATGACGAGCGGAGCTTCTGAAAACAACAAAACAAAAACAACAAACACAACAAACACAACAAACACAACAAAAAACTAAGTTTCCCGATGACACAAGCACGCGCGTCACACCGCCCGGGTACATCCAAGTTCAACAGCGATGTCCCTCGTTCTTGCCTCGCTTGTGTAGTGCAGAGACCCAATCGCAAGGGATCTGCCAAGCCAAGTGCATCGTTGTCCTTGCTCTGGCGGCGTTGAGCCGTGACGGGGCCCATGGGCGCTGTATTGAGTCGCTTGGCGCTCCCAGGTGCGTCTGGGGATCGCCTGGTGAAGTCACTGCCGTTTCGAGCCCTGCTGAGCGCGTTATTGTACGCGGAGCTGGGCATTTTGGTCGCATGGACTGTTCCATCGACGTTTGTTGTGAAGCGATGGTGCGTGGGTTGTACGGTGCTGCAGGTAGCTACGCCCCAACAATACCCCTTCGCAACACACACGTTGACGACTCGTGTGTTCAATCCCGCACACAGGTACCTTCTCTGGCTTGCCAAGTCCAAGTTCATCAGGTCGCTTGCAAAGACAATCCCCTTTGCATTGGTGATCCTGCTGTGGGCCTGGGGGCGTGAAACGTTCTCGGAAGCTGTCGCTGCCACACGAACCACTGTGCAAGCACATCACCAGGCGGAAGTGAGGCGGTTACGCACAGGATTCGCGCTGGCGCTGCTGTTGTTTGTACAACGTGCGTACCAGATGACGCAAGCCAACGTTGACTTGATTGTGCGCATGGATGAGGAGATTGTCGAGAAAGAAATCGTCAACTTTCGGTGCGTCATGTGGTTCTTCACTTCACTACTGTCGTCCGTGTGCCTGGTGACATCACTGACATGTAGATGTCAAACTGCGGCCCTTTCTGTGGTCCATGGATGTCAAACTGCGGCCTTTTCTGTGGTCCATGGAGCAGACCTCCATCAGTGAAAACCTTGGATGCTCTCACACGAGCATATCAGTCCGTGTGTGATCCTGTCTTTCTTGGCTTGGACAACATTCCGGACGAAAGGCCCTTGCTTTTCGTTGCGTACGTTGCCTGCGTCCCCATGTCACACACACGGCAGCGACCCGGTCAAGGAAGTGAACACTCGACAGTGAACTGAACGCTCTGTTTCATGTTGCGCCGCTTTGCTCGCATGCATGGTGTGGAACCCCAGGAACCACACACTAATGGCTTTTGAGTTCCCGCTTCTGCTGAACGCGCTGCACAAGAAAAAGGGTACACGAGCCGCACGTCGCGATCCCCTTTCCCGGTTCTGTTCGATTCTAACCCTTCTTGCCCCTCCCGCGCGCTCCGCGCTACTGTGTTGCGTCGGCACTGTGTCACGGTGTCGCAGGGATCTTTGTGCGAGCCCTGGCGGACCACTCACACTTCCAAATTCCCTTCAATGGTGCCGTCCTGCGCAACACGTTTGGTGCGGTGGACGGAACACAGCGGGCCGCGGATTTGCTCATGCGAACAAAGCAATGCGTTTTCGTGTACCCGGTGCGTGTTCCGTTGCAGACTCGAGCGCGTGACTGCCGCCGCGTTTCTTCCTTCTCCAGCCCCACCTCACGTTGTGTTGGTTCAACGCTTGCTTGGTGCGAGCCACAGGGAGGTGCGAGGGAAACATTCAAACGCACCACAGATGAGAAGTACGAGCTCTTTTGGAAGGATCACATGGGGTTTGCTAAGGTAGGTCCATCTGTGTGTTGTACAGACAGCATCGCCAGTGATTGACGTGCTGCGAGCAACGTGACGTCGTATTGTGTGGAGCGGCTGCGCAGTTGGCCATACGCCATGGTTGCACGGTTGTCCCTGTTGTGAACGTGGGTACGGAAGACATGGCGGAGGTATGTTGTGTGGTATCCGTGACTGTTGCACGCGTTTCATGTTCAAGCTATTCGTTGTGGCCCCTTTTGGGAGGAACCACAGGTTGTGTACGACTTCCCTCTTGGATGGATTCCCATTCCGTTTCTGTACGGAACCGACCGAACGCTCCCGATCATGAAGCCGCCGTCTCTCAACCAACTTCAGCGTGTGTATTTCGCATTCGGTGAACCCATTCGCACTGCCAAGTACCGTGGCGACACATGTGAGGCCAACTTGCGTGCAGTGCGAGACGCTGCGCAAAACCAAATCAAAGCCGGTATATCGCAGTTGGATGTGTTGCGTCAGCAAGACTCGCATCGGTGCGTTGCGTGCTGGGTGTTGCGGGGGAGCTCTGTGTTTGTGGGCTGAAGCTGATAGTATGCTTTGTGGGATGCTTGGGAGAGTCCAGGTTCACGTCGGACCGAATTCCTGCAGTGCGTTCGTTGGCCAACTGGATTCGTCGGAAGGCTCACGACCAGGGAAACACGGCACAGTCAGCATTGTAAGACGTGGGTGGGTGGGATTGACAACTAAGTCAATTGTTTCTTTGTTCGATCTGGATCCGCAACAACTTCACACGACGAGGTGTGCACACGACACTTGTGCACCCAACAAGCAAAACACACACGAGCACTGCCAATTTGTCAAAGTACATTCCATTCCACTGCAGCTGCGATGTGTGAAACTACTTCGTTGAGCTGCACTTGCACCACATGTTGGACACGGCCTTGCTGTCAACTGACACCTCGACCATTTGTTGCACCTGCAGCTGAAGCATTAGCACCTCGTTTCGCAGACCCTTGGGGGCGGTGTCAAAAGCATGGCGCTTGATAATCCGCAGCGCTTCCACACTGGGGCGCTGTGAGTGCAGCTTTTCCAAGGATGTCGATGGGATGACAAGCAGCAGTATCTGCAGCCCTCCGCAGTTCGGCAAAACATGATGGTAAGCACGAGACACACGTTTGTCACCACCAACGGCTACCCCACAACCACACACCGTCAAGAGGTGCCCAGCTTGGATGTCAATCGTGAAGGAATCCGAGCATTTGCTAGCACGGTCAGAGTGTGCGGGAATGTGGAGCTGCCTCACGCGTGACGACGCAGACGAAGCAGGAACGACGGCCATGGCGCCGCTGCTTGCGCCAGCACCAGCACCAGCACCAGCACCAGCACCAGTACCAGTACCAGTACCAGTACTGGCTCCAGCACTGTGGTCTGGCTCAGCTCCTTCGGGGTCGCTTGCCGTGGCAGAGACACCACAGCAACAGCCGCCCAACACGCCATTTGACTCCATGGCGGCAGTAACCACAGCATACCTGCCGCCGTTGCCAGCCACACCACGGAAAGAGCAGCGTCAGCACACCGCACGGGTGGTTGGCAGTCGGTCGCACGTGCACCACCTACATGGGAGAGTTCTCGACCATCTCCAACAAGCTCTTTATTGCCGTGATGTGGGCGAGTCCCAACTGTACGCAGCAGCAAAAAGGGCCACGGCACAAGGTTAGCACAACAGCATCACAGAACATAGGCAGCCGTCTGCACGCGAACGCACTCCGGTGACGACGTGTTTGGTGGTCCATTGCGCAAGAACCGTCGCTAGTGAGGATTCGAAGCAGTTGAGGAAACAACAAACTGCCTGTGTGGCAAGGATGCGCAGCGCTTTCGAGTCGGGGTCTGCACACGCTCGCACCAACACAGGCAGTAGAAGGAGAGCAATAATGAGCGATCACCGAGTGACGAGTGTTGCACTCCGTACGCATGACGCACCTGTAGGTACCACGGAAGTTTCTGCCTTGCTGCCTTGGTCAACCAACATGTGGCAGCTCTGTGCAGTCAGTCGCCAATACCACAATACCCGGGCATGCAACCACAGGTAAGAAGGGGTGCGATGTGCGGTACGACACAATGTGAACGTGCCTGTGCAGACCACTCCGCAAGAGAGACTAACAGCGACGAAACTGAGGCTTTGAGTGACACACCACTGGGAGTGTGCGGCGAAAGAAGGTGAAACAAGAGAAGTGGGGCAAGGTTTGACTTGCCAACCACGGCGAATCCTCGCGATCTTTGGGCACGGACAAAAAATGTCCCCCACAGCCACCAGTGCACGGACATCGCGGGGTAAGCGACCACACACATGACGACGGCTGCGTGAGAAAGAGGTTGAATGGGGTGCCAAGCAGGGCACACCAAAACTAGCTGCACGCTGCGCATAGCTACCACACTCACTTATTGGTGGTGGAATCGTGGCGAAGCATGGATTCAAACAACGCATCCACCGCAACCCAGTGGGGTGGGTACTTGTACCGAGCCTAGTGTGTGGAACACCACACGACGGAACAGCGCAATACCGCACGCCGCAATACCGCACGAGTGCATAGCGTACATGAGGTGGGGCACAGAAGCACCACACCGGTCGGTACACGACGTACAACGTCCAGAATAAGCACCATGTCACGATCCGGGTTGTAGCCAGCGATGGGAGAAAAGTGCCTGTCATGGTGGTGTGGACGTGCGAAAGCGGGTGGCGAGGACGGAGGAACAGGAACACACGACCGGGGGTGTCACGTGCAGGGAGTCACACGCCACGAATCTTCCTCGTACACCCA
>Ga0213833_1002558_pt1 | contig 11687 bp, 17 predicted proteins | sample SWATP21_FD_160575 | JGI IMG/M metagenome (GOLD analysis project Ga0213833, IMG submission 160575) | Coastal seawater microbial communities from Marineland, Florida, United States - SWA TP2 #1 | ecosystem: Environmental > Aquatic > Marine > Coastal | place: USA: Florida | collected 2016-08-14
GGGGGGGTGACATTGGAACATACCGGGTAGAAAGGAAGGGAAATGTGCCCGTGCACGCCCAGAGGAATCGTGTAGAAAGGCGACCCCACGGACTGCTCGGTTCCCCCGAGGTACAAGAACTGCCCGAATCCAGACCCCATGGTGGAATTCGGACCAGAATCGCAGTACGCGTGCACCGTCCCCACTGGCATGCTGTTGTTCATGATGAACCTGAGGAGGGAGGCAGGCAGGCAGGCAGGCAGTGCACAACCCAATCGAGCCCAGTCAGCATGCTGCATCGTAATCTGAAAAACAAAACACCACAGCACATCGCTCCATGGCGGAGCTGTGTGCAATGAATGGGTGGTGTACGCACGAGAGCACTCCGAATGTGGCATGGTCGCCTGATCGACAATACGCAGAACAGTTCGGAGGCGGATTGATCGGACCACCGTACGAAATGAGCTTGCGCGTGTGATTCGTGCCGCGTTGATCTTCCACCTGAACGACACGGTACAGGCAACACCTTGTGAAGCTCAGCTCGGCACGCTACGAAAACGGCAAGCTAGTTCGTCAAGCAAGCTCCACGCACCGTCATTTCATTCAGCACCCCGTGAAACTCCGAAAACGGCTCGTACACCACCCCAAAGTTGTCGTCCAGGATTTGCATCGCTGATGTCGGGTGTGTGGCGCTAGGTGACGTTCGCACACTGCAAAGAAAACAACACGACACGGGTGCAATAACAAATGTCATCCAACGGCCACACAACAGGCCCACTGGAGCGAAAATCCGCACCCGAGTGTAATGAGCCGGTCCCACTCGCCGCTCTCTGCACACGCCACGAACACACATCAAACCACGTCAGTGCTGACGTTGCACAACGCAACGCAAAGACAGGTCCGGTGAGGCACGAACCAGCATCAAACATCTCCGTGGCTTTGAACTGTGTGCACACAGACAAGTACAGTGAAACCCCGTGGCCCTGCGGCACTAGCAGAGCAATGCATAAATGCCCGCCTACGCACCACTGTGATCAGTTGGCAACGCTCAAACTCCCCAGGGTTGTCCGTAGACTCGCAGATGTAGTGTCGCTCATACTGGCCAGCCGGATCAGTGCTGGAAGCGTTTACGAGGGCCGTGGGCGGCCGTGGCACAATGAGCGGCTGGAGAGCAAGCACGGGCACGGCACAGCGTTTATGAGACATGTTGCTATCACCCCTGCAGGCCATCCTGACACCCAAAACAGAGGGGCACCCACACACACGCACATTTTGATACTTGCACCATGAGGGGGCAAACGTTGAGTTGGGATTGCATGTGACTTCCTCAATGCTGCAACTGCCATCGAGGCTCCCCAGCACTCCACTGCCCAGACTTGCAGCAACGAACACGACCGCCAGCCAAGTGCGGAGTCCAAGAGGAGGCATGGCGACCGAGAGCTGGCCAGTCACTGGAGGTGAAAGGTGCCTGTGGTGCCTGGCGGTGCCTGGCACAATTGATCACACATTCAGCTATTTGGTTTCCATGTTATGATCCGTGAATTGTTTTGTAACATCTGGAAAGGGTGCGGATTCTCGGAACGCTCTCGCGTGCACACCTTCCACCTTCCGAAAGCACAGCAGCAGGTGCAAGATACCGGACACGCTCCGCAACCGAAGCATGTCCACCACTGAATGTGAGGCAGAATGTCTTCTGCAGCGGTTCTTGAGGTCTGGCGGATCCCCGGCTGACCTTGAGCAGCAGTTTGACGTAAAGTGTCGATCGCACGCACGGTTCCCCAATTTAATGGCGTTCAAGTACCAAACCACGTCGCCTTTCCGGGTGCCTGTTGTTCGGGAATGTCGAGGTAGGACTTGTGAATGTGTTTTGTGTTCGTAGGCGAGTCACCAGTGTTTGTCCTTGCCTGCCATGTGTTGTCTTGCCGAAGGCATCGTGCTGGACGCAGACAAGAATTGGGCATGTGTATCACGTCCCTACGACAAGTTTTTCAACCATGGCGAGCCACTCGCCGATGAGATCGATTGGTCGTCAGCTCAAGCTTTTGTGAAAGAGGACGGAACGTTGATGCAGCTGTATTGGTTCAACGGCGAGTGGCTTGTCGGCACCACAGGTTCGTGCTGTGGCTGAGTGTTGGTTCGTTTCGCCGCTTTCAGCGTGCAGTCACGTCACTAGTTGATTGTGTGACTTGTGTGCAACACCACTGCCCAGGTTCCCCAGATGCCGGTGGTGATGTGCGCTGTCATGGTGCCTCTGCGTCCACAGCCACGGACGAGCCACGCACGTTCGAGCAGCTCTTCTGGTCCACCTGGCGCCACCTGCGCATGGCCCCGCCTGACCTCGACGGTGCCAAGCAGTGGACGTTTCTGTTTGAGCTCATGACACCTGACAACCGCATTGTCGTTCGCCACAGCAAGCCTCGCCTCGTCTTGCTTGGCGCCAGGCATGTCCCTTCGGGGCGCGAGGTTCTTGCTGTCGAAGCGGCGAGGATCGCCGGTCGAGACTACCATGTGCGTTGCAGCGTTGGTTGACCGCATGCACATGGCTGTTGATTTTATTCAAAGAAATTCAAAATGATTTGTGGGTCGACCCTTGACTTGTTGCTGAGCTCATGGTGTCCCACCATGTGCGTGTGTGCGTGCTCTGCTGTGGTGTCAGGTTGTTGAGGCCGTTGAAGCCGGTGGTGCTGCTGACATGCTGGAAAAGTTGAAGTCGGAATTTGCCACACGCAATGCGTTGGAGCTAGAAGGTGCGTTTGCGTGTGTGTGTGTGTGTGTGTGTGTGTGTTGCGCGTGTGGGTTGCGTTGCGTTGCGTATGGAGGCTTGCAGAAAGTGACATGAGCGCTGGTGGTGGTGGTGGTCTGCAGGATATGTTGTTGTCGACGCAAGCTTCCGGCGTGTTAAGGTCAAACACCCAGCGTATGTGGCTCTGCATCACTTCGGCCAAGACCAACATTTGAACCCCCGTCGCCTGGCGGATCTTGTGCGATGGGGTGACGCAAACGAGGTTCTTGTCGCCATGCCCGAGCTCGCAAACAGTATCACGCCTATCCTCCAAGCCCACCAAGAGCTGCTGGGACACTTGGAGACTGCTGCCCGGCATTCCAAGTCGCTTTCACCGTATGTAGCCGTGTTATTCGGCGCGCTTGTGTGTATGACCTTGTCGTGGGTTTCGTTGCGTGAACGTGTGCTCCTCATCCAACCGCGCTGCACCCTTCCATTCATGTAGGCAACGTTTTGAGATTGTGGCGTACTCCAGCCGACTTCCTGAGTGCCTGGTTGCTTTGAGGAAAGGACAGTGTGCATCAGTATCTATGTACCTTGCCAAACACATCACCACGAAGCAATACCTGGCGGTGCGTGTCGCTGCTCACCGCGAATGATGCTGCCCTCAAAGTGCCAAGCTAACCTAAACGTGTGCACCACGTTGTGGTGAGACGTTGCAGGTGCTTGGCGTGGCCGATGTGAAAGCCAAGAGAGGAAAAGCAGCACGCGACAAGCGTCGCCGGCGAAAGAACAAGCAGGAACGGGGTGATGAACGAGGTGTGCGTACTGAGACTGGAGAGCCACACAAACCTGATCCCCGTTCCGCCGTTGTTACTCCCACCATGCGATTCGTGCGTGAACGTGGTGTTCGGGTGCCCTGATGACCACGACACGTTGCCCATACGCTGTCATCAAGCGCAGAAGGCCGCTCGGGTTGCACTCACTGTCCGTGCGATGCTTCACCATCCAACAGGTGCATGGATCGCCGGATTCACTCGATTTGGATGTGGTCTATGTCGTGCCACTGATGCCCTCTGCCCGAGACTGCAATACTTTTTGCAACGCGGACCAGTTGGAGAACCGAAACCTGGTTGTCATTCGGAACGGCGTCGTCGTGGACACGTTCAAGGTGTGTTGGCCGGGTGCAGCAAGCGAAAACAAGTCGCTAACCGTCTCACACTGACTGGTTGCTTCACGTGCCACATCAGGGGCTGGTTGATGAAGTGAACAATGCACTGCTCCACACCATTCCACTGCACCACAACGATAGCGGTGAACCGCAGACCGCGCCAATCGCCAAGCCAGTACCCCGCAATGTTCCAGCAAAGCTAACCTCGGCCATTATCAAGGCGGTTGGCATGTGCATTCACAAGAACCCGCATGTCACGTCTGTACGCTCGCCCATGTGACAGTTGTGTGTGGTAGCTGATGGCATGGGCTAACGGATGTGGCCAATGGTGTATCAGCGCATGAGGAAAAAGGTCAAGAGTGTGTTCAAGCGCAGGGACATGCACCACATGCTGTCGTTGTTGGAGTCCTTCCCGTTTGTGGATGCTGCCGCGGGTCTCTCTGTCCACATTCGCAAGTCAGTCGCCTTCCAGCTCGGCCAAACCTTGGGGCTCGTCATGGGTCGCGAATTGTTCACCAAGGGTGACATTGCCGCTCAGTATCCTCGCCTTCACCCCTGGATAGCACGCACTGACGCAGGGTCGCGCAAAGAATCACGATTGAATGTGCAGGTAGGTTGTGGTTGTGTTGCAACATGCTTGAAAGCCGACATGCCCTGCCCTGCTGGAGAGGGGCAGTGACCAAGCTTGATCCCGCGCTGTGTCTGTTTCTTTTGTTTTGGTTTGTGTCCTTCCTGGTGTGTGCAGGCGGTGGCAAAGGAGCTGGCGCAACAAGCTCGCAAGCTCCTCAAGAACACGGCAAGCGCCGGTGCTGGCGCCGGTGCTGGTGCTGGTGCTGGCGCTGGCGCTGGTGCTGGCGCTGGCGCTGGTGCTGGCGCTGGCGCTGGCGCTGGTGCTGGCGCTGGCGCTGGCGCTGGCGCCGGCGCTGGTGCTGGCGCTGGTGTGGGCGAAACACCACGCGTTGTGCTAGGTGTGGACATCGGAGGAGTTGTTATTTCCAGGTTCGTGGTGCAGCAACTTTCGCATTCCGCTGCATTGTGACGGTAGCAAATGCGTTTGGACCAGATGCGTACGACACGCGACAAACTCCCAAGAAGACACGTCGTTCTTTGGCACCAACTTCCTGGAGACGACAGCTGTGCCTGAAGCAGTTGCCAGTCTGCGAACGTTGGTTGATACACTTGGTGCAGCGAATGTGTATGTGGTGTCCAAGGCTGGTTCCAGAATCATAGCCAAGACGAAGCAGTGGCTAGAGCACCATCGCGTGTACGAACGTACTGGCTTGCTCGTGGAGCATGTTCATTTTTGCGCCAGGCGCAAGGACAAGGTTCACATTTGTGAGAGGTACCCAGAAAAGTGGCGGTTGGATCGCTATGACACATCACTCAACTGGCACGAAATGCGTGGTTTGATGTGATGTGCGCAAACAGATTGGGCATCACCCATTTCATTGATGACACGTTTGAGGTGAGTTCATGACAACATTGCCATGCTTGCAGCTGGTTTCAATTGTCAGCCTTACCACGGGGTTGCGCCTTTTGGGAAATTGTCGCTGCAGGTGTTGAGGCACATGGTTCCGGCTGTGTGCCGCGACTCAATGGCCAAACTGTTCGTTGGTGGTGCAACCGCCACCCCTCTCGTCCGCGCGGGCGCTTTTCTTTTCTATCTCTTCTCACGGCGGGTGGTGTGTGTTTCCTGTGCCTTCCCTTGGGATGGATGCCGCCACCAGGTACTGGTTTGCACCCACACATGATCTTCTGCGCAAATGGAGCGGCACTGAAGCTGCTGAGAGCATGATCCCTGTGCACGGTTGGCATGATATCGTGGCGGACATCAACGGTCAGGGCGCTGGCACTGCCTTGCCGCCACCACCAATGCGCGCTGTGGTCCCACCACCCATCCCCTCGGATGCAGCACTCGCGCATGTCTCAGCGTTGTCGCAGCTCCCTCAAACAGCGGATGCCGCAGCTGGCACCACGGTGCGACTCGGCATTGACATCGGCGGAGTGATCATCGCTCGGTACACAGCCCATGCCACGCGGTGTAGTGACGGCGTGGCGTGATCTCATCCGCCTGCGTATCGTGTCGTGACAGCGCTGACCGATCGAAGCCCGACACCTCGTTCTTTTCAGATGGCTTCCTCAAGACCCCACCATCCCCGGGGGTGTTTGAAGCTCTGGCGGCATGTGTACGCGACGTCCTGGTCGTGTGTGTGGCTTCTGTGTTGTTCTTGTCGTGCATGCTCGTTCACTGCCTCTGTCGTGTGCCTGTCGCGTGTGCAGTGTCGATTGCTTGGACCAGAGAATGTCTTCATTGTGTCCAAAGCAGGCAGAAAAATTGCGAACAAGAGCATCTTGTGGCTGGAACATCATGACGTGTTCAACACATCCGGTACGACCTGGTTTGTCTTGCAATCTCCTCTCTCGCTCTCTCTCTCTCTCTCTCTCCCTCTCTCTCTCTCTCTCTCGTGCGCGTGTCTAAGATGTAGGATCATCCATGATACAGGCCTGCTGCCGGACAACATCCACTTTTGTCGCACGCGTGAGGAGAAACGACCCATTTTCGAGCGGTGGGTCGCATTGGCGTGCCTGAAATGTGTGGAGTGCCATGTGTGTGGGCCCTCGTGTCCGCGAAACGGAAGCCATGTACCCCGTAACCATGTGACGGCTTTGTGTCACACCAGACTTGGGCTAACGCACTTTGTGGATGACACACGAGAGGTGGGGGTCGCTTGGTGCTGGCTGTCAGTCGTGTTGCCAAGCTCATGGTGTCCGATGTATTTGTTGTGCAGATCATCAGCATGCTGGATGACGCACCAACGTGCCAGCGTTTGTACCTGTTTTCGCCACAAGTCTCGGAGACTGGCGGTGCTCGTTCTCATTCGAGCGTTAGCGGTCTGCGCCATGCTGTGGTGGTGTCATCATGGCACCACCTGGTGCGTGATCTGCGGTCTGCGCTCTCATCAGAAATGTAGGTGGAGATTGCTGGTGAACATGGATAGTGTACTGATGATCGCAAACGACAAGGCAATTCCCCACAAATGCTTGTAGCACCAAACAGCCACACCGACTACACCGACTTGCACTCACTTGCAGCACCCACTCTTCGAGTCTGCATCGCCTTCCTCTGCAAGCTGGGCCACAGAGGTAGCAGGACGAGCGTCTGGGACGCTTCCAAACACCTTCTGTATCTCAGAGGCTGGACGACCACAACGATTCATCCAAGAACAATCAGCGCACAAGGGTTTGTGAGACCCATGAGCGGCGTCTGCAGACCACATGCAAGCGCACGCACCAATGGCAAGGAACAGTTCCGACACATTAACGTTCGTCTTCGCTGACGTCTCCATAAAGATCAAGTTCGCTTTCTTTGCAAAGGCATCCCCTTCTCGCGTCATCACCTTGCGCTCAGCCGCGCAGTCCACCTTGTTACCCACGAGGGCCACGACAATGTTGTCGGCTGCCGTCGTGTATCCAATGGGCGCGTCAGGTGTCGGCACAACAACAACATTCACTCCCAGCGACCACATGTTGTTCACGTACAAGCTGTCGAAGACTCGAGCTCGGATATCCAGCGCTTTGCTTTCTCATATGTGTCCTGCTCACGACAAGACACACCACAGGACATCACTATCAGCAGACAATCAAAGCAGAACGCTGCAGCTGTGATCGGCACCTACCGGCCTGCGAATGTCATACACAACAACGGCTGCTTGTGCTCCACGGTAGTACATGGGAGCAAGACTGTGGTACCGCTCTTGACCTGCTGTGTCCCAGATCTCGAACGGGATGTACTGGCCGTCTGCCAACTGGACGGTCTTGGTCGAGTACCTGATCATGTCACACACGACAACCCAACGAGTCGAAGCATCACACAACCCCAAACCCTCAAACCCTTGCCGCCGCAATCGAACAGCGAGCCGAGTCCAGTACGTACGCAGCACCAATGGTGGGGTCCAGAGAGGACACAAAGTCGTCCTTCATGTAGCGAAGCACGATGCTCGACTTGCCCACTGCTGACTCACCCAGCAACACCTGGTTGCAAAAACAAGCAGAGTAGCATAACGTCAGAAGGTGCGAAGCAGACCCGCCAAGCAAGCAGCGAGCAGTGAAGACGCACCAACTTGAATGCTTTTCCAGCAGACATCGAAACTTCTTCGTGAGGTCGTGTGCTGTAACCGTCTCAAGAGAAATGCGAGCAGGCAACTTGGTCGCGGTGGTTCGTTTTGTTTACGGCAACGCCATCCTCTCAAACACTGTGCAACAGATGAAGTACCACCAACAGCACCCACAATCAACACCATACACATGACTGTGTATCGCCCGTCCACCAAAAACGAACGAAAAGGCGTGGAAAGGACCGAGAACAGAGCCACAGCAGAAGACGGGAGTCTGTGACTGCTGGCACGTCGGGAGAGAACGTCGACGCAAATTATGTGGTAGTTTTGTTAGTCATGCACCCCGCACTTCCAAGGCAACTTGCACTCGCAACATATCTTATCTGTTGATGCCATGCCATGTGCCGCCCTTGAAGTGCCTGAAGTGCCGCCACAGGTCATTACGTTCACCACATCCGCCTTTTTCAATCTTGAGGGGTCAAGCGGCTGTGCCGTCTGTGGAGCAAAACGGAAAAGCAGCCTCGGGTGCCCAAGTTCCGTTTGGGCCCAACAAAACCACTCAGTACATCCGACTTGCACCCACTACAACTGAGCACAGTGATATGGCGCGCAGAAACGGGCTCAGAGGCTGTGAATCTATTTCAAGGTTCGAGGCAACGGCAGCTGCTCTCGTGCTCGAATGCGCGATGCAGAGTCCCCTTCTCGAAAAGTCACACTGCGTTCAGGCGCGAGCTTGAGTCGTACACTGTACCATGTCCACCGGCTCGCGCTTCAACTTGGACCCCATCCCCAACTGGAGAGCTTGGCCAGCAAACGGCCTGCCTGGCCCTCTGCCAGTCTAGAGGGACGATGGAAACGTCACGCCATGTTAGCATGGTGGGGAAGTCAGTGTCTGTGACGGCAGTCGAGTGCTTGAGAACGCGCCAGTGAGTAAGAGAAGTTGACCATGGCTGCCAAGTCCGGCGCACTGACGCTGGGGCAGTGGATTGACGTTAAACTTGATCGGGTGGGTGCAGCATGCTTCTGTGCTGTGGCGTGTGTCCAGTTGCACGTCGTTCTGAACAACATGCATGTTGGCCGATGTGCCTCTTGTGTGCGTGCCAGAACATCACCATTGACGAGGTTCACTTGCTGCTCCCGAAGAACACGGCTGCCCCAAGCCATGTTGTTATGTGTACCGCTCTAATAGGAGGCAAGAAGCGCCGTGAACCGCTCAAAGCCATGGGCTGCACTGTCATGGCGTCAACTGCGCTGGTGTCGCCCAAGTACTATCAATGCGACGCAGGAGTGGTCGCAGTGTGCAAGACGCTGACATCAGTGCCAATCACAACGAAGCGTCGTCCACGTGGTCAAACTCGTGTGGGGCTGCTCATGGACCCAACCCAGGGAACAGTGTCCCTTCCAACCCTCGACATGCCCGCCATCGCAGGCATCTTGCGTGTGTTCCAGTTGGTGTCGCGAGGCGACACCGCTGCCGCAGAACACACATTGCGCACGTTCTGTACCACGCCTGGCGGGTCCTGTGAGGTAGAAATGTCCAACGTGTGTCCAGGTTGGGCGTTCGTGGGCTCACGGGTGCCCATTTCGAACAAGAAGCGTGTCACATTGCCAGGTGCGTTTGTGCCCATGGGCAGGTGTCGTATTGGCTGCACCACAACCGCACGCTGGCCCATGTCTCGCTGACTTGCAGCAATCACCTCAACAATCACCCCATGCCTTGTGCTTGATGTGCAGCGGTGCCCTTTCACCTTGGTCCAGAGCTTCTTGTGAACCCGGTCGCCATCCCGAGCCCAACACCGAGCCCTGCCCAAAAACAGGCTGGCCGTGATCGTGCTGCCAATGCCAAAGCTGGCACCGATGCTGGCGCTGGTACGGATGCCGGTACTAGTGCTGGTACTGGTGCCGGTGCTGGTGCTGGTGCAGGTACTGGCGCTGGCGCTGGTGCTGGCGCTGGTGCTGGCGCGGGCGCTGGCACTGGCGCTGGCGCTGGCGCTGGTGCTGGCGCTGGTGCTGGGTTCACTTTACGTGGCAACTCGCCAGCGTTGGCTCCACCCCCTGCCCCTGTGTCTCTGCGCCGGGCACGCTCTGCACCTGTGCGTGCTGAGGACGAAGCCACATGCAAGAACTGGTGCGTGGATGCCGGTGCACGTAATGTTGCGTTGTGGTGGCCGCTGCACGCACCTCGTGTGCCACGACTAACGCCGAATCTCAACCCCCAACCGCGATGCACCTCGTGACTGGTGTCTGGGGCTTCTTTCCCCGCAGCTCACAAGTCATGCCCGCCCATGCCTTCCTTGCGCACCTGCGCCAATGCTACGGTCGCCCGTCACCTTACGCCCACCACCCTGTCCCTTCGCCCCTGTCCTCCAGCTCGTCTCCGCCTGGGTTCGGCACCAAGGGCCACACCCTTGGTCGAAGCCAAACCGTGCCATTGTCCACCGAGGCCGCGACACCACCCCTTCCACCACGTTCCCAGGCTCGGCCCCCACCTGTGGCACACTGCATGGCGGTGTTGCTCCAAGCGCTTTCGGATGGTTCCGCGTTGGACACGTGGCACAGTGGCCTTGCCGAGGTGTGTCTTGTCGGTGTCGTGTTGTTTTGTCAGTTTCCGTTGCTTTGGTGTTGCTGTTTCCGCATGTTTTGAATCCGGATTGCGCCCGCTGCTGCGTTGTGTGGCAGGCATGTCGGCAAGTGGCTGTGCTGCGCAACAAAGTCAAGTCCTTGGATGAACAGTTGGCAGAGGTGCGAGGCGAGTTCCTCAGCACATCGGCCTCTCAGGTGTGTTGCATGTTGTGTGTGTGCGCGTGTGTGTGTTGCTTCGCCGGCGCTCATCTACCTGGTGGTGGTGCCCATGTACCGGTCGCCTGGTGGCGTGCTGTGCAGAACATCCGCGCTCGCCACCACTTGCTACGACAGCGTAACTTGATCACCACCGCCCGCCGCAAGTCACTCGCCCTGCTGCAGTCGGCGACGGATGCTGTGACGGGCTGGGCGGCTGCAGGAGGTGATGCTGGGTGGGAAATGCTGTCGCACTTGCACCAACCCCTCACGCCAGGCACATACTCTGCCCTTCGTGGCTCACGCAGCGGCTTTGGAAGTGCCGATGCCGGCGCTGGTGCGGGTGCGGGTGCGGGTGCGGGTGCGGGTGCTGGTGCTGGTGCTGGTGCTGGTGCTGGTGCTGGTGCTGGTGTTGGTGCGGGTGCGGGTGCTGGTGCGGGTGCTGGTGGTGTTGGTGTTGGTGTTGGGCCCCGTGTCGGTGCTGGCATGTTGATGTCACGGCCACGCTCGCGTGGAACTGGTGCCAATCAACGCGCCCATGACATCATGCCAGGCGCCCTCCCTGTGCGTCGAGCAGAGATGGTGCCGGGTGGCGCACGCACAGACGGCGGCAGTGCCAAGGACGGAAACGCGGTTGCACACCTCATCCAGTTGTGGGTGAAGCAGCAACGTGAAGCTCTGGCGCGGGAGTCGTTGTTGATGGAGAAATGCAGCGTTCTCGAGCAGGTAGGTGTGCGTGTTGTTGGTGTCTTTGTTCCAACGTGCGTGAATGAGTACGGCACGGCACGTGGGGTGTGTGTGGCACCGAAGTGGTCACACTGACTGGGTCCGGACGTGTGATCAGACGAACCAATCGCTTCGTGTCACTGTCGATCGGTTGCAACGTGGGCAGGCTGCCAAAGTTCTCGGTGGGTCCCACATC
>Ga0213833_1002559_pt1 | contig 11681 bp, 17 predicted proteins | sample SWATP21_FD_160575 | JGI IMG/M metagenome (GOLD analysis project Ga0213833, IMG submission 160575) | Coastal seawater microbial communities from Marineland, Florida, United States - SWA TP2 #1 | ecosystem: Environmental > Aquatic > Marine > Coastal | place: USA: Florida | collected 2016-08-14
TTGGAGCCCGGTGGCATGGACACTGTGGATGTTTTATTTTGTCCACCTTCGCATGTACTAACTGTTTGCGTCTGTGTTTGTGCGTGGGTGGGTGGCCATGTGAACCCAACGCAGGTTGTGGGTGAGGACGTCGTGCTCGCCAGCCTTTCCTACCTGGCAAGTCACCACACGGAGTTGTGCCGCCCTGGACCACGATCCGGGCGCAGTAGCGCCAGCACCAGTACCAGCACCAGTACATCTTGGCGACTCGGCCGCCCCACTGCCTCTTTTTCCGCAGCCACTGCCACCACCACCCCGACGTCTGCTGCTTTCGTGTCCACACCCATGTCACATGCGTCGGCTGCCACCGCTGCCTCGTCCTTGAGTGGCTCGCCTCAATCCGCACACGCACAGCCCTCTTCGGGGTCCTCCTCGACCCTGCCCCACAATTCAGCGTCCATCGCGGTGTCCGTGTGCGAGCTGTGGGACACGGACGCCAGTGTGGACGGCATGACACACAGCATCCGCATGAGCCTTCGCATGGGGCAGTGGCTGCTGGTGTGGGTGCGCCAGCACGTGGCAGGGCATCGCGTGGCACGTGTGCGGCGTGCGTTGGACTTGGCGGCTGCGTGTCGTGACAACGAGTTTCAAACAGCGCGTGGACGCATCTGGGTGTGTTGTGATGCGGCGGGGCAGCACCCGCTTCCATCCGCGGTGTACCGAGCTGCCATCAAGGTCGCTCTTCAACCTGTATCTGGTACGTGCGAGCTGCACGGCACGCACAACACCACGCAGCACAACACAACACCAAAACACAACAACACAACGCAACAACACCACACAACACGTCCCTCCCTTCATCGTGTTTATCGTTGTTTTGGGCCAGTGGTGGGGCTGGGATGAGATGATCAGATGGTGTGGTGTGTGACGTGCTTCGCTGGATGTGTGGCGCCAGATGCGACGACATGTGCCACAGCCGTGGCCCCAGCGGTGAACCTGACAACTGATTTGGACGATGGAACTTCGGAAGGGGCAAATGTGTTGGCACAACACGATCTTGCTCCTTCCGCCAAGACGATGCTTGTCCACATGGCCGGCTGGTTGCAAGCAACGTGTCGCCATATCGCCGTGGCGGGTAGATTCGGTTGGCAGTTTCCGTACGTGTGCACCCCACCAAAAGCGTGACAACTTTGTTCGCCATACGCGTGGCATGTGTGTGCAACGTTCGCTGTTGTTGTGTTGGATGTGTGTGTACATGTGAAGTCATGTGTGTGTGCTGCTGCCGTGGTGTGCACGCCCCTGTGGCCATGACAAAGTTCTCATGGGTGGTCTTCGTGTCACTTTGACCTGTGACCTCCGTGTCGATGCGAACACAAAACAACGGAACCCCGTCTCCTTGTTGAACCAACAGCGTTGGGAACGGCGCTGGCCATTGTGCCAGCTCATTGGTGCGCTCCGTTCGTTTCTTCATCGCCTTGCAACACGCCCGCCACCACCTTCCACTTGCCCTCTTGCCCCGCAAGTTGCACATGTCGGGGGTCGGCATGGCTAAGATCGTCGCATCCACGGCAGCGGCACCTATGCGAGCCCTGGCACGCCGAGCCAGCTCTCGTCTGGACAAGTCCGCGCAGCAACAAGGCGCTGCTGTGGAGTCCACGACGACACCACCTAGTGTGTTCGGTGCCACGGCTGCGGAGAGGCACAAGGGTCAAGCGAGTCGGGACAGCACCAACGCCGGTGCACTGACCGGCTCTACCAGTCGCCACTCGAATGTGCCACGCCATTTGCATGATGCGTTTGCGTTCCGACGGTCACAGCGCAGTGTGCTCAGCCTCATCCCCTCCTCTGCCGTGGATCCCTCAAGGGGCAAGGGCGTGAAGCCAAGTCGTGAGGAACTGGCCGACGCGTTTTGGCGGTGTGCGATTGGCATGTCGTTCGGCGGTGTGGTAAGGTCACAGCGTGAACTGAGCACCCTGCAGGCGTGCATCCATGCCGAGCTATCCCGGTGCGTTTGAATGTGTTGCGCGGGGGTGATTGATTGCGTTGCGTGTTGCATGCTGGGTGGTGGGTGATGGGTGTTGGGTGGTGGACGGTGTGTGTGTGTGTGTGTGTGGTGCAGTTGCTCGTTGCTGTGTGTTTCTGCGGCGTATGTTTCTCGCATCGCTTACGTTCGTTTGCCTCCCTCTCTGCTGCACTGTTATCACCACCCACAATCACCAATCACGCTATCCACCACAACCCACCGCCTGTTGTTGAACATGTGCGACACGGCGGCACGGCGGCTCGGGATGGTGCCAGTTTCGTGTCTGAACCCCACATGTCGACATTTGGCTTGGACCCGGCGCAGTCTGAGGCTGAGGCTGCGACACCACCCCGTCGCCGCTGGCCCCGTCACATACTCCGCGTGCATGACAAGGTCGTTGATGCGCAACACCTCCTGTCCATCCCACGTGGCCATGTGTGGCCGTTGTCCTTGGCACAGGCGACACGTGACGGTGCCGTGTTGGCTCGCTTGCTGCCACTGCCTCCACGAGGTGCACTCCATGCCACCCCCGTGCAGGTTGTTGACGCGGCAGCCACTGTCGCTGCTGCTGCAAGTGGCGCGTTGACTGCACAAACACGCAGCCAAGTCGAAGAGGGGGTGTCGGCTTCGTCGCCTCGGAACCCTCTCCGTGCGGGGGGTGCTACAGCTGCGGTGGGTGTGCGGTCAGAGTCTGCGTTCCACCCTCCTGTCCCAGCTCCTGCAATCACGCCCTCTGCGGTGCCTCCAGCACCCGGGTTTCATTCCCCACTACCTCTGCAGCATGCCCACCATGTCCCACCCCTGCCACAGGCACTGCCACAGGCACTGCCACTGCCACCACGTTGCCTTGCGCTTGCCCTTCGCACCATTGTTCACACGCTGCACCTGCCCCAGCAAGTTCCACGAGACCAACCCCTCTCCCTGGAGCCGGTTCCAGCCGCACGCAGCGGTGCGGTGTCCACACGCACGCCGTCGAACACCGTGTTACACAACCGCATGGGTGGTGGTCCGCAGTCCACACCACCCACACCGGCTTCCTCGCCCCTTGACGCACGCGCGACGGGTCGTGCGAGTGCGGGAGCAAGTACCAGTGCGAGTGGGAGGGACAGTGGTGGGCCTGGCAACGGAGCGACACCACCAAGCAACCCGCCGAAGCCGGTGTTCTCCATCACCCGCTACCGCGACCTCCAGCAACAACACCCCCCACGTTCTCCCTGCGCCGTGGCTTCACCAGCACACTCGCGTGCCGGTGGTACCCCCATCGCCAGCCCGATGTCGTGGACAGCTGCTCGCTCACCAGCGGCGGGTGGCCGACTCGGCGGAACCCCCACTGCATCATCCCCTGGCTCTCGATCCCCGGTCAACCTGACGGGTCGGTCTGGAGTGGCGCCGTCGTCGTCGTCGTCCGAGGCTCGGCGTGGTGGCAGTGTGCGGCAGGCGCTGGCGTCTCGACTGGGAGTGGAGGCGGATGTGGTGCTGATTGGTGCACCCACGTTGAACAGGCCGCCCAGTATTCGTGGAGCTGTCGATGCAGGTGGGTTGCTGGGTGGTGCACGTGCTTTCGGTGGGGCTGTGTTGTTTGCTATGTTTTGTTTTGTTTTGTTTTGTTTTGTTTGTGATTTCTTCGGACGCCACGGGTGAGTACAGTTGAGTTGACGGGCGGCATGACATGTGGGTGCAACATGCGCTGGGGGGCTCTTGGGGTGTTTCACGTGTTGCCAGCGTCCATGAGCCACGATGAAGCCTTGCTTCGCATGTCACCGCTGAAGTGGTGGGAAGAACTGGAGCGAGCACACTTGACACGTGTGCTGTCGCACGTCCATCAATGCTGTGCGAGGATACTGTCATACAACGAGGTGCGCACGTGTGACCCTGATGTCACCGTGGGTGTGCTTTCAGGAAGTTGGTTGTGTTCTCACGTGGCTTGGTTGTGGGTTTCATGTTGCTTCGTTTTGCGTTGCAATTTTCTGTGGTGACCTGTTCTTTTTTTTGCATCCATGCCCCTGCCCCCGACGCACTTCCACACCCCTACACGTCCATGTCCACGCGCACCGTTGTCATGTCATGATCACACCACGCCAGTGCGGTACACCCCTGCCCAGTGACCTACAGCCTGTCGCGGCCTGCCTCGCGCACTCCGCCGTGCCACACAGCTGGTGTACCATGTCAAACATGCCCGCTGCACCATTCTCCCATGGCCCGTCACACCACACCCACGCCACCACCAGCGGTGCCCTGGCTGCGTGGGTTGATGCCATGAACGAACGTGTGCGCTGGCACAGCACCTGGCACGCCCGAGGCAGGGACGCACTCCAACACATCCCTGTCAACCCGTCCTGCATGGCGTTTCCTGGCGTCTTTTTCCATGCCGTGCTCCTGCAACACACCATGCAACCAGCCGTCGCCGCACCCATCGCCCGCTTGGCGTGGTCTGTGCGCCGCAGCACCGCCGTGCCGGCGAAACCCAAGCCCAACGCCGAGGCGACTCCAACACATGGCGCCACGACATCACTGCGCTCTGACTCGGGCTCTGGCTCGGGCTCTGGCTCTGGCTCTGGCTCTGGTTCGGGACCACCTGTGTCACCTCTCTCCGGTGCCAGCGGCAGCAAACGTGGAGGTGGGGCAGCCGTGGCGTCGGCAACAAAGGTTCGAAGCCAGTCGGTTGTGACCACCGGTCGTGTACCATCTGGTCCAGGTGGGCCCGGGACAGCCGAGTCGAAGGCGAAGGCGAAGCAGCAGAAGGGCGCGCGCAAGAAGAAGAGGAAGAGCACGAAGGTCACGGGTAAGACCGCACGCCACAAAGGGCGGGGAGACAACAGCAGTGCGACGAAGAAGGGGGCGGCTGCGTTTGTACTGCCCAAGCGGAGGCAAGGGAAGCCATGTCGGCCACGCACAGCCGGTATCTCATCGCTGACTGGTGAAGGCCTCACAGACGAAGAAGCAAGGAAGCAACGGGAGTTGCAGGCCCGAAAAAAGAAAACACGAGCGCGGTTGAAAGTGGTGACGCGCCTTGGGCGTGGCAGGTTTATGCTGGGTGGAGGACTTTCAAAGGTGTGGAATGGGGCGCGTGTCGTGCGTGGCATCGTGTGTCTGTGTTCGTGTCTGTGTGCCTGTGCTGTGCTTTGTGCATCCATGTGTGGGTGCCACATCTGCTGCCTTGTGCTTTCTAGTTTGTGCCAGCGCGCGCAATACTGTGACATGTTGTAACACGCCGGCGTGTGTGTGTTTTCATTGTCTCTAGCAGGCCCGTGCATCTGCTGTGCAGCGCGACAAGAGGAGTCCCGCATCTCATCCACGCATGCAGGCACGCACTGTGAACAAAATCGAGCTGGAAAGCACCGCACACGGCCTTCTTCTGGCCAATCTTCGCGGGTTCGGTTGTGTTCTGTCGCGCGCCAACACCCTCGGATGCTCGAGTGAGGCCCGTGGCACGTTGATGTGTGTGTGGTCCCGTGTTGCACTGATCCCGAAAGTGTCGCACGCGGTGCCGTTGTCGTTCGGCACCCTTCAATGGGCAGCAGTGCTGACCACTCGACCATGGCCTGGTGCCCTTCCACCAACCGCCAACTCTACTGCCGCTGTTGCCACTACCGCCGCCGCCACCTCGGTAGCGGTTCCCATGTACGCAACGTGGCCACTTGCGCCTGCAGTGCAGGCACCAACGCATTGCGCCTCCACCATTGCGGTGGCACAACAACTGCAGGTGTCGCAAGCTGGGTCCCAACAGACAGCTCGACCACAGGTGCCTCATGCCGCTTCTTCTACTGCTGCTGCTTCGGCTGCTGCGACTGCTGCGGCTGCTGGTGCTGTTGCTACTGCTGCGACACCCTGGTGGACCATTTTCCACCTAACGCCATGGGTGCCGGTTGTCTACATTCATGTGGGCACCGCCACAGCGACCTTGCGTGGTGGCGGGACTGACGTTGTCACAACACCGCCGGCATCTTCCCTACCACACCTGCCACACCTGCGCCACCCGTCGTTCATGGCGTGGGTGGTGCTTCCTCGCCCACCTCAGGCACATGGCGCTGCCTCCCTGCGATGGGCAACAGGAGCCACGGGGTCGTTGAGTAACTCGAGTCGCACGGTGCTGGCTTCGCCTGCACTCCGTCACTTGATGTGGCGCCGTGCTTCGGTGCCCACTCTCGCGTCCGCTCCGACACCCACACCAACACCCACACCCACACCCACACCATTGGCGTCCACCTCGACTGCTGCGCTTCCTGTTCATGGTGGCGGGACACGAAAGGATGTTGAGGCTGAAGGTGTTGCTGGAGCTGGGGCTGGGAGTGGAGCTGGGGCACGGGATGGGAGGTGTTGACACGGGATGGGATGGGGTTGAAACAACTGTGGGTATGGAGGACACGTGTCGCCGCGCTGCAACCACACCACACAGCCAGCGCGACGGGGTGAATGCGGGTCGTAGTGAACAACAGCAAAGCAAGATCCCATGATGGACCAGGCGTGGGTGCCACCCATGCGTTGCACGGCGTCTCGACGTTTGACTTCTGGCCGTGCCCCCATTGGTGACAACCCCACACAAGCCTCACCGTGAGCCCTGTCGCCCCCACCGGGGCATATTGATATATTTCCATGCCACTACCAACCCGATGTTGTGCGTACTGATAATATGTAGCACCCGGGACCCTTGCACTCACCCACACTCCCACCCTCAGTTTGTGTTGAAGAGTCTTGCTGCCGGGCGTGTTGTGAAGCTGTTTGTGGCCAGCTGGTTGTGATGTGTGTGCGAGTGTGTTTGTGTGCTTGCGAGCTGCCTGTGGCCGTTGGGGATTCTACTGTTCAATCACCCCGCCCTACTGTACCTCCAGCACATGTGCAGCGTGCAACACCACCGTGCAGTTTACTGTGAATGATCACCTTTGCATGCGTGTCACGTGTTGCGTCGTTGGAAGTGGGGCCCGGAATAGCGCGTGTGTGGTTGTTCTGCTGGTGGTAATGGGTACGATGTATCGTTCTTCTTTCTGCCTCTCGCGATAGGCGCCACGTTTGATTTGCATGCTTCCCTGCACACTTCTTTCACGCACCGTTGCACGCACGACTACAGCTGGTGGATGTCAGAGTCCACTTCATCAGCGTCGACACTATCGCCCTCCACCGGTTGGTCGGCAGATGTACCCTCCATGACAGCCTGTGCGACGGCCTCCTGCAACTTGCGTAGCTGCTCCTCACGCGTCCGGTGTGGATGCTGTGGTATCTCTGCGCCTGCATCCGCGGCTACGGAGGTTGCGACGCCGCCCTTTGTGCTGTTCTTTCGCGTCCGACGTTTCTTGGTGCGCAGCGTGCGACGGCTAGGTCGAGCGGGTCCACGCTTCCTCGGTTCGAGGGACACCGCAACGGGGCTTCCGCGCGCTGGACGGCCCTGATCATGCCGTTTGCTCTTGGCAAGGTCGCGTAGTTGCTCGAAGGAGACGTCTGGCAGCAGTGGCTGGCGGGAGGTACACAAGGCGGCTGTCAGCAACGCCACTGTGGGGTTGCCACACACATACGTACCTGCGCAAAGATCTTCGTCCGACGCGATGGCATGTGCAACTGTGGATTACTCAGAACCCTGTCGATGTGCATTTGCTCTTTCTCCTGCTTGTGTACGTGGCTGATGTGCTGCAACGTGTTTGCACCCGCACTGCAGTCGTCCTCCAGCAGCTGCGCAATTCGACTTGACTCCCGCACAGTCGACTCGGCGGCTGCAATCAACAGCTTTGCCTCAGGTGACATCGTAGAGCTTGCTTCAGTGCTGTCGTTGAGACGATCGACTGCTTCTTGCAAGGTGATGCTCTGTGCAAGCAGCGAGTTGCAGTGCTTGGAAATGGCGGCCAGTTTTGCCAGCACCTGCTCAATCCACAAGCACAACCAGCCAAAAATGCCAAATGAGGGCCCACTCGTACGCTGGACGCTTATACACACGACGTACCTCCTTCAAACCGGTGCCAACTCGATCATCACCCTTCATCACTTGGCTGCTGCTCATTGTGGGTGGAAGCGGCAGATGGAAGTCAAGCTTGCACCATGCTCGTTCAGTGTCCCACGTGGACTCCAAAGCAGTACGACGACGGAATCTGCAAAAGAGAAAGAAGCGTTGTCACTCAGGCGCTGGTTGTGGTGGCCAAAAAACGCCACAACCGGACAGGCAGGTGTTTCAACACTGACACTTGATGCTGTCTGTGGACAAACATTGTCCTGCTGCACAGAGCAAGCTCGACGATGATAACTTCACAAATGTGTATTCATCATTTGCCACCCGAGGGATTGTGTTGGCGGATCTGACAAGTGGCTGGGTGTGGTGGCACTCTGCCATGGGGGGAAACCAGTCCCTTCAGGGCGATGTACGGACCCCGCTTCTTGACCACGGTTCCAACGAAGAGCAGCGAGGCACGGTTGTTGCTATCGATAACCCGGATGCGCTGCTCAATATGCTGCAACAGACCGAGCAGCAGTACTACGCTCGCACACGGGCTATCAAAGACGAAATCGTGTCGCTGGAGGAAAACATGGTCACAAACACCAACGCCATCACGGCAGCATATGAACAAACTACACATGCGCTGGACAATCTCATTCAGAAGCTGGTGGAGAAGAAAGATGCGCACCTTCGCATGCTGGCCCAAGAGCAGCAAGCCATCGACGAGCGGAACAGCTTGATCCGCGACATTTGGCATCTGGTGGACCAGTCTCTGTGGAACACTGTGGCAGCGATCATGGGAATCGTACGTAGGGGTACCAATTGCGTTTTTTTTAGCTTGCTGCGTCCCGAATGTTGTTGTTACGTTACGTTACACCTCCCCACCTGTGTGTGGCAGAGCTTGATCTACGTTGTGATGGGCATCGTCATGCTGGTGTTGGTGTTCGGGTACGCAATGTCACGGCGTGACTGCGCGCCACAGCAGCATGCAACTTGACAGGCACTGTGTTGTGCCTTGCTGTGGTTATGGTTGTGCGCTGTGGCTGTACCTTGGTGCCGGCCACGCTTTGGCAGGTTTTCGCGTATTGTTCGCTTCCAGTTTGCTGAGGAGCTCCGTTTCGACGTTGCCTCTTCTCAGCCTGCGCCGTTTTGCCATGCTATCGAAGGCACCTTGCAAGGCCTTTTCACCTATCCCGTACGTCATGAGCGTGCGTCCAAGCGCGTTCATCCTTCGCCCCACCCCCACCTCACCGCTGTCATTGTGTGCACCGCCGATGTGTGCTCGTTTTCGCCTGCCGCAGGTGCTTGTCGCTGCCTGCAATGCCACCGGTTTCGGTCCAAACAGTGCCCAGGTTTGGTATTTTGTTCAAGGGTTCAAGACGCAAAGTATGTTGTGCGCCGGTGTGCAGGCCCTTGGCTGCTCGTGCATGCGCTTGTGCGTGCTGCGCGCTGCACACCAACATGCTGCGTGCTGCCGATTTCGCGTGAACAGGTGAAGCACGTTCCGCATTGGCTGCGACTTCGAGCCCCAACTTCCTGAGTGGTCTGGGGATGCAAACACACGCCAACATCTCCCTTGTGGGGCCTGTGCCTGACGTAGAGTGGGTTCCATCCGGGTCGCCGCATTCGACAGCTAGCGCTCATACATTCCAGGTACTACAGACTGCTGAGCGCAAGGATGATCGATGGTGTTGTCACGTGTCTTGTGCGTATCCGGCATGTTGTTCTTTCTGGTGCACACAGATCATCGTTGCGATACTCGCCGGCCTAGCCATTGTTGTACCGCTGGCAGCCACTGCGTACTGGGTCCACCAAATCATGGACGTAGCTGGCTGCTCCTCCTGCTGTTGCCGAAGGTTGTGTCCCAAGATGGCCTTTGCTGCCCAAGTGTCAAGCGATGTGCGCGCTCGAGACGCCAACGTCGAGCAACAACAGAATTCTCGTGGCCGTAGATGTACGTGTAAGGCCTGGTCCGTCCGAGTGTCGGTCATGGGTTCCGTCACGCCGGGCAGCGGTCGCAGTTGTGGGTGTTGTTGGGGCCTCCTGCCCAGCATCGTGATTCGAGGTGCGCGTGACTGGTGGTTCGCGTCTCCGCAAGACCAAACCGAGTTCCATGGCCACATCCGTGAGACCGCCAACGTTGGGTTGTCGCACGCGTCCAACACCATGCACAGTCTGGCAACCAAGAAGGCCCTGTACAACATCAAGTTGCCAGGGCGCGGCAAAACACGAATGATGCGCAACTTGAGGCGCCTGCGACGACACGCCGCCATAGCCCTGGCTGCGGTGGAGCAGTTGCAGGAAAAACCTGCCAGCCCCAGTCACCCGCGAGACCGTGGCCAACAGCCGGACCATGGCCAACAGCCGGACCATGGGCCCGACCAGCCGCTGCCTACCGGAGTTGGTGTGCCCGCCGGGCACCGCGCTGCTTCGTAGGGACAAGGCATGCTGATTCTGCCGTGTGTGTTTGTTTTCATTTCGTTTTTGTTGTTGGGTGGAGTGTGTCAAGAAAGGGTGGAGGGGGCGGGGGGTCTTGACGCAGGGGCCGCGCTTGCTCCGTAGTGTGGTGTTGTTTTGTTTTTGCCACAATGTGAACGTGTTGAGTGATATGTAAAACCTATGGAGCTAGGCGTTGCAGTGAACGTGGTGCCATTTCCCACTTCACTGTAGTGTCGCCAGCGCTACCTTCTTGCAAAGCCATGCTGGCGGTGCACACAAGTGTGCAATAATCGAAACTGTGCGCCACACTGTGTGTTTTTCGTGCACACACGGGGTGCCCACATCAAAAGTAGTACTGCCCTGGCGGAGCTGGGCCGGGCAGCGACGCTCGTTGGAAGTGCACCGGCGTTCGTTGGAACGTCGGCGGCCCACTAAACGACTGTGCACGCGGCGGCCCACGGTTGTAGGCGTTCATCATCTCTGGCGTCGGCACCGCCTGTCCGTAGCCACCACCCATGTGGAAGGACGCCGCAGGCATGCCCCCAGTGGCCGCGTACATCCGCGGCGTCGTGAATTGTTCGTTCAGCGGCGGCGGCATGGCACCAGGGGGCGCGGAACCGGGGCCACCAGGCGGTGGCCCCAGCGGCAACGGAACGCTATTGTTGAAGGCGGGCGGCGGCTTGTCTGGAGGCAGCAGCGGCGACACGGCGCGAGGTGATCCATCATGCGGACCGCCGTCGTACCTGAGTAAGGGGGCACACCGGAGGTCAGTCACGGAAATCGGCAGAAATGGGAGCGAGAGCGAGGGAGGGTACGTGAGCCACCACCCCACGACACACAACAACAGCCACAGCAACAACAATAACAACAACAACAACAACAAACCAGGCACTCAATGCACACAGGACGTACGAGGCACTACTGGGAGAACTCATGCGGTCATTACGAAGCCGCCGCCGAGAGGGGGACCCATGCATACGTCCGCTCTGCGGTCGGTACCGCTCGCCGCCCTGGGAGCCTCGAGAGCGGGCCACTCGGCCCCGTGACGTCGTACGGCTGATGCCGCCCGCGCCGTAGCTCTGCTTCATCGCGCTTTCAAAGTCACGCGTGGCGCGCGGCGACAAATCTGCAGGTGACGTGAACCGACGGTCGCCCGATCGGGACGTGGCCGAGTTGGGCCGACTTCTGCGGTCCCGGTCTCGGTCTCTGTCTCGGTCTCGGTCTCGGTCTCGGTCTCGGTCTCGGTCTCGGTCTCGGTCTCGGTCTCGATCGCCACGCCTTCCACGCGACGATCGACGGGACGAAATGCTGCGCCGAGACCGC